>Ga0160448_100648_pt1 | contig 11670 bp, 5 predicted proteins | sample HID1973M_E1MG_FD_108269 | JGI IMG/M metagenome (GOLD analysis project Ga0160448, IMG submission 108269) | Enriched mosquito-associated microbial communities from UW Madison campus, WI, USA - HID1973M_E1 MG | ecosystem: Host-associated > Arthropoda: Insects > Digestive system > Unclassified ...
CATCTCAAACGCGAAATTTATTATCAATCAAGGTAGAATCGAATACCACTGATAAAACAATCGTTATTCCAACATCGTAGTAAGAGAGCACACAACAATTATTTCGTTAAATAGAAGTTTTTTCGAAAGACGGAACAATTTTTTCTATGCTAAATCCAATACCAATTCAAATTCAATTATGACTAATTATAAACATTACCAAAGTTGTATTGATGCCTGCCTGAATTGCGCGTCAATTTGTAACTTTTGTGCAAGCTCTTGCACTCAGGAGGAGAATGTAAAAATGATGGCCCTTTGTATTCAACTTGATATGGAGTGTTCCGCAATTTGTTACGCAGCAGCTCAACTAATGAGTTTAGGAAGCGACAAGGCTCAACAATTGTGTAAAATATGCGCCGACTTATGTGACGAATGCGCAAATGAATGTAGCAAACATCAAACAGAACATTGCAAAAAATGCGCTGAAGCCTGTCGTGAATGCGCCAAACAATGCAGACAAATGGTCACTGCAACTGTTTGAGACGTCTTGTAGAATAATTGGATCGCACCAGCAACATCCAAAATCAAAAAATGACAAACAAATTTTGTCAGCCATAACTTATAGCATTCTGATTGTGATCACTTGTTTCAAAAATAACAATCGAGAAAAACAACGACAGACAAATTGTCTGCGCTATAGGCCAGATAGCCGCTGATTTACATTGGTTAATGGGCTTGCGCCTTATTCCATTACTCCTTTATCCGTTAGTAGCGAAAATCTTCTCACCTTAAAATAACATTATCTGGCATAGAGGTATGAACCACCTATTCACGGATTAAAAATTTAAATCTAGTAAAAGGCATTTTGGCAAAATTATAAATTCGTACATTCGATTAAAACAATCTCTTTGGAAGTTTATAAAGGAGTGACGGTTTTTAATGGGCCTATAGAAGCATTCGGTTCTACTATGAATTGCAAAATTCTGCGCCAGATGAACGGAATCAAGGCGCGTTTTCTTGTGGTGATTTCAAAATCAAATAATCACAAGGCAACTGAATATATATTCACAAATGAAAGTGGCTTATGGATTGCTGACGGGGCTATCCATGTAAGTTTGTATATTTCTTTAGTAACAATCCTAGATACGAATAAATTTGACGAATAGGAACAAAATAAGCCGCCTTTTCGAACATGCTGTTTAATGCCCCCAGAATCAAAGAGCAATGAACAAGTCAATTTTCAACTTCTAATTATTATGCTTTTCCTCATTTCCCATTAATGATTACTGCACAAGCAACTTCTCCGCCAGAGTAAAAAATGTATAATAGAAATAATAAGAAATCAAATGGAAACGGTGTTGCTGTACAACTTCAGAGCGGCACTTTTTACACATTTTTCCTGCTAGAAAGGTTTGAAAAATCATTTAACTCAATTAAATAGGCCTTGGAATAAGGAATCCATTGTCGAACGAACTCCGGAAATATGTAACAATCGTCTTTAATTTTTGTTTACCTCATTTTTGGGGTAAAAAAGCGGTATCACCGTCGCCCTTACCGCAAGACTAATGTATTCATCGACCTAAGATTTTCTCTGGTCTTTTACTTGTGTCCGTTTTGTCTTTATGCATACGCATTAGGCGTTCTTTAAAATAGCTAGCCTTCATCGCAACATTGATTGCCAAAGTGGATTACTTCGTACAGTGCTAATAAAATATTGGATCTGTGGCGCAATTATGCCGGGATCAAGAACGATATTACTTGGCATTCGGCTCGATTAGTTTTTCAACCCTTCTTCACGATGCCAATATTGATGGTATTGCATTTTCTTTACTGTTGGGCATACCTCTACAAAATATGTCAACCAGGTATATAAAAGACATTGTCCAAAAGACAGCTGGAATGCAATTAATTAGCTGCCTTATCCTGACAGAATTGCTAGCATCCAAGATTTACTTTATACTGATAGTATTCTTGCCGAAATTCCCTTTTTTGTTTCATGCAGATATCTTCTTTAAGCACGAAATTCTTTTTACAAGGTAAGCGATGTGTTCAAAGCATCCAGTGTATTTGGACGATCATTTATGATATCTACTTATCATAAAAACCAATTTCATTTCGTATGGGTGGAACTCTGCTGCCATCTTAACTGGTGACAAAATGGTGGTATCATTTTTTTATTAAAAATTCATTGAGCAAAACACTTCACTATTAATAATGGCCAATTCAGAAAAGGGATATAAATGATAGTAGCGTAATTGTAAAATATATAAAGACCATGCATACACTATTTAAGTTTTTTGGAGAAGGAAAAGACCTGACAATTCTACAAATGTCCATGCGCTCATTGGTTGTTTTTATAATAGCATTACTACTTATACGTTTGGCAGGGATTCGTGCCTTTGGCAAACATTCCAGTTTTGATAATGTTGTGACGATAATGCTGGGCGCAGTACTCAGTAGAGCTGTTGTAGGAACCTCGGATTTTATACCGATAGTGGCAGCCTCTACAACATTGGTTGTTATGCATCGCATCATTGGCAGTATAACAATCACACCATCGGCCTTTAGCAAATGGATTAAAGGAGAACGAACTATCTTATTTGATAATGGCAATTTCCTGCAAGGCAATATGAAAAAATCGCAAATTAGTGCGGATGATATGCTGGAAACAATTAGAAAAGAACTTTATCAGGAATCGTTTGATAACATAGAAAAAATTTATGCAGAAAGGGATGGATCAATTAGCATCATAATTCAAAAAAACAAAAAAGAATAATAGCTATTAAATTGAAAAGCAGCTGAAAGTCAACAACCTTCAGCATTTGCATTTTGCAAAACTTCTACTAAAGACATTCTCAATCTTACATCATTTTAAAGTAATGCTCATATGAAAATTGACAAAATTCCATATAAAGAACATAACCTGTTAAAGGCAATCGTGGAAACGCCAAAGGGCTCTCAACACAAGTATGATTTTGATCCTGAATACAAAATCTTTAAGCTTAAAAGACCCTGCCACTGGGCAATACATTCCCCTTCGATTTTGGTTTTGTACCTGGAACAAAAGGAGAAGACGGTGATCCTCTGGATGTTCTTATAATTATGGAAGAAGCATCTTTTCCAGGCTGTCTGATTGAATGTAGGATAGTGGGTATCTTAGAAGCAGAACAAACTGGAAAAGGAGGAAAATCAATTCGCAACGATCGTATAGTTGCTATAGCCAATGCTGCTATCTTGTTCAAAGGCATTACCAGTATCAAAGAATTGAACGAAAACCTGGTCAAGCAAATTGAAGACTTTTTCATCGACTATAATAAGAGCGAACAGCGAAATTTTCAACCAATAAAATGGTCGGGATCTAAAAAAGCATGGGACCTAATTGAAGAAAGTTTGCAAACTGCTGACCAATAAAAATGATAGCAGTATAAATGCATAATTATTTCTGTAAAAATATTATTGCTAATCTAAAACTTATAATAAGGCTAAGTATTCAAAAAAAGCAGGAGATAAAGTGAAGAAGGCTATGCATGAAAAAAAAACAGAACACGCTTAAAAGTGGCAGAAGTGGTAAAAAGGTGACAAGTCGTGCACAAGCAATCGCAATCGGTTTATCTGAAGCCAGGGAAAAGGGAACTAAAGTTCCATATAAAAAAGCAGCATCAAAGAAAACGGCTCGTAAAAAAACTGCAAAGAAAACCGCAGCAAAAAAGACTGCATCTAAAAAAACATCAAGCAAAACGGCTGCAAAGAAAACTACCTCAAAGAAAAAAACTTGTATCAGAATCGCGTTTACAAGATACAACTGTTTGTCGAACTAAAATAGGACGAGACATGAAATTCCAATTAGAGGCTTCATAAAAGACGTTTATATCTTTCATGAAGCCTTTAGTGGCTAAATGAAAATATCCCTTCGTATTTATTTGACTTTCTTTCAATCATATTTGTAATAAATTGAGCAACAGTATATTTCCTATTAAGCACCTTGCTAGGAGTTTACAGATAATACGCTTGAAAAAGTCTTTTCCCCAATGGAAAAAATATTTTTTCCCATTGAACATGTCATAATAAGGAAAAGACAATTTTCTATCGGCTTAAATTCCGCATAGACCTTTTAAAAAAGATAGTATTTGAACCTATAACTTTTGCAGCTTCCAAAATTCCTACTAGTGGGTGAGATGCTAATATACTGAAAAATGGTTGGTGATTTTGTCATTAAAAATTCCTAATATTCATTCGTCAGCCCGAAGAGGAAACGAGCTATGGTGGAGACCAACTTGTCAGAAATAAGGTTGATGCATAAACGGTAAAGGGCAGCCTTTGACTGCCTTTTATCATTTCGTTGCCGGTATACCAATGGCTTAAAAAACTCATTTATTTTTTGACAGATACATGTACCATTTTATAAAACCGACTCGATGTTGAACTGTTAATCCTCGATGCATCTCCAAGTGGTTCTTAAGGTGGCTAAAAAGCCTTCAATTAGATTTGTAGTTGAACGGATGGCAGTTTTTTAAGATGGTGAAACATGTTAGGCAATGCCCTCTTAATTGTAAAATAGGAACGTCTCAACAGCTTATGGGTATACCAATATCTACCACTGTCCTCATTGACAGTTCGCTCTTGCAAATATTGCTTGTGTTTATTATACCAGCCTTCTAATTCTCCAGTCCAGTATAGACAGTCATTCTCTGTCTTTATACGCATTAACACAAGTACCAGTTAACGTAATTCAATGCCGGCCGGCTGCCTTGGAAACCACGTCAGCCACAGCAAACACATTCTTTGGATATGTACCAGGCATCGTTGAACTAAAACGGCAGGCAAGGACTTTTTTAATGGCTTTAAGAATACTCTTGTGACCATCAGTTGTTATGCTTTCTATCTGTACACCCAACCTGGCGAGGTTATTCAGATCTTCTTTTATTTCAGCATAATGTTCTTCGTCTGAAAAGCGAATTAATGATCCTGGTAGCACAAAAGACAGAACTGTTAAAAATAAGTAGCATCTATTCTTAAACGCACATTGCTAGCTTTATGATTTCAACCCGGGGAGATTGTCGCAAAAAGGCATAGAAAATATGTTGAAGGCTATCTATCGATAAACCACTGTCTCAACTAAGACTCTTGAAAGTTTGTCATTCCAAAATCCATTTTCTAAACCATGCAAATCGATTTTGTAATCGCTGTTTTGAATCGCTGAAAGTGAAGAATATACCGCAGTTTTTAAACTTAAAATGTTGCTTGTCATTGCGCGTACCCCATCGAATTACACTCAAAATACCAAATGCCCAGCAACGTTTTTTTTAGTCTTTTTCATGTACAAAAAAGCTTAGTTAAACGACTTTCACTAAGCTTTGAGCTAACCCTTTACAGCAAAAGACTTTGGCCAATTTTACCAACCATTTTTCAGTAATATGCCCATATTTTGTAATAAACAAAAAGGGCCCGAAGGCCCTTTCTTTATCAATGATGAAACTTTTAATTATAGTTTGATAAACTTCTTAACGGAGCTTGCAGATTTTCCATCTACCATTATCTGCATATAGTAAACACCCTGAGGAAGTCTCGACACATCCATTTGTTGCTGGAAGTCTGCTCTGCGTTTATCATAGTTCGCTGTCATCTGTACTTTTCCGGTTGCATCAAATACTACTACCTGCACTTTTCCGGTGAGCGTGTTATTCAACAACAGGTTCGCAGATCCCCTTACAGGATTTGGATACAATAATGCTGAACCTGCAGTGGCAGACAGATCATTTCTGAGTGTTCCGGTTATCAAGGCATTAGGAACAACGGTTTCGCTGTTGCTTGGTATAACAGTAACTGTTACAAAGTCGGCGGATGACAATCCTTCATTATCTGTTACAACCATCGCAAATCTGTAAACACCAGGCACAAGCGCTGAGATTGTTGGGAACATTGTATTTCCACCCATAATTGTTGCTGTACTTGGTCCTATCACTTGCGCCCATTTGAATGAAACTATGTGCCCATCAAGATCGTAAGAACCTGCGCCACTCAGGTAAGCCCAGGAGTTGGAAGTAACAAAATCGAATCCGGCCCTGGCAACCGGTGGAAGATCTGTTGTAACTATTACATGAATGAGTACAGAGTCCTGGCCACCTCTGTTATCTGTTACAACCAATTTCACCCATGATTCACCTGCAAGCAAACCTCTTCATACCGCGGTTCCCGGTGTAGGATTATTCAGTTTTAACGGATTGCCTACAACGGTCCAACTAAATGAAACAATGGTTCCGTCAGGATCGTAAGATTGACTTGCGTTGATGTCAGCTTCACCGTTTGGCAATGTGATTATAAACTCTTTTGGAACAATTGCTATCGGCGACTTATTAGCATTTACGGTAAATGAAACATCATCCTGTCCTGTTGAACCCATATTATCAGTTACCCTTACCCTGTAAACATATGTACCGGCTACCAAACCCTGTACAGTTGGGAACATGGTGTTACCTGAAAGCACTGTTGGCGTATTTGGTCCGCTCACCTGTGACCACATGAAGCCGGCGATAGAACCGTCAGGATCATAGGAAGCTCCCGCACTCAGGTAAACAAAATTATCATTAGTACTGAAGTCGTTGCCTGCATTGGCAACCGGCGGCTTGTTACTTGACACACCTACTGTTACATGCGTAGTTGCGGTGCCTGTAGCGCCCATATTATCGGTTACTGTTAACTGATAAGTATATGTGCCGGCAACAAGATTGTTCACATCTGTTTTAGCGCTTCCAGGAGAAGCGATATCGCCACCAGAAGGTCCGCTGATTTTTGTCCATGCATATGTTGTAATGGTACCGTCAGGGTCGCTGGACGCACTACCATCAAGTTTTGCGGTACTTGCCGGCAAGGTGAGATTTTGATCCGGCCCAGCATTGGCAATCGGCGCTTTGTTGCTTCCGAGCACTTGTACCGCGACTGTGTCGGCATCTGTTGCACCGTAATTATCGGTCACCAATACGCGGAACTTATAAGTACCTCCGATGAGTCCTTGTGCTGTCGGGAACACTGTATTACCCGAAAGTATAGTTGCCGTATTTGGTCCGGACACCTGTGACCACAGATAGGTTGTGATCTTACCGTCCGGGTCATAAGAAGCACCCGCACTCAGGTAAGCGAAATTACTTGAGGTTGAGAAATCATCACCAGCATTGGCAACAGGCGGTTTGTTATTTGACGGAGGCGGATTTACAATAATTTTTACTGAATCCTTATCGGTCTTGCCTGCGAAATCTGTTACTGTTAATGTGTAATAATAGGTTCCCGGCTTCAATCCTTTAATTGTTGTTTTATAACCATCAGGCGTTACGATATTATCGCCTGAAGCACCGGAAACTTTCTGCCAAAGAAAACTGTAAATGATCAGGTTATCGGGATCATAGGATTCTTCACCATCAAGGTGAACGCTGTCACTCGGTGCGTTGATGGTAGTATCCTTAGGTATGATCACGGCAACCGGTGGCTGATCTAAATTAGGATCGCCTTTAACGGCAACGTTTACAACGTCAAAGCCTTGCTGTCCCTTGTCATTGATTACCTCTAAAATAACAACGTGCAGCCCTGGAGTCAGGTTGTTGTACACTGTTTTTGCACTATTCGGAGATTGTAATGTTCCACGGTCAGATTTTTCCACCGCTCTCCATTTGTAGGAAACGATGGTACCTCCATTCGGATCACGAGATTTGCTTCCGTCGAGCGTGGTGGAGTTTTGTGGAAAATTCAAGATAACATTCGGACCGGCATCTGCTATCGGTATTGCAGGGTTCGACCCTTTCTTAGGGTTCATTAAGAAGAACTCGTAAAGGTTGGGATTTTGAATGCCGTGACCGGTATCGTATGCTCTATCCCAGGCATTGTGTCCGCCACTTGGATAGTAGGTAAATTGTCGCACTTCATTGTGGTTGGGATCGCAGTTATCGAGCGTCATTTGCGCGTATTGCGTATTTCCCACCGGAACGGTACCATCATCCAAATTGTGGAACGCCCAACAAGCTACCCGGTCGTATGTTACCCAACAGAAATATTGTTGTGTTTCCCCTGTTCCGCAAATTGGCGCCATACCGGCTAACAGTGCTGTGTGGGCCGTGTCGCTGCTGGACCATCGCCAGGTTCCGCCACCGCCGAGGCTTAGCCCGGTGAGGTATATTCTGTTTAGGTCAACGCTAAGATTGGCCTTGGCATATTTCATCATTTCATCTGTGTAGAAATCCTGCCAGTTACCATAGTTCGAAGCCAATTGAGGCGCCAGCACTATAAAGCTGCTGGTTTCTCCATTTACGGTAAAAGTCATCGTTGCACCAGCCTTTAATAATCGAGGAATTCCCTGGTTCAAAACGTTTACCAGTTGTCCCTGACCATCTCCCACTTCTCCGGAGCCGTGCAGGAACACGATCAGTGGATATTTTTTTGCGGGGTTATAACCAGCGGGAAGGAATTGATAGAAACCGATTTTGGTTCCGTTTGAGGCAGTTAAATGCTGCTGGGTCAACTGCCCGAAGGATAAATAGGACGAGAACAAGGTTAATAGTAATAGCATTCTTTTCATAACAGTCCATTTAATTTTTTTTTGAAAAATTGGTTTGCTACTAACAGATGCTTTAATAGAGACAGTGGATTGGAATGGTGTATGCAACACCAGAAATTGAGTAAACTTTGAAAAGTGTACAGAATTGAAATTTTATTGAGGAGGGTGCTGTTTTGCACTATCCGTAATCCTTTCAAAGCACCAGATAAAAACATCTTGCAAAGCATTATTGTTTGTAAGATGTAAAAAATAATTTCGAAAACAATCTTTTTTCATGCAACAACCAGACAACTCCACCGTAAAACCATGGGTCTTAAGCCTAACAATATATATAATATCTCAAAAATTCTAAACACGGATTGGGTCAAGCAAACCTGTGAATGACTGAACTCTGCTATATAGATCAAGAATCTATAACGCAAATTAAATTATAAGTACATTGGAGTCTTATATCGGAGAAGGTGTGAATCTTCATGCTGATGCAACATATCCTTCTTTTCAAGCTGACACCAACGGTAACACATACGATAGATTTAAACAAAATTACATACTTCATTTTAACAAAAGACAAACCTGTTCTCGTGCTTTCAGAAGTTGAACGAAGTAACTGTACGAGCTGATAAAGAAATTAATTGACTGCCCCGACTCAAAGATCGTATTAATTTAATGTTCGGATTCACTTACCAAAAGCAATAATAGAAAGTGAGAATTGGAAAGTTCCGGCCATAAAAAATAGTCCTGAAGCACATCAACAGTGTTTTATTAATAGCACTGTTACGCGACCTGTACAAACAAAAAAACGAACCAGAAACTTACGACTCCTCATGCTAATAAAAATAGTTCGGTACATCTCGTTACTGAGTTCTTTGAGACGATTTAACTATGGTTCTGCGTTAGGAGATATATTACGTAAGCCGGATTCTACTTCATCCAACAAGGGATGAAATAGAATCGATAGGAGCAGTACATCTTCATTCATGTTCTCCACTTCGAGGCATACAACTCTTCCCACGCTCTCTCACGCAAACGCAAAGTGTCCAAATCTTATACATTGTGCAAAACAAGAGACTGTTCAAAAGTAATTGAGACAGCCCCGTTCTCACTTCAAGAACAACATTTCGCTATTTCGTGTTTAGTTGCGTTATAAACAATCACCTCAAATTCGTCCCTGTTAGCGAAATTTTTCATCGCACATTCTAGTCTATCTATTCGCTCTTTAAAATTTACTATATATGTTGAAAATTGTCTCAATATAGAAGGAGTTTATTGGATAAAATAGCTCGCCCCACTTTAGATTTTGCAGGTTATTCTTAAATGCAATTATGTAAGAGCTCACGACGCTTAATTCACTCAACAAATCAACCACTTCTTAGCCACCCGACATTTTCGCCCATTTAAAAAATATATTCGGCTGTTCTATGGTCACTATTACCATTGGACATAATCTTTTCCACCCGATATTCAATTGTCTGTTTAAAATCAACAATATTTGTAAGATTGAAGATGCTCTGAAAGATACAAGCAATACCGGTCATCTCATGACAAAATTGACTATCAACTAACCGGGCTACTAACTTTCATGAAAATTACCGGGCTATACCCTTGGACACGAGCTCTGATCAAGGGATATAAAGCCCCTCACATGAACATGAACCGGATTAGGAAGAAAGTAGCCCTATCAAGAGTCGATGTTTCATACACTAACTACTCAAACCAACGCAGTTGCCAGTGGTAAATGGTATGAATTTATAAACAATCCGATGCTCGCCTATGCCATCATATCCAGAATGACAGCAAATACAAACCAACTAGTACTAAACAAAGAAATCATAAAGATCTAAAAAAATATCAGTCAACAGTAGGCTCTTTGCATTTTTAAACATTCCTTAAGCTCTTTTTCTTACCGCCTTAACCCAAGGACGATTCGCAATGCAGGAATGATTAGTCATTATGGCAATAATACACAAATCAATCAAAAATTGAGCTATGTCTCCTCAATTTAGTGTCAAGATCTATGAAGTTTAAAATTCAAAATTCGCATTCAACTTGATTGTTTATTTCATCTCTCCTTACATAGGACAAATATTGCTTTTTTGGAAAAGCAAAGATTCTCAGGCTCGCAAACTTTCGAAAGGTCTTATCTTATCAAAAGCTCGCTATAATTTCATAAATCTAGAAGTGTTAAACTCCCCATCTTCTCCATAATAATACGTTTTACGTTGCCTGTCATATATGATAATTGTACCTAATTCCCTCATCTGAGACAAAAGCTCTCTCACAGAATTTCTAGATAAATCCATTTTCCTCGCAAAGGTGTCAAGATCTCATGTGGATTTTTTCCTAATCAAAAAAGTTGACATATTCTAAACGCCTGACCTTTGTTATTAAAGACATTTCAGAAAATTTATATCGTAAAAAATACATTAGCTCATGCACACAATGAATTTCCGTTGGCATAGCGGTTCTAAAGATTCTTATCACCGATTTCTTTCAAAATTGTTTTTATATAGTGGTATGGCCCCTCTAATTTACATGCTGTGACATAAGCTATTTCACCGCACCTGAGCCAACCACTGAAACCATCGAAAATATAATTCAATGAGTCGTCGCTCAATGAACGCTTTCCATGGGCTCAAGAGCGAATGCGATTCGCCCTACTTGCTTAACACCTGCTCTGATTCTGCATCGGCAAACTGTTTCACCAACTCATTCAATCGCGTCATCAGTTTTGCCTGTTCTCTTTCATATTTCTTGTCACCGTAAACGTTGTGCATTTCATGCTGATCTTTAGAAAGGTCATACAGTTCCCATTTATCGGTAACCTGGTAAAAACGAATCAACTTATACTTTGAAGTCCTTATACCAAAATGCGGTACTACTGAATGCTCTCCCCATTCGTAATAATGATAATACACTGCGTCTCTTGTCTGATATTCTTTATTCTTAAACAATGGAAGCATGGACTTTCCTTGTATTTCCTTTGGTATTGAAAGCCCTGCCAAATCCAATGCAGTAGGTGCGATATCAATGTTCATCACAAGATCCTTATACACTGTTCCTGCTTTTATGACTTCCGGAAACCTCGCCAACATCGGCGTTTTCATGGACTCTTCGTACATAAATCTTTTGTCGAACCACCCATGTTCCCC
>Ga0160448_100649_pt1 | contig 11667 bp, 8 predicted proteins | sample HID1973M_E1MG_FD_108269 | JGI IMG/M metagenome (GOLD analysis project Ga0160448, IMG submission 108269) | Enriched mosquito-associated microbial communities from UW Madison campus, WI, USA - HID1973M_E1 MG | ecosystem: Host-associated > Arthropoda: Insects > Digestive system > Unclassified ...
AGTGTGGCGTGGCACCGTCAGCTGGCCTGGCTGCCGCAGGAGGCGCCGGTATTCGCCGGCAGCGTGCGCGAGAACCTGCACATGGGCGATCCCACCGCCAGCGATGATCGCTTGTGGTGGGCCTTGGAGCAGGTGCAGCTGGCTGCGCTGGTGCGCGGCTGGTCGCAAGGCCTGTCAGGGTGGATCGGTGAGGGAGGCTCCACGCTCTCGGCGGGCCAGTCACGCCGCCTGGCATTGGCGCGTGCGTTGCTGCGTGACGCTCCGCTGCTACTGCTCGATGAGCCCACTGAGGGTTTGGATGCGGACACAGCCGATGCGGTCATGCGCAACGTGGTGGCTGCCACTGAGGGCCGCGCCCTGCTGATCATCACCCACGGCCAACTGCCGCCAGGGGCAGTGCACGAGAGTTGGCGATTGATTGACGGCCGGCTGTGGCCGGATGACGCGACCGGCTAGACCGGCATTTCTGCCAGCGCGGCCAGACGTTTGCGATCTTTCAGGGCCACGCGATGCGGATCCTCGGTGGCAATCAAGCCATCCTGGCGCAAGCGGGTGAAGCTGCGGCTCACCGTTTCCACCGTCAGACCCAGATAGTCCGCGATGTCGGTGCGCGGCATGGGCAGGATCACCTCATCGCCGCTGTGCGCCTGGCGACGACGGCGTGCATCCATGTCCAGCAGGAACGAGGCGAGTCGCTCCAGTGGCGTCATCCGCGCCAGCGACATCAGGTTGGCGCGAGTGTTGTCCAGCTCCACGCAGGCGCGTTCCAGCAGTTCGCGCTCCAGTTCCGGATGGCGGCTGCACAGCGAGCGCATGTCCTGCATGGAAAAGGCGCACAGGGTGCTGTCGGTGACCGCTTCGATGGAGTGCCGATAATGCGAGGCGCCACTGAAACCAATGAAGTCGCCCGGCATCAGGAAACCGGCCACCAGCCGGCGACCATCGGCCAATAGCCGGATCCGCCGCAGCGCGCCCGAGGTGACGGTGAAGACTTCGCGCCGGGGATCGCCTTCGCGGGCCAGCACTTCGCCGGCGCGTAGCGGAATATCGCCGGCCAGGGTTTCCAGGGTGCGGGCCTGCTCCAGCGGCAAGGCCGCGCAGACCGCCAGATGCCGGACCAGGCAACCGCTGCAGCCGGTGTCCTGGGCTTCCAAGGTGCTACCACCGGCGCGGGGCGTCGGTACGAGGGTATGACCGTTCTGGCGCAGGACACGCAGGCTCATGGGAGAGACGGCGACGGGAGGAGGCAAACATGATACCGCCGGTGGGGGGGTGTTCATGGATGCGGCTGCTTGTCGCAGCCCGTCCTGGCGGGGTTCGCGGCGGAAAAAGTGACATGAGGGGCCCAGATCGGGTACAGTGCGCGCCGTTTGCAAACGGCCGTTCGTTTCCCAATAGGCCCGCCGACGCAGCAACCGCCCCGCGGTCGCGTCCGCTCCACGCCCGACTTCTTTCGTTGAGCAAACTCGGCGTCGCCATGTTGGCGGCTGCCGTCATCCCACCTCGCAGCGCGGTTTCAGGGAACGCTTCGGGTATTACGATGTCCTCGATCCGCCTGGATGCAGTCGCTGCATCCGGCCAGCGTCGGCTTCGTACTTTGGAGTCGTTACCCATGTCGTTTGAAACCCTCGGCCTTGCGCCGGCCCTGCTGCGTGCGTTGCAGGAACAGGATTACACCCAGCCCACCCCGATCCAGGCCCAGGCCATTCCGCTGGCGCTGGACGGCCATGACCTGCTGGCCGGCGCCCAGACCGGCACCGGCAAGACCGCCGCGTTCGGCCTGCCGCTGCTGCAGTACCTGATCAACAGCCCGCAGGAAGTCGCTCCCCGCGGCACCCGCAAGCCGCGCGCGCTGGTCCTCACCCCCACCCGCGAACTGGCCGTGCAGGTGCATGACAGCCTGCGCAGCTACGGCAAGTACGTACGCGTGCCCAGCACCACCATCTACGGCGGCGTGGGCATGAACAATCAGCTCGATGCCCTGCGTCGCGGCGTGGACCTGGTGATCGCCTGCCCGGGTCGTTTGATTGACCACATCGAGCGCCGCAGCGTCGATCTGTCGGGCATCGAAATCCTGGTGCTGGACGAAGCCGACCGCATGCTCGACATGGGCTTCCTGCCTTCGATCAAGCGCATCCTGGCCAAGCTGCCCAAGCAGAACCGCCAGACCTTGCTGTTCTCCGCCACCTTCGCCGAGCCGATCCGCGCGCTGGCGATGGAGTTCATGCGCAACCCGCAGCAGGTGCAGGTGACGCCGAGCAACACCGTCGCCGACACCATTACCCACCGCGTGCATCCGGTCGACGGCGGTCGCAAGCGCGATCTGTTGCTGCACCTGCTGTCGGCCGACAGCCGAGTGCAGACGCTGGTGTTCGGCCGCACCAAACATGGTTGCGACAAGCTGGCGATGTTCCTGGAAAAGAGCGGCGTGAAAGCTGCAGCGATCCACGGCAACAAATCGCAGGGTGCGCGTTTGCGCGCGCTGGGCGACTTCAAGGCCGGCCGCGTCAACGTGCTGGTGGCCACCGATATCGCCGCCCGCGGCATCGACATCGATCAGCTGCCGCGCGTGATCAACTTTGAACTGCCGATGGTTCCGGAAGACTACGTGCACCGCATTGGCCGCACCGGTCGCGCCGGTTCGCAGGGTGAGGCGATTTCGCTGGTCGCGCAGGATGACGCCAAGCTGCTGCGCCAGATCAACCGCATGCTGGGCCGCGACCTGGACCTGAAGGAAGTGCCGGGCTTCATCCCGCAGGTGCCGATTCGCTGGGGCAATTCGCATGCCGGCAGCGATGAGCGTCCGGGTGGTAACAAGGCGCCGCGCAAGCAAGGCCGTCGTCCGCATCCGGCGGCGCCGCGCCATGCCCATGCTGGCCCCAAGAAGCACGGTGGCGGCCAGTCGCGCCAGGATGGCGGCCGCGGTCGCGGCGGTCAGCGTCAGCGTCCGTCGGCGTAAGGTTACCCCCGGGTCAACCCCAACCCCCGTCGTGCAGCGTTTATCCTGCTGACACGGCCGGGGTGGCCAGGGAAGGGGTGGGGAATGCGCGGAAACTGCTTGCGCCTGTGGGCGCACTGGGTGGTGCTGGCCGCAGGACTGTGTGCGCCGGCCGCTGCGGCAGCAGAGGCGAAAAGCGATTCGGCATTGCCGGCGTTCACCGAAGCCGAATGGACTGCCCAGGTCGCGATATGGCGCGAAACGACATTGCGCTTGCGCAGGTCGCAGGCGACCACCGCGCCTATGCAGACTACCGGAAACGTTGAAGTCGTCCCGGGGGCTGATGCCGCAAGCAGTGTTGCATTGTTGGCGCCGGGTACTGTGTCCAATCCGTCCCTCGATGCGATCTCCGTGCAAGGCACGCAGATCAGCGAAGACTCCATCACCAACGTGCAAACGGTCGGGGTGGATGAAGGTGGCATCGTCAAGCAGCATGGCAACCATCTGGTGGTCTTGCGGCGTGGACGGTTGTTCTCGATCGATTTGCGGGCCGATACCCTCAAACCGGTGGCTGCGGTGGATGCCTTTGGACCTGGCATCGATCCTAAGCAAGGCTGGTATGACGAGATGCTGATCAGTGGCGATACGATTGTCGTGGTGGGCTTCCACTACGGCGAGGGTGCTACCGGCATCGGCTTGTTCGACATCGATGAAGCCGGCGCGATTCGTTACCGGGACACGTATTTCCTGCGCAGCGAGGACTACTATTCAAGCTCCAACTCGGCCAGCCGGCTGATTGGCCAGACCCTGATCTTCTACAGTCCGGTGTCGTTGCATTCGTGGAAGGTCGAGCATGGTGACTACCTCCCGAGCATGGGCAGGCACGCCGCGGGCACTAAACCAACGACATACGTGCCCACCTTGCCCATCACTCGGATCTACCGCAGTCGGGCGCGGCCGATGGTGGAAGACGAATCGCCCACCTTGCATGTGGTTACCCGCTGCACCTTGTCGCAACCAGCCATGGATTGTGAGTCGTCCGCAGTGCTGGGTCCCCCTTCGCGCCAGTTCTATGTGTCCAACGATGCCGCCTATGTCTGGACGACGGACTGGCCAGATGAAGAAGGCAAACCCGCGCCATCTTCCGTCATGCGTTTGCCGCTGGATGGCAGCGCTCCGAGCCAGCTACAGACGTCAGGCGGGCCCATCGACCAACTGTCTTTTCTGCAAGGCGCTGACGACTACTTGAATGTGCTGCTGGTGGCGGAGTCTCGCGGCGATGGCATGTGGGCCTCCGAGATCAATGGTGGAGACGCTGCCTTGCTGCGCGTGCCGCTGTCCGCGTTTGGCGGTTTGACCAACGCCGCCAGAACGTCGGACTACCGTTCCTTGCCACGTACGCAGGAGTGGGATTCGAGCAACCGCTTTGTCGGTGATTGGCTCGTCTACAGTGGGGATCCTGAAAGCGGCGGGACTTCCGGAACCACGCCGGTACACGCCGTGCGCTACGCCGCCAATGAGCCGGTGCAAACCTTGCGGACACCTTTTGTTCCCGAACGTATCGAAGCCATGGGCGGCCACGGGATTCTGGTGGGTGCGGATGAGCAAGGCGATCTGCATTTCGCCAGCTTGCGTCTGGAGCAGCGCGCCACTTTGGCCAGTAGCTTCATTCAGCCAGGCGCGGCGCAAGGCGAGTCGCGCAGTCATGGGTTTTTCTACCGGCCTGCCAATAGCGAAACCGGCATCCTTGGACTGCCGATCGTACGAGCCCTGCCCAAGGGCATGCAGCGCTACGTGGAAGATTCGGCCGCTGTTGTCTACTTGCGCAATCAGTCTTTGCGCCTGACGTCCATGGGGCAATTGGAGGCGGCCGCTGTCACCCAGCGTGGCGCGGATGATGGATGCAAGGCCAGTTGTGTTGATTGGTACGGCAACGCACGCCCCATCTTCATCGGCCAGCGCGTGTTTGCGTTGCTGGGTTATGAGCTGGTTGAAGGTGAGGTCGTCGACGAGCGCATCCGCGAGCGCCGTCGCGTGGACTTCAATCCGCGCCCAGGCTTTCCCTGAGCGGAATCCGTTTGCCCCCACCGCCGCCAGCGCGGACAATGGGGGCATGGATATCTTCAAAATCTTCACCCTGGAAGCCGCGCACCGCCTGCCCAACGTGCCGGAAGGGCACAAGTGCGCGCGCCTGCATGGCCATTCGTTCCGGGTGGAGCTGCACGTGTCGGGCGACCTGGACCCGCATACCGGCTGGGTGATGGACTTTGCCGACGTCAAAGCCGCCTTCAAGCCGATCTACGACCAGTTGGATCACCACTACCTCAACGACATTCCTGGCCTGGAAAACCCCACCAGTGAGCGCCTGTCGATGTGGATCTGGGAGCAGCTCAAGCCGGCACTGCCCAACCTGAGCGAAGTCGTGGTCCACGAGACCTGCACCGCCGGCAGCCGCTACCGCGGCTGACGCTGCGGCCCCTTCGATCTGCGAAAGCCCAATAGCTGGCCCGGTCGACTTGCGGCCGCTGCGACGCTGGATCGCGATTTGGCTGCGCGCAAATCGCTCTGGCGACTCACATGAGCTGGTCGTCCCGGTGCTCGTCCAGCCCCTGCAGAGCCGCTTAACTGCCTGATTCTTAACGAACCTCTACCGTTCGTCGGATTTCCATACGGTGTTTATTGCACTGCAACAATGTGAGCGTTATGCTGCGCCGCAACAAGTAGGCAATCCCCTTTGGAGTACGCCATGACCCAGTTCAACGAGCAGTTCAGCACCTTCACGCATCAGTTCGCCGCCGCCGCTTCGCGCGCCAACCGCCTGGCGCTGGAAAGCGCCGAGACCGTCTTCGGCGTGCAGCTCAAGACCTTCGAAAAGAACGTCGACGCCACCACCGCCTTCTTTGGCGAGCTGGCTGAAGTCAACGACGTCGAAAGCTACAAGACCCTGTGGCCGAAGGGCCTGCAGGTTGCCAAGGACAACGCTGAGCGCCTCGTCGCGGCCAGCCAGGAAGTGTTCGGCCTGAGCCTGAAGACCGGCGAAGCCTTCGGTCAGCTGGTCAAGACCCAGTTCGAGACCGCGACCGACAACGTCCAGGCCACCGTGGCCAAGGCGACCAAGGCCGCCAAGGCCAAGTAAGCCGCTTCAAAACGCATCACCCAGATTTGCGCGACCCTCCCTCCCAATCGCGCAAACCGGCCCGGCCAGCTCCCTCCCGCTGCCGGGCCTTTTTTATGCGCGTCGTTCGGGATGGCGAAAGATGATCACGATTCGCGTTACGTCACGCCGTGGCGCAAGGCAGTAGCATGCCGCCGTCCCACGTCACCGGAGTACGGCCATGAAAGGCGACCCCAAGGTCATCGAGTTCCTCAACAAAGCGCTCTACAACGAGTTGATTGCCATCAACCAGTACTTCCTGCACGCCAAGATGCTGAAGAACTGGGGCTTGAAGGAACTGGCCGAGCACGAATACAAGGAATCCATCGACGAGATGAAGCACGCCGACAAGTTGGCCGAGCGCATCCTGTTCCTGGATGGCCTGCCCAACTTCCAGTCGCTGGGCAAGCTGCGCATTGGTGAGAACCCGCGCGAGTTGCTGCAGTGCGATCTGTCGCTGGAGTACGACGGCCTGCCGGTGCTGCGCGACGCCATCAAGTACTGCGAAGACACCGGCGACTACGTCAGCCGCCAGTTGTTCGCCGACATCCTGGATTCGGAAGAAGAGCACATCGACTGGCTGGAAACCCAGCTGGCGTTGATCGAACGGATCGGCGAGCCGAACTACTTGTTGACCAAGCTGGAAGACTGAGTAGAACCCGCGTTCGGGGTCATGGGCTTGCCGAGCTGCTGCGCGGCATAGCCCAGCAGGGCCATACGCGCACGCGCGTACTCGGCAATCACCAGCGCCACCGCCACGGCGGGCCGATCCAGCTTCATTGCGCGCGCACCCAGCTCAACGCGCTTGGCTGCTGCCGACAACGCCATCGCGCCCACATTGGCGCTGGATGACTTGAGCGTATGCGCGGCTTCGCGCATCGCTTCCAGATCCGGCACGGCTGCACCCTTCTCCAGCGCGGTAATCAGGCGGGGCGCATCTTCCAGGAACAGGCTGATGATGCGCGCAGTTTCGTCGCCGGCAATCTCGCGCAGTTCTTCCAGCATGCTGTGATCCAGCACCGGGAAGGTCGGCACCGCCGGCCGTGCCGGCATGGGTTCTGCTTCGGCCGCCGGAGCAGCAGCCGCAGGCGGAGTGGGGCGCAGGCGTAGTTTCATGCGTTCGGGCAGCCAACGCTGCAGGCAGGCTTCAAGTTGATCACGGGCCACCGGCTTGGCCAGGTAGTCGTCCATGCCGGCATCCAGGCAACGTTGACGATCGCCAGCCATCGCATTGGCGGTCATCGCCACAATCGGCAGGCGGTGCACGGCGCGCACTTCCAGCTCATGCTCGCGCCAGCGGCGCGTGGCGCTGTAGCCGTCCAGCACCGGCATCTGGCAGTCCATGAAGACCAGGTCGAAGTGTTCGCTGGTCATGCGCTTGAGCGCCAGCTCGCCATTGCCTTCGGATTCGCTGCGGAAACCCAGCGCCGAGAGCATCTTCTGCGCCACCAGCAGATTGACCGGGTTGTCTTCCACCAGCAGCAAGCGCGCGTCACCGGCTTCCAGACCTGCTTCGGCCATGGCGGCCTCCGTGCTGATGTCGCCTGAGATGGAATTTGCACCATCGTTGGCCGCGGGCGTATCGAAAATGTCGGCCATCGCGACCGGTTGCACGGCTTCCTCGCTACTGTCGGGGACGTCGCCAAACAAGGCCGCGCGCAGATCCGTATCGGGCGCCTGGCGTGACAGCAGAGTGCTGCCTGCGCGTAGTTCTTCCGGCACGGCATCGTCGCCGTACAACCAGATCAGGCGGATGTCGTCGCCCGTGGGGCGTCGCGCCAGCGTGCGATGCAGGGCGCGCGCGGTACTGCGGATGCCGTTGAGATCGGCCAGGACGGCGACGAAGTCGTCATTGCGCGAATCGCTGGCAATGCGCAGACGCTCCAATGCTTCCTGAGTGGTCTCCACCGCGGTGATGTGCGTGCCCCAGTTGGTCAGCAACATCGACAGGCGCTGGCGCAGCCGCGCATCCGGCGAGACCACCAGCACCCGGCCCTGATTGAAGGCGTGGGTGTCGCGCAGCTTCAGGTCGCCGACCACCTTGGTCAGCGGCACTTCGAACCAGAAGGTGGAACCACGCCCGGGCTCGGACATGACGTCGATGCGCCCGCCCATCAGCTCGACAATGCGCTTGCAGATCGCCAGACCCAGACCGGTGCCGCCATACAGGCGGGTGGTGGAGGCGTCGGCTTGGGTGAAGGAGCGGAACAGGCGCGCCTGCGCGTCGGCGGAAATGCCGATGCCAGTGTCGCGCACTTCAAAGCGCAGCAGATGCTGGCCCGAGGTTTCGCCCAGCCGGCGCACCACCAGGGTGATGGTGCCGCGCTCGGTGAACTTGATGGCGTTGCCGATCAGATTGCTCAGCACCTGCCGCAGCCGCACCGGGTCGCCGCGCACCGGCAAGCGCACGGCCGGGTCCAGTTGCAGGGTCAGGCGCAGGCCTTTGTTCTCGGCGGGGCGCTGCATCAGTTGCAGCACGCCATCGAGCAGCTCGCGCAGGTTGAAGGCGGTGATTTCCAGCTCGAGCTTGTTCGCCTCGAGCTTGGAGTAGTCCAGGATGTCGTCGACGATACGCAGCAACTGGTGCGAAGACGCACTGGCGGTATTGAGCATCTCGCGATGCTCCGGCGCCAACGGCGCGCGCGCCAGCATATCCAGCATCGGCACGATGCCGTTGAGTGGCGTGCGGATTTCGTGGCTCATAGTGGCCAGGAATTCTCCCTTGGCCAGCACCGCCGACTCGGCCGCCTGCTTGGCCTGCAATAGTTCCTGCTCAAGCCGGTCATGCCGATGCAGATCCCGCTGCAGCGCATTGCGCTCGGACTCGGCAATCGAAGTGCGCGCCTCGGCGCCCTGCAACTGGCGATGCGCCGCGCGCGTATTGATGGCGGTAAACAGCGCGCAGACCACACTGATCGCGGCGGCAATGATTGCCAGCGTCCACCAGGGGCCGGACACGCCGGCATAGGGCAGTGCCAGGGCGACAAGCGCCACTACGCCGGCGACCAGCGCCAGCCAGGGGGCGACCGGGGCTGGCCCCTGCGCGGGCATGGCTTACAGCACCGCGTTGTGGAAATCGAACCCCAGTTCGCTGCCGACGGCTTGCACCAGGTTGCCCTGGATGAAGTCGACACCGCCCATCCACATGGCAGCTGCCGCCTGGGGATCCTCAATCTGCTGTCCAATCACCTGCAGGCCGGCACGATGCGCTTGATCGATGACGTTGCGAAGTTCATCGCGCAATTGCGGGTCGGTGTGCGCACTGGCGTAGCGGCTGGCCACGCGCAGATACCCCAGCGGCAACTGGGTCAGCAAGGCGTCGGCTTCGCGGCCGGGCTCGAACTGGCTCAGGCAGAACTGTACGCCGGCCGGCATCAGCTGGTTGCAGAAATCGCGCAGGGTGACGGTGTGGATCAGCGCATCGGCCATGCGCAGATCGATGACCAGCGAAGTGCCTTCGATGCCGCGTTCGGCCAGCGTCTGCAGCAACCATTGCGCATGTGATTCGCGCGCCAGCGTGCGCGGCGACTGCGAAACGAACAGGCGCAGCGACGGCCCCTTGGCCTGGCGCTCGGCCAGCACAAACAAGGCGTGCTCCAGCACCCAGTGATCAATCTGGGCGATACCGCCGGCCGATTCGGCCGCCGGGATCACCTGCGAGGCTGGCAGCAGTGAACCATCGGCCTGGCGCATCCGCAGCAGCACCTGGTACTGGGCCTGATCACTGCCGGCCACCGCGACGATGGGTTGGTACGCCAGTTCAAACTGGCCATCTTCCAGCGAGATGCGCGGTGCGTCTTCGGCGACCTGCGCCGGTACATAGGCGGCCAGGTTGTTGCCGCGCAAGCGCGCCTGCAATACCGCGCGTTCGGTCGCTTCCAGCGCGCTGCCCGCATCGGCAAAGCCCAGCGACAGCGCGGTGTAACCAATCGAGGCGCGCAGGTTGAGTGTTTCGTTGTCGCGCACGTCAAAGGCATTGCCGGTCAAGCCGTCGCGCAGGCGCTCGGCTTGCGCTTCCAGACCGTCTTCGGCCACGCCGGTGGACAGGCACAGGAAGCTGTTGTCGTTCAAGCGCGCGACCGGGTGCGGCGCGGCCACATCGGCCAGGCGCCGGCCGGCCTGGTTCATCAGCTGCTCGAACACCGCATAGCCATAGCGCTCGCGCAGGCTAAGCGCGCTGCCAATCTCGATAAAGAACAAACCGCCGCCCACCTGATCCTGCAAAGTCGCGCCAAGCTGCTGCAGCAAGAAAGTGCGGGTGGGCAGGCCGGTATCGGTGTTGAGCGTGGCGCGTGGCGCCGGCGACTGTCGCTGGCGCGCGCGCTGGATTCGATTGGAGACTGCGGCAATCAGGTGGCGCGGACGGATCGGCTTGTTGAGGAAATCGTCGGCACCGCTTTCCAGCACTTCGAACTGGCGCTCCGGATCCGGATCGCCGGTCAGGAACACGATCGGCAGGTGCAGGTATTCGGGCTGCTGGCGGATCAGCAGGGTCAGGCTCATGCCGTCCTTGCCCGGCATATGCAGATCCATCAACACCAGGTCCGGGCGAAAACGCTGGATGGCTTCGAGCACGCCATCAGGCTGCATCTGCACCTCGGCCTGCATGCCGGCGCCGTGCAAGACGCTCTGCGCGAACAGCGCCTGGCCGCGATCATCTTCGACAATGAGGATGCGGTAAGGCGTTTCCGCCGCATGCGAGCCGGTGCCGGCATCGCCAACCGGGGCCGGCGCATTCGGCGCGGCGGTCGGGGTCGGCTTGGAAGCGCTCATCGCAGTGTTTCCTCCTGTATTGGTCGCCATCGCCGGCGCATCAGCCGTCCATCGCCGCCAGTAATGCGGCGGCGGCGTCTCGGCGCGCAGGCGGGAGCGCGACGGCTCGTCCTGACGGCGGGATGTGGCATCGATGGCTGACATCAGGCTTCCCCAAGCTTGAGCCGCATTATGCGATGAACTTCGCGCACGGGGGCAAGCACGGGGCTGCCATCCGGTTGGCGCCTAAACGGACGGTACATCGGTATTAGACGGCTTAAACAGATTTTTCAGGCCACGGCTGACCCGCCGCCAGACCCACCAGACCAGCAGGGCCAGGATCAGCGAGATACCCACCACCACAATCAAGGCGATCCACGGGTGCGCATAGGCCAGGGCCAGGCCGCCCACCACCACGGCGTCTTCGGTGACCGAGGCGGTCCAGTTGCTGACCGGTTCGGGCGAGGTGTTCATGAGCGCGCGCGAACCGCTCTTGAGCACATGGCTGGTCAGGGCGATGCCGGCACCGGCCGCCAATGCGCCGCCGCTGAGGTGGCCGTCAGGCGACAAGGTCGCTGCCGCCAGGAACGCGCCGGCCGGCACCCGCGCCAAGGTCTGCAGCAGGTCCCAGCCCGAGTCCACGCCAGGAATCTTGTCGGCAAAAAATTCCGCCACCGCCAGCGCACCCGAGGTGCCCAGTACCCACCAGGACTGGGTGACTTGCAGCGCGGGAGGCAGATCGATCCAGCCCAACGCGCCGGCCAGGCCCAGGCCAAAAACGGTCAGATAGACGCGAATCCCGGCCATCCATGCCAACAGGATC
>Ga0160448_100653_pt1 | contig 11634 bp, 15 predicted proteins | sample HID1973M_E1MG_FD_108269 | JGI IMG/M metagenome (GOLD analysis project Ga0160448, IMG submission 108269) | Enriched mosquito-associated microbial communities from UW Madison campus, WI, USA - HID1973M_E1 MG | ecosystem: Host-associated > Arthropoda: Insects > Digestive system > Unclassified ...
ACTGCTCCAAAATCTACCGCGAGCGCTCGCTTCACGCTGCGCGGCACACTGGTCGCAAGTTCGTCGCCAGTGGGTGCCGTTGAATCAACATTCATGAGTTAATCTCGTCAAACGGGCGCAAAGCGCCATTCTCGAAATACCAATGTGCGATGGCGTACAAATCTCCGCCCCGTACTTGCACCAGCAGCTACCCATTTCGATAGAATCGTTGCTCGATAGGAGGAGTACGGGCTGGCAAGCCGGGGGGAAAGCCATGGCGGTGATCACCGAATATCAAGCCGGTCATGCACGAATGCCGTTCCAGCGCACATAAGAAAAATCCGACAATTGCAGAATCATTGAACGCTTCCTTAGCGCGCAAAATCGCTGTTGGATACCGAACGAATCGAAGATCATCTCGGCGCGCTCCGTAAGTCTTGATGGAGTAATCCGCATAGCCAGTTGCATGAGCAATGACGCTGTCAAAAGCCATCAGATTTCAACCATGAAGTCAGGACGAAATCCGGTTTTTTCACGCGGATAACCTCGGGGATTCGAGATCACTCGGCATCCATTGAGTTCAACATCAACCATGCTGTGGGTATGCCCAAATATCCACGCATCGGCCTTAGATACGAGATCCGGCCAGTCATTGGCATAAGCTGCGCGCAGATGACCATCATGCTTCTCGCCTATCACTCGCGGCGATGGCGAATGATGTGTAATTACGACTGTCTTTCCGTCAAAGCGCTCATTCAGTTGTTCGGTTAACCATGCCTTTGCAAGGTGATTTCGAGCGATTAAGTCATCTGGACGCAAGCGGCGGAAAGATGCATCAGCTCTGATTGAGCTGAAATCATTCATCCATTCCCATCCAAGTTTTACCGCAGCTACTGTGTCGCCAGTAGACGAAAAATCAGTCCAGCTAGTGACGCCTAGAAATCGGGTCTGCTCACAACGAAAAACGTCGCAATCGAGTACATGCACATGAGGCGCGGCAACGCTTCGCATTTTCTTCAGCGTTCCTTCGATGTGCCCGCCGTAGTACTCATGATTTCCAGGGACATACAGGACAGGACAGTCGAATGACTCATTCGCCCACGTAACGCCCCGAGTTTTGGTGTGGACATCCCCTGCCAAAATCACTAGATCCGCCTCCTCACCGGAAGGTTCGAAGGCGTGAAATTCAATGTGCAAATCTGAAAAAACTCGAATCCGCATATCCACGTCTTTCTCGAATTAGCTCTATATTGATCGCAAGCGCAGCGCTATTTTTCTGAACGCAAATCGCGCGCGTCCATAGGGGACTCGCTGATGAGAGCGATCACGGCCGCAAGGTCTCCGTTTGGAAGCAAGCAAAAACCCGAGCAGTTCCAACGCACGCACTATATTGCATGGTGCGGAACTTCGCAATATGGCTATATCCTCAGCTTTGGGGGTTATTGATGCCATTGCGGGAATCGTTGGCAGCAGTCCTGCGCCTCACACGGCAAGCGCGTGGGCTCTCCCAGGAAGACTTTCATGGGCAGGTTGAAACCCGGCACATGAATAACATCGAGCACGGTAAATCAGGTGTCACCCTCTCCACCCTCGAAAACCTCGCCTCCGTTCTTGGAGTCGACCCGCTCGCTCTCCTCGCCGTGGCGTTCTCCCACGAAAAAGACTTGAGTTCCAAAGACCTTCTTAAATATCTAGCGGCCGAGATCTCAAAGCTCGAAAAGCTCGGCGTTTTGGAAAAAATGCAAGGCGAGTTTAAGGACGGAAAACTCGACTCTACTCATCCGCGGACACGATCAGCCGTTCTCAACAAATCGGCAGTCCTTGAGTGCAAAGCCCAAGGAAAAACTCAAAAAGAGACTGCTGCGCAGCTTGGCTTGGGCAAGGCTACCGTTAGCAGGATATGGAACGCTCAATAATCCCTTCGATCAAGCTGCGCCGGCGCTTAAGCGCTGACCAGCGACTGCGTCTCTACCGGCCCGCGTCTCAGTATTCCAATCCAGTTTGTATCGCAATGTATCTATAGGCTCTTCGGATACTCACAGATTTAATAGACGGCTTTGCCGACACACCCGCGATACCTCCAAGCGGTTCAATAGGCTCCATCGAGGCATATGACCTCGGCCCAATTGAACGAACACTTAAGTCTTGGAGAACATCATGAACTGGAAAAATCTTTCGATCGCCACCTTGTTTGCCACCCTCAGCTTTGGTGCTGTGTCTGCCCAGGCACAGGATGTCGTCAAGCCTGAAAGCTATATGTACGGAACTCATCTGGACATCAAGAAGGTCATCTCTTCGAAAGAGGGCACCACGCCGGCGTGCGGCGTAGTCACCTCCCAGCTCACCTATCTGGATTCGATGGACCAGACGCGAGTGCTCAACTACCAGAGCTTCTCCGGCGGCTGCCACGACAACTGATCTGCCTGTACTAACGCGTCATTCCTCATCCAAGCAGCCCATTAACGCTGCCTTACAATCAAAAGCAGGTAGCGCCATGTTATTGATCGCATTTCTCGGTGGCATCGTCACCGTACTCAGTCCGTGCATTCTTCCCGTCGTGCCGTTCTTGTTTGCACGTGCCGATCGCTCGGCATCGTCAGTGCTGTGGACACTTCTGGGTTTGGCTCTCACCTTTGCGTTGGTTTCAAGCCTCGCTGTGGTGAGTAGTGATTGGGTCGTAACTGCTAACGGCATCGGTCGTCAGCTGGCGTTGATAGTCCTCGTACTGTTCGCCCTTTCGCTCCTGTCGGCCAAAGTGGGTAGCTGGCTGATGCGTCCTTTGACTGCCTTGGGTAATCGCCTCGATCCTGCGACGCGTAGATTGTCCGGCCCATCAGCGTCACTGCTGATCGGTGTTGCAACCGGGCTGCTCTGGGCGCCCTGCGCTGGGCCAATCCTCGGCATCATTCTGACCGGTGCAATGCTCCAGGGCCCGAGCGCTCAAACAAGCCTACTGCTGCTGGCCTACGGTTTGGGGAGCGCCGTCTCAATAGGCACGCTGATTTTCGCCGGCCGAGGCTTAATGTCTCGACTGAAGTTGTCTTTGCCTATTACCTCTTGGCTGCGTCGCGGTGCAGGACTAGCAGCGCTTGTGGTTGCGGTAGTGATCGGCACTGGTTCACAAAGCCAGTTGCTCGCCAGCACATCGTCTCAAGGTGCTGCAACGGTGGAGCAATCGTTGCTGAGCGGCGTACCTAAAGTCATCGATTATCTGGTAGACAATGTGAAAGCGGCTACTGCGCCGGACGTGAGTGTGAAGGGTGAAATGCCCTCCTTGTCTGGTGCTGTTGAGTGGCTGAACTCACCAGAGCTTAGTAAGGAGTCTCTGCGCGGCAAGGTGGTACTGGTGGACTTCTGGACGTTCGACTGCATCAACTGCCAGCACAGCATCCCGTATGTGAACGAGTGGGCAAAGAAATACGAGAAGGATGGTCTGGTGGTCATCGGCGTGCACACCCCGGAGTACCCGTTCGAACGTGTCGTCGACAACGTGCGCAAAAACGTTGCGAAACTGGGACTTAACTACCCCATCGCGATCGACAACAACTATACGATCTGGCGCGCATTCGATAACCAGTACTGGCCTGCACATTACATCATCGACGCTGAAGGCAAGATCCGATACACCCACTTTGGCGAAGGCAGCTATGACACTCAGGAACAGGTGATTCAGAAATTGCTGGCTGAGGCGAAAAAAAAGGGCTGATTACCAGACACCACAATTAGCATTAGATATGGTTCTCAGCATCACCGCTGGGAGTTCAAAACCCATTCAGAAGGATCGGGTCAGGTGTCCCCCGTCATCTGACGGTGTGAACTGAAGAGATTCGGAAGATGAGCTCGTTGTAAGAAGCGTGCTCAGGTTACCTAACCGCTGTACAGCAAAGAGGCGGCGACGACTAGCAGCAGTTCACCAGCATAAGCATTGTAATAGGGAGTAAATATATAGTAACGACCTGACCCCACCCGCAAAACGAAAGCGTCAATCGCGACCATACAGTAATTTATGAATAAGCTTAGCTTTTAATATACCGGTGTAATTAACTAAAAATTTAAGGTATCTGCTAGTTGGTTGAATGGCATCAAAAGTTAACCTTAACCAAATTCTCACTCAATCTACCGATCACCGGACGCACCAGAGGGTATCTGCAGTGGATAAACCTGTCTTAGCCATAACTTACGAACAGATTGATCGATGGATTGCATCCATTCAACCAGAACTCATAGACGAGAAGTTTGATTGTGTAATCGGGATTTTGCGCGGAGGAGCACCTCTGGCTCTTATGGTGTCGCATGCATCTGGTGCTCCAGTCACATTTCTTCGATATGACCGCACTACACGCAAGGTTGTGTGGGACTCGTCCCTACCTGTGCCTCCTCCTGGTACAAAGGTACTCCTCTGCGAAGACATATCGGGTATGGGCAACACCCTTTCCGATTGCCTTGAACACCTGGAAATACTTCGTTTAAAAGTCAAAACCATGACTGCTGGGTTTGACGATAAAAGCGTAATACGGCCTGACTATTCAATAGACGGCAGAGGTTATACCCTCGTTTTTCCATGGGAACGCCAAGCGTATACTGTCAACTACCGTTCCCGCTGGCAGGAAACCGGGGGCGGTAGAACCGCTGCAATGGCGCCAGATCATCAGTATGATGTTTACGCTATTGACCTTGATGGCGTGTTACTAGAAGACGTAGATCCCGCCTTGTATCGTGCTGATCTAGAGCGAGCGTTGGAAACACGTGATGACTTACCCGCCTTAATTAATGCTCCCCTAGCACAGAACGTAAAAGCGATAGTGACCGGGCGTCCGCAGATGGATCGGGACCGCACGCAACATTGGTTAGATAGAAACGGTTTCGCAGGTATAGAGTTGGTGATGAGAGATCCCAGTGTTCATGACGATAGTCCTGGCCAAGTTGCGCGCTATAAAGCCAGCTCAGCAGTTCGACTATCGTGCACTCATTTCATAGAAAGCGATCCAATACAGGCAGTTCACATCGCATCAGCGGCACCACTTATCCGAGTGATTTGGTGGGAAGCTGAGTCAAACCGAGCAATTATGATTGGGGCAAGCGATCACAAAGATTTCAGTCTTCATTCAACACCATTCCCGAACAAATAGTCTTTTTCGAACATACGGGAATGTACGTTCATTTCTCAAATCCCGCTACTCACGTCAGCTGGGGTTGTCGGCGCCATCTCGAATGTTTCACTAAACCTTGGTCATATAGCAGGCGATGGTGGTTTTCCGATCTCTGTGACCCCGGAAAAGATCTTTGGCCCACATTGTGCCATCCTAGGTTCAACGGGAGGCGGGAAGAGCTGGACGACATCGAAATTGATCGAAGAGTGCCGCAGATTTGCATCGAAAATCGTCCTGATTGATGCCACCGGTGAGTACCGCTCGTTAGAAGGCCCTGACACTGCTCATTGTCACCTTGGCAATCCAATTTTCCGTTCGCAACACTCCATCGAGGTAGGGCTTCCACCAACCAGCTTTACAGAGAGTGATTTCATCGCGCTCTTCCAGCCTTCGGGTAAAACACAGGGGCCGAAACTACGCGATGCTATCAAGAGCCTCCGACTTGCGACGCTTGCGCCAGACCTGTTTCCTCAAGGGATCGTTCGGAAGGTCGATCAGCCCCGAGCTGCCTATAAAGAGGCGATGAATCGCCCAAATCATGCCAACCTCGTTGATAGCCCGAGCCAGCCATTTAATCCGAAACTGCTGGTGCGTCAGCTCGTCCAGGAATGCTGCTATCCCACTGCATTCAATGACTTAGAGCGATTCGGCTCGGCTAATAATGAGATATCCCACTGCTCCTCCCTAATGACAGGAATCCTAGGCGTGATGGGATCATCATCATTGAACAGCGTGTTCAACCCACCCCAGCAGGCGGGCGACAAGCGCCTATTCCGAGTGTGCCTGAGCGCTGTGGGATACGAGTTCAACGCCCGAGAAGTCATTGCGAACGTGCTCGGAAGACTTCTCCTACAGCGAGCGCGAGCAGAGGTTTTCAGGGATCGGCCACTGATCGTCATCCTGGACGAAGCTCACAACTTTTTGGGAGAATCCATAGGTGGTGATGACGATCTACAGAACTTGGATGCGTTCGAGTTGATTGCCAAAGAGGGCCGCAAGTACGGTTTAAACATCTGCCTTGCAACCCAGCGCCCTCGTGACATCACCGAGGGGGTTCTGAGTCAAATGGGGACGCTGCTGGTTCACTGCCTAACCAACGACCGCGATCGGGAGGTGGTCGAGCGGGCATGCGGAGAAATTGATCGTTCGGCGGCAGCCTTCCTACCGAACCTCAAGCAGGGTGAGGTCGCTATGGTAGGTGTCGATTTTCCAATCCCAGTGACCATTCAGATAGGACGCCCTACTCAACCTCCGATTTCGGATGGGCCAAGTTTTCAGGCCATATGGGCAGTGTAAGCAAAGGAGGTTGTATACCTAAGAGCGCCTCAGTATTGCTTTCGTGGCTGACCGCGCCGATCACAGTTCCTGGCTTTGTTGTGCGGAATGCGCGCATTCCTAGTTGTACGGCTCCAGGCCCAAAAAAAGCGAACAAAAGGCCTGCGGATAGACTGTACGTATAACAGCCCAGTTTTCCTTGCCCCCCACTTTGGAATTTCAAGCCGAGCCTTTCGCCGATGGGTAGGCCGGATCACGCATCACTTCACTGCCCTCCACATCGCGAATCAATGCCGAATGCAAACATGGCAGCAGTGGAGAATATACCCACCGCACAGCGTCGGATCACCGGCCTACTATCGATCCGGGACTCCAGGATCGACTGGTTGGGCGTCGGGTAACAGCTGTATCGATCAACGCCCTTGTGGTGGGATTGGAGGGTTCGTAGGGCTGTCACCCTGACTGGTCGGCTGATATCCGGCCCCAGGCTCGGGGCGATTGAACGGGACTTGCTCGACGGGCTGGTACCCTTTATTTAAAGGCAGAGGCTGATACCCCTCGTTACCCGTGACCTGCTTTGGATCAGTCATATTAGCAACCTCAATATTGACGAAACTCGATGTGAGCTATCTCAGAACCACTGACCAGTACCCCTGCGCTGGAGTTTACTGCACGAATCAGAGCACCATTCTCAACTATCCATTCTTGCTCAAGGTAAATCTGCTCTGGCGCTGGGGCGCTTGATGCAAACGAGCGAGTCCCATAAAGCCCACCCAGCGTACGGCCCGCTTTGAGATGCACGATGATCCAGTAGGGTTTGCGCTGCTGGAAGACGAAATCCCAGGGCTTTGCCGTAGGGTGAGGAGCATTCTTCTGAAAGACCTGCCACGACCTCATCCACTTCCATACCGAGGCCCAGATTACCGGGCCAACGAGCAGTACCAAGACATAGAACATACCGTAGAGTAACGGGTGAACCTCTCGCAGCGCGCTCCCTTCTACCGCAAAAATCAACCACAGGAAAAGTGAATAATTGATGCAACTGTAGGCGATGGCATCGACGATCTGATCCGCCGCATTGCGCACTATTCCCGGATGGAAAAGCTGATAGCACTTGATGCTGATGAAGCCTGGTATGACGAATGCAATGAAGAGAAACATTTTGTCGGCTTGCCAAATATCCATTTTTACCCAAATAGTGGCTGTCGTATCGCCATAGTGTGCCATCAACGGCATCCCGTCGTATCGGCCAAAGTCCGCCATACCACATCGCACAGCCGGCCACTCGATGAAAATACAGTTCGATCGCCTAGCTGCCCCCCTTCATCAGAAGAAAAAGCCGTCCAAGCTGCCCGGTGCCATGCTCAGTTGTATCTTGCCAAACCATTGGGGCAGCCAAGCCCGGCCAGTAACCAAGGCCTTACGCAAGATGTCCGTAAAATTCATACTCTCCGACGCCTTAGGCACCCTGCTCCGAATCTGCGATAGCAGACACACTTATCGACAGATCCTCAAGAAAGCCGTGCGCCAGGGACGTCGGGTACAAGCAACTGACCCGCACCGAATCATGAACGGCAGCCCCACCCTAACCCAGGCAGTAGAGCATTTCAGCGTAAGGGTTGGCCCTGATCATCTGGCCGAGATCCAGTCCACCCTTGAGTCAAATCTGAGCAGCATCATTAACGATTTAAATCGGGGTCACCACCCTAATACTCACCAAGTGAGTATGGGCAGATCGGGATGCCACAGCCCGTAAGCAGTTATCCAGCAAGGTGTGCGAGGGACACACGTTTACACAGTTACACACTCCGCCCACCATTCCGTCCAATAAAAGTTCGATTCCCTTCACCCGCTCCAGCTTCCCCCTCCCCGATTTCGCCTCCATCCCTGATCTGAAATCCCCAGCCCTATTTCACCGTTCAGCACCGCTAGCTACCTATATTCCAGATACCCCCAATCACTTCTTTTCGCTTCTTCAGATACGTCTCACCGGCGTACCGTCATCGCATCTGAACTCATCAGGCGACGAAGATGGAAAAGGCTCAGGCATCTGCCCGCGACGCGACCACTAACGATCACACCCACAACAGCAAATGGGGCATTGCAGCGGGGTTTTCGGCGAGTCTGGTCGGCATCGGGTTGGCGCGGTTTGCTTATACACCGTTGCTGCCAGCAATCATTGATGCAGGGTGGTTCGATTCTTCGAAAGCAGCCTATCTGGGTGCTGCGAATCTGGCGGGGTATTTGATCGGTGCGCTGACCGGGCGGGTGATGGCCGGGAAAACTTCTACCGCCTTCACTCTGCGCGCCATGATGCTGCTGGCGAGTGTTGCGTTTCTGGCCTGTGCATTCCCGGTTTCCTACCTTTGGTTTTTTATCTGGCGTCTGCTGTCGGGAATATCTGGCGGCGCTTTGATGGTCCTTGCTGCTCCAGCCGTACTGGCGTATGTGCCGCCCTCAAAAAGAGGCCTGGCTGGTGGGGTTATTTTCATGGGGGTTGGCGTCGGAATCGCTGCTTCCGGAACCCTGGTGCCGCTGTTGTTGCAGCAAGGTCTGCAACAGACGTGGATAGGGCTGGGGATCATTTCACTGTTGTTCACGGCGATTGCCTGGAAGGGTTGGCCAACGCGGGAAGCTGCGCCCGCCAATCCGAGTCAGCATCCCCGCAAACCGAAGAATGGCACGCTCAAGGCGCTCTACATCGAATACGCGCTCAACGCAGCGGGCTGGGTGCCACACATGATATTTCTGGTGGCATTCGTCGCTCACGGGTTGGGCAAAGGGCTTGAAGTCGGTGCTCAGTATTGGGTGCTGTTTGGCATTGGCGCGACGTTGGGCCCGTTATTGGCCGGGGTGCTGGCGGACCGAGTGGGGTTCGGCCGCGCACTGCGTTTGTCGTTCATTCTTGAAGGGATTTGTGTCTGCATCCCTGCGCTGACCGTTGGCACACCTTGGTTAATCGCTTCGAGCATCGTGGTTGGCGCATTCGTGACGGGGACAGTACCGCTGGTGCTGGGACGTGTTCAGGAATTGCTCGCCCATCATCCGGCGCAGCAGAGCGCTGCATGGCGCACAGCGACGGTCGGGTTTGCGCTGTTTCAGGCCGTCGCCGCGTATGGGTTTTCGTATCTGTTCACCTACAGCGGCGGCAGCTACGCGTTGCTGTTCATGCTGGGGACAGGCGCCATCGCGCTGGCGTTTCTGATCGACGTGGCGGCGGCACGAAGCGCAAATACTACGCCAGCTGCCTGACGTTCTGAGCGTGCGTTTCGGTCTCCCGGTGCACGCTTTCGAGGAAGGTCGCCAGCGCACTGGAAAAGTGACTGTCGACCCTGCGCACGAACACTGTCTCGACCTGAGAAAGCGCTGGCGGGATTTCATGGACGGCCACGAGTCCTTCCTGCCACGCGCGCGCGACAACCCCTCTTGGTAGAAGGGTGATACCGACGCCCGCTGCGACGCACGCAAGAATTCCATCAATAGAGCCGAACTCCAACGGCTCCGGCGCCAGCAACCCCATGCCCGACAGCAATGAATCCATTCGCTGGCGGTACGAGCAGCCAATGCGAAACACCACGGTCTTCAAATGGGTAATGGCGCGGACGGCCTCAAGCGTACGAACGGCGCGTGAGGTGACGAGCACCAGTTCTTCCTGGAAAACCGTTTCGGCCTGCAACTCGGGATGATCGACCGGCCCTGCGACAAACGCACCCTCCAGCTTACAGTCGACGACTGCCTGAATCAGGCTCTGGGTAGTGCCAGTGCGCACGACGGGACGAACGTCCGGCCAGGCGTTAGCGAAGCGTGCGATCAGCAGGGGCAGGCGCAGTGCGAGGGTGGTTTCAAGGGTGCCGATTTCCAGCACGCCGGAGGGTTTGCCATCGTCGCGAGCGGCAGCCGAAGCATCCGAAAGCAATTTGGAGAGTCGTGCGGCATAGGGCAGGATGCGCCTGCCGGCCGGGGTGAGCTGCACGCCCTTGGCGCTGCGCTGAAACAGTGACACGCCAAGCTCGTCTTCCAGCGAACGGATTCTGGAGGACACATTCGACTGCACAGTATTCAGCTCGACGGCTGCTTTGTTCATGCTGCCATGTCGAGCGACGGCGTCGACAACCTTCAGATCGATAACGTCCACCGACTCACCTGCTATCTCGAACCAAACGAACCTGATCGCCAGGTTATTGGTTTTCGAGATTATTCCTCAAGCAGTCCGGTGACAAGCGCACGTAGCCTCGTGCAAGCGGAAAAGTACAAAGCCCCGGGAACAACCGAGGCTTCGTTTACCTTCACGCAATTACTTTTTCGCTTTCGATTTGGCTTTAGACGCTTCTTTGTGAGCCTCGGTCGGCTTGGCTTTAGCGACTGGCGCGGGCTGCGCACTCATTGCGGTCCGCTCCCGATAGGCAGGCAGCGACGCAGCGAAAGCCATCGCTTCCTCACGCGAGCCGAAGGAGCCTAGTCGGTCGTGATGGGTGCAGACCCTCCATGGGCCATTGTTGACATTGATCACGTCGTAGCCATTGAAATGCGTCTTGCTGAGCATCGCAGTGTGCATGGTTACCTCCCTCTCATTCAGAGAGTGTTATGGGTTTACCGACAGACCTTACACCCGGTCGCAGTCGTGCAAACGACCGTTGGACAGATGGTGTTCAAGGTTTGAGGGGTATTTCTTGGTCTTTCTCCGACAGGCTTTTACCGTCGTCCGGGTGCTTCCAGGTTTGCGGCGGTGGTGTTTCGCGCTCTTGCTCGTCCGTGTTTTCTACCCGTTCGAATTCGTCGACGGACTGCTCCAGACGGTCACCGCGTGTCGTTTCCATGGGGCTGGGGTGGGGACCGGGGCTTTGCGCCGCTGGTGTATTCACTGGGTTGGTTTTCATGATGACCTCTCAGCGAACCGGATTTGAGGTTCAAGCTTTAGAAATATGCTTCAAGCAGGGGTTCGAATTATTTTCCGGGCGGTTCGACCGGCATTCGGCGTTGACAACGTTGACCTGGCTTCCTATAAGTCCACTCCGTTCTGGCCCGTCGGTCAGCACCTGCTCACCTGAAAGCGAAGCGAGACGATGGAATTCACGGATTTTGATGCCGAACTTGCCGACTGGAACCAGTTGCAGAGCACCCACCCGTGCTCCGGCCTGCTGCTGGGCAACGGCGCGAGTCTCGCGGTGTGGAAGAATTTTGCCTACGACTCGCTGTTCGAGCTGGCGCAGACCACACGCAACAAACCGCT
>Ga0160448_100654_pt1 | contig 11632 bp, 14 predicted proteins | sample HID1973M_E1MG_FD_108269 | JGI IMG/M metagenome (GOLD analysis project Ga0160448, IMG submission 108269) | Enriched mosquito-associated microbial communities from UW Madison campus, WI, USA - HID1973M_E1 MG | ecosystem: Host-associated > Arthropoda: Insects > Digestive system > Unclassified ...
AGCTGGTCTCCGACGGACTGGTGCGGTACACGGCGGTCTCGAACTACAGCGCCGACCGCATCCGCGAGTGGATCGGCCTCGCCGACGCCGCCGGCAGCGCGCTCCCCGTCGCCGTGCAGCCGCACTACAACCTCGTTCACCGCAACGAGATCGAGGAGCACATCATCCCGCTGGCACAGGAGTTCGACCTGAGCCTCGTGCCCTACTTCTCGCTGGCCAAGGGTTTCCTGACCGGCAAGTACCGCTCCACGGATGCCGCGGGCCAGTCCTCGCCCCGCGCCGGCGCCGCTGCGCAGTACGCCACGGCGCAGGGCCTGGAGATCATCGACGCCCTGGAGGGCATCGGCCGCACGCACGGCGTCTCGATCGCGGCGACCTCGCTGGCGTGGCTGCGCGCCCAGCCGACCGTGGCGGCGCCGATCGCGAGCGCTTCGCGACCGGAGCAGGTCGGCGACCTCCTCGACGGGGCGCGGGTCGAGCTCACGGCCGACGAGGTCGAGACGCTGAGCCGCGTCTCGGAGTGGACGCCGGCCGGCGTCTGAGCGCACGCCTCAGCCGCGCGACGCCGGCGCCTCGGCGAGCACATCGGCGAGCTCGGCGCGTGAACCTATGCCGAGCTTCGTGTAGACCTTGCGCAGGTGGTACTCGACGGTCTTGGGGCTGAGGAACAGTGCGGCGGCGGCCTCGCGGGTCGTCCGGCCCTCCGCGAGGAGCACGCTCACCTGCAGCTCCTGGGGTGTGAGGTCGGAGACCGCGCTTCCCGACGATGCGCGCACGTGCTCGCCGGTCGCGGACAGCTCGGTCGCCGCGTGATCCCGCCAGAGGGTCGCACCCAGCTCCGAGAAGTCCTCGAGCGCCCGGCGAAGCTGAGCGCGCGCGTCCACGCGCCGACCCGCTCGGCGGAGCCGCTCCCCGTAGGCGAGGTGCGTGCGCGCCTGCTCGAAGCGGTCGAGCGTCTGCCCGTGCCAGGCGAGCGTCCGCGTACTCGGGTCCGGGCGAGAGGTCGACGTCGTCGAGTGCGAGACGCGCCAGCAGTCCCGTGAGGTCCGCGAAGAGCTCCGCGGCGGCATCGGGGCGGCCGAGCGAGAGCTCCAGGTCTCCCAGTGCGTGACCCACCCATGCCTCGCGGACATGGATGTCGCGCGCCGCGCATTGCGCGCGTGCCTCCTGCCCGTGCGCGCGGCACGCGTCCGCCCTTCCGGCACGGGAATCCAGTCGCGCGAGTCCAGCCAGCGACATCGCCAGCTCCGTGCGCTGCTGCTCGAGTACGACTCGCCGCCGTATCTCGCGAACGCCGTCGACACCGCGACGGCCGTGTGCGAGGCGGTGCGCTGTCCGGTGCTCGTCATCACCGGCTCCCTCGACAGGTGCCAGAATCCGTTGCGGGGTCCGATCGTCGCCGACCTCACCGGCGGCGAACTGGTCCTCATCGAGGGTTCGGGGCACCTGCCCCAGGCGCGTGACCCGGTGAAGGTGAACCTGCTCGTGCGGGACTTCATCCGGCGGGTGTGAGCGGCCGCCGCGCCGGCCGGCTCAGGCCGGCAGCGGCACCCCGGCCTGGAGCACCTCCACGACGGGGGCGAGCTCGGGCTGCTCCGCCGCGTCGGCGAGCACCCGGGCCAGCGTCTCGTCGTGGATCGGGTGCGCGCGGTCGTAGAGCGCGCGTCCGTCCGGGGTGAGCTCGGTGTAGATGCCGCGCCGGTCGTCGGCGCAGAGGATGCGGGTGATGAGGGCGCGGTCCTCGAGGCGGTTCACCAGTCGCGTCGTCGCGCTCGGGCTCAGCGCGGCCGCCCGGGAGAGCTGCTGCATCCGCATGTGCCAGCCGTCCTGACGGCTGAGTGCGTCCAGCACGGTGTACTCGACGACGGAGAGCTCGACCGAGGCCGCGAGTGCGCGTTCGAGCTCGGCCTCGATGCGTCCGTGCAGGGCGGCGAGGGTGCGCCAGCCCTGCGCGCGCACCTCGACGGCGTCGTCTGCGATGCCCATGGTGTCCTCCTGATCGATGCGCGAGGTCGATGCGGGCGCATAGTTGCTTGCGCGTTTATCTAGCGTGTGCAACTATTTACCTCGGCCACGCAATATCCCGCGTGTGCAACTAACTCTCAGCATAACAGGAGAACCCTCATGCCACTCGGACTCGTCGCGCTCGCCATGGGCGCGTTCGGCATCGGACTGACGGAGTTCGTCATCATGGGCCTGCTGCCCGAGGTCGCCCGCGACTTCGCCGTGAGCGAGGCCGCCGCAGGCTGGCTCATCTCGGGCTATGCCCTCGGCGTCGTGGTGGGGGCCCTGGGCCTCACCGCCGCCACGACCCGCCTCCCGCGCAAGCCCGTGCTGCTCGGCCTGGTCGTGCTCTTCATCGCCGGCAACGTGCTCACGGCACTCGCCCCCGACTACGGCATCGCGATGACCGGTCGGGTGATCGCCGCCCTGTCGCACGGGGCCTTCTTCGGCATCGGCTCCGTGGTCGCTGCGAGCCTCGTCGCGCCCGAGAAGCGGGCGGGGGCCATCGCCATCATGTTCACGGGGCTCACCGCGGCCAACGTCCTCGGCGTCCCGTTCGGCACCTTCCTCGGACAGCAGTTCGGCTGGCGCTCGACGTTCTGGGTCATCGCCGGCATCGGCGTGCTCGCGTTCGCCGGCATCGCGGCACTCGTCCCCGCCCCGACGCAGGCGCAGGAGCGCATCAGCCTGCGCCGCGAACTGCGCGCGTTCCGCTCGACCCAGGTGTGGCTGTCGCTGGCCGTCACGGTCCTCGCCTTCGGTGGCATGTTCGGCGCGTTCACCTACATCGCCTACACGCTCACCGAGGTGAGCGGGTTCGCGGCGGGTGCCGTGCCCTGGCTGCTCGTGCTGTTCGGCGCCGGCCTCGTCGGCGGCAACTGGCTGGGAGGCCGTCTGGCCGACCGGCGCCTCGACGCGACGCTCATCGGCTTCATCGCGGCGCTGGTCGTCGTGCTGGTCGCGTTCGCCCTCCTCGCCGGCTCGCAGCCGGCGGCGATCGCCGGGCTCGTGCTCATGGGCGCCTTCGGCTTCGGCACCGTGCCCGGACTGCAGAGTCGCATCATGGACTATGCCGACGGCGCCCCCACGCTCGCCTCGGGGGCCAACATCGGCGCGTTCAACGTCGGCAACGCGCTCGGCGCGTGGGCAGGCGGCGTCGGGATCAGCATGGGCCTCGGCTACACCGCGCCCGTGTGGATCGGCGCCGCGATCTCCGGCGCGGGGCTGGTGGTGATGATCGCCGCAGCGCTCGCTGCACGCCGCACGCGCACCGTCGCCGGGGCGCCCCGCCCCGTGGCCGCGGCGACGACGAGCACGGTGCCCGTCATCGTCGTCTGACCCGGCCTTCGTGGCCGCACCGCGCGCGCACCCTCTGTCCAGGGTGCGCGCGCCGTGCCTACGATGGCCCGAAGGAGGTCGGCGTCATCGGATGCCGCGGATCGAGGGGGTGCGCATGGTCCAGGTCCGCGTGGCCGGAGTGGCCCTGGACGCCTCGGGGCAGCACGTGCTGCTGCTCAAGCCCGTCGACCAGATCCCGGGCGACGGCTTCGTCCTCCCGATCTGGATCGGCCAGCTCGAGGCCACCTCGATCCTGGTCGCCGTCGAGAACGCCGAGGTGCCGCGGCCGCTCGCGCACGATCTGATGGGTCTCATCCTCACCGCGCTGGATGCGGTGGCCGTCAAGGTCGAGGTGACCCGCATCGAGGACGGCACGTTCTATGCCGAGATCACACTGTCGACGGCGCTGGGTGAGCGGATCGTCGACGCGCGTCCGTCCGACGCGGTGGCCCTCGCGTCTCGCGTCGGCGCGCCGATCTGGGTGGCCGACGCGGTGCTGGCCGAGGCGGGAGTGCCCGACGTGCTGACCGAGACCGACGCCGCAGAGCGGCTGGACGAGTTCAAGCGGTTCCTCGACGAGGTCGAGCCGGAGGACTTCGAGGGCTGAGGCCGGATTCGCGCCGCGATGTATCTGGTGCGGCGGGTCCGACTCATTCGTGAGGTGGCCGCCGCGTGTGGCGCGGCCACGCAGACGGGACGGATCGTCGCGACCCGTCGCACCCGCTCACCGAAAGGCATCCCCATGTCCCTCAACGACCTCGCCATCGACGTGCCTCACGCCGCCGTGGCCGCTGCCGCGTCCGAGCTCCGCGCCGCGCTGGGCGACCGCGCGCTGCTGCGCGGCGACGCCGGGTACGACGCGGCCCGCACGCCGTGGAACCTCGCCGTGGCGCAGCATCCGTTCGCCGTCGTGCTCCCGGAGTCTGCACAGGACGTCGTCGACGTCGTGCGCGCCGCGACGCTCTCGGGGCTGCGCATCGCACCTCAGTCGACCGGGCACGGCGCCGGAGCACTCAGCGACACGGATCTCGCGCACACCGTCCTCGTGTCGCTGCGATCGCTTCGCGGGGTGACCGTCGACCCCGAGGCGCGCACGGCGCGCGTGCTGGGCGGTTCGCTGTGGAACGACGTGCTCGAGGCCGCGGCTCCGCACGGACTCACCGCCCTGCACGGCAGTGCGGGGGACGTGTCGGTCGTGGGCTACTCGCTCAGCGGCGGCCTGTCGTTCTACGCCCGTGCGCACGGCCTCGCCGTCGGCGCCGTGCGCGCCGTCGAGGTCGTGACGGCCGACGGCTCGCTCGTGCGGGCGAGCGCGGACGAGCATGCGGACCTCTTCTGGGCGCTGCGCGGCGGTTCGGGCTCGTTCGGCGTCGTGGTCGCGATCGAGATCGACCTGCTGCCGATCGCCGACGTCTTCGCCGGCATGCTGCTGTGGGACGCGTCGCGCGCCGCAGAGGTGTCGCACGCGTGGGCGCAGTGGACCCGATCCGCGCCGGAGACGGCCACCACGACCCTGCGCATCCTGAACCTCCCGCCGCTGCCCGAGCTCCCGCCGTTCCTGTCGGGCCGCTCGGTGGTCGTGATCGACGGGGCGATCGAGGAGACGGATGCCGCGGCATCCGCCCTGCTCGAACCGCTGCGCGCGCTGCAGCCCGAGATCGACACGTTCGCGCGCATCCCCGCGCCCGCGCTCGTGGGGGTTCACATGGACCCGCCGGAGCCGACCCCCTCGGTGACCTGGCACGCCGTCCTGGGCGATCTGCCCGCGCTCGCCGTCGAAGCGTTCGTCGACGCGGCCCGGACGCCCGGGATCTTCGCACAGGAGCTTCGTCACCTCGGCGGCGCGGTCAACCGGCGTCCCGAGGGCGGCGGTGCGATCGCCTCACTCGACGGGGAGTACCTCGTGCACTCGATCGCCATGGTGCCCGCACCCGATGCCGCCCCGGCCGCCACGGCGGCGGTGCGCGCGGGCGTCGCGGCGCTGATGGCCTGGCGGGTGGATGCGCTGGCGCTCACGTTCGTCGACGCACCCGGAGCGGACCGCTCCGTGGCATTCGGTCCCGCGTGGACGCGGCTTCGTCAGCTCAAGCTCTCGTACGACCCCGCGAACCTGTTCGCGGCCGCGCGACCGGTCTGAACCGGGCGGCTCGTCGATCCGGGGCATCCGCGCCGAGACCGGGGACGATGCCCTCGGTCTCGGCGTGGATCACCGGTCTCGGCGGTCGGGCCAGGGGGACGGGTGGCGTGCGGCTCAGGCCGCACCCTTGCGGACGGCCGCCGCGACGTCCGCCGGAGATCCCTGCCACGGCGCGCCGTGACCGGGGAGCACCCACGAGGCCTTCAGGCCGCCGAGACGTTCCAGCGAGGCGAGCGCCTCGGCGGGATCGTCGGTGAAGGGCGCGGGCTGCATGCCCTCGTGGCCGGTGAGCACGTGGCGGGTGGTGAGCGCGTCGCCCACGAACACGGCGTCGGCGACCGGGACGTGCACGGCGATGCTGCCCGGCGAGTGGCCCGGCATGCCCACGATCACCGGTGAGCCCGGCAGTTCGAGCACGTCGCCGTCGTGCACCTCCACGACCTCCGAGACGTAGGTCGTGGGCATGGCGCGCTTGCGCAGCGCGTACGCGAAGAAGCCGAGGGTCGGCCCGAGCTTCATCGGCCCCGTGGAGACCTTCGGCTTCTCGCCGGTGCGGGCGCGCTCGGCGTCGGCCTCATGCACGTAGACGGGCACGTCGTGGTCGCGGCGCAGGCGTTCGGCGAACCCGATGTGGTCGCTGTCGCCGTGGGTGAGCACGACGCCCTTGACGTCGGCGGGGGAGAGCCCGAGGCCGTCGAGCTCCCGCACGAGGTCTTTCCAGTGGCCCGGGAGCCCGGCATCGATGACGGTGACGCCCTCGTCGGTCACGACGAGATAAGCGGCGACGATGTCGTTGCCGATGCGGTGGAGGTGCGGTGCGAGATTCATGGGGGTCCTTCGCGGGTGCCGTCGGCGTCTCCGACTTGGCATGGCTACGATACGTAGCTATGATGGCTACTGTCAATAGCCATCGCATCCCGTGGAGGATTCCGCATGCCGACCCCGGATCGCACGTCCTACGCCGAGATCGTCGCCGCCGGACGCGACCTCCTCGAGGACTCCGGTCTCGCCGGCCTCACCATGCAGGGGGTCGCGCAACGCGTCGGGGTGCGGGCTCCCTCGCTGTACAAGCGCGTCAGGGATCGCGACGCCCTGATCGAGGCCGTGGCCGCCGCCACCGTGGACGACCTGGCAGGCCGGCTCGAGGCATCCGATCGGTCCCTGGAGGGGCTCGCCCGCGCCTACCGCGCCCTCGCGCACGAGCGTCCGGAGGGGTTCCGGCTGATGTTCGCGGCCGCCGCCCCGCAGGAGCTGCTCGACCGCGCGGGGCTGACGATCGTCGACAGCGCCGCGTCCATCGCCGGGGAGGAGCACGCCCTCGATGCGGCCCGCCTCGTGACCGCGTGGGCGACGGGCTTCATCCACATGGAGCTCGCCGGCGCGTTCCGGCTCGGCGGCGACGTAGACGGCGCGTTCGACTATGGGCTCGCTGCGCTGCGACGCGGACTCGGAGCCTGATCGCGCGGTTCAGTCCGCGCGCCCGGAGGCCCGGTGGACGGTGAGGCTCGCCGGACCCGTCATCTCCGACGACACCAGCTCGAGGTCGACCGGGTCGGGGAACAGCCGGGCGCCCGCCGCGACGGCGGTGGGGAAGGCGATGAGCCGGTACTGGTCCACGAGGTCCCGCTCGCGCAGCGCGCGCACGACGGACCCGCTGCCGATGACGACGACGTCCTGGGCGGCGACGGTCGCGGCGATCCACTCCTCCAGCGGGCCCTCGACCGCACGAGAGTTCGCCCATCGGCCCACGGGGAGCAGCCGGCTCGTGACGACCGCCTTCTGCGCCGCGTTCATCGCGCGCGCGAACGGGTTCTCCCGAGGCGGCCAGAGGTCGGCGAAGTGGTCCCAGGTGCGACGTCCGAACAGGAGCACTCCCGTTTGGAGCATGCCGCCCAGGCGGAACTTGTCTCCGGCGACCCCCTCCGGCCCGTACCGCATGGCCCAGCCGCCGAACGGCGTGCCGTCGCTGCCGTCGGGATCCTCGACCACGCCGTCGAGCGTGATGTACTGCACGACGATGACTCGTCCCATCGTCTCCTCCTTGTGAAGCGGGTTCGCAAGGAGATACCGATCGGATGCCGCGAACTCATCGCTGCGCGCGGAACTCGTCCTCGAAGAGCGCGAACAGGCGCGGGTCCTGGTAGACCAGCACGTGCCCGATCGCGCCCGTCTCATCGGCGTCGAAGATCTGCAGCGTGTGCGGTTCGCGCCCTTCGGGCGTGCGGCGATAGAGCAGGATCCCGCGCTGGCCGTTCGCTGAAACGGGAGCCGTCTCCCAGTCCACGCCTCGCCGGACGAAGAAGTCGGCCATGAACGCGCGATAGGTCTCGCGTCCTCGCGACCACGCCGGCACGGGCGGCATCTCGAAGACGAGGTCGTCGGCGACCAGGGATGCCAGGCCCGCGACGTCCGCGCGCTCGATCGCGCGCGCGTACCGCTCGACGGTGGCCGGGGCCAGCGGGTGCGCCCGCCGTGTGCCCGCCGCGAGGGCCGCGCGGGCGCGCTGGAGGGCCGAGTTGGCCGACGCGACCGATACGTCCAGGACCTCGGCGGTCTCGGCCGCCGAGAGCCCCACGAGGTCGCGCAGCACGAAAGCTCCGCGCTGGAGCGGCGAGAGCGACTGCAGCATCGCGGTCACGGCGAGGCGGACGTCGCTGTGGCGCTCCGCCGCCGCCTCGACCTCGGACTCGGCGATCCAGCTGGTCGGCGCCGGGGTCAGCCACGGAACGTCGAACGCGGGAACCAGCGGCGCGCCGACCTCGATCCCGGGCGCCTGCAGGTCCCTCGGAAGCGGGCGTCGCGGCGCGTCGCGCAGGCGGTCGAGGCAGACGTTGCGGGCGATGCGGTAGGCCCACGTCGTCAGGCTGCCGCGGTTCGGATCGAACGTGTCACGCGCCCGCCAGATGCGCTCCATCGCGTCCTGGGTGGCGTCCTCCGCCTCGAACGGCGACCCCAGCAGCTGGTAGCAGAACGCCAGGAGCCGTCGACGGATGCCGGACAGCTCGTCATCGTCGAACGGAGCCACATCGCGAGCCTAGGCGTACCGGGAGGCGGGTCGATTCGATTCAGCGATCGCTGTACTATTTCTGCCATGTCCTCGGCGACCGCCACCGTCTCCCACACCGCCGCCGTCGCGCGGCTCGGCCATGCACTGGCCGACCCCACGCGCAGCGCCGTCCTTCTGGCATTGCGCAGCGGCCCCGCCTATCCGTCCGACCTCGCCGAAGCCGTGGGGGTGTCGCGTCAGGTGATGTCGAACCAGCTCGCGTGTCTGCGCGGCTGCGGTCTGGTGTCGGCGACACCCGAGGGTCGGCGCTCGTCGTACCGGCTCGCCGACCCTCGCCTGGCGCCCGCGCTCGACGAGCTGCTGCAGGTGGTGCTGTCGGTCGACCCGGCATGCTGCACCGGCGAGACCTGCGGGTGCGTGTGAGCGCCGGCGTGCTCACCGCGCAGCGCCGCCACGCGCTCGAGCGCCGCATCCGGTGCATCGTCACGGCGACGATCGCCTACAACCTGGTCGAGGCGATCGTCGCGATCACGGCCGGGACGATCGCCTCATCAGGCGCGCTGATCGGCTTCGGCCTGGACTCGGCCATCGAGGTGCTGTCCGCCGCGGCAGTCGCGTGGCAGTTCACCCGTCGAGATCCCCAACGCTGGGAGCGCCCGGTGCTGCGGGTGATCGCGGTGGCGTTCTTCGCACTCGCGGCCTACGTCACCGTGACGTCGGCGCTGACGCTGTTCGCGCGGGTCGAGGTCGAGCACAGCCCCGCCGGCATCGTGATCACGGCGCTGAGCGTCGCGATCATGCCCTTCCTCTCGTTCGCCGAACGTCGCGCCGGCCGCGAGCTCGGATCGGCGACCGCCGTCGCCGATTCGAAGCAGACCCTCATCTGCACGTATCTCTCGGCCGCAGTGCTCATCGGCCTGGTGGCCAACAGTGTGCTCGGCTGGTGGTGGGCGGACGCCGTCGCGGGCCTCGTCATCGCCGTCTTCGCCGTCCGTGAGGGCCGGGAGGCCTGGCGCGGCGATGCCTGCGCGACGTCGGTCGGCATGCTCCTCGAGGACGAGCACTCTTAGGCTCGGCGAGCTGCCGCCGGGGCGCGTCGGTCCCGTCCTGCGCCGGGGTGGGTCGTCCTGTCCGGCAGCGCCTCGCCGCCGTCAGCTCTTGGTCGTGCGGATGGTCGCGCCCGCCACCAGGAACACGATCGCGGCGACCGGCTGCGCGGCCGTCCATACCGGCCCGTCGAAAGCGAGCGGGAAGATCGGGTTCCACAGCACGGCGATCGCCGCGAACACCGGGATCCACCACCAATGGCGCGCCTGGAAGGCGAACCACGCGACGATCACGGCCAGGATGGCGACGACGAACCGGATCAGCAGAAACCACTCGCCGTCGATGAGGAGGGGCGCGAGGAACAGTGCGACGGCGGCGATCAGGCCGGGTGCGAAGGCGTTGCGCTGATACGTCGAGGCGGTCCGGTCCCTGTTCGTCATGCTCCGACTCTCTCACCGCCCGGGACGACTGCGGGAATCGGTGGCCTGCGGGCTCGCGATCTCGGCAGTCCGGGCGGTCGTCTGCGGCCCCCGGGCTCGAGACGCCGCCACTTCCTTGGGCCACGCGCGGAACCGGGCAGATGTCAAGGGTCTGGCGGGACTGCCCGCAATGCGCGAAGGTCTATCGCTGGACACCCCTGGATGCAGTCGTCGCGTGGCAGAACCGTGCGACACGACCCCCGGTGACACTCTCCGCATCGCAATGCCGAGAGTGTCCTGGGGAAGCCCGCCGGACCTCCCCAGACCGGCGGGGCGGCCCTCCCCGTTGGGGTGGGAGGGCCGCGTTCATCACGCCGGCTGCCTGGCGACGCTATTGCTCGTCGGAGGTGCGCGAAGCCCTGCGGCGTTCCAGCCGCCAGTGGATCTCGTGGGTCTCGGGGTGGCGCCACTCGTGCATCCGGTACTCGAAGCCCGGGAGCAGCACGATGGGGATGGGATCGGGGGATGCCGGGGCCACCGCTCCGACGACGATCTTCGCGTCGGTCGGGATGAAGGGCGACTGCGCCGGAACGGGCGCGGTGATGATCTCGACAGGGTCTGCGTAGGGACGCGCCATGCGGGCACCTTAGCACGCCCAGGGAGGCTGCTGAGAGATTGCTTAGCACATCTATACATCTGCAATAGAAGCGCCATAGAGTCGAGATAGAAGCCGAACGAATGCTCGTCGTGCAGCGGTCGAACCCGATGGCCGCCTCCTCGCCAGTGGGGCTGGTGAGCCGACGTCGCAGCTCTTCGCCTTCTAGCCGGTGCGGGTGGGGGCGTATTCGTACGCGGGGGACCCTGTTCGAAGCACTGAGGCGGCTCGCCCCCGGACGCTGGACGTCCGGGGGCGAGTCGGTCCCCCCGCCGATCCCGGTCGCGGTGCCGGGAAGCCCTCGTGCGCCGACTGAGTGGGAGGGCGGCCCGCGGGCCGCTCCCTCGCTCGGCGCGTATGGCGGATGTCGCCGGCCGGTGCGACCATCCAAAGAACAGATGTTCGAAGGAGGTCGCATGCGCGGCGAGGCCACCGTGCTGCACGCCGATCTCGACGCCTTCTACGCCTCGGTCGAGCAGCGCGATGCACCCGCACTGCGCGGTCGGCCCGTGATCGTCGGGGGCGGCGTGGTGCTGGCGGCGAGCTACGAGGCGAAGGCGCGAGGGGTGCGCACCGCGATGGGTGGACGGCAGGCTCGTGAACTCTGTCCCGATGCCGTCATCGTCCCTCCCCGGATGGATGCCTACTCCGCCGCCAGCAAAGCGGTGTACGCGATCTTCCGTGACACGACGCCGCTGGTGGAGGGCCTGTCCATCGACGAGGCGTTCCTCGAGGTCGGGGGTCTCCGCCGCATCGCGGGAACCCCCGAGCAGATCGCCGCACGCCTGCGGGAGCGGGTTCGCGCCGAGGTCGGACTGGCCATCTCGGTCGGCGTGGCGCGGACAAAGTTCCTCGCGAAGGTCGCCAGCGCCGTCAGCAAGCCCGACGGACTGCTCGTGGTCGACCCCGGGCGAGAAGAGGAATTCCTGCTGCCCCTGCCGGTCGAGCGGCTGTGGGGCGTCGGCGCGGTGACCGCCGAGAAGCTTCACCGGCTGGGCATCCGCACGGTCGGTCAGCTGGCCGAG
>Ga0160448_100657_pt1 | contig 11613 bp, 13 predicted proteins | sample HID1973M_E1MG_FD_108269 | JGI IMG/M metagenome (GOLD analysis project Ga0160448, IMG submission 108269) | Enriched mosquito-associated microbial communities from UW Madison campus, WI, USA - HID1973M_E1 MG | ecosystem: Host-associated > Arthropoda: Insects > Digestive system > Unclassified ...
GATTTTGCGGAGGCTGAGATGGCCCGGTTTGATTTGACGGATTTCGAGTGGTCGGTGATTGCGCCGTTGCTGCCGACGAAGGTGCGAGGCGTGAAGCGCGTGGATGACCGTCGGGTCTTGAACAGGATCTTCTGGCGGCTGCGGACGGGAGCGCCATGGGCGGACATGCCGGTGCGCTAAGGGCGCACGCCCGCGCAGATTGCGCTCGCCTATGGCTCGCCCAACGGCCTTGGATTGTGCCGCTCTCGGGCATGACGAAGCTGCGCCGTTTGGAAATCATCGCCCGGCAGACAATGCTTTCGCCGTTTCCGCCTTGCAGACGGTGAGCGGAATCTCCAGGCCACACATGTCCGGCCATTTGCCGCGAACGGTCCAGTATCGTGCGAGCCCCAGACGTGCAGCGATGTTCCAGAAGCGCGGATCCGCGCACAGCGCCGCCGTCGCCGGCCGGAAGTGGAAAGCCGAACCGGCCGAATAGAGCCGGTCGTCCATACGGGGCGAAAGAAGTGTCGCGAAGGCATCGTCGAGATGGCCGAGCGATGTGAACGCCATGATCGCGGCGTCCAGCGGCAATTGGTCCTGTCGGAGGGCCGACCGCACGGCTTCGACGGCAGCGCCCCGATCCGCTGCGCGGCCGGAACGGCGCGACACGATAAATTTCTCAAGCGTCCCCAACGCCTGCTGACTCATGTCGAGAGGTTGGGTCGCGGGATCGTGGAGCAGGCCCCATGCCTGCGCGGGCGAGCCCTCGAAGGCCTCGAGCAGGAAAAGCCTCCAACGCGTCGCAAGTGATCCGGATTATAGCGCGCGGCCCGCCTGAGGGCCTGCCCGGCCAGCCTTAGATGGCCCGCGATAATAAACGCGTTGGCATGGCTGTGGCCGATGGGGCCGGCGAATGGCGCGCAGCGCCAGCGCGCGCTCGCAATGCCTCATAGCCTCGCTGGGGCGACCGATATCGGTCAGGAGGCGACATTCGCGCATCGAGAGGAATGCATAATCCGGTGCGCCGCGAAGCCCTTCGAGCAGAAGATCTTCCGCTGCGACGATGTCATGAGGCCGCTGCGCGCGTGCAGCTTGGACGAGTGCGTCATAGGTCGCCCCGGCGGCATAGGGATCGATGGGGATGGCTTCCCGCGCGACCTTGGCGCTACGCGCGAAAATGGCGGTACGATCGGCCAGTGTGGCGCGCTGCGCTTCGTTGACTAGCGCCAGGGCAAGTAGGGCATGACCCCCTGCGGAATTTGGCGCGTGTGCGACGATTTGCTCGTAGATTTCGCGCGGCCCGCCTTCACGCAGAAATTGCGGACTGCTTACCAGTGTGGCGCCACGAATGTGGAGCGCGACGATGTCTGGATCCGGACGCAGGCCTTTCTGCATCCTCAGTTCCAGGATCTTGTCGATCGTCTGCGTAGCGGCCCCCGCCGCCGCATCCGCCAGGAGCGCCGCCGATGCGACGTCCCGCTCGAAACGCCCGCTCCAGAGCGTCAGGCCGCTCGGGACATCCTCGAGCGTCAGGTGGACGGTCAGCTGCCGCCCGGCTTGTGCGACCGATCCGCGCAGCACCACATCGGACCTGCTGAACCAGCCGAGGAGCGCGGGTTGTCCGACCGCGACGGTCTAGATCCCGCTTGATTGAGCACGTCCACAAGGGGGCCCTGGAGCGTCGGGGCGAGCGTTTTTACGTCCTTCCCGGAGATGGCCTGCAACGCGTCGACTTGCACGCGAAGCGGCTCGTCCGCCGCCCACTGGTGTTGCAGACCGATTACCGCCGCGAGCACGAGCATCGCCAGCAGACCGATCGCAACCAAACGGTTCGGGCTGCGCCGGCGCGGTACCGGGGACGGTGCGACCGGCTGGGCACCGGGCGTGACATCGAGCCGATAGCCGACACGCGGTAGGGTTTCTATTCCGAAGGCATTGGTTCGGCGGGCCAGATCACGCAGGCGCGCGATACAGCGCTGGATGGCATCTTCGCCGACGATCCTGCCGTCCCAGTAGCCGTTGATGAGATCCTCGCGCGACACGACTCTGTGCCGCGACGCTCGGCAAGCAGGACGAGCACCTGCATGACACGCGGCTGGAGGGTCTCGTGGTCATCCGGCCAGATGATCTCGCAGGTGGACGGCGAGATATGAAGGCTGTGCAATTCGAACGAGCCGACATGCGTAAGGTCAATTGACCGGATCGGCGCGTTGATGTTCACCGGCCGGCGACCCGGGAACGTCCGATCGACGCGCAACCACACGCCCTGCCAGGATCAGACCTGTCGTGGTACGGTACAGCGATGCGCGGCGAACTGCGGTCCTGCACGCAAAGTACCTCATCCCTGCGGGGGCCTCCTCGCCCAGCCGGAATAAAAAGACTATCAGAACCGGCGCGACGCGTCATCGCCTCATCGCGCGCGCCGCTTTCGGTAAGATAGCAGCTGCGGGACCGCGAGCGCCAGTCCCGCAGCCTCCCGTGAATGATCAGGCCGCGAAACTTACGCGGATCTTGCGGCGCCGCAGTGCGAAGTCGGCGAAACCGAAGCCGGTCAGTATCAGCGCCCAGCTTGCCGGCTCGGGAACGGCGCTGAAGATAGGTGACGCCAGCGTGAACCCACGCCTTAGCGCCGAGCGCCAAGCCCGCCTCATTGTCGAAGCGATAATGGATGCGCCCCCACAAGCGACTGTTCGCCGCGTCCAGCGCCGCCGCATCGAAGTCGGCCCAGCATCGATTGTTGCCGGCGATCGTCAGGCAGAAGCCGATACCCGTCCCGAGATTCGCATCGAGAATCGCGGTCGCTGCAGCAGCGACCGCCGAGTGCGCGGAGAGATAGGACGGATGCGGCGGGGTGATGATGTATGGCAGCCACGCGCTGTCCCTGAACGGTCAACGGATTGCTGGCGATAGCGGCGCTCTGGATCGCGGTAACCGGGCGCCACAGATCGTATGATATTTGGTGTCCCATGTCGCGATGCTGGCGTCACCTACGGCTACGGAGAGTTGCGCGAGCATCCGTGTATTCTCCAACATGCTGAGCCCCTGAACCACGGACTGGTCGATCGCGGTGCGGATCCACGGGCCAGCGCCGTTGGCGGGCAGCGGTACCCAGAAGGTGACAGCGGCCGGACTGGTCGGCGGTGCGGGTCAGGCTGCCGATCGCGCCGATTTCCTTCACCTCATTGAGGGCCGCTGCATATGCGGCGGCGTCGATGGAAGGCGGCGGATCGACCCGGAACTGATCGGGTGCATTCATCAGGAAAGGCGTTACGTCGGCCTATTGCGGACCAGACGGCGGCGCGAAACCCCGGGGGAGTCGGAATTCAGTGGCCGGGACCGCCGACAGGTACGTAGGCCGACCGAGCGGAAGAGCCATCCGCAGCAAGGTTCGCCAGGACAGCAGCGACCGCCGCGTCCGTCAACATGCCATCCGTCTTGCTGGTTCCATCCGGGATGAGTGCCAGACTTGCCGCTAAGGCAACGTCCAGTGCGGTAGCAATGGCAGAATAAAGCGCGACGAGTGCATGATGAGCGGCGACCGAAGCCGCCGCACGGGTGTCGCCCGTCGCGCCGGCGGACGTTGATAGCCAGGACCTGTTTGGACTGCCGAGACTGGCGTTAACGGCATCATGGATCGCGACATTGACGATGGCGATATTGCGCCCGCCCACCAGCGGTGATCCAGACAGAACAGACAATAATTGCTCATTCCAGAAAAGCACCGGGTCGCCGCTGACAGCGACGGTGGCCGTGCCGGGAGAGGTTGCCATTAGGCCCGTCAGGGCGGTTAGGTATGGCAGAATCCCACGCATCATCTTGCCCTCCAATTGCCAAAATCGCGCGGCCCAACCCATGCCTGAGCCACCGGGCAAGTCTATGATTCGCGGATGTTAAATGCCACGTGCCAGATCCGATCTTTCGCCGATCACGGCCCGATCTATCCCCGATCTGAAGGCCGCCCGGGTGACGCGGGTTCGGGCGTAGATCTGGTCTCCGCCACCATTGGTCCAAGATCGACAGTCTGATCCCTATCGCCCCAACAGCGGCCGTTGACCTGCAAGTTTCAACTTCCCGATACGGTCGTTCATTCAACCTAGGGTCAAATTGCCACCTAGAAAACGGTCGTAAGCCCCAGTTCGATGCGGTTGCGATCGAAGCTGTAGAGCGGGATTGTGCTGTGCTGATAGGTATAGGTGTAGGTGACGCGCGGCGTGAAGCGCGAGAGAACGATATGACGATTGAGCAGGTTGACCATGGTAGAGGAAGCGAAGTCGACGCGGCGCGCTCCGAAGGCCGGCAACGCGGCATCGTAGCTGCCTACGGAAAGAGCGGTCTCTAGATAGGCGCTGAAACCGGCCGGGAGATCACGAAAATACCCGCCGGCCAAGTAACCGCTCCAGTTGGCATAGGCCTCGGCTCGCGCATCAGTCCTGCCTACACCCGCCCTGGCAACCACGCCACTGGAGGGTGTCAGGGCATAGATCATGGTCTCGCCCAGCGAGACCAGCAGGCCTGTCATATGGGGAGCTTCATCATAGTCGACCCATTGGCCCGCGAGATCCGTGGTGAGTCCAAGTTGCGGCGAGACATAGTATGTCGCCGTGATCCGGCCGCCCGTCCCGAAATTATAGGGACGCGCGCCGTACCAGCGGCGATTGGCGGTCGCGAGCAAGCTCAGGTCCCAGCGGGGTGAGACAAAACGCGGCCCCGCGTAAATCGTGGCCGTCATGTCGTCAAATTGGGATCCGGCATATTCGCGGCGCTGAAACGCAGCGCCCAATCTGAGGCGGCTTGTCCCGCTGAGGCGCGGCGCCCATTCACCGGTCGCACCGATCTGGGCGCCAACGCCGCTTTGCTGCTGCGCATCCTCTGACAGATCGAAAGGAAGGCCGTATAGAGTGACTTCACGCGACGAAGAACCACCGTTGAGGTTCGAGTCCGGAGCCAGAGAAACATCGATGCTATAAGTGAACGTCTTGGATTGGCGGATAAGATATAGATAATTGTCGATGTTGGCACGGACGGCATCAGGCGGCCGTCCGGCGCGGGCGAATTGGAACTGGCGGGCCGCATTCCCATAATCACCCGCCGCGAAAAAAGCCCGGCCGAGTTCCAGGCGCACCCGCTCTGCCGTGGGGTGATCGATGAGGATCGCCCGGAACGCGCGGATTGCCCGCTGCGCGTCTCCCCGCTCCATGGCGACCATGCCGGAGAGGAACAACAGTTCGGGATTTCTGGGATCCTGCTCAAGCAAAGGCATGAGGACGGCGTCAGCATCTTCGGCGCGATGCTCCTTGAGCAGCGCCTCGATCAGGCTGTGCAACGGGATTGGCGCGTCCGGCGCCGGGGACAGCGCTGGATCGGCTATGGCGGGCGCTGCGCAGAACAGCAGCAGCGCCGTGGCGCCCGCCCTGATGGGAGACCTCACTGCTTGGCGATGAGATAGCCCGTCGCGGCGTGCGTGCCATCATGGACGCTCCAGATCGCACCCACCTCCTGGGCAGTGCTGCCGAAAAACTGGCCGCTCAAAGGTCCGGTGGCGCCGGCTGTAATACCGAACGTGCCACCGATCGCGCCGGTCGCCGTGGTGGTCCCCGTGAAGCCGGTTGTTCCGCCTACTATATTGCCTGCAAATGTCAGTCCGTTCCACCCGAGTGTGGGCTGGGATCCGGCGGGAAGCGGCGTCGCGATGATCGATGAGGCCGAGCCTGTGACGGCGCCGGAGGCCCAGTTCACGTTGAGTTGCGCGGCGCCTCGCAAGCTCGCGACCTGAATGTTCGCGCCGGTGGGTGACAGGACAGATCCCTCAATGAAGCCATTAAAGACGGCGGTGCCACTTGTCGGTTTACCCGACAGGGGTGTTTCGAAACCGGACACGAAAACGGCGGAATTCTGAATGGCCGATGCAGCGCTGGCGATGCTCCAGTTGCCATAAGCCGTCCAGACCATGTCCGTAGAGGCGTCGAAGGTCGTGTCGAGATAGACTGTGAGGATACGCCCGTCTGCAAGCGGGAGCCGCCGGACCTCCTTGCCGTTCAGTACCGTATTGGACTGGAGCGGAATTGCCTGATTGGTGACGCCGAGTGCATTGTTGCCGAGCGTAAACGTGATGCCGGTCGGGCCTGAAGCGTCAAATGCGACCTTTATGTTCGCCCCTGCGGCGTCCGTCGTCGCATCGGCCTGGCTGCGGGCAGGGCCAGCCGACCAGGCGCGGGTCGACTGCAACATGCGGAACGTTGTTGTGCCCGACGTGGGCGGCGTGTCGAAATTGACACCTGCCGACGCTGTCGCACCGGTGGTCTGAGCACCGTAAGTTGCCGGAGAAAAAACATCGATAGACGCGGTCGGCGTCGGCGTTGGCGTTGGCGTCGGCGTCGGCGTTGGCGTCGGAGTTGGCGTCGGAGTTGGCGTCGGAGTTGGCGTCGGAGTTGGCGTCGGAGTTGGCGTCGGAGTTGGCGTGGGAGCCGGCGCCGAATTGACTCCGCCGCCGCCACAGCCGGTGAGAATCAAAGCCAGGCCCATGACCCCGACCGAGTGAAAGAACTGCGCCTTCGTCATGGATACATTGTCGGGCTTTTTGACGGCCATGGTACTCACTCCCCCAAAACACCAAAAAGACAGCGCCCCCCAACAGGCGCGCTTCCCGGTTAGTGTGGGATTGCATGGCAACTAGGCTCTTGCCATACCCTCGCAAGGGTATGCGGACTATTGTTCCATTTTGGCGCTAGCGATGGTTCCGTGTCACGGTTTTCCACGAGAAGCCAAGTCGTGTGGAAGGCCGGAGGGAAAAGCAGGTTGGCGATAACAACGCCTTAAGGCGTGATTAAAGAGAGGCTGGGGGGCCTCCGCTCGATGGATTTCAATGACGTGGTGCAGCTTTTCCTTTCCGCACCTTTTGGCGAGGATGGTTGGGATGCCGCCCTGCGTGGCCTAGCAAAACTCACTGGCTCTCAGTCCGGTCAGATCATCGGCATCAGCTCTCGAAGCGGACCGGTCTTCAATCGAATTTCCGATCATCAGGTGCCGGAACTCTTTGACCAGTTCGAGCACGAAGAATGGCTCTACGGCGACCAGAATTGGCGGGTGGCTTCCATCGCGCCACCTTTCGAGATCCGCCATGAATATCATTATGACGAGGTGCGCGCTGGCCGGCGAACCGAGATGTATGATGCGGCCGTCGAGTTAGTCGATCAGCCGTTCGGTTGCCAAACCGTGCTGCTGCAGCAGCCGGGCATGATGATCGGACTATCGATTTTACGCAGTCGCGAGGATGGCCGCACAAGCGAGATGCACCGGGACTGGTTTGCACAGGTGGCGCCCTACGCGCTGACGGCCGCGCGCATGCAGCGCTCGCTTGAAGAAGAGGGTGCTCGACTTCTTGCCGGCTCGCTGGAGGCGATGTCGACCGCCGCCTTCATATTGGATGCCCGTGGCCAGGTTTGCGCACTGACGAGCGAAGCGGAGGGCTTCGTGCGTGATGCCCAGCTCATTGGTTTGAAGGATGGCACTCTGTTCGCTCGGAACAGCGGAGAAAATGATGAGCTCGCCGCGGCTCTGGCGGCCATCCTGCCGAAGCTGGGCGGCACCGCTGTTTACCGCAACATCTGGCTCGGCACATCCCGCCCGATCCGCGAGCGCCGTTTTTGTGAGATCTTCGCCTTGCCGGCTCGGCCGTTTGGATTTGGCTTCGTGCCGCACGCGATGATTACGGTCCGGGCTGCGGGTGACATCGACGCCTGCGAGAGGGAAGCAGTGTGTCGCACCCTGGGCCTGACAGCTGCGGAAGCCGAGATCGCCGTCCTGCTGAGCGAGGGGCTATCACGCGAACTCATCGCGCTGCGTCGAGGGACAAGCGCAAGCGCTGTTGCTGTTCAGCTGAAGTCTCTGTTCGAAAAAACAGGAGTGAGCCGTGAGGCGGAACTGGTCGCGCTCGTGCATCGGCTGCTGCGGTAGCGAGATCGGCAAAGCAGGAGTGCTAGAAATGGCGGCCTCGAGGCAGGCCAGTTCCTATCAGGACGTCCCTTACGCGCCGACAGGTCCAGGGGGACTTGATCGTCGGGTCGCGCTGCGCAAAAACAACAGGATGCCCCTCGACGAAGATCGCTTCTGGAAGGTCGCCGCCGCAAAGCAAATGAGCGTCATCGTGGATGCGGAAGAGTATTTCCGCCATGCACGCAGCGCGATGCTCAAGGCGCGGAGGCGGATCATGTTGATCGGCTGGGACTTTGACGGTCGCATCAATCTTGTTCCTGATGGTCATCTAGAAGACGAGCCGAGATCGGTCGGCGAATTCATTTACTGGCTCGTCAAGCGAACCCCGACGCTCGAGGTGTGTTTGCTTCGCTGGGATGTTGGCGCCCTGAAAACGCTCGTTCGCGGGTCGAATATGTTGACGCTGGCCAAATGGATGAGCCACGACCGTATTCACACCAAGCTCGACAGTTTCCACCCTCCAGGCGCTTCGCATCATCAGAAGATTGTGGTGATCGACGATTGCCTGGCCTTCTGCGGCGGGATCGACATGACAGGCGAGCGCTGGGACACACGCGAGCACAAGGACGTCGAGCCGGGACGGGTGCATCCGAACGGGAAGACGTACAAGCCTTGGCACGATGCCACGACAGCGATGCAAGGCCCCGTTGCTGCTCGTTTCGGCGAACTTGCAAGAGATCGGTGGCATTTTGCCGGCGGCAAGAAGCTCGAAGCGATCGGTGACGTTTCCGATTGCTGGCCGGACGACCTCCATCCCGACTTTCGCGATATCGACGTCGGCATCGCCCGGACGAGACCGAACATGCCGGACTGTCCGGAAATCCGAGAGATCGAGGCGCTGTTCGTGGATCAGATCGCGCGAGCGAAGAAATCGATCTACGCCGAAAGCCAGTATTTTGCCTCCCGCAAGATCGCGGAAGCGATCGCGGTCCAGCTAGAGCGGGAGGACGGGCCGGAGATCGTCATCGTTAATCCGGAAGCCGCTCAGGGCTGGCTGGAGCCTCTGGCTATGGACACGGCGCGGGCGCGTTTGTTCGTCACGCTCAAGAAGCGCGATCGGCATGAGCGGCTCCGAATGTATCATCCGTATACGGCCGGCGGAGAGCCCATCTACGTCCACGCCAAGATCATGATCGTCGACGGCAGGATCCTTCGGATCGGATCTGCCAACTTCAACAACCGGTCACTCGGCCTGGACACCGAATGCGACGTTGCGATCGAAGCGGGCCCTGCGGAGGCAGGCATTGTTCGCGGAATTCGCGACGGGCTGCTTGCCGAACATCTCGGCGTTTCGGTCGACACTTTGTCACGAGAGATCGACGCTCATCATTCCTTGATCCAGGCCATTGAGAATCTGCGGGGAGCAGGGCGATCGCTTCGACCCTACGCGGTACCTGATTTGACCGCAGTCGAGGCCTGGCTGGCGGACAACGAGGTTCTGGATCCTGAGAGTCCGTCCGAGATGTTCGAACCTACGACCAGGCGGGGATTGTTTCGCCGGTTGCGAAAGTACACATGAGATCGCGAGACGAGGCCGGCAAAGACAAGGGAGTGCTGAAGCTGGGGTTTGAGACCGCACTCGCCCACAAGTCGGACGCCCAACCCAATCGTTCACCGTCCTAAAAGCGGCCATTGGTTCACATGATGCCCCCTGAGTGCAAAACACTTCAGTCTGCACTTGCCAACGCACTGACCCAGTCTCACGAGAGGTAAGGGGATTGGGGGATTTGTTATGGTCAGACGTGGACTTGTGGCACTGAGGCGGATGCCTGCTCCGGGCTGGATGTTGCTTGCGCTCGTCGCCGGCTTCGCTGGGGGATGGCGCTCGGAATCATCGTAGCTGCGCGTTTTGCCGCCGAGCTAATCGGCGCAATCTGGCTGGACGCGCTGAGAATGACGATTGTGCCGCTTGTCTTCGCCTTGACCGTGACTGGCGTCGCAAGCCTGTCTTTGGGATCGAGCGGGGACGCGACGCACCTCGGCTAACGCCTGCCGATCGTTCTCATCTCACTACTCGTCATGTCTGCGGTAATTGGCGCGATTGTCGCGCCATTCCTCATGACGTTGCTCACAATCCCCCAGGAGAGTGTCGCAGCTTTGCGGACGATGTTTCCTGCCACCACGCCACCCGTTGTTCCCGGACCGGTCGAATCCATTCGCGCGATGATCCCCACCAACGTCGTGGCATCCGCGGCTGAGGGCGCAATCGTGCCACTGGTTGTGTTCGCGGTCGTGCTTGGGCTGGCCATCGGCCGCGTGGCCGACGAGCGCGCTCAGGCGCTGCTGCTGCCACTGCGGGGTCTTGCAGACGCCATGGCGGTCGTGGTGGGCTGGATCCTGAGTAGCGCCGCGATTGGGATAGGGGCGCTCGCCTTCACTGTCGGCGCTAAGGCGGGGCTCACGGTGATTGCAATGCTGGGGCAATATCTTGCTGCATCGCTGACGCTCTCTGCCATCTTGATTGCGCTTGGGTACATCATCGCGCGCATCTGGGGCGGTGTTCCGATCCGGCACTTTGCCCGCGCTGTCGGACCAGCCCAAGCCGTCGCCGCCGGCACCCAGTCCTCGCTTGCTACGCTTCCGGCCATGCTGCTGAGCGCTAAAGCCATAGGCATAAAGGAGTGCGACGACACTTCCGGTCGCGGTCGCCGTTTTCAAGATAACCGCCCCCCTCCAACACGTTACTGATGGCATTGACCGTTGCGTGGATGGGCGGCGTCAGCGTGTCGCCCGGCCAAGTCATGCTTGCGGTCCCTCTGGCGATCCTGGCGAGCTTGATTATCCTGAGCCTGCCAGGAGCAATTAGCAGTTATGCGGGCACCGCACCGACCATCATCGCGCTAGGCGCGCCCATCGAACTTCTGCCTATCCTGGTGGCGGTGGATGTGATCCCGGACATGCTGAGAACGGTCGCTAACGTTACGTATGATCTTACGGCCACGGCGGTCATTACGCGTCCGGGGCGATCGAAAGGTTCTGCCCCGGAAGAGGCTTTCCCAGTCCCTCTTTCGTCCACATAGATGAGCGTGTCGTCGGGGACACATCGCCGACATCTCCGACGTTCAGGTCCTGGGTTACGCTTCGCCAAAGCCGACCTGCGTTCATGCGCCGGCGGGCCCCCACCTCGACTCGGTACCCGTCTTATCATGCGAACGGCCGTACTTTGTCCCTGCAACGCTGGCGAAGGTAGCCTTGCTGCGCCGCTCTCTGCCGTTTGACCTGTGCTGTGACCGGACTGTCGATCCAGGGGCATTGAACAACTGCGTCTACGACGAATGAAGAGTATCTATCGTCGTTCCGGTGAGATCGGTTGCGACCATAGGTCAGTGAAGCCGTACGCCGACGATAAAAATAATCATCGATCTATATTGGTGTATTCCGGCTGTCACCGGCAGCGGATATTTTTTGTTTGATGAGGTTAAGGGTCCATATATTATTATGAATATTTAAAAATGCGATTCTAAATTATTCGATTAATAATTCAGGTCTATCAAACAAGAGCCCGGTCGTCGCTTCATTTGTCTATGCATCTGAGGAGGGTATGATGGTCTCGTTTGGAAAAGGGCTATTTATTGGCCTTTTGGGGCTCAGCGCCGTTTCCCTTTCGTCGCGATCTTCTGCGCTTGTGTGCCTGGAAGA
>Ga0160448_100658_pt1 | contig 11598 bp, 9 predicted proteins | sample HID1973M_E1MG_FD_108269 | JGI IMG/M metagenome (GOLD analysis project Ga0160448, IMG submission 108269) | Enriched mosquito-associated microbial communities from UW Madison campus, WI, USA - HID1973M_E1 MG | ecosystem: Host-associated > Arthropoda: Insects > Digestive system > Unclassified ...
GACCTCATCGAGGACACCGAGGCAGTCGTCCCCGCGGACGCGGTGGGCTTCACGATGCTGCAGCGTCAGCTCGAGTCGCTCCTCGATTCGCTCTCGGAGCGCGAGGCGGGCGTGATCCGCATGCGCTTCGGCCTCGGCGACGGTCAGCCCAAGACGCTCGACCAGATCGGCGACACGTTCGGGGTCACCCGTGAGCGCATCCGTCAGATCGAGTCCAAGACGATGGCGAAGCTGCGGCACCCGTCGCGTTCGCAGTCGCTGCGGGACTACCTCGAGTGAGTGAGGCGAACGCCGGCAAGGCGCTCACCGTCCAGATCGAAGGCTCGTCGTTCGCTCGCATCCCGATCCGCACGCGGGTCGTGATGCCGGGCGACGACCTCGACGGGTTCGTGCGCGAGTACGCGACCGACGTCGTGCGCGAGGGCGATCTGTTGTTCGTGACCGAGAAGATCGTCGCGATCACGCAGGGACGCTCCTACCTCGTCGAGGACATCAAGCCGCGCAGACTGGCGCTCTTCCTGTCGAAGTACGTCACCCGCACGCCCTACGGCATCGGGCTCGGAATGCCCGAGACGATGGAGATGGCCCTGCGCGAGTGCGGCACGATCCGCATCCTGTTCGCGGCGGCCGTGTCGGCCGTGACCAAGCTGTTCGGCCGCAAGGGCGACTTCTATCGCATCGCAGGCGACAAGGCCCGCGCCATCGACGGCCCGACCTCCGGCACGATCCCGCCCTACAACAAGGCCGTGGTGCTCGGGCCCGAGCGCCCGCGCGAGGTCGCAACGCACCTCAAGGCGCTGCTCGGCGGCATCCCCGAGGTCGCGGTCGTCGACATCAACGACCTCGGCGGAAACATCCTCGGCTCGACGCTCGACAAGGCTGAAGAGAAGAGACTGGTCTCCATCCTCAAGGACAACCCCCTGGGTCAGGGCCACCAGTCGACGCCGCTGGGCATCGTACGCGCGGTCTGACGCGGACCAGCACGAGGGCGCGGCATCCTTTCGGATGCCGCGCCTTCGGCATGTTCGAGGGCGGCTCAGAACCCGATCGCCTCGCGGTACCTCGGCTTGTGACCGGTGCGGATGCCGGTGACGCTCGGCTTGTTCTCGTACACGCCGGCACCCCAGTTGCCTTCGACGAGCACGGGTCCGTCCGGCGTGACGACGATGTCCCAGCCGACGTACTGGATCTGCGGCACCACGCGCGCGACCTGGTCGACGAACTCCTTGACCTGGTCGATCATCGGCAGCTGGAAGTCCGCGATGACGAAGCCGCTGTCAGGGTGCTTCTCGTGCACATGACTGTGAGAGTCGTAGCCGGGGCCGACGGCGTGCCCGTTCTCATCGAGCATCGTGTAGAAGCCGCCGAACGTCATCTGGTCGCTCACCGCGCCGCGGCCGAACTTCTGCGCCATCGCGAGGATGTGCGTGGTCTCGCCGTCGAAGAAGGCCGTCACGCGCGTGGTGTTCACGGTTCCCGGGCACACCGCCGCGAGGTCGGCGTGCTGACGGATGACCTCTTCGATCAGCAGCTCTCCGCGCGAGAGCAGACCGCGATGGAAGTCGTCCCAGTCAGAGATGTCGGCCGCGTGATAGCGGTGCACGCCCGTGCCCGCCTGCCCCACCGGCTCCTTGGTGACGACCGTGCCGTGCTTCTCGGCGAAGACGCGCACCGCTTCGGCGTTGCCGTCCTCGACGACCATCCAGTCCCGGCGGAGGAAGTCGCTGAACGTCCGGTCGAACTCGACCTTGTCCTGGAACAGCCCCCTGTAGTCGGGGTGGTCGTACTTCTGCGACAGCTCGTTCGAGACCGGATGCGTCATGTACGTCGCCCGCTCGGCGCGGTTCAGGATCGCGAAGTCGTAGTCGACGTAGTCCTGGAACCCGACCTGCTTGAAGCCGGCCGACCACAGCATGTCGACCACGATCGCGGGCGTCCATTTGCCGTGCTCGTGCGCGGTCTCTTTCGCGCGCTCCAGCACGGATCCGACGTCGATGCGACGGACGCGCCAGGCCAGGTAGCGAAGACGGTTCGAGAGGGCGAGGCCCTGAGAAGACATGCGTGCTCCGGGTTCGGTTCGGGGACCCCGTTAGTCTAGAGGGGTGACTTCCGCGATCCCTGGGCACGACCACGCCGTGCCGGGATCGCACCCCCGCAGCGCCCCTGTCGTGCGTGTGTCCCGAGCCGCGCTGACCGCGAATGCGCGCCTTGCGTGGGAGTCCGGGCTCCGCTCGTACGACCCCGCGATCCTGGAGGCCGATGCCTGGGGCCACGGGGAGACGCTCGTGCGGGAGGTGCTCGAGCAAGAGGGCTTCGAGCCTCACGCACCGCTCGACCTCGCGCCGGCCGGCGACCCGGCTGCCGCACCTTCCGGCGTCCTCGCCGCCCCGGCCCTTCTCGGGCTCCCGGGCGGCGGATCGCCCGTCGTGCCTGTGATGCGACTGACGGGTACCGTGCTGTCCGTGAAGGACCTCCGCGCAGGCGAAGGAGTCTCGTACGGCTATGCGTACCGTGCGCCCGCCGACACGCGCGTGGCCCTGGTCACCGGCGGCTACGCACAGGGGATCGTGCGGGCGCTCGGCGGTCGCGTCGATGTCGCCATCGCGGGGGAGCGGCATCCCATCGTCGGGCGCGTCGCGATGGACGTGTGTGTCGTGGAGATCGCGGATGCCGCCGTACAGCGGGGCGACCTCGTCGTGTTCCTCGGCGACCCGGCGCGCGGCGAGCCGTCGCTCGACGCGTGGGTTCGCGTGACCGGACTCACCGCGGGCGAGCTCACCACGACGATCGGGCTGCGAGCCTTCCTCGAGGAGGACGGGTCGTGACGGCGAACCTGAGAGTCGACCTCGATGCGCTCGCGACCAACATCGCGCGCGTGCGCGACACCGTGGCGCCGGCCGAGGTGATGCTGGTGGTCAAGGACGACGCGTACGGGCACGGACTGGAGCGCATCGTGCTCGCCGCCTCGGATGCGGGCGTGACGTGGTTCGGCGCGTTCGACGTGCGAACAGGGTGCGCGGTGCGGGAGGCGCTGGGTGGAGATGCCCGCATCTTCGCGTGGATCGCTGCCTCCCGCGAAGACCTCGACGCCGCGATCGCTGCACGAATCGACCTCGGCGTCGGGGACTCGGAACTCCTCGACGAGCTCGCGGCTGCCGCACGCGCAGCCGACGCGGTGGTGCGCGTTCATCTCAAGATCGACACGGGCCTGCACCGCAACGGCGTGCGGCCCGAGCAGTGGCCCGGGTTCGTCTCGCGTGCCGCCGCTCTCGAGCGGGACGGCGTGATCGACGTGGTCGGGGTGTGGAGCCATATCGCCGAGGCATCGGATGCCGAGGACGACGACGCCCGCCGGGTATACGAGTGGGCGCTGGAGGAGGCGGTGGGCGCCGGCCTCCATCCGGCTGCGCGGCACCTGGCCGCCAGCGCCGCATCCTTCGCGCGCCCCGAGTTCCGCTACGACATGGTCCGCGTGGGCGCGTTCTGCTACGGCATCCGCTCCGCCGGCGGACCATCGGCCGAGGAACTGGGCCTCGTTCCCATCGGAACCCTCGAGGCGGATGTGATCGAGGTCGGCGAGCAGTTCGTGCGGATCGGCCTCGGAGCGCTCGACGGGCTCCCGTCGACCCTGCAGACGCGAGCCACCGTAGGTACGGTGGCCGGGCCGCGACCGCTCGTCACCGTGGGAAGCACCGAATCGCTGGTCGGCGGGTGGCCGCACGTAGCGGTCGGCGACGTCGTCACGGTGTACGGTCCCGGCGCATCCGGCGAACATACCGCGACAGATCTCGCGGAACTGATCGGCACGATCGGCGAGGAGATCGCGCTTCGCGTCTCGCCTCTCGTGCCCCGCACTTACGTCGCGCGCTGAGCGCAACGACTCCGTCGCCGCGATCTCGCGGCAACGGTGCCGAGGCCTATTCCGCCAGTCGAGCCGTCTCGTCGTGCCACGAAGTGGCGATGGCGCGCAGCTTCTCTTCGTACTTGCGACCGTGGTGGGCGCAGAAGAGCAGTTCGCTGCCGTTGACTTCGGCCGCGATGTAGGCCTGTGCCCCACACGAATCGCAGCGGTCCGTCGCCGTGAGGCGGTGCTCGAGGACGGCGCCGGTCTCGGTCGGTGTCGATAGCGTGTTCATCTCGGTGCCTCCTCGTATTCGTAGAACTCTTCAGCAGTCATGAAATACAACCACGTCGATGTTTCGAGAATGCCGCGAATGGACGACATTTCGCTGACCGCGTACGCCGCGCTGCCCTGAAGCGTGTCTGCGCGGAGCTGTCGGGCGCCCCGATTACGATGGGAGATTGTGACAGCCGAGTACTCCGCCCATCATCTCCAGGTGCTCGAAGGGCTCGAAGCGGTCCGCAAGCGCCCCGGCATGTACATCGGCTCGACGGACTCCCGCGGGCTCATGCACTGCCTGTGGGAGATCATCGACAACTCCGTCGACGAAGCGCTCGCGGGTCATGGCTCGCGGATCGACATCGTGCTCCACGCCGATGGCAGCGTCGAGGTGCGCGACCGCGCCCGCGGCATCCCGGTGGACATCGAGCCGCGTACCGGATTGTCCGGCGTCGAGGTCGTCTTCACGAAGCTGCACGCGGGCGGCAAGTTCGGCGGCGGGTCCTACGCCGCGTCGGGCGGTCTGCACGGCGTCGGGGCTTCGGTCGTCAACGCGCTCTCCGAACGCCTCGACGTCGAGGTCGACCGCGGCGGCAAGACCTGGGCGATGTCGTTCCACCGCGGCGAGCCCGGCATCTTCTCCAACGGCAGCCCCGATTCCGCCTTCACCCCGTTCGAGGACCGCAGCGAGCTTCGAGTCGCAGGCCGCGCCGCGAAGGGCGTGACCGGAACCCGCATCCGGTACTGGGCCGACCGCCAGATCTTCACCAAGGACGCCGCGTTCAACCTGCAGGAGCTCGAGCAGCGCGCACGGCAGACCGCATTCCTCGTTCCGGGACTCGAGATCGTCATCCGCGACGAGCGCCCGGGAACGGAGTCGGGCGAGCCCGTGGAGACCAGCTACCGCTTCGACGGCGGCATCTCCGAGTTCGCGGACTTCCTCGCGCCGGACTCCGGCGTCACCGACACCTGGCGACTCACGGGCGAGGGCAAGTTCACCGAGACCGTCCCGGTGCTGCAGCCCTCGGGCGCCATGGTGCCCACCGAGGTCGAGCGCGAGTGCCACGTCGACATCGCCGTGCGGTGGGGGACTGGCTACGAGACGGTCTCGCGCTCGTTCGTCAACATCATCGCCACACCCAAGGGCGGCACGCACCAGCAGGGTTTCGAGCAGGGCCTCATGAAGGTTCTGCGCGACCAGGTCGCGCAGAACGCACGACGTCTCAAGGTCGGAAACGACAAGCTCGAGAAGGACGACATCCTGGCGGGCCTCACCGCCGTGCTGACGGTGCGGCTGCCCGAACCGCAGTTCGAAGGACAGACGAAGGAGGTCCTCGGCACGCCCGCGGTCCGGCAGATCGTCTCCAACGTCCTGACCAGAGAGCTCACGGCGCGCTTCGCCTCGCCCAAGCGCGACGACAAGGCACAGACTTCGCTGCTGCTGGACAAGGTCGTCTCCGAGATGAAGGCGCGCATCTCGGCCCGCACGCACAAAGAGACGCAGCGCCGCAAGAACGCGCTCGAGTCCTCGTCGCTGCCGGCGAAGCTCGCCGATTGCCGCTCGAACGACGTCGGTGAGTCCGAACTGTTCATCGTCGAGGGCGACTCGGCGCTCGGCACGGCCAAGCTCGCGCGAAACAGCGAGTTCCAGGCGCTCCTGCCGATCCGGGGAAAGATCCTCAACGTGCAGAAGGCGTCCATCAGCGACATGCTCTCCAACGCCGAGTGCGCGGCCATCATCCAGGTGATCGGCGCCGGATCGGGTCGCTCGTTCGACCTCGACACCGCACGCTACGGCAAGATCATCCTGATGAGCGATGCGGACGTCGACGGCGCGCACATTCGCACGCTGCTGCTCACGCTGTTCTTCCGCTACATGCGACCGCTCATCGACGAGGGCCGCGTGTACGCCGCCGTCCCCCCGCTGCACCGCGTGGTCGTGATGAACCCGGGCTCCAAGCCGAACGAGACGATCTACACCTACTCGGAGGCGGAACTTCACAGCCTCCTCACCAAGCTCACCAAGGCCGGCAAGCGCTGGCAGGAACCGGTGCAGCGCTACAAGGGCCTCGGTGAGATGGATGCCGATCAGCTCGCGACCACGACCATGGACCGCAACGGCCGCACGCTGCGCCGCGTGCGGATGCAGGATGCCGAGGCTGCGGCATCCGTCTTCGAACTGCTCATGGGCAACGACGTGGCGCCCCGCAAGGAGTTCATCATCGACTCCAGCGACCGGCTGGTGCGCGAGCGCATCGACGCGTGATCCTCTCGGCCGCTCGCCTCACCTGCCACGGTGAGGCGAGCCGCCGAGGACGGTTCAGCGCACTCCTGTGCCGATCGCGGCGATGACGCCGTCGAGCGCCGTGCCCGACGCATCCCGCTTCGCACCGGATTCCGGCAGTGCGCGCGTCGCACCGTCCGAGCCGACGGCGCGGGGGTCGGTGCCTACCCAGGCGACCGTGATCGCGTCCTCGCCCTTCAGGAATCGCTGGGCGCGCACGCCGCCCGTCGCGCGGCCCTTGGCGGGGAACTCGCTGAAGAGCGAGACCTTCGCGCTGCCGGCGTCGGTGCCCGCCAGCGCCGTCGTCGAGCCGGCGACCGTGACGACGACCGCGTCGAACTCCGAGGGCCCGACGACATCGAAGGCGATGACCCGGGCACCGTCGGTCAGGCGGATGCCGGCCATGCCGCCGGCCGAGCGTCCTTGCGGGCGCACGGACGAGGCGTCGAACCGCAGCAGCTGCGCGTCGCTGGCGACGAACACGAGCTCGGCGTTGTCGGAGGCGGGCGCGGCGCCGACGACCCGGTCGCCGTCCTTCAGCCCGATGATCTCGATGTCGTGCTTGTTGGCGATCTCGCTCGCAGCCACGCGCTTGACCACCCCCTGCGCGGTGCCGACGGCGATCGGCGGCGCGTCGGCGAGCGGCACGAGGGCCACGACGTGCTCGCCGCCGCTGAGGCCCAGGTACTGATCGCCGCGCGTGCCCGCTGCGAGCTGCACGGAGTTGCCGGGAACCGAGGGCAGATCGACGGGGGAGAAGCGCACCAGGCGTCCGAGGCTCGTCACCGCGCCGATATCGCCTCGCGTGGTGGCATCCACCGATGAGCGGATGGCGTCGTGCTTCGAGCGTCGAGCGGGCGCGACGATGCCGCCGCCCGGGGCGTCGGCCACCAGTTCGGCGCGCACCATGCGTCCGGTGGCCGACAGGTAGACGCGGCATGGAGCATCGGCGATCTGGAGGTCTGCGGCCGCGGCAGCGGCGCGGGAGCGCGGCTGGACGGGGCCGCCGTTGAGCAGCAGCGTTCGTCGAGGAGTGCCGAACGCCTCTGCCGCGGCATCCAGTTCGTGCGCGACCCGGGCGCGCAGCAGCACATCGCTGCCCAGGAGCTCCTCGAGCTGGGCGATCTCCTTCTTCAGGTTGTCCCGCTCGGTCTCGAGCTCGATGCGCGAGAACTTGGTCAGACGTCGCAGCCGCAGTTCGAGGATGTACTCGGACTGCGCCTCCGACAGGTCGAACACGCTCATCAGGCGCGTGCGCGCCTGCTCGCCGTCATCGGATGTGCGGATGACCTGGATGACCTCGTCGATGTCGAGGATCGCGATGAGGAGGCCTTCGACCAGGTGCAGGCGTTCCTTGCGGCGCTCCAGACGGTAGCGGCTGCGGCGCGTGACCACGCTGATGCGGTGATCGAGGTAGACCCTGAGCAGCTCGCGCAGTCCGAGGGTCTGCGGCTGACCCTCCACGAGCGCGACGTTGTTGATGCTGAACGAGTCCTCCAGAGGCGTCAGCCGGTAGAGGTGGTCGAGCACCGCCTGCGGGTCGAAGCCGGTCTTGATGCCGATGACCAGGCGCAGCCCGTGGTGGCGATCGGTCAGATCGGTGACGTCCGCGATGCCCTGGAGCTTTTTCGCGTTGACGGCGTCCTTGATCTTCTCGATCACACGCTCCGGACCGACGAGGTAGGGCAGCTCGGTGACGATGAGCCCGGTCCGTCGAGGGCCGAGCGACTCGATCGATACCTTGGCGCGCGTGCGGAAGCTGCCGCGTCCGTTCGTATAGGCGTCTTTGATGCCATCGAGGCCGACGATGATGCCGCCGCCCGGGAGGTCGGGACCCGGCACGAACTCCATGAGCTCTTCGACCGTCGCCTCGGGGTTCTCCAGCAGATGCGTCGCCGCGCCGACCACCTCGATGAGGTTGTGCGGCGCCATGTTCGTCGCCATGCCGACGGCGATGCCGGTCGTGCCGTTGACGAGCAGGTTGGGGAAGGCGGCCGGCAGCACCTCGGGCTGCTGGAACTGGCCGTCGTAGTTGGGGATGAAGTCGACGACGTCCTCGTCGAGGTTCTCGGTCAGCGCCAGCGCGGGCGGAGCGAGGCGCGCCTCGGTGTAGCGAGGCGCGGCAGGACCGTCGTCGAGCGAGCCGAAGTTCCCGTGCCCGTCGACGAGCGGCACGCGCAGCGAGAACGGCTGGGCCAGGCGCACGAGCGCGTCGTAGATGGGGGCGTCACCGTGCGGGTGGAGCTTTCCCATCACCTCGCCGACGACGCGGGCGCTCTTGACGTGCCCACGATCGGGCCGCAGCCCCATGTCGGCCATCTGGAAGAGGATGCGCCGTTGCACCGGCTTGAGCCCGTCGCGGGCGTCGGGCAGCGCACGCGAGTAGATGACCGAATAGGCGTACTCGAGGAACGACGTCTGCATCTCCGAAGAGACGTCGACGTCCTCGATGCGTCCGTGGTCGGCGGGTGAGGAATCGGTGCGGGTAGCGGGCATGTGTCGATGAAGCCTCGGGTGACGGCGGGAGCGATGGGGCGCGGCCGCTTATGCGAGACTGGCCCCGATGACCCTCAGCCTACCCGTGGACCCGCCGCGCGCCCGCAGCCTCACCCGTGTCGTGCACGAGATGTCGGCGGCGCTGAACGGCGGCTCCGAGTGGTTCGCGCCGGCACGGAGCGCGATCGTCTGGGTGCTCGACGGGCTCGGCGCCTCCAACCTCTCGGCCCGGGCCGGGCACGCCCGCTTCCTCAGCGAGGCGAGGACGAAGAAGGATGTCGCGCGCACGGTCTTCCCGTCGACGACGGCGGCCGCGCTCACGAGTCTGCTGACCGGTGTCCTGCCCGGGCAGCACGGGATCGTGGGGTACCGCGCCCGCGTGCCGGGCACGGACGACGTCGTCAACCTGCTCCGCGGCTGGGACACCGACGGCCTGCCCGTCTCGTTCCAGCGTGCCGCCCCGCTCGCGGAGACCCTGGGACGGCCCTTCTTCGCCGTCTCCCGCAACGAGTACGCAGGCACCGGCTTCACCGCTGCGACCCTGGGGAGCGCCGAGTTCCACGGGGCCGACGACCTCGACGAGAGGGTCGCACTGGCGGCCGACCTCGCGGCGCGGCATCCCGGTTCCCTCGTCTATCTGTACGCGCCCGATCTGGACGCGATCGGGCACAAGCGCGGCTGGGAGTCCGACGAATGGGTCGCCGGCCTGGAACGAGTGGATGCCGCAGCCCAGACGCTCGCGAGATCACTCGGCCGCGGAACCGGGGTCGTGGTGACGTCGGACCACGGGATGGTCGACGTTCCACGCCATCGTCACCTTCTCCTCGAGGAGGGGGATGCCCTTCTCGAGGGGATACGGCTCATCGGCGGCGAGCCGCGCATGCTCCACCTCTACGCCGAGCCCGGGAGGTCGGAGGCGGTGCTGTCGCGCTGGCGCGAGGCGGAAGGTTCCCGCTCGTGGGTGTTCTCCCGCGCCGAACTCGAAGCGTCAGGCCTGCTGGGGGTGGTCGATCCGGACGTCGTCGCGCGAATCGGCGATGTGATCGTCGCAGCCCGGGCCGGGATCGCGTACTACGACGATCGCGTCACCGACAAGGCGGCGCAGAAGATGATCGGGCAGCACGGCTCCCTGACCGACGAAGAGCGGGTCGTGCCGCTCATCCGTCTCGGCGCGTTCGCCTGAGCGCGGAGTCTCAGTCGTCGGAGCGGGCGCCGAAGACGATCTCGTCCCACGACGGCATCGATGTGCGCCCCTTGCGGCGACCGGCCTCGGCCACCGCGGCCGGTGTGGGCGCCTGGTAGTCGGCTGCGGGCTGCTCGTCGTCGGACGGCGACTCGTCGTAGCCGGGCTCCAGCGCGTCGAACAGCGCCACCGGAGCCGGCGAACGGGGCGCCGCGGCGACCTCTTCAGCGCCCGGCAGAGGCTCGCGCTGGCCGCGGCGACGCCGCAGCGCCTCGAGCAGGTCCGCCGTCTCGGCGGAGGTGACCACGGCAGGCTCGGTGGCGCGCTTGATCGCCGCCTCCTGAACCGCGGGGGCTGCCGGAGCCGGGATCTCCGGCGACGCGATGTCGGCGTCAGGGAGCCGGCGCGGGCCGAAAGCCCCGCTGTCGAAGCGGGAGTCGTCCTTCGGCGGCACGGACTCGAGGGCGCGGAGCCGGGGAATGAGTCCCTCCGGGAGGGATCCCTGCCGCGAGAGCTGGATGGCGTCGGCGTTCATCGGCGACAGCGTGCTGCGCCGAGGGTCGAATCCCCACCGCGCGTCGTGGCCGATGTCGTTCGAGGTGAACTCCAGCTTGACCGTCCAGCCGGTCGGCTCCTTCCAGCTGGTCCATCGCTCCCCGATCGCGCCCGCTTCGGTGAGCTTGGCACGCACGGCCGAGCCGAACGTCGTCTGCCCGTCGCCTTCGAAGTCGCCGCCCACGAGAACGGGGACCGCCAGCGCCTGTCCGACGATGTGCTCGCGTTCGGCGAGCACGGGCCCCTCGAAGCGCACGATGTCCTCGACGCGTGCGTCGAGGAGTTCTGCGACCTCCCGCGCCGACAGTCCCGAGCGGATGTGAGCCTGGATCTCGCGGGGGCTGGGGCGCGGGGTCTGCACGTCGGTGTCGCGTTCGCGCCGCGCCCTGCGCAGCTCACCGCGCAGGACGTCGTCGACGTCGAGCGTGAATCTGTCGCCGGACTCCGTCGCCAGGATGAGCTTGTCGTCCTCGGTTCCGATGACCTTGAGCTGTTCCATGCGGACGCTCCCTGCTTCTCGTGCCGGCTCGTGGTTGCGCTTTGCCCAGCGGGCTCACGGCTTGACAGCCCGCCTGTCCGCCCCATCGTGTCACAGGGCACGGCGACGGCCGGGAATATCCCGCGCGTGCCGCGAGTTTCACGCGAACGCACGGTCGAGACGCCGTTGGATCGCATTTGCGAAATGGGGAACGGTCGTGCAAACTATCGCCGCCCGCAAGGGCGAGCGCAACCGCGAATACCCGGAAGTTGAGATCTTCACGCATGGCCACCGATTACGACGCCCCCCGCAAGACCGAGGACGACAGCGAGTCGATCGAAGCGCTCAAGGAGCGCGTTCCCGACAAGCTCTCGGGGTCGGTCGATGTGGAGGACGCCGACAACCCGTCGGGCTTCGAGCTGCCCGGTGCCGACCTGTCGGACCTCGAGCTCGATGTCGTCGTTCTCCCCGCACAGGAGGAC
>Ga0160448_100664_pt1 | contig 11568 bp, 11 predicted proteins | sample HID1973M_E1MG_FD_108269 | JGI IMG/M metagenome (GOLD analysis project Ga0160448, IMG submission 108269) | Enriched mosquito-associated microbial communities from UW Madison campus, WI, USA - HID1973M_E1 MG | ecosystem: Host-associated > Arthropoda: Insects > Digestive system > Unclassified ...
AGGCAGTGGTCGCTCGTGGAGGCGAGGATCGCCATGCGCTTGGGGATGGACTGGTCGGTCAGCCGCCACTCCAGGCCGAGAGGGCCGAGCGTCTCGTCGAGGTCGGCCTCGAGCGCGGAGAGGGCCGCCTGCAGGTCGGGTCGGTGGAACACCACGCGCTGGAAGAACTCGCCGCCCTCCGGGTTGTCGGAGTACTGGTCGAGCGTCACGATGTTGCCCTGATTGCGGGCCACGAGCGCCGTCACCGCGGCGACGATGCCCGAGCGGTCGGGCCCGTGCACGATCAGGCAGGCGTGATCCCGCCGCGCATCGAGGTGGGTGGTCACCGGCGCGCTCCCGAGGACTGCGCCGCGACGAACTCCCGCGCCCAGCTGCTGGTCGCCGAGAGGCCGCCGAACGTGTAGAAGTGGAGCTTCACGTCGCCGTGACCCCCCTCGGTCCCTGAGCCTGTCGAAGGGTCGGCCAGCAGCGCGGCCAGGTCGGAGACGAAGCGGTCGGGGCCGGCGGTGCCCATCAGGTTGGTGAGCGAGAACCCGTACTTCTTCACGATCATGGCGTTCGCGCCGATGCCGAATCGCCGGGCGAACCCGAGCAGTCGCTTGACGCCGGCGGGCCCGGGGGTGCCGATGCGGATCTGCGCCTCGATGCCGCGCTGTCGCACCGCATCGATCCAGGTCATGACGGGAGCGGTGTCGAACGCGAACTGCGTCAGGATCACCGCATCCAGTCCCTGCTGAGCGAGGGCGAGCGCCTTCTCGTCGAGGTGGTGCCACAGCACGTCGTCCGAGATGTCGGGATGGCCCTCGGGATAGCCGGCGATCGACACTTCGCGCACGCCGAACTTCTGCAGCACGCCCGAGCGGATCACGGTGAGCGAGTCCGGGTAGGGCCCCTCGGGCTCGGCCGGGTCGCCGCCGACGGCGAACACGTGCTCGGTCGCCCCGACCTCCTGCAGGCGGCCGAGGAACTCCTCGAGCTCGCCCTGGGAGCGCAGCCGGCGCGCCGAAAGGTGGGGGACGGGCACGAAGCCCAGCTCCTTGACCGCTTTGGCGGCGGCGACGCGCATCTCGAGGTCCTCGTTGCCGAGGAACGTCACGTTGATCTTCGTGCCCTGCGGGATGGTGCTCTGGGCTTCTTCGAGCCCGGCGATGTCCTTGCCGGTCATCTCGAGCGAGAAGCCGTCGACGAGCGCTGCGGCGTCGGGCGAGACGGGGGTCTGGTGTGCCACTGATCGAGGTCCTTTCCTCTGCGCGGGCGCCTTCGCACCGCGGGGAGTGATGTCAGAATACCTATGTCCATAGGTATTGGCAATAGTCATATTTCGACGATGCACGGCCATCCTGCGCCGCCGGGTGGTCTCCCGGGTCCGCGGATTCCGTTGAACGGAGATCGGCGATCAGGGCTCATAGTTCAAGAAATCTGTGACGGGCGTCACGAAACCATTGACAATCATTCGAACGTGCCGCACGATGACTTGTGTCCGGCACGCCGCGGTGAGGACTCCGACTCCTGGACGGAACCCGGGCCGCCGGCACGCACCCGCACCTGTCATGAGAGGCCCGTCAATGAAGAAGAGTCTTGCCATCCTCGGCGTGTTCGCCGCCGCCGCGCTCGCCCTGAGCGGCTGCACCGATTCCGCCACACCCTCCGCCAGCCCGACCGACGACGATGCGGCAGCCGGGGGAGAGCTGACCACCGTCCGCGTCGCCGCGCTCCCCATCGCTGAGACCGGCGCCCTGTGGGCCGCGATCGACGAGGGGATCTTCGAGGAGCACGGGCTCGAGATCGAGGTCGTGCCCGCCCAGGGCGGTGCGAACGCGATCCCGGCGCTGCTCAGTGGAGACATCCAGTTCGCCATCGGCCAGCCGTTCGGACCGATCCGCGCCGACCAGCAGGACCTCGGCGTCGTGATCGTCGGGAACTACGCGAACAGCCTGGCCGACGGCGACGACGTCAACGCCGTCGTCGCGCTCGGCGACTCGGGCATCGCACGGCCCGCCGACCTCGCAGGCAAGAAGGTGTCGGTGAACACCATCGGCGCCGCGGGCGACCTGACGATCCGCAAGGCCGTGCAGGACGACGGCGGCGACCCCTCGACGATCGAGTTCGTCGAGGTCGCCTTCCCTGACGTGCCGGCCCAGCTGGAGGCGGGCACGATGGACGCGGCGTGGGCGCCCGACCCGTTCCGCGGGATGGTCGTCGGCGGTGGCGGCGTCTCGGTGGTCCAGCCGTACCAGGCGACCATCCCGGGCCTGTCGGTGCTGACGAACATCACCACGCAGGCGCTCATCGACGAAGACCCCGACCTCGTGAAGGCCTACTCGGAGGCGATGGGCGAGGCGCTCGCCTGGGCCGCCGACAACGAGGACGCCGTGCGCGCGGCCATCGCGACCAACCTCGAGATCCCCGAGGAGGCGGCAGCCGGCATCACCCTTCCCACGTTCACGTGGGACCTCTCCGACGCGGGCATCGAGGATCTCGGCGCGCTGGCGGTCGAGTTCGCGTACATCGACGCCGAGCCGGACTACGACCGGCTGCTCCAGCAGCAGTAATCGCCGAAGAGGACCGGCGACGGTCCCCGCGCCCCCTTCGCACGCCGCTGCGCGTCGTGCGGAGCCCCCGGGCGCGGGGGCCCCGCCTGGGCCCGAGGCATCCGCCCCCCCACGCGCACACTCATCCCTCGACCAGATCGGATCCGCCGATGGCCACCGCTGACGCCTCCACGATCGTCGCCGCGTCGCCTCGCTCGCGGAGCCCGCGGAGCCCGCGGCAGCTGCGCACCCTGCGGAAGATCGCGCTGGGCCTCGCCGGAATCCTCGGGTTCCTGCTCACCTGGCAGCTGCTGCCGACCCTGGGCATCGTCGATCCGCGCTACTTCCCGACCGCCACGGCGACCCTCGCCCAGCTCGGGCAGGAGATGCGCGATCTCGAGTTCTGGCGCAATGTCGGCCGCACGATGACCGCGTGGGGCATCGGCCTGGTGATCGCGACGGTGCTGGCCACGGTGCTCGGCACCGTGATCGGGCTCGTGCCCTTCCTGCGGCGGGCGACGCACACCACCGTCGAGTTCCTGCGGCCGATCCCGTCGGTGGCCCTGATCCCGCTGGCCGTGCTGATGTACGGGTACCAGCTGCAGGCGGCCCTCATCATCATCGTGTTCGCGAGCTTCTGGCAGGTGTTCATCCAGGTGCTCTACGGCGTCGCCGACGTGGATGCCGTCGCCCGTGACACTGCGCGCAGCTTCGGGCTGTCGCGCGGCTCCCGCATCGTGAACCTCGTCTTCCCCACCGCGCTGCCCTACCTCATGACCGGCCTCCGGCTGGCCGCGGCGGTCGCGCTGATCCTCGCCGTCACGGCCGAGATGTTCATCGGCAACCCGGGGCTCGGCCGGGCGATCATGCTGGCGCAGAACGCCGGGCAGTGGACCACCGTCTACGCGCTGGTGGTCGTCACGGGGCTCCTGGGTCTCATCGTCAACCTGGTGTTCCGGGTGATCGAGCGCCGCTCGCTGGCCTGGCATCAGTCGGTGCGAGGGGAGGAAGTGCTGTGACTCTGTACACGAGCACTGTCGTGACGCCCCGGCGCCGGTCGCGGGTCTGGGCGAAGATCGGCGAGAGCACCCTCTACGCGATCGGGCTGCCGATCATCCTCCTGGTCATCTGGGGGGTGTGGGCCACGATCGCCCCGGCGAAGTTCTTCCCGAGCCCTGTCGAGATCATCCAGGCGTTCGTCGACACGTGGGTCGGGCCGGCATTCGTCACCGACGTCCTGCCGAGCCTCGGCCGGCTGGCGCTGGGGATCATCCTGTCGATCCTCATCGGCATCGCGGCGGGCACGCTCATCGGCCTCGTGCGATGGCTGCGGGAACTGCTCGAGCCGACGTTCGAGTTCTTCCGGGCGGTGCCGCCGCCCGTGCTCATCCCGATCGTCGCGGTGCTCGTGGGCGCGAACGACGCGATGAAGGTGGTCGTCATCGTCGCCGGCGCCGTCTGGCCGATCCTCCTCAACACGATCGAGGGTGTGCGGGCGACCGACGCGGTGATGACCGAGACCGCCCGCTCCTTCGCGCTGCGGCCCGCCGAGCGCCTGCGCTACCTCACGCTCCCCGCCGCGAGTCCCCGGATCATGGCGGGCGTGCGGCAGTCGCTGTCGATCGCACTGATCCTGATGGTGATCTCGGAGATGTTCTACTCGTCGTCCGGGCTGGGATTCAAGATCGTCTACTTCCAGCGCAACTACCTCATCGCCGAGATGTGGAGCGGCATCCTGCTGCTGGGACTCATCGGTGTGCTGCTCGCGGCGGTCTTCGGACTCGTCGAGCGGCGCGTGCTGCGCTGGTACCACGGAATCAAGGAGGTGGAGCGTGCCTGAGACGCTCTTGAACGTCGAGCGCCTGCGCAAGGTGTACGAATCGTCGACCGGCAACGTCGAGGCCATCGGCGACATCGGATTCCGCATGGATGCCGGCGAGCTGGTGTGCATCGTCGGCCCGTCCGGATGCGGCAAGACGACCCTGCTCAAGTGCATCGCGGGGTTGCTGAAGCCGACGTCGGGCGTCGTCGAGCTCGGCGGCCGCCGGGTCACCGCGCCGCCCCCGAACATGGCCCTCGTCTTCCAGGAGTACGGGCGGAGCCTGTATCCGTGGCTCACGGTGCGCGGGAACGTCGAGCTGCCGCTCAAGCACAAGAAGCTCACACGGGCGGAGCGCGACCGGCTGGTCGACGACGCGCTGGCGGCTGTCGGCCTGGATCACGCGAAGGGGAGCTACCCCTGGCAGCTGTCCGGCGGCATGCAGCAGCGGGTGGCGATCGCGCGGGCCGTGGCCTACCAGCCCGAGGTGCTCATCATGGACGAGCCCTTCGCAGCGGTCGACGCGCAGACCCGCGCCGACCTCGAAGACCTGGTGCGCGCGCTGCACCGCGACCGCGGCATGTCGATCCTGTTCGTCACGCACGACATCGACGAGTCCGTCTACCTCGGGGAGCGTGTCATCGTGCTGTCGAAGTCGCCGACGTGGGTGCAGGAGGACCTCGCGATCGACCTCGCGCCGGAGCGGGACCAGATCACGACGCGGGCGCTGCCGCGCTTCACCGAGCTGCGCACGCACGTGTATGAGCAGATCCAGCGAGCCAAGCGCGGTGAGGCCGTCCGCCCGGAGGCCGCGTGAGCGCGATCCCGGCCGCTGACACCTCGGTTCTCACCCGCAAGCCGCGCCAGCTGCTGCTGGCGTTCTTCGGCGAGTTCGTGTGCGACCGGTACTTCGAGCCCCTGCGGGCGAGCGTGCTGATCGGCACGCTCGAGAGCGCCGACGTCGCCGCGTCCGCGGTGCGCACGAACCTCGACCGGATGGTCGACAGCGGCCTGCTCGAGCGTCGTCGGCTCGGCCGCGAGATCGGATTCGAGCTCACCGGTCACGGCAGCGAGGTGCTGCGCGAGGCATCCGGCCGCGTCAACGGCCCCGCGCCCTTCGAACCTCAGGGCGAGGGGTGGACGCTGGTGACCTTCAGCGTGCCCGAGCACCTGCGAGACCTCCGGCACCGGCTGCGGGCCGCACTGACCTGGTCGGGCTTCGCGGTGCTGCGCGACGGACTGTGGATCGCCCCCGGCGCGGTCGATCTGGCCGCGGCGCTGGGGGCGATCATCCCCGATCTTCCGCCCGGCTCCGTCAACGCCTTCTCGGCGACCGAGCTCGATCGGTTCCCGATGGCCGAGGCCGTGCGCGTCGCGTGGGACGTCGAGGGCATCCGCGCGGCACATGAGGAGTTCATCTCGCACTGGGAGCGGGAGGATGCCGCATCCGACCTCCCACCCCTCACAGCACGGACGCTGCTGGTCGCCGACTGGCTCGCGCTCCTGCGCGCCGACCCCAGGCTTCCCCGTCAGTACATGGGCGACGACTGGCCGGCGGACCGTTCCTTCGCGCTCTTCACCCGGCGGCACCGCGAGTTCGCGTTCCCGGCGGTCCGGGACTTCGCCGGACTCGTCGCCTGACCCCGCGGCCGCCTCGCGGCTCCAGCGCGCACACCTGCGCAGCGCGCGGGCTCCGGCAGCGCGGGTCAGCCGACCGTGTCGCCGTCCTTCCTCCCCCGCGCTCAACAGGTCAACCGCGGTTCTGCAGGACCGATCCGGGCTCGAACCTCCTGTAGAAGCGCGGTTGACCTATTGAAGAGGGCGGCTGGGCGGAGTGCGGAGTGCGGGGCGCGCGGGTCAGGAGACGCGGTAGGCGACGTACCTCACGCGGTCGGCCTCGCGGATGTAGGACGCGAGGTACACCGCGCGCTCGAGCTCGGGACGCGCGGCGCACTCGAGCGTGAGTGCCGCGCGGAAGTAGTAGTCGGCGGGATCCACGTCGTCGCCGCGCAGCAGCGCCTCCAGCACCGCGGGGTCGCCGCTGCGCACGCCTCGGGCGCGGATGTAGAGGAGCGTGCCGTCGTCGCCGCGGGCGCTGTAGCGGCCGTCGACCTCGATCGAGCCGTCGGCGCGCACGGTCTGCCAGTCGGCGCCGCCCGACAGGATGCGGCCCGTGAACGCCCCGGTGATCGTGCCGCCGACCACGGGGATGATGCGCCGGTGCCCCGCGCGCGTCATCCCGTGGTCCTCGAGCGGGCCGAGGTCGGCCACGACTTCGAAGGCCCGCTCGAGCGTCGGCACCGGAGGCTCTTGCGTCACCTGTCTTCCTCGAGCTTCGCGCGGAGGTCCGCCTTGCGCACCTTGCCGGATGCCGTGCGCGGCAGGTCCTCCACGACCACGACGTTCTTGGGCAGCTTGTAGCGGGCGAGCAGGCCGTCGAGGCGGCTGCGGACGATCTCGGTGGACACCTCGGCGCCATCGCGGAGCGTGACCACCGCCCACGGGACCTCGCCCCAGCGCTCGTCGGGCACACCGACCACGGCCACGCCCGAGATGCCCTCGATATCGGCGATGAGGTTCTCGACCTCGGCGGGATAGATGTTCTCGCCGCCCGAGATGATCATGTCCTTCAGACGGTCCGAGATGTAGAGATAGCCGTCGGCGTCCAGGTAGCCCAGATCGCCGGAGCGGAACCAGCCGTCCTCGGTGAACGCCGCGGCGGTGGCCTCGGGCATGCCGTGGTAGCCCAGGAACACGTTGGGGCCGGCGACCTCGATCTCGCCGACGGTGCCTTGCGGCACGACGTCGCCGTGCTCGTCGGTGATGCGCACCTCGGTGAAGAAGTGCGGCAGGCCCACGCTTCCCTGCTTCGCGCGGGTCATCGCGGGCGCGAGCGAGGTGGCGCCGGGGGAGGTCTCGGTCATGCCGTACCCCTGCGAGAACGACAGCCCGCGCTCCTCGTACGCGTTGAGGATGCGCGTGGGGACCGCCGACCCGCCGCACGTGAGCTTGCGGAGGGTCGACAGATCGGCGGACGCCCACGCGGGATGGTCGGCCATCAGCTGGTAGGTCGTGGGGACGCCGCTGAGCATCGTCACGCCGTGCTCCTGGATGAGCGCGAGGGCGCGGCCGGGCTCGAAGCCCTTCTCGAGCACGAGCGTCGCGCCCTTCAGGATCACCGGGAGGGCGCCCATGCCCAGCGAGGCGACGTGGAACAGCGGCGAGATCATGAGCGACACGTCGGTGGAGACCACGTCGTAGTCCACGATGCAGTTGAGTGCCACCCAGGTGAGGTTGCCGTGGCTGAGCACGGCGCCCTTGGGCCTGCCGGTGGTGCCCGAGGTGTAGACGATGGCGGCGGGGTCGTCGAGATCGACATCGGCGACGGCGTGCCCACCGGGGGCCGCGGCGACGAGCCGGGCGAGGCCGGGGTGCTCGGGCAGTCCCTGGCCGGTGACGATGACGTGCGCGATCCGCCCGGCCTCGATCCCCGGCATCGCGCGTTCGAGGAACTCGGCATCGAGCACGACGGCCCGCGCTCCGGCGTCGACGAGCACGTGCTGCACCTCGGGGGCGGCGAGCCGCGTGTTCACGGGCACGAAGATCGCGCCGAGCTGCGCGGTGCCGAACATCACCTGCAGGAACTGGGGGCTGTTCTCGCCGATGTAGGCCACGGCGTCGCCGCGGCCGATGCCGCGGTGGCGGAGCACCGCGGCGACCCGGTCGGCGGCATCGGCCAGCTCCCCGTAGGTGAGTTCGTCGTCGGCGAAGACGACGGCGGTCTTGTCGGGGTCCTTCAGCCGCCGTGTGGCGAGCCAGAACCCGATTCCCCTGTGCATCGTTGCGGTGTCCTCTCCTTCGAGGCGGTCGTGTGTCGGTCGCCGGGTTCGTCGCCGGTGCCTGAGCCTGCCGAAGGCCCCTGAGCCAGCTCAGCGACCGAGTTCTCTCTCGGCGACCGGGGAGCCGGTCAGGCGTAGAAGCGGTAGAGGCCCCGGGCGACGACGGCGGGCTTGCCGGCGCCCTCGATCTCGATGGTCTGGTCGACGGCGAACTGGTAGCCCCCGGCCACCTCGGTCACCTCGGCGATCACCGCACCGCCGCGCACGCGCGCGCCGACCTTGACCGGCGACACGAACCGCACCTTGTCGAGGCCGTAGTTCACGCGCGTGGTGACGCCCGTGACGTCGAACAGCTCGGACCAGAACTTCACGGTCAGCGACAGCGACAGGAAGCCGTGCGCGATCGGGGCGCCGAACGGTCCCTCCGCCGCACGCTCGGGGTCGACGTGGATCCACTGGTGGTCGTCGGTGGCGTCGGCGAAGAGGTTCACGCGCTCCTGGGTGACCTCGAGCCAGTCGGTGAAGCCGAGGTCGGTGCCGGCGAGTCCTGCGACGTCGGCGTAGTCGACGGTGGTGGTCATGGGTTCTCCTTGGATGTGAGCGGTCAGATGAAGGCGGAGGCGCCCGTGAGGGCGCGGCCGACGATGAGGGCGTTGATCTCGTGCGTGCCCTCGTACGAGTACACGGCCTCCGCGTCGGCGAAGAAGCGGGCGACGTCGTACTCGAGAAGGATGCCGTTGCCGCCGACCACCTCGCGGCCCAGGGCGACGGTCTCGCGCGCCAGGCGGGCCGTCTGCAGCTTGGCCAGCGCGGAGTTCTCGTCGGCGTACTCGCCGCCCGGCCCGGGCGAGGCGCCTGGGGTGTGCCCGGTCGAGCCGTCCTGCCGGGCGGACAGCTGCACCACGAGCGCGAGGGAGGCCACGGTGTTGCCCAGCATGCGTGCGAGCTTCTCCTGCACCAGCTGGAAGCCGCCGATGGGACGGTCGAACTGATGGCGCTCCCGCACGTAGCGCACCGCCGCGTCCAGCGCGCCCGCCTGCAGGCCCGCGGCGATCCACGCCACGTCCGAGCGCATGGCGCGGAGGATCCGCGCGACGTCGCGCCAGCCGTTCACGCCCTGCAGCCGGGAGGCCTCCGGCACGCGCACCCCATCCAGCGTGATGAGCGCGTTCTGCATGGGGCGCAGCGCCACCTTGCCGCCGATCGTCTCGAGCTGCACGCCCGTCGCGTCGGTGGGCACCAGGAAGGCCTTGACGGCGTGGTCGTCCACGTCGCGGGCGAACACGACGAGCACATCGGATGCCGCGGCCCCGCCGATCCACTTCTTCCGGCCGTCGATCACCCACTCGTCGTCCTCGCGGCGCGCGGTCGTGGCGAGACCTCCGGCGATGTCCGACCCGTGCTCGGGCTCGGTCAGCGCGAACACGCCCTTGAGCTCGAAGCTGCGCACTCGCGGGTCGAGGCCCGCGATCTGGGCGGGCGACCCGCCGAGCGCGATCGCGGTGCGGAACAGCCCCGACTGCGCGTTGTAGAGCGTGGCGACCGACACGTCGGTGCGTGCCAGCACGTAGTTGCGGAACCCCGAGAACATGCTCGAACCCGCCTCCGCGGCATCCACCCCGTCCGGCTGCATGAGGTCGAGCGGGATGAGCGCGTCGAGCACCGCGTCGGGCATGGTCGCCGTCTCCCATGCCTCGGCCATCAGGGGGCGGATGCCGTCCTCCAGCGTCTGCTGGAGACGCCCGAGCGCCGCCCGTGCGGCGGGGCTCAGGTGCGCGGCCGCGATCGCGTACGGGTCGAACCCGAACGTCGCGTCCGCCTCGAGGGTGGGCATGTCAGCCGCCGAGCCCGAGCAGGCGTGCGGCGTTGTCCTTCAGGATCCCGGGCATCACCTCGGGCTTGAAGGAGCCGGCGGTGTCGGCATCCCTCCGCCAGCGGTCGGGGGTGAGGAGCGGGAAGTCCGAGCCGAACAGCACGCGGGTCTTCAGGTACGAGTTCGCGGCCCGCACGAGAGACTCGGGGAAGTACTTCGGGCTCCAGCCCGACAGGTCGATCCAGGTGTTGTGCTTGTGGGTCGCGACCGACAGCGCCTCGTCCTGCCAGGGCACCGAGGGGTGCGCCATGATGATCTGCAGCTCGGGGAAGCGGGCCGCCACCGGGTCGAGCAGCATCGGGTTCGACAGGCCCAGCAGCAGCCCGCGGCCGCCGGGCAGGCCCGCGCCGATGCCGGTCTGACCGGTGTGGAAGAGCGCCACGACGCCGGCGTCCTGGAGCGTCTCGTAGAGCGGCGAGTAGGCGGGGTCGGACGGATCGAACCCCTGCACGGTGGGGTGGAACTTGAAGCCCCGCACCCCGTGGTCTTCGATGAGGCGGCGGGCGTCCGAGACGGCCGTGGGTGCGAGCGGGTCGACCGAGCCGAACGGGATGAGGACGTCGTTGTTGCGCGCCGCCCCCTCGGCGATCTCCGCGCTCGAGATGGGCGCGTGACCGAAGTTCGTCCGGGCGTCGACCGTGAAGACGACCGCGGCCATCCGCCGCTCGCGGTAGTACGCGGCCACGCCGTCGAGGTCGGGATTCGGCCCGTCGGTGCTGAAGTACTTCGCCGCCGCGTCGCGCAGGTCCTCGGGCAGCGACGAGTGCCCGTGGTGGTCGACCTCGATGTGCACATGGACGTCGATCGCGGTGATCGCGTCGAGGTCGATCGCCGGTTCGTAGCGGGTCATGACGGTGTCCTCAGGTCAAGGACCGGTCCCCGAGCCTGTCGAAGAGCGCTTCGACGGGCTCAGCGACCGGGGGAGCGGCCAGGGTTCGGGATGCGGCGGGCGACCGGCGGGTCACGGGCGCTGCAGCTCCTCGGGCAGCGGCGGGAACTTCTCACCGACCGACGGCAGCTCGCCTGCGGCCTCGGCGAACCCGGCGGCGAGGTCGTCGTACGACCAGCCGCCCTCGTGGAAGGCGGACGCGACGGGTTCGGGGTGCGACCACACCTGCAGGCGGTCGCCGCCGATGCCGATGGCCTGACCGGTGACGGAGGCCGCGGCATCCGATGCGAGGTAGGCGATGAGCCCCGCCACGTCGTCCGACGTGCCGAAACCGAGGTCGTGGCGGAAGAACGTGGGCATCGGCTCGCCCGCGGCGTCGGCCTCGACGGCGGCGGCGAAGTAGGGCACGGTCGCGGTCATCGCGGTCGCGGCGACGGGGATGACGGCGTTCGCGGTGATGCCGGCGCGCTTCAGCTCGAGCGCCCACGTGCGGACCATGCCCACGATGCCGGCCTTGGCGGCCGCGTAGTTGGTCTGGCCGAAGTTGCCGCGCTGACCGGTGGGGGAGCCGATGCAGATGATGCGGCCGGCGACCTCGTTCTCGCGCATCCAGCTCG
>Ga0160448_100665_pt1 | contig 11566 bp, 13 predicted proteins | sample HID1973M_E1MG_FD_108269 | JGI IMG/M metagenome (GOLD analysis project Ga0160448, IMG submission 108269) | Enriched mosquito-associated microbial communities from UW Madison campus, WI, USA - HID1973M_E1 MG | ecosystem: Host-associated > Arthropoda: Insects > Digestive system > Unclassified ...
ACCATCGTGAACTCGCCCGACGAGGCGGACACCATCGAGGTGCGCGATCCGTCCAAGGTCGTGTGGCTGTCGCAGACCACCCTCTCCGTGGACGAGACCATGGAGACGGTGCGGCGCCTGCGGGCGCGCTTCCCCGAGCTCCAGGATCCGCCGTCGGACGACATCTGCTACGCGACCCAGAACCGCCAGGTCGCGATCAAGAAGGTCGCGAAGGACGCCGACCTCGTGATCGTGGTGGGCTCGGCGAACTCGTCGAACAGCGTGCGGCTGGTGGAGGTCGCGCTGGAGCACGGCGCCAAGGCCGCGTACCGCGTCGACTACGCCGACGAGGTCGAGCAGGCGTGGCTCGAAGGAGTCGAGACGGTCGGCGTGACCAGTGGCGCCTCGGTGCCCGAGGTCCTCGTGCAGCAGGTCCTCGACGACCTCGCCGCAGCCGGGTACCGCGATGTCGAAGAGGTGCGCACCGCGGAGGAGGACCTGATGTTCTCGCTCCCGAAGGAGCTGCGTCAGGATCTCGCAGGCAAGCGCGACGACCGCGCTCTGGGCGGGCGGAGCCGCTCGTGAGCGACGCCGCCGAGTCCGGCGCGCGCCCGCGCCCGCAGTACGGCGAGTACGCCACGCCCGAGGAGCAGCGCGCGCGCATCCAGGAGCCCGCGCCCTGGCAGGTGGAGCCGGTCGCGCCGATCATGACGGATGCTCCGGTCGACGCCGCGCCGGCCGCCCCGCCGGTCACCGGGAAGCGTCAGCATCCCGTCGACCGCATCGTGACGTTCGCCCTGCTCGCGTACGGCCTGGTCAACGTCCTCTCCTCCATCCCGGCCTTCCTCGACTACGGTGCGTACGCCGAGACCATGCTGGCGATGCTGGGCGTCGACGTGCAGCTGTCGGACGCCGCCGCGGGCGACGCGTGGGGGATCGCGGCGGTGCTCGTTCTGGCGATCGGCTGGTGCGTAACCGCCGCGCTCTCGATCTGGAGCATGCGACGCGGGCGTCTGACCTGGTGGATCCCGCTGGTCGGCGGCATCGTGTTCTCGTCCGCCGCGGGTGCGCTGATGGCCGCGCCGCTCATGAACGACCCCGCCGTCTGGCAGGCGCTCCTCGACAGCGCGGGAGCCTGATCCCGGGCGACGCTCGTCGCCCGTGCCGTGCGCGGACGGCGCAGCGGGAGCATACTCGCAGGTGACGGCGCGGACCGGCCGCGGATTCACCTGAACCCGCGCGCGGCGTGTCTCGTGTCTCCTGCGGGAGGTGATGGATGCCGCACGACAGCGTGGAGCGCCGACACAGCGCCGCCGGGGATGCCGCCCGCCTGGCCGCCCTGTACGACGCTCATGCGGCGCCGGTATGGCGCTACGTCGTGCATCTCACCGGTGATCGCGCCGGTGCCGACGACATCGTGCAGGAGACACTGTTGCGGGCGTGGCGCACGCCCCGGATCCTCGAGCAGGATCCCTCGACCACGCGCTCGTGGATGTTCACCGTCGCGCGCCATCTCGTCATCGACGAGGCGCGCAGCGCTCGCCGGCGCCGGGAGATCGGCGTCGCCGAGGTACCCGAGCGCGCGACGCCGGACGCCACCGACGCGCTGTTCGAGGCGATCATCGTCGAAGAGGCGCTCGCGACGCTCACGTCCGACCACCGCGCCGTCGTCGTTCGCGCCTACTACCGGGGGCTGTCGGTCGCCGAGATGGCCGACGAGCTCGAGATCCCGGAGGGCACCGTCAAATCGCGCCTCCACTACGGTCTGCGCGCCCTCCGGCTCACCCTGCAGGAGAAGGGGGTGACGCGATGACCACGGAGCACGCCCGCTTCGCCGAGTGGGATGCCGCGTACGTCGTGCGCGCGCTGAGCGTTCCGGACCGGCGCCTGTACGAGGCCCACCTCGAGAGCTGCCCGGTGTGCCGGGATGCGATCGCCGATCTCGCGCCGACCCTGGGCCTGCTCGCACGCGTGGCGCCCGAGCGAGCCGAGAACCTGCTCGAGCCCGCGGACCGGGAAGGCCCCGATCCTGCAGCCAGGGAGCGCATGGTTGCCCGCGGCACGCGCGACGCGCGCCGGCGGCGCATGATCGCCTGGGGGAGCGGCCTTGCCGCCGCGGCGGTCGTGGCCGTCGTGGTCGCCTTCGCCGCGACGTCGGCGATCGGGCCGGGAGCGGGGCCGGAGGAGGTCGTCGCGCTGCAGGCGGTGACCGACGTGCCGCTGACCGCGAAGGTCGAGCTGACGGACGTGGCGTGGGGCACCCGCATCGCGATGGTGTGCCACTACCCGCCGAGCCGCGATCCTTACACCGCCGACCAGGAATGGCCGTACGTGCTCGTGGTGACCTCGACGGACGGTACGACCAGCGAGCTCTCCTCGTGGCGCGCCGGTCCGGGGACGACCGCCCATCTGGACGCCGGCACGGCCCTCGATCGCGATGACATCGCGTCCATCGAGGTGCGAGCCGTCTCGGATGGCCGGGTGCTGCTGCGCGGCGAGCCGTCGGCGTCGCCGGGGGAGTGAAGCTCGGGAGGACCCCTGGCTAGGATGAGCGGATGCCTCGCCTGGTAGCCGTCTGCGCTGTCCGACAACTTCGTCCCGATGCCGGCGCCGTCGGCGTGACCGCGATCGACAAGGGGCCGGTGGACGGGCAGGTGCGCATCGGGCCGTACGGCGTGTACGCCGATGTGCAGGCCGACCGCAAGCACCACGGAGGTCTCGACAAGGCGCTGTACGCCTACGCCGAGGAGGACGCCGCCTTCTGGCAGTCCGAGCTCGGCCGCGAGCTGCCGCCCGGCTGGTTCGGAGAGAACCTGCGCGTGCAAGGGCTCGATGTCAACGCCGCGCTCATCGGCGAGCGGTGGCGCATCGGCGAGCGAGTCGAGGTCGAGGTGACCATGCCGCGCACACCCTGTCAGACCTTCGCCCGCTGGGTCGGCGGCGACGATGCGCGCGGCTGGGTCAAGCGGTTGTCGAGCGAGCGGCGCCTGGGACCGTATCTGCGGGTCGTGCGGGGCGGGCGGGTGCGGGCCGGCGACGAGATCGTCGTCCTGCATCGTCCCGAGGGTGCGCCGGGCCTCCTCGACCGGTACGCGGATCCCGAATGAAGACGGATGCCTCGGCGCCGGCGTGAAGCCGATGCCGAGGCATCCGTGGGTGCGGCGCTCTACGCGCCGAGGCTCTTGCCGGCCGAGCCGAGCTGCTGCGTGGCCTCGACCACGCGGGCGGCCATCGCCGACTCCGCGATCTTGCCCCACGCGCGCGGGTCGTAGGCCTTCTTGTTGCCGACCTCGCCGTCGATCTTCAGGACGCCGTCGTAGTTCGAGAACATGAAGCCGGCGACCGAACGCGTGAACGCGTACTGGGTGTCGGTGTCGATGTTCATCTTCACCACGCCGTTGGCGACGGCGAGTGCGATCTCCTCTTCGGTCGAGCCGCTGCCGCCGTGGAAGACGAGGTCCAGCGGCTTGGGGCCGGTGCCGAACTTCGAGGCGATGCCCTCCTGGATCTCGCCGAGAAGCTCGGGGCGGAGCTTGACGTTGCCCGGCTTGTAGACGCCGTGCACGTTGCCGAAGGTGAGTGCCGAGATGTAGCGGCCGTTCTCGCCGAGGCCGAGGGCTTCGACCGCCTTCGTGACATCGGCGACGGTCGTGTACAGGGCCTCGTTGGAGCCCTCGTGCTGGACGCCGTCCTCCTCGCCGCCGACGACGCCGATCTCGACCTCGAGGATGGCGTTGATGTTCTTGAGCCGGGGCAGGAGGTCCTTCGCGATCTCGATGTTCTCATCGAGCGGCACCGCCGAGCCGTCCCACATGTGGGACTGGAAGATCGGGTTGCGACCCGCCTTGACCTCTTCTTCAGAGGCCTCGATGAGCGGCAGGACGAAGTCGGCGAGCGCGGGCTTCGGGCAGTGGTCGGTGTGGAGGGCGACCGTGATCGGGTAGCTCTTGGCGACCTCGGTGGCGAACTTCGCGAACGCGAGCGCACCGGCGGCGCGGTTCTTCACGGTGTGGCCGGCGAAGTAGTCCGCGCCACCCGTCGTGACCTGGATGATGCCGTCCGATCCGGCTTCGGTGAGGCCCTGGAGGACCGCGTTGATCGACTGCGAGCTGGCGACGTTGATGGCGGGATACGCGAAGCCACCGGCCTTCGCGCGGTCCAGCATGTCGGCGTACTGCTCCGGGGTGGCGACGGGCATGAGTGCTCCCTTTGATCGAGTGGGCGTCACGCAAACTCTACCCAAGGGCCGGAAGGCGTAACGGATGTGACCGCGCCGCCTCGTCGGGGAAAGCCCCGTCTCTACGCCATCGGAAAGAAGTACGATTCCTTCGCTGTCGATTGCGTGAAATTCCCGTGAATCGGTCGTCAGGATGGCTAGGCTGACCGCATGGTGAGCCTGACCGCGGACATGAGTACCCTCCACCCCGACCGCAACCTCGCACTGGAACTCGTGCGGGCGACCGAAGCGGCGGCGATCCGCGCGGTGCCGTTCATCGGCCGGGGGGCGAAGGAAGCGGCTGACGGGGCCGCCGTCGACGCCATGCGCGCCTTCTTCACCACCGTCAACTTCGACGGCACCATCGTCATCGGCGAGGGTGAGAAGGACGAAGCGCCCATGCTCTTCAACGGGGAGCGGGTCGGCAACGGCCGAGGCCCGCAGGCGGACGTCGCCGTCGACCCGATCGACGGCACCTCGCTCACTGCGGCCGGTCGCAACAACGCCCTGTCGGTGATCGCCGTATCCGACCATGGCACAATGCTCGACGCGTCGAGTGTGTTCTACATGGACAAGCTCGTCACCGGCCCGGCCGGTGTGGGCGTCGTCGACATCCGGCTGCCGATCGGCGAGAACATCCGCCGCCTCGCCAAGGCGCTCGACAAGCCCGTCGACGAACTGGTCGTCTCGGTCCTGCACCGTCCCCGGCACGAGCATCTCATCGAGGAGATCCGCGAAGCCGGCGCCGGCACGCGCCTGATGAGCGACGGCGATGTCGCCGGAGGCATCAACGCCGCGCGGCACAACGCGCGTACCGACATGTGCGTGGGCGTGGGCGGCAGTCCGGAGGGCATCGTCACGGCCTGCGCGATCAAGGCGCTCGGCGGCCACATCCAGGGACGCCTCTGGCCACGCGACGACGACGAGAAGCAGCGCGGCATCGACGCCGGACTGAAGCTCGACGGCTTCGTCTACGAGGCCGACGACCTGGTCAAGGGGAGCAATACGATCTTCGTCGCCACCGGTGTCACCGACGGCGCGCTGGTGGCCGGCGTCCGCCGCGAAGGCGGCTATGTCTAGACCGAGAGCGTCGTGCTGCGCGGAGCTTCGGGAACGCTGCGGCGGATCTCGTCCGAGCACCTGGTCTCGAAGTGGCTGTGAGTGGATGATCCGAGGCGCCTGGGGCTGGTGCGACACGTGATGCTGCCGTGACTGTTTCGTGACCGTGCCTCGGGGGAACTCTGGCAGAATCTTCAGTGGTGTCGATGGAGACCCGATGGTGTTTCCTACTGGAGGAGTTGACGATGTCCGCGCACTCAGCTGATCCGTCGTCGCCCCAGACGGGCGCTCAAGCGGTGATCGCCAACGCGATCGATCCCGCCCGCCGACCCGACGTGCTTCTTCGTGTTCGTCGTGATGAAGGCCACGAGATCAGCGCGTGGTGGATGATCGGCGCGTTCGTCGGCGTCTCCGCCGCGGTCATCGTGCTGCTCAGCTTCGTTCCCGGCGGCGCCTGAGCGTCAGTGGTCGCTCGGGGCGATGCGCTCGCGCACGTCCCCCAATTCCGCCGTCGCCGCCGGAGCCTGCTCACCGGCAACGTGCCTGGGGCGGGTATCAGCGTCGTCCTCGAGCCCGGTGAGCGTCTGGTCCAGCAGTTCGGGCGCGGTCAGTCGACGCGGACTCTTCTCGATGGCGGCGGGCTGGTCCACCGCGTCGAGCTTGGTCGCGTCGATCCCCGGGAACTTGCGGGCACTGACGAGCACGCGGGTTTCGAGGGAACCCGCGAACCTGTTGTAGCTGTCGACGGTGCGCTCGATCGCCCGGCGCAGGTCGTCGGCGTGAGACGCCAGCGATCCGAGACGCTCGTAGAGCTGATTGCCGAGGTCGAACAGCGCACGGGCCTCTTGTGAGACGTCCTGCTGGGTCCACGTGTACGCCACGGTCTTCAGCACCGCCCAGAGGTTGACGGGCGACGCCAGCGCGACGCGCTTGCCGAACGCGTAGTCCAGCAGCGAGGGGTCCTCTTCGAGAGCCGCAGCCAGGAGCGATTCGCTCGGGACGAAGCACACCACGAACTCGGGGCTGGAGGACAGCCCGGCCCAGTAGGTCTTTCGGGCGAGCGCATCGACGTGCGCCCGCACGGCCTTGACGTGCTTGTCGAGCAGACTGCGCCGGCGCGCCGCCTCGGCGCCCTGCGCGGTCAGCGGGATCGCGCTCGCCTCGAGGTAGGCGTCGAGCGGCACCTTGGCGTCGACGGCGATCGCCTTGTCGCCGGGAAGGCGGATGATCATGTCGGGGCGACCCGCGCCGGCGTCCGAGGTGATCGACGTCTGCAGATCGAAGTCGACGTGGCGAGTGAGCCCCGCCGCCTCAACGACGCGTCGCAGCTGCGTCTCGCCCCACACGCCGCGGGTGCTTCCCGAGCGCAGCGCACTGGCGAGCGACTCCGTGGTCGCACGTAGGGCCTCGTCGGATTCGTGCGCGCGACGCAGCTGCTCGGCGAGTGTGCCGAACTGGAGGTGCCGGTCGCGTTCGAGGTCGTCGACCTTCGTGTGCATCGCGGCCAGCGTCTCCTGCACCGGCGCCAATGCGCGCAGTACCGACTGCTCACGCCGCTCGCGCTCCTCGCGCGCCGCCTGGTCGTGGCGCGCCTGGCCCGCCAGCTCGCGATAGAGCAGCTGCTGGTGCTCGAGCTGTGCCTGAACACCCTGACGAGTGGCCTCCGCCGCGGCGAGACGCGCGGTGAGTTCGGCGTGCTCGCGCGCGGCGCGCGCCGCGCCCCTGGCGAGACCCGCCGCCCACCCCGCCATCGCGCCGACGAGAAGGGAGACGATCACCACCGCACTGATCACCGCTGCATCCATGGCTCCAGAGTGCCGGATGCCTCGGACATCGACGCGGCGGCCGGCCGGACGGCCGTACTCCGGTCGCGCTACGCGACGGCGAAGGAGGTCGCTGGAGAGTCGGTGAGCGCGATCTGCGACACCCGGACTCCGACCGTCTCGGCGAGCGCGTCGATGTCGTCCGCACCGACGCGGCGCGCGGCATCGATCATCACGTGCGCGCACGCCAGCGCATCGGCGGTGGCGTTGTGGTGAGGGAAGTCGGGGAAACCGGCCTCGGCGGCGACGAACGGCAGTCGGTAGGAGTCGAGCCGGTAGACCTTGCGTGCCACCTGAAGGCTGCATGCGTAGCGGTACGACGGGCATTCGTCTCCGGTCGCATCGCACGCCCGCTTGAGCACGGCCATGTCGAAGCCGGCGTTGTGGGCGACGAGGATGTCGGAGCCGACGAAGGAGACGATGTCGGCGAGCTGCCGGGTCCACGTCGCGGCGTCCTGGACGTCCTCCGGCCGGATGCCGTGGATGCGGACGTTGAGCTCGAAGAACACGTCGTGACCCGCCGGCGGGCGGATCAGCCAGCCCGTCTTCTCGACGACCTCGCCGTCGCGCACGCGCACGAGCCCGACCGCGCACGCCGACGCATTGCTGGAGTTCGCCGTTTCGAAGTCGATCGCGGTGAAATCCAGAGGCACGTCCCCAGACTCACCCGGACCCGGCGGCGCGGACGGAAGGCGCGCCGAAGGCACCGCGTCGTCGTAGGGTCGGGGGCATGGCCAGTCGCGAAGAGATGTCGCTGTCGTTCGGGGCCGCCGCCGGCGCGTACGAGTCGGGCAGGCCCGACTATCCGCGCGAGGCCGTCGACTGGATGCTCGCGCCCGTCCGCGAGCAGGGTCGCGCCGTCCGCGTCGCCGACGTGGGCGCGGGAACGGGCAAGCTCACGCGCACGATCGTCGAGGCCGGCGCCGAGGTCGTCGCGATCGACCCCGATGCCGGAATGCTCGCCGCGCTCCGGGAGCACGTGCACGGCGTGCCCGCCTTCGTGGGGACGGCCGAGCGGATGCCGCTGCCGGACGCCTCCGTCGATGCCGTGCTCCTCGGTCAGGCGTGGCACTGGGTCGACCCGGTGGCGGCCTCCGCCGAAGCCGGTCGTGTGCTCAGAGCGGGCGGCGTGCTCGGGCTGGTCTGGAACATCCGCGACGAGTCCGACCCATGGGTGGTCCGGCTCACCGCGGCTATGCACGGCAGCCACGCCGAGGAGATGCTCGCCGGCGCCGGGCCGCGGGTGACGGTGCCGTTCGATCGTCTTCAGGTGCAGTCGTGGACCTGGACGCGCTCGCTCACGCGAGCCGCCCTGCTCGACATGGTCGCCTCACGCAGCTACGTCATCACGGCGACGGACGCCGACCGGGCCAGGATCCTCGCTTCCGTCAGCGCTCTGTTCGACGAGCGCCGAGTGATCGAGGCCGACGGCGCCGAAGTCGTCGACCTGCCCTACGTCACCCACGCGTACCGCGCCATCCGGTCCTGACTCGCTGCCGGCCAGAGGGCCGGAGATCGCGCAGAAGGCGACGTGCTGATGCGGTGGCGCGTGGAGCCGCTCCGCCCGCCGGGAGGCGGATGCCGCGGGGTGGGGCATCCTTCCCCATCTAGACTGGATGCCCGTGGCTCTCACCATCGGAATCGTCGGTCTCCCGAACGTCGGCAAGTCGACCCTCTTCAACGCCCTGACCAAGAACCAGGTGCTCGCGGCGAACTACCCGTTCGCGACGATCGAGCCCAATATCGGGGTGGTCAACCTGCCCGACCCGCGACTGGACAAGCTGGCCGAGATCTTCCACTCGGAGCGGATCCTGCCGGCGGCGGTGTCGTTCGTCGACATCGCCGGCATCGTGCGCGGCGCGTCGGAGGGCGAGGGGCTCGGCAACAAGTTCCTCGCGAACATCCGCGAGGCCGACGCGATCGCCCAGGTGGTGCGCGGCTTCGACGACGACGACGTCGTGCACGTCGACGGTGCGGTGAACCCGCGCAGCGACATGGAGACCATCAACGCCGAGCTGCAGCTCGCCGACCTCGAGACCCTCGAGAAGGCGATCACGCGGTACGAGAAGGAGGTCAAGGGCAAGAAGCTCGACCCCTCGGTGCTCGCCGCTGCCGTCGAGGCGAAGGACGCCCTCGAGCGCGGTGTGCTGCTCTCGGCCTCCGGGATCGACCTCGCCCCGATCCGCGAACTCGGCCTGCTGACCGCCAAGCCGTTCATCTTCGTGTTCAACGTCGACGAGGGGGTTCTGACGGATGCCGCGCGCAAGGCCGAGCTCGAGGCGCTCGTCGCGCCCGCCAAGGCGGTGTTCCTCGACGCGAAGATCGAGTCCGAGCTCATCGATCTCGACCCGGAGGATGCCGCGGAGCTGCTGGCGTCGACCGGCCAGGACGAGTCCGGGCTCGACCAGCTGGCGCGCATCGGCTTCGACACGCTCGGCCTGCAGACCTACCTCACCGCCGGTCCGAAGGAGGCCCGTGCCTGGACGATCGGCAAGGGCTGGAAAGCGCCGCAGGCCGCCGGTGTGATCCACACGGACTTCGAGAAGGGCTTCATCAAGGCCGAGGTCATCTCGTTCGAGGATCTCGTCGAGACCGGCTCGGTCGTCGAAGCCCGTGCCAAGGGCAAGGCCCGCCTCGAGGGCAAGGACTACGTCATGCAGGACGGCGATGTCGTGGAGTTCCGCTTCAACGTCTGACCGACGCGTTCCCTGCCGAACGCCGACCATCCACGAGAAACGTGTACGCGAGAGGAACCCAGAACCTTGGCTGAAACCCAGATCTTCGAGCCCGACGGCCGCGCGATCCCCTACCTCGTCGAGGGTGAGGGGCCGATCGGCCTCGTGCTGATCGCCGAACCCGGGCAGGACGCCCTGGGCGTGGTCGGACACTATCTCGCCGAGGAGGCGGGGTTCCACATCATCCGCGTCGGCTACCGCGCGGACGCCGAGGCTCCGACGACCGCCGATCAGGCCGATGACGTGGTGGCGGTCATCGACGAACTCGGCCTCGAGCGCACCTGGGTCGGCGGCCACGGCCGCGGCGGCACGGTCGCGCGCGCCCTCGTCGCGGCCCACCCGGAACGCGTCAACGGCCTGCTCCTGCTGGGTGTGGAGGACGAGGACATCGCCCTGGCCCCGGTGATCCCGGTGCTGATCGTGCAGGGTGCCGACGACGAAGTGACCGCCCCTGCCAACGGCGAGCGCCTGCAGGCGACCGCGCCCGAGCGGGCGAGCGTCAAGACGCTCGCCGGAGCCGGACACCTCTTCCCGCTCACGCATCCGGTCGAGACGGCGGTGATCGTCGAGGAGTACCTCGACTGGGACTGAGCGCGGCGGCGACGAGCGTGGGCCGATGTGCCGTGACGGCGTCAGCCGATCGGGATCAGCCAGGCGACGACGGCGACGACGGCCGCGATCGCGAAAGCCAGCAGGCTGATGAGCAGGGCCTTGCGCTGATCCTTCCTGCGGAACTCGGCATCCTGCACGCTCTCCTCACGGCCCAGGTCGCCGAAGTTGTAGAGCCCCCGCGTTGCGAAGCCGACGCAGAAGTGGAAGGCGGCTTGGAGGAATCCCTGCGCGGCCAGGAACACCGGCAGCGCCACCAGCAGCCGCCACGGCGCCGCCCAGCCGAGGGCGAACGCCGCGACGAGGAAGACGACGGCCACTCCGAGGCCCCAGTACCCCGATATCCGCCGTTTGCGGATCTCCGCGGGACCGATGTTGCACACGCCCGGCTGATAGACGGCAGTCTGGTTCATGGCGCCATTCTGGCGCACGGCTAGGCCGTCGCGGCGAACTGCGCCAGACGGGCACGCCCAGCGCCGATGGCGTCCTTGAAGCGTGCGGCGGCCGCGAGGACGGCGGGATCGTCCGAACGGTCGGGCGGGACGCGGGCGGGGTTGAGCGCCGTGGCATTCGACCAGGCGCGCAGATCGGTCTCCTTCGCCATGGCCAGCGACGCGTCGCCGCCGATCGTCTGCATCCGCGCCCAATCCACGGGCGTGTCCGAGTACGGCGATGGGCGGCAGACCCTGTTCTTGTCGGCGTCGTCGTCGCGCGTGGCCTCGACGTAGCCTGCGAGCGCGGCGCCGTAGCAGGGGAAGCCGACCCGCACCGGCTGCGGAGTGATCGCCTCCCGGGTCCAGATCGGCCGCAGGCCCGGGTACTTCAGGCCCTCGGCTGCGCAGTGCACGACGAGGGAGTCGACGGGCACGTGGACGTCGCCGTCCGCGAACGTCAGGCGTCCGCGGCCGACGGCCTGCAGGCGGCCCCGACGCACCACATCGTCGATCGTGCGGGCGAGGTCGAGCTCCCAGGTGGCGAGCGTCGGCGTCTTGGCCATGGTCGGGGTGACGCGAGGATCGAAGCGCACCATGATCCCGGCATCCTCCATGCGGAAGAACACGTCGTCCGCGCTGGAGGCCGCCGCCGCGGCCGCCATCGTATCGGCCGCCATGCCGAGGAAGATCGCGGGGTCCGGCTGCACGACG
>Ga0160448_100675_pt1 | contig 11491 bp, 8 predicted proteins | sample HID1973M_E1MG_FD_108269 | JGI IMG/M metagenome (GOLD analysis project Ga0160448, IMG submission 108269) | Enriched mosquito-associated microbial communities from UW Madison campus, WI, USA - HID1973M_E1 MG | ecosystem: Host-associated > Arthropoda: Insects > Digestive system > Unclassified ...
ACGCGCGTGACGCCGAACGCGGACAGGATCGGCACCAGGGCCTTGGCCTGCTCGGCGCCCTCGCGCGTCAGCGGCCGGTCCAGCTCGCCCCCGCGCCACGCGTTCCGCTTGACCGCGCTGCCGTGCCTGGCGACGACGAGGGCGCGCGTGTCCAGCCGGCCCTTGGCGTGCGCATCGACGAGCGCGACGAGCGGCGCGTTGTCCTCGGGGCGTGTGAGTCGCGCACCGGCGGCGTCGACGTCGAACCAGCGCACCTCGTCGATCTCGTGGGTCGACGCCCGCGGCACGGGCGGACGGGCGCGCAGCGCGGCGGCGTCCACCCGGCCGGCCACCTGTGCGGCCCAGTAGTGCACGCGCTTGGTGCGTCCGTCGGAGATCCGGTACTCGAGGCCGGGTAGCGGGATGCCGAGCACGACGTCCTGCTGCGTCTCCTCGGCGACCTCGCGCCACGCGGCCTGCACGATCGACTCGCCGGGGTCCAGCTTGCCCTTGGGCCACGACCAGTCGCGGTAACGCGGTCGGTGGACGAGCGCGACCTGCAGGCGGCCCGTGCGGACGCGCCAGACGAGCGCCCCGGCGGCCTCGACGACCGTCCGGGTCCCCGGAGAGCTCACCTGACCGATCCCGGGCGCCGGCGCTGGCGCTGGATGAGGACCGACTGCAGGTCGACCAGCGCGACGCCGTCCGGACCCGTGGAGTGCCGGGTCCAGGTGTCGTCGGGCTCGAGGTGCCACGACGAGGTGGCGTCGTCCATGGACTCGTCGATGAGGTCGACGAGCTCGGCCACCTGGTCGGGGTCCGCGATGCGCACCAGCGCCTCGACGCGGCGGTCCAGGTTGCGGTGCATGAGGTCGGCGCTGCCGATCAGCACGTCGGGCCCGTCGAACGTGGCCTCGGCGGCGGGGACGCTGTTCGCGAACGCGAAGATGCGCGAGTGCTCGAGGAACCGGCCCAGGATCGAGCGGACCCGGATGTTCTCGCTCAGGCCCGGCACGCCGGGGCGCAGCGCGCAGATGCCGCGCACGACGATGTCGACCGGCACCCCCGCCTGGGAGGCGCGGTAGAGGGCGTCGATCGTGGCCTCGTCGACCATCGAGTTGACCTTGATCTTGATCCACGCGGGCTCGCCGGCCGCCGCGGCCCGGGCCTCGCGCTCGATCCGCTCGATCAGGCCCGAGCGCACGCTGCGCGGCGCGACGAGCAGGCGGTGGAACCGGCTCTTGGGCGCGTACCCGGAGAGCTGGTTGAACAGCCGGGTCAGGTCCTGGCCCACCTCGACGTCGGCCGTGAGCAGCCCGAGGTCGGTGTAGAGGCGTGCCGTCTTGGGGTGGTAGTTGCCGGTGCCGACGTGGCTGTACCGGCGCAGGCCGTCGGACTCCTGGCGCACCACCATGCTGAGCTTGCAGTGGGTCTTGAGCCCGACGATGCCGTACACGACGTGCACGCCGGCCTGCTCCAGCTTGCGCGCCCAGGAGATGTTGTTCTGCTCGTCGAACCGGGCCTTGATCTCGACGAGCGCCAGCACCTGCTTCCCGGCCTCCGCGGCGTCGATCAAGGCGTCCACGATGGGGGAGTCGCCCGACGTCCGGTACAGCGTCTGCTTGATGGCCAGCACGAGCGGGTCGGCGGCGGCCTGCTCCAGGAACGTCTGCACGCTCGTGGAGAAGGAGTCGTACGGGTGGTGCAGCAGGATGTCGCGCTCGCGGATCTTGGCGAACATGTCCGACGGGGTCGCGCTCTCCACCTCGGCGAGCTGGCGGTGCGTCGTCGGGACGAAGCGGGGGTACTGCAGCTCGGCCCGGTCGAGGTCGGCGATGACGGTCAGGCCCGTCTGGTCGAGGGGCGCGGGCAGCTCGTAGACCTCCTCCTCGGCCATCCCCAGCTCGCGGATGAGGAGCTTGCGGATGCGCGGGCTGATCCCCTCGGCGATCTCGAGGCGCACGGGCGGGCCGAACCGGCGGCGCAGCAGCTCCTTCTCCATCGCCTTGAGGAGGTTCTCCGCGTCGTCCTCCTCGACCTCGACGTCCTCGTTGCGCGTGACGCGGAACGTGTGGTGCTCGTGCACCTCCATCCCGGGGAACAGGTGCTCGAGGTGCTCGGAGATGACGTCCTCGACCGGCACGAAGCTGGTGGGGCCCTTCTCGACGCTGGCCGTCTGCTCGTCGGGCGCGCTGGGCCGACCGCTCGCGTCCACCGCGATGAACCGCGGCAGCAGGGGCGGGACCTTCACGCGGGCGAAGTGCTCCTTGCCCGTGGCGGGGTTGACGACGACGACCGCGAGGTTGAGCGACAGCCCGGAGATGTACGGGAACGGGTGCGCCGGGTCCACGGCCAGCGGCGTCAGCACCGGGAAGATCTGGCGGCGGAAGAACTTGCGCAACCGGTCCTGCTCGCTCTCGCCGAGGTCCTGCCAGCGCACGAGCGTGATGCCCTCACCCGCCAGCGCGGGCTGCACCTGCTCGGCGAACACGCGCGCGTGCCGCGCCATCAGGGCGTGCGCGTGCTCGCTGATGGCCTCCAGCACCTGGCGCGGCGCGAGGCCCGACGCGGCGGTGACGGCGATCCCGGTGGCGATGCGGCGCTTGAGGCCGGCGACGCGGACCATGAAGAACTCGTCGAGGTTGGACGCGAAGATCGCGAGGAACCGCACCCGCTCCAGCAGTGGCAGGTCCGGGTCCTCCGCGAGCTCGAGCACGCGCTGGTTGAACGCCAGCCAGGACAGCTCGCGGTCGCCGAAGCGGTCCTCGGGCAAGGGCGCCAGCTCGTCGCCGGGCGTGCTGCCCTCCGCGGCGGCGGGGGCTTCGAGGTGCTCGGCGATGTGGGCGGCGAGCTCGCTGTCCAGGATCGAGGCGTCGGTCATGACGCCATGGTGGCACCGATGGGTGAACGCCGGGTATCCGAACCGAACATCACGTCGCTCGACGCGTGCTCGAAGCCTGCGCGGCGGTACGTCCGGATCGCGACCTCGTTCTCCGCGCCCGTGTAGAGGATGACCGTGCGCAGGCCGCGCGCGGCCAGGTGGTCGAGCCCCGCGGCCGTCAGCGCGCGGCCCAGTCCCAGCCCCTGGGCGTCCGGGTCGACGCCCACGACGTAGATCTCGCCGACGGGCATCGGCCCGTGCTCGCCGGCAGCGTGCACCTTGGTCCACACCGACCCCAGCAGCTGGCCGTCGCGCTCGACGAGCAGGAAGCCGGCGGGGTCGAACCACTCCTCGGACTCCCGGGCCCGCAGGTCGGCCTTCGTCATCCGGCCCTGCTCGGGGTGGTAGGCGAACGCGCGCGAGTTGACGCGGCGCCACGCCTCCTCGTCCTGACCGGGCACGAACGTGCGCATCGTGACGCCCGCGGGCAGGGGCACGTCGCGCGGGGTGTCGTCCAGCTCCAGCCGCATCTGCCACAGCTCACGGACCACGGGCATCCCGGCGGCGTCCGCGAACGCGCGCGCAGCCGGCAGGTCGCCGTGCGACCACACGTGCAGGACGCGGTCGGGGACGGCGTGGGCGAGCGAGCGCGCCTCGCCGAGGAGCGCGGTCCCCGCACCGTGGCGACGGTGGACCGGGTCGACGACGAGCTCGCCGCGGGCCGTGGCCGTCAGGGCGAGGTCGAGCTGGGCGTAGCCGACGAGCGCGTCGTCCCGTCGGGCCAGGACGTGGCAAACGCGCGCCTCGTCGTCCTGCAGCCACAGCAACGGCTGCTCGGACAGCGGGGCCGTGCCGTCCTCCAGCGCGGCTCGCCCGGCCAGCGCGCGGACGTCGTCGGCGGTGGCGTCGTCGAGCGGGCCGCTCACGACCTCGATGTGCACGTCGGACATCCGTCCATCTCACCACGAGCCGGGCGGTGCCCGTGGGTGAACGACGGAACCGTGGGCCGGCGGCCGTGGGCAGCGGGGTACCGTGGGGCGCCATGGAGCCGGCTTCGGACGAGCAAGCCGCGGGAGCGGGCCCTGTCCGGCGGACCGACGACACGGTCGAGCTGGTGCTCACGTTCGACGACGACGGCGCGGTGCGCTCCACGCCCGTTCCCCGGGTCGACGCGCCGGCCGGCGCGGTCGAGGCGTCCGACGCGCTCGACGCGACCGAAGTTCCCGAAGAGCCGGGGCCCACGGTCACGCCTCGCGCGGGCTCGCGGCGTGCGCTGCGCGAGAAGCGGGACACCCGGCGCCGACGTCGGGAACGAGCCGGGGCCGAGGGCGGCGCCGACACGCCCGTGGACGTCGACGTCGTGGTCGTCGGCGCGGGCCAGGCGGGGCTGTCCGCGGCCTACCACCTGCGTGCCCACGGTTTCGCGGCCGCGGGGGAGCGGGGGTGGGAGGACGCCGAGCGAACCTTCGTCGTGCTCGACGAGGCGCCGCAGCCCGGCGGCGCGTGGCAGCACCGCTGGCCCGGTCTGACGATGGCCGACGCGCACGGCGTGCACGAGCTGCCGGGCATGCCGCTGCTCGTGCCGGACCCGACCGAGCCGGCCGCCCGTGCGGTGCCGTACTACTTCGCCCAGTACGAGGACGCCTTCGACCTGCAGGTGCAGCGCCCCGTGCGCGTGGCTCGCGTGCGCGACGACGACGGCCGGCTGCTGGTCGAGTCGCACGTCGTGGACCGGCCCGACGAGCGGGTCGTGTGGCGGGCCCGGGGTCTGGTCAACGCGTCGGGGACGTGGACCAAGCCGTTCTGGCCGGCGTACCCGGGGCAGGGGCAGTTCCGGGGGCGCCAGCTGCACACGCACGACTACACGACGCCGGAGGCGTTGGCCGACGGGCACGTCGTGGTGATCGGCGGCGGGACCTCGGCCGTGCAGCTGCTGCTCGCGCTGAGCCGCGTCACGACCACGACCTGGGTCACGCGCCGCCCGCCACTGTGGCGCGACGAGGAGTTCACGCCGGAGGTGGGTCGGGCCGCCGTCGCGCTCGTCGAGGAGCGCACGCGCGCCGGGCTGCCGCCCCAGAGCGTCGTCAGCGTGACGGGGCTGCCCCTGACCAACGCGTACCGCGCAGGGATCGAGTCCGGCGTGCTCGTGGCCCGACCCGTGTTCAGCCGGATCACGCCCACGGGCGTCGAGTGGGACGGGTCGCCGGCCGACGAGGGCTGGGCGGACGGCCCGTCGTCCGTCGAGGCCGCGACGCTGCTGTGGTGCACCGGGTTCCGCGCCGCCCTCGACCACCTGGCGCCGCTGCACCTGCGCGGCCCGGGCGGCGGCATCGTCATGGACGGCACCGGGGTCGCCGCCGACCCGCGCATCCAGCTCGTCGGCTACGGCCCCAGCGCGTCGACGATCGGCGCCAACCGGGCCGGCCGCGAGGCGGTCACGCGCCTGCGTGACCTCCTGGACCGGGCCGTCCGGGACTGACCCGAGGCACGCACGAACGGGGGTGCCGAGCCAGCCCCGGCTCGGCACCCCCGTTCGGTCAGTGGACTAGCTGCAGCTCACCGTGGTCGAGGCGGCGGGGGCAGAACCCGTGCCGACCCAGCCGTAGCTGGTGGTGGAGCCCGCGGCCAGCGCACCGTTCCACGCGGCGTTGGCGACGGTCAGCGTGGTACCGGACTGGCTGAACGTGCCCGACCAGCCCTGGGCCGTGCCGCCCGCGGGCAGCGTGAGCGCCGTCTTCCAGCCGGTGATCGCCTTGCTGCCGGCCTTGACCGTGACCGTGGCCTGGTAGCCACCCGGCCAGGTGCCGACGACCTGGAGAGACGCCGTGCACGCGCCGGTGACCGGCGGGGTCGTGGGCGTCGGTGTCGGGGTGGGCGTCGGGGTGACGGTGGGCGTGGGCGTGGGAGTCGGCGTCGGGGTGACGGTCGGCGTCGGCGTCGGCGTCGGGGTCGGCGTGGTACCGCCGTAGATCGTCGCCGTCACGGCCGTCGACTTGATGCCGTTCACCCCGTTGAGGACCTGCTGGCCCCACGCGGAGACGTTCTTGGGGTCGAAGCCCAGGACCATGTCGAGGATCGGGTCGGTGTTGCCCGACCACGACCAGCCGTAGTAGCCCATGTTCCGCTTGACGGCCTCGGACATGACGGTCGCGGTGTCGACGTCGGCCGACGTGGCGTGGTACCCGAACTCACCGATGATGAGCGGCAGGCCCATCGTCTTGAAGGCGTCCAGGTAGGACGTGATCGTGGACGCCTGGTTGTAGACGCCGTACATGTGGATGGAGAACAGGACGTTCTTGTCGGGGTCGGACGCGGCCACGGCGGGCGCGGCGGCCTGCATGACGTTCTTCCAGTCCTGACCCCACGCGGGGGCGTCGACGACGATGTTGTGGTGCAGGCCGGCGGCACGCAGCTTCTTGATCGCGGCCTGGGTGTCCGACGACCACTTGGCGTTGGCCGTGTCGTTGTTGCCGAACGGCTCGTTGCCGATGTTGATCTGGATGTAGTCCTCCTGGCCCTTGAGCACGGAGGCCAGCGAGATCCAGTAGTCGGCCGCCACGTCGAGGCTGGAGGCGGCGCCCTCCTCGCCGTAGCCGGTGGTGTCGTGGTCCTCGAGCATGCAGATCAGCTTGTTGGCCTTGCACAGGCTGATGATGTTGGCGACGTCGGTGGCGTCGTTCTTGCTCCACCGGTGGCCGTCCGAGAGCACCACGCGCAGGGCGTTGGCCCCGGCGGCGCGGATCGCGGGGATCGCGGTCGCGGTCTGCGAGGTGTACCAGGTGTGCGCGTGGCTGACTCCGCGAGCGATGAACGGCGTGCCGTTCTTCTCGACGAGCTGGGTGCCCGAGACGTGCAGGCCGGGGGGCGTGTCCGCCTGAGCCGACGTGGCCAGGACGGACGTCGCGCCGAGCGCGACGAGGGCGGTGGCCAGGGCGGCGCCTGGCAGCAGGGACAGTCGAGACCTCATGGGACATCCTCGTTCCGGGGCATCGGGTGGCCGCGCGTGCGGCAGCCGTTTGGCGTGTACCGGCCCGCCGCACCTTCGTCGGCCGACGGGCTGGTACGGCGTCACCCAACCAGGTCGACGCCCGCGCGCTGATCCCCTTAAACGATTCACGCCCTGAACCGCTTCAGGTGCTGCTCAGAGGTGCTCGACGACGTACTCCACGCTCGCGACGAACCGGCTCACGTCGTCCGGGTCGATCGCGGGGAACATGGCCACGCGCAGCTGGTTGCGGTTCAGCGCCCGGTAGGGGAAGGCGTCGACGACGCCGTTCGCCGCCAGCGCCGCCAGCACGCGGTCCACGTCGATCTCGTCGGCCAGGTCGACCGTGCCCACCACCTGCGAGCGGAACGCCGGGTCGGCGACGAACGGCGTCGTCCACGCCGTGCGCTCCGCCCAGTCGTACAGCCGCGACGACGAGTCCGCCGTCCGCGCCACCGCCCAGTCCAGACCCCCGTGCTCGTTGAACCACCGCAGCTGGGCGTCCATGAGCAGGAGGGTCGAGATGGCCGGCGTGTTGTACGTCTGGTGCTTGGCGGAGTTGTCGATGGCGACGTTGAGGTCGAAGAAGTCGGGGATCCAGCGGTCGCTCGCGCCGATCTGGCGAGCGCGCTCGATCGCCGCCGGCGACAGGATCGCGAGCCACAGCCCGCCCTCGGACGCGAAGCCCTTCTGCGGCGAGAAGTAGTAGACGTCCGTCTGCCCGACGTCCACGGGCAGACCGGCGGCGCCCGACGTCGCGTCGACGACCACCAGCGCGTCGTCGTCGGCCCCCTCGACCCGCCGGACGGGCAGCGCGACGCCCGTCGACGTCTCGTTGTGCGGCCAGGCGTACACGTCGGCGCCGGGGCTGGCGACGGGCAGCACGCCCTGGCCCGCGGGGACCTCCTGGACCGTGGGCTCGGCCAGGAACGGCGCGGCGGCCGTCTCCTTGGCGAACTTGCGGCTGAACTCACCCAGCACCAGGTGGTGGCTGCGCTCGCGGACCAGCGCGAACGTCGCGACGTCCCAGAAGGCGGTCGCGCCCCCGTTGCCGAGCACCACCTGGTAGCCGTCGGGCAGCCTGAACAGCTCCGCGACGCCCTCCTGCACCGACCGGACCACGTCCTTGACCGGCTTCTGCCGGTGCGACGTCCCCAGCAGGGCCTGTCGCGCGACGAGCGCGTCCACCTGCTCGGCGCGCACCTTGGAGGGGCCGGAGCCGAACCGGCCGTCGGCGGGCAGCAGGTCGGCGGGGATGATCAGGTCGGCCACGGGACGCCTCTCGCTCGGGAGAGGCCAGTGTGGCAGGCGAGCGCGCTGCCCCGTCACGTGTTTCACGACGACGGCGACGATCAGTCGGCTCCGGTCTGAACGAGTCGGTTGCGACCAACTGGTTCAGGTGGAACCGACTGATCGTCGGGCGTGGGTCAGTCCTCAGACCCTGACTTGGTCCCGGCGGACAGGCCCTGGGCGATCAGGTCCATCACCGAGCTGTCGGCGAGGGTCGTGGCGTCGCCGACCTGGCGGTTCTCGGCGACGTCGCGCAGCAGGCGGCGCATGATCTTGCCGGACCGGGTCTTGGGCAGCTCGGCGACCACCAGGATCTGGCGGGGCTTGGCGATGGGTCCGATCTCCTTGGCGACGTGGTTGCGCAGCGTCGTCTGCACCTCGTCGGCCGACTCCGACCCGCCCGCCGCGTCGCCGCGCAGGATGACGAACGCGACGACCGCCTGGCCGGTGGTCTCGTCGTTCGCGCCGACGACCGCCGCCTCCGCGACCCACGGGTGGGAGACCAGCGCGGACTCGATCTCCGTGGTCGACAGCCGGTGGCCGGACACGTTCATGACGTCGTCGACGCGGCCCAGCAGCCAGATGTCGCCGTCGTCGTCCTTCTTGGCGCCGTCGCCCGCGAAGTACAGGCCCTTGAACCGCGACCAGTACGTGTCCGCGTAGCGCTCCGGGTCGCCCCAGATGCCGCGCAGCATGGACGGCCACGGCTCGGTGAGCACCAGGTAGCCGCCGGCGCCGTCCGGGACGGGCTTCGCGTCGTCGTCGACGACGGTCGCAGCGATGCCCGGCAGCGGGACCTGCGCCGAGCCCGGCTTGGTCTCGGTGACGCCGGGCAGCGGGCTGATCATGATCGCGCCCGTCTCGGTCTGCCACCACGTGTCGACGATCGGGGCCTTGTCACCGCCGATGACGCGGCGGTACCACATCCACGCCTCGGGGTTGATGGGCTCACCCACCGACCCGAGCACGCGCAGCGACGAGAGGTCGAACTTCGCGGGGATCTCCTCGCCCCACTTCATGCACGTACGGATGGCGGTCGGCGCGGTGTACAGGATGGAGACCTTGTACTTCTCGACGATCTCCCACCACCGGCCGCGGTGCGGGGTGTCGGGCGTGCCCTCGTAGATGACCTGCGTGGTGCCGTTGATGAGCGGCCCGTAGACGACGTACGTGTGCCCGGTGATCCAGCCGATGTCGGCCGTGCACCAGTACACGTCGGTCTCGGGCTTGAGGTCGAACACGTTCCTGTGCGTGTACGCGGCCTGCGTGAGGTACCCGCCGGTGGTGTGGAAGATGCCCTTCGGCTTCCCGGTGGTGCCCGAGGTGTACAGGATGAACAGGGGGTGCTCGGCGTCGAGCGGTACGGGGGTGTGCTCGTCGGACGCGCTGTCGACGACGTCCGACCACCACACGTCGCGCTCGTCGGTCCACTCCACGTCCTGGCCGGTGCGCTTGACCACGAGCACGTGCTCGACCGGGTGCTCGCCCTTGGTCAGGGCCTCGTCGACCGCCGGCTTGAGCGCGGACGGGGCGCCGCGGCGGTAGCCGCCGTCGGCCGTCACGACGAGCTTCGCCTCCGCGTCGACGATGCGGGAGTACAACGCCTCGGCGGAGAACCCGCCGAAGACGACGGAGTGCGGGGCGCCGATGCGCGCGCACGCCAGCATCGTGAACACGGCCTCCGGGACGAGCGGCAGGTAGATCGCGACGCGGTCGCCGGTCTCGACGCCCAGGCCCGTCAACGCGTTCGCCGCCTTGCTGACCTCGCGCTTCAGGTCCGCGTAGGTGATGGTGCGGGTGTCGCCGCCCTCGCCCTCGAAGTGCAGCGCGACGCGGTCACCGTTGCCGGCCTCGACGTGCCGGTCCACCGCGTTGTACGCGGCGTTGAGCTGCCCGTCCGCGAACCAGCGCGCGACCGGGGCGCCCGACCAGTCGAGCACCTCCTCGAACGGCGTGTCCCAGTCCAGCAGGTCGCGCGCCTGCTCGGCCCAGAACGCGGGCCGGTCGGCGTCCGCCCACGAGTAGACGTCGGCGTGGGCGTTCGCCTGGGCCGTGAACTCGGGCGATGGGGGGAAACGGCGGTCCTCGGAGAGCAGGTTCTCCAGACCACCGGGGGTCGACTCGGTCACGCAGACCTCCTGTGCAGCGGCATCGGTGCGGGGGTGTGACCCCCGTCGCACTCTAGCCCGAACGGGTTGCAGCGCCGCGTCGGGACGTGACCTGGTCAGGCCGGACGCGTGACGGAGAGGCTGCGGGCGACGTGCCGGACGGCGGCCTCGACGTGCCCGACGAGTGCCGGCGATGCCGTCGAACCGGTGACCGTGGCCATCCAGACGCTGTCCCGGACGGGGGCGACGACCTGGCGCGTGAGGTTGTGGCCGCCCGACGGCATGTCGTCGTCACGCCGTGCGAGCAGGCCTGGACCGAGCCCCGTCACCACCTGCTCGCCGTCAGGCAGGATCTGGCGGGCCAGGTCGAGGTCGGCCAGCACCGGTGCGGTACGGAGCCAGCCCAGGCTCACGGCGGCCGCCGCGGGGACACCCTCGTCGTCGACCGCGAGCCGCAGGAGCGTGGCGACCGCACCCGTCGCCGCCGACATCCGTGCAGCGCCCGTGGCGAGCGTGGCCGCGCCCGCGCGCTGACGCTCGGTCAGCTCCGCCCAGAGCGGCGTGCGCGCGACGAGGGCGACGAGGTCGTCGCGCAGCGACCGCGCGTCGCCGCGCAGCACCTCCCACCCGCCGGGGGCTGCCAGGGTGAAGGGGAACGGCGGCCGCGTAGGGACGCCCGGACGACGAGGCGGCGAGGCGGTGCGCGCGGGCGTGTCCACGCCGCGACCCTAGCGGCACCGTGCAGGGACGAGGTGGCGGCCTGTGAATGTGGACAATTGGATCCACGTGGCGCGCGCGGCCGCTAGCGTCTGGGGCGGATGACCAGGCCGAGCGACGACGAGGGGGTGCGGGTGGACGCCGTGGACCGAGCGCAGGCGCGCGTCGACGACCTGCGAGCGCTGCTGCGTGACGTCCAGCGTGCGGCGGGACGCGTCCCGGCGCTCACGCGCGCGGCGGGAGCCGTCGGCCGACCGGGGTCGTGGACCGGCGCCGCGGCCAGCACGCTCCACCGCGACGAGCTCGCGCCGGCGGCGATGCGGCTGCCGAAGGCGCTGGACCGGGTCGAGCAGGCGGTACGCGATGAGCTGACGCACGCGGAACGCTCGCTGCGCACGGCCACCGACCAGGCGGCGAAGGACAAGGCTCGGCAGGACGCGTCGTCGTGACGCGCCTGGTGGAGGTCAGCGCGGCCGAGATCGGTGGAGTCCGCAAGGACGTGGCCGCGACGCGCGACCAGCTCGAGCAGCT
>Ga0160448_100677_pt1 | contig 11478 bp, 11 predicted proteins | sample HID1973M_E1MG_FD_108269 | JGI IMG/M metagenome (GOLD analysis project Ga0160448, IMG submission 108269) | Enriched mosquito-associated microbial communities from UW Madison campus, WI, USA - HID1973M_E1 MG | ecosystem: Host-associated > Arthropoda: Insects > Digestive system > Unclassified ...
CAACCGCCTGCGCCCGGGAACCCTCGGCATCGACGCCCGCGGCCAGGTGCGCCGCACGCTGGATCGCTTCGGCGGCATCGAAGACGTGTGGTTCCTGCCGCAGGACCCGCGATCGGCGGATGCCGCGATCCTCGCGTCGCAGCCGATCGCCGAGGTGGCGCCGCGTTCGCCGTTCACGCTTTCGCTGCGACGTTTCGTCGGCGAGGCGGTGGTGCCGGTCCCCGCCCCCGAACGGGCGACGCCGTCGCGGCGCCGGCGGGCGCATCGCACCGGCTTCGGAGGACGCGCGCACTCCCTCCCCGACCGGGTCGCACCTGCCGGCGAACAGGTCGTGTGACGCGCGCGCTCTAGGCTAGGAGCGTGTCGACCCTCAGCGATCTCGTCTACGCCCAGGGCCGCTCCAGCGAAGAGGACGTGGAGTGGCTGCACCGACTCGCGGGAGACGGCCAGCTCCTGGCCGATCTGGCATTCGCCGACATCGTGCTGTGGGTGCCGACATCCGATGACTCGTTCGTCGCCGTCGCCCATACCCGGCCCGGCGGCGCGGCGACCCTGTTCTACCGCGACATCGTCGGCGACCGCGTGCGACCCCAGTGGCGCACGCAGGTGCGCGAGGCGTTCCAGACGGGCCGCATCGTCGACTCCGCTTCTCCGGACTGGTTCGAAGAGACGCCCACACGTGTGCGCGCCGTGCCGGTCGCGCGCAGGACGGGCGGCGAGGCCCCGGTGATCGGTGTGATCACCCGCCACACGAACCTCGGCGAGGCGCGCACGCCCTCGCGGCAGCAGATCACGTTCAACGACTGCGCCGACGATCTGTTCGGCATGATCGCGTCGGGGGAGTTCCCCGACCTGTCCGCGCCCACCTCGCCTCGACGCGGTGCCCCTCGTGCCTCGGACGGCCTCGTCCGCCTCGATGTCGACGGAATCACCACCTTCGCCAGCCCCAACGCGCTGTCGGCGTTCAACCGCCTGGGCTTCGACGACGAGCTGGAGGGCGAGTCGCTCGTCGAGGTGGTGACGGGCATCCTGCCGACCAAGCGGCAGTTCGACGAGTCGCTTCCGGTGGTCGTCACCGGCCGTGCGCCGTGGCGGGCGGACCTGGAGGCGCGGGGCGTGACGGTGTCGCTGCGGACCATTCCGCTGCGCGACCACGGCACGCGCATCGGCGCCATCGTGCTGTGCCGCGACGTGACCGAGATCCGTCACCAGGAGCAGGAGCTCATCACCAAGGACGCGACGATCCGCGAGATCCACCACCGCGTCAAGAACAACCTTCAGACGGTGGCGTCGCTGCTGCGGATCCAGGCGCGGCGCTCGCACACCGAGGAGGCGCGCGAAGCGCTGACGCAGGCCATGCGCAGGGTGTCGGCGATCGCTGTGGTGCACGACACGCTGTCGGAGGGGCTCGCGCAGAACGTCGACTTCGACGAAGTGTTCGCACGCGTGCTGAAGCTGGTCGCCGAGGTCGCCGCCGCGCCCAACACGCGGGCCAAGACGCACTCGACCGGCCGATTCGGCACGCTGCCCAGCGAGTACGCGACCCCCCTGGCGCTGGCCCTGACCGAACTGGTCACGAACGCCGTCGAGCACGGGCTGGCGGGGCAGGAGGGCGACGTGGAGATCATCGCCGAGCGCAGCGACGACCGCCTCGAGGTGCGCGTGCGCGACACCGGCTCCGGGCTGCCGGAGGGGCAGGTCGGCCGCGGCCTCGGAACGCAGATCGTGCGCACGCTCATCCAGGGCGAGCTCGGCGGAACGATCGACTGGCACACCATCATGGGCAGCGGCACGGAGGTCACGATCGACATCCCGCTGCGTTACATCGAACGCGCGAAGGCCTGACGCGCCCCGGCATCCGCGCTTCGACGTTCGTGAGATCAGGAGATCCGGCGACGGCAGGTCGTTTCTCGGGCGGATCGTCCTGCCTCCGCGAGATCTCCTGATGAGGCTCACGACGAGGGCGCGACAACAGCAGAGCGGATGCCGAGGCTACGGCATCCGCTCTGCGAAAGCTGGTGTCAGGAGGCGCGGCGCGCGCGGGCGGCGCGACGCTTCAGGGCGCGACGCTCGTCCTCGGAGAGGCCGCCCCACACGCCCGAGTCCTGACCGGTCTCGAGGGCGTACTGCAGGCAGATCTCGGTGACGGTGCAGCGTGCGCACACCGACTTGGCCTTCTCGATCTGATCGACGGCCGGTCCGGTGTTCCCCACGGGGAAGAACAGTTCGGGGTCGACGGTCAGGCAGGCGGCCTTGTCGCGCCAGTCCATGGTGGTGCTCCTTGTGACAGAGGGGTGGGAATGAGGGGCGCCGGTTCGGGTCCGGTACCCTGTGGGATGTGCGAGATGACTCGCCCCACGTCGCTGTGGGAGCACACGGCTTCACCAATCGTCCCATAGCGGTTTACCTGAATCAAGGGTTCATCGGCGGGTTTGTGTAGGACTTGCTGAGTGTTCCCCGGGGTGCATGGAGAGTTCGCACAAACCACTGTCGGTGAAAGAAGGAGTCGACGGAGAATGCGGACAAAACTGTCCGGAAGGATCGCCGCAGTGCTGGTCGGGCTCGAGGGTCTCGGGCTGGCGGCGCTGACGGTGCGCGAGATCGTCGCGATCGTGTCGGGCGACACGGCCTCGATCGAGAGCGCGATCGCGCTCGCGGTGCTGACCCTCGCCGGCGCGGCGGCGGTGATCGCCTTCGCGTTCGCGATCTGGCGTGGCCAGTCGTGGGGACGCTCCGGCGGCATCGTGACGCAGTTGCTGATCCTGGCGGTCGCGCTCGGAGCGGCGACCGGCGCATTCGCGGACCCCGTCGGGGCGCTCCTGCTCGCGATCCCCGCGCTGATCGTGCTGGTGCTGCTCGTGATCGCCGTGCGCGACGCCGGGCGGGCAGCGCGCGTACAGCGCGACGCCGAGTCGGGCAGCGACGCCCCGGGAGCCTAGAGACCCAGGAGCGCGCGCACGCGTGCGACGTGCCCCGTCGCCCGCACGTTGTAGAGCGCGTGCGTGATGCGGCCCTTCTCGTCGATGACGAACGTGGAGCGGATGACGCCCATGAAGGTCTTGCCGTAGTTCATCTTCTCGCCCCACACGGCGTACTTCTCGTGCACCTTGTGGTCGGGGTCGCTGAGCAGGTCGTAGGTGAGCGCGTCACGCTCGCGGAACCGGCGCAGCTTCTCGGGGAGGTCGCGCGAGATGCCGAGGATCGTGTAGCCCGCCGCCTGGAGCGGCGCGAGGCTGTCGCGGAAGTCGCACGCCTCCTTCGTGCACCCCGGCGTCATCGCCTCGGGGTAGAAGAAGAGGATGACGCGTCCGCCCCGCAGATCCTTCAGCGTCACGGCCCGTTCGTCCTGGTCGAGGAGCGTGAAGGCGGGGGCGAGGGAACCGGTCTCGAGGCGCGTCGTGGTCACCGTTCCACTCTAGGCGGCGCGCTCCGCCCGCCTACGCTCCCGGTTCCTGGGCCTTCTTCGCGAACGTCTCGAGCAGTCGCTGGAGCGAGTCCAGTCGCGCGGGGCCGCCAGGGCCGAGCCGCCCCTCTTCGACAGCCTCGACGATGGCGCAGTCGGGGGCGTCCGGAAGGTGGGTGCAGCCGCGCGGGCACTCCTCGGCGACCTCGGCGAGGTCGGTGAAGGCGCGCAGGATGTTCGCCGGATCGACGTGCCCGAGGCCGAACGAGCGCACGCCGGGTGTGTCGATGACCCACCCGTTCCCGCCCTCGCCGCGGTAGCGCAGCGAGACCGTCGAACTCGACGTGTGCCGTCCGCGACCGGTCACGACGTTGACGTGCCCGGTGGCGCGCTTCGCGTCGGGCACGAGCGCGTTGACGAGGGTCGACTTGCCGACGCCGGAGTGCCCGACGAACACGGTCGAGTGGCCGACGAGGGACGCACCGATCCGCTCGAGCGGCATCTCCTCCCGGCCGCTCGTGAACACCTCGAGGTCCAGTCCGTCGAAGTGCGCGAGGAAGTCCGCAGGGTCGGCCAGGTCGGTCTTGGTCACGACGAGCAGAGGACGGACGCCGGCATCCAGCGCCGCGACGAGGTAGCGGTCGACGAGGCGTGGGCGCGGCTCAGGATCGGCGGCCGCCACCACGACGAGCATCTGGTCGGCGTTGGCGACGATGACGCGCTCGACCTGGTCGGTGTCGTCGGCGCTTCGTCGCAGCAGGGAGGTGCGCTGCTCGATGCCGACGATGCGCGCGAGTGTGCCGTCGTCGCCCGACGCATCGCCGACGAGGCGGGCGCGGTCGCCCGTGACGATCGGGGTCTTCCGCAGCTCGCGGGCCCGCACCGCGAGCGCCGTGCGCTCGGTGGGCAGGTCCTCGTCGACGAGCACCGTGTAGCGGCCCCTGTCGACGCCGAGCACGCGGGCGATCCGGGCGTCGCTGTGCGCCGGCCGTCGCTTGGTGCGCGGGCGATTGGCCTTGGGGTTGGGCCGTACGCGCACATCGGCCTCGTCGAACTCGTCCTCGTCGTCGTCGAGGTCGTCGAGCCAGCTCATGTCGTCGTCCCGCTCATGGGGCCGGCTCGCTCATCGTCCGGGGTCGGTTCACTGTTCATCCCGATCGCTCCGCGAGCGCCTCCCGCGCCGCCTCACGAGGCGCGCATCGTCTCCTCGGAGAGCCCGCCTTCGGCGTGCTCGCCGTCGAGCATCCGCTGCCAGATCTGCGGGAACTCGGGCATGGTCTTGGCGGTCGTGCCGATGTCGTCGACCTCGACGCCCGCAACGGCCAGGCCGATGAGGGCGCCGGTGGTCGCCATGCGGTGGTCGTGGTGGGCGTGCCAGGTGCCGCCGTGAAGCGCGCGGGGCACGATGCGGATGCCGTCGGCCAGCTCCTCGGCCTCGCCGCCGAGGCCGCGCAGCTCCGCGACCAGCGCCGCGATGCGGTCGGTCTCGTGGCCGCGGATGTGGCCGATGCCGTGCAGCGTCGACGGCGAGTCGGCGAAGGCGGCCAGCGCGAAGATCGTGGGGGTCAGCTCTCCGGCTGCCGAGAGGTCCAGATCGACGCCCTGGATGCCGGAGCCCGCCGTCACGGTGAGCGCGCCGCCGCGGCGGACGACGCGCGCGCCCATCAGCGACAGGATGTCGGTGAGCATCGCGCCCGGCTGCGTGGAGTGCGCGGGCCAGCCGGTGACCGAGACCGAGCCGCCGGCGATCATGGCCGCGGCGAGGAACGGTGCCGCGTTGGACAGGTCGGGCTCGATCGCGACGTCCTTGCCGCGGATCGGCCCGGCCGGCACGATCCACTCGCCGACGCCGGGTCGCTCGACGTGGACGCCGCGGTGCCCGAGGGCCTCGACGGTCATGTCGATGTGAGGGATGCTCGGCAGCCGTTCGCCGGCATGGCGCAGCTGAAGGCCGACGTCGAATCTGGGCGCTGCCAGCAGCAGTCCCGACACGAACTGGCTCGAGGCGCTGGCGTCGATCGTCACCTCGCCGCCGCGCACGTGGCCGTGGCCGCGGACGATGAAGGGGAGCGCCCAGTGGCCGCCGTCGTCGATGTCGACGCCGACGTCGCGCAGCGCCGTGATCATGGCGCCCATCGGGCGGTGCAGCGCGCTCTCGTGCGCGGTGAGCGTCACGTCGCCGCGGGCGAAGCCGCCGAGGCCGGCGACGAAGCGCATGACGGTGCCGGCCTGCCCGCAGTCCACCACGGTGTCGCCGCGCAGCGGCCACACCGGCGTGACCTCGATGTCGTGGCCGTAGAGCCCCGCGCCCTCCACGAACTCGATGCCGACGCCCAGCGACCTGAGCGCGTCGATCATGCGGGCGGAATCGTCGGAGTGCAGGGGTGAGATCAAGCGGCTCGGTCCGTCGGCGAGCGCGGCGAGGATGAGTTCCCGATTCGTCAGCGATTTCGACCCGGGGACGGTCACCGTGGCGTGCAGCGCGCCGTCCGCGACGGGCGCGATCCAGTGGCCGCGCCCGATCGGCGCGGAGTGCGGGGAATACGCGTCGGCTGTCATCGGGTTCTACCCTACTGAACGGCTTCAGATCCGCCGCGCAATGCGGGTCGACACGGGCCGGAAGACACTCACCGAGCGGAGCCGGATGTTCGCCACTCTCGAGCGACTCGATCATGAGACGCCCCTCCTCGCCGAGCGCGCCGCGCAGGTCTCAGGTGGCCTGCAAGAGCCCGCCGTAGACTGGCGCGTGATGAGCGACTCGACCGACCAGGCCCTCCAGCCGGACCAGGCGCAGGATCCCCGTGCGCAGTTCGAAGAGCAGGCGCTGCCCTTCATGGACCAGCTCTACGCCGCCGCCATGCGGATGACCCGCAACCCCGCGGACGCGGCCGACCTCGTGCAGGAGACGTTCGTCAAGGCCTTCGCCTCGTGGCGGACCTTCACGCAGGGCACGAATCTCAAGGCCTGGCTCTACCGCATCCTGACGAACACGTACATCAACACGTACCGCAAGAAGCAGCGCGAGCCGTACCAGGGCACGATCGACGACCTCGAGGACTGGCAGCTCGGCGGCGCGGAGTCGACCACCGCGACGAGCACCCGCTCGGCAGAGGCCGAGGCGATCGACCACATGCCGGCATCTGTCGTGAAGGACGCGCTGCAGTCCATCCCGGAGGACTTCCGGCTGGCGGTGTACCTCGCCGACGTCGAGGGCTTCGCCTACCAGGAGATCGCCGACATCATGAAGACCCCCATCGGCACGGTCATGAGCCGTCTGCATCGTGGCAGGCGAATGCTCCGTGAACTGCTGGCCGACTACGCGAAAGAGCGCGGCATCACCCCCGCCGCCACGAGGAGCACGAAATGACGGACTGCGGCTGTGAGAAGGCGCGGCGCGACCTGGAGGAGTACCTGCGCCACGAGGTCTGCAAGACCGAGCAGAGCGACATCGCCGAGCACCTGGAGCACTGCGCCGGATGCCGCGACGAGGCGCTCGTCGCGCGCACGCTGACCGAGGTGCTCGCGCGGGCCTGCAAGGAGAGCGCGCCCGAGGAGCTGCGCGACCAGGTGCTGGCGAAGCTCCGGGCGGTCCAGGCGGCCCACTGACGCCACCCCGGGTCAGCCGGCGGGCGTGAAGATGGTGAGCGCGCCGGGGACGACGTCGACGGTCAGCGGCAGCGCGCCGATCGGATCGCCGTCGGCGTACGCGGTGACCCCGGCTGCCGACAGCCGCACCGACCGCACACGTCGCATCGACACCTCCGGAACGTCGGCGTGGGTGCCTCGGTAGACGCGCGGGAGCAGGCGCAGCAGCCGCAGGCGTCCGGCCGGCCGGACCAGCACGACGTCGAGGAGACCGTCGGCAGGATCGGCGTCCGGACAGATCGGGATGCCGCCGCCGTACGTGCGCCCGTTGCCCACGGTCGCCATCACGAGGTCGCCGCGCACCTGCTCGCTGGTGCCGTCGGCCAGCTCCATCTCCACCTCGTACGGGATCCCGGCGAGCGTCAGGAACTCGACAAGGATCGCGATGTTGTAGCGCGAGCCGCCCCGCGGCCACCGCATCGCGTTGGCGCGGTCGTTCACCTTCGAGTCGAACCCGCTCGCGAGCACCGAGCCGAAGTACCGTGTCGACCCGTCCTGACGCGTCACCCGTGCCAGGTCGATCGCGCGGGTGACGCCGGCGGCGATCGCGTCCGCAGCCGCTGAGGCCTCGAGCTCGCGCAGTCCGAGGGTCGCGGCGAAGTCGTTGCCGGTTCCCGACGGCACGATGCCGAGGGGGATGCCGGTGCCCGCCACCTCCTGGATCGCGAGGTTCACGGTGCCGTCCCCGCCCGCGACGACGACGGCGTCCACCCCGACCTCGATGGCGGTGCGCAGCAGGGCGGAGGACTCCGCTGCGCTGCCGCCGCTGAGCATGGACGTCTGCACGCCATGCGCCCGCAGCCGCTCGGCGGCGTGGGTCGCAGCACCCGTGTGGGCGCCGGCGCGGGCCGCGGGGTTGACGAGCAGCGCGACCCTCATGCCCGCTCCGCCGCCTCGGCAGCGGGGGCGACGAGGGCGCCGGGGTTCATGATCCCCTGGGGGTCGAGAACATCCTTCACCGCGCGCAGCACCTCGACGCCCAGCGTGCCGATCTCCGACTCGAGGTACGGCCGGTGGTCGCGACCGACGGCATGGTGGTGGGTGATCGTGGCCGCGGCGTCGGCGATCGCGCGGGAGGCGGCATCCTTCGCCCCCGCCCACTGGCGCTGCGGGTCGGCGGTGAGCGCGGCGACGACCGTGAAGTAGAGGGAGGCGCCCGCGGGGTACACGTGCGAGATGTGGCACAGCACGATCGGCTTGGTGCCGGAGGCGGTGAGGCTCTCGCTGAGCGCGGCGGTGACGGCGGATTTCAGCGCGGCCAGGTTCGCCCACGTCGTCGCGGTCTCGAGGGTCTCGGCGAGGACGCCGATGTCCATCAGGGTGTCGCGCAGCGCCGGCGAGGCGAAGCGGCCCCGCTCCCAGGACCGCGCCGGGTCTTCGCCGCGGGCGGTCGCCCCGTGCGCCAGGAAGACGGCATCCAGCGCCTCCCGTGTCGCATCGGCCTCCGCCGGTGTCGCCGCCTCGAAGGTGGCGATGGCCAGGCACCCGCGCATGCGCATGAGATGCCCGCCCATCGCGGCGTTCACGCGCGTCTCGGTCTCGTCGCTCAGTCGCAGGACGGTGGGTCGGATGCCGCGCTGCGTGGCCACTCGGAACGCCGCCGCACCCTCGGCGAAGCCGGGGAACGACCAGGCGCCGTACCCGGTCGCCGCGGGCACCGGCCGGATCCGCACCGTGACCTCGGTGAGGACGCCGAACGCGCCCTCCGAGCCCAGGAACAGCTCCCGCAGGTCGGGCCCGGCGGCGCTCGCGGGGGAGCGGCCGAGGTCGAGGTCTCCGGCAGGCGTGGCGATCCGCAGCGCATGGACGAGGTCGTCGAAGCGCCCGTAGCCGCGCGACGCCTGACCGCTGGAACGGGTCGCGGCGTAGCCGCCGAGTGAGGCATAGGCGAAGCTCTGGGGGAAATGGCCGAGCGTATACCCGCGCGCTCCGAGCAGTTCCTCCGCCTGAGGACCGGTCGTGCCGGCGCCGAACGTCGCGAGCAGCGAGACCTCGTCGAGAGCGAGAAGGGCAGCGGTGCGGCTGAGGTCGAGGGCGATCACCGCCGAGTGGGCGCCGCGCACGGGGTCGACCCCGCCGACCACCGACGTGCCGCCGCCGAACGGCACCACGGCGATGCCGCGCTCCGCACACACGCGCAGGATCGCGGCGACCTCGTCGTGCCCGGCGGGCGCGACCACGGCGTCCGGTGCCGCCTGCGGCTCATCGAGGCGCCGCCGCAGCAGGTCGGGTGTGCTCTTCCCGCCGAGGTGCAGCATCCGCACCGCGTCGTCGCGGGTCGCCGACTCTGCGCCGACCACGGCGGCGAGGGCGGCGAGGTCGCTGTCGGGCAGCAGCGAGGGCGTGAGCACCGGACTGGTGCGATGGGGCACGGGGTGAGCCTTGCCGGGCAGCAGCGTCGCCACGATCGCCTTCGCGGCAGCCGGCAGGCGGGCGGGCTCGGAGCCCCAGGCGTCCCAGTCGCCGCGCGGTCGCGGTGCCGGCACGGCGAGCGGACGCGCCCGATTCGAGGGGTCGCTCGGGGAGTCGGTGTGCACCGTCGCAGCCATGGCGACAGTATGACACATTCTGTATTGTTGTCACATGGCCGATGGAGTGCCCGACACCGAGACCGCGATCCTCGACGCCGCGCTCGCCGAGGTGCTGGCCCACGGCATCCGCCGGACGACGGCATCCGACATCGCCCGCCGTGCCGCCGTCTCGCGACAGACGCTGTACCGCTACTGGCCCGATGCCCAGGCGGTCTTCGCCGCCCTCGTCACGCGCGAGCTGGTCGCCGCCCTGCCGGCGGGTCAGGGGGAGTCCGCCGATCTGGGCGGGCTCGTCGCACTCCTCGTCGAGACCGCCGACCGCGTGCGGAGCCTGCCTCTGGTCGATCGCCTGCGCGACACCGACCCCGAGCTGTTCGCCCGCTACATCCTCGACCGTCTGGGCACCAGTCAGCGCGCGATCCATGCCGAGACCGCGCGGCGCATCGCCGCGGGACAGCGCGCCGGCTTCGTACGCCCGGGCGATCCATCCCAGCTGGCGGCGATGGTCCTCCTGATCGCGCAGTCCGCCGTGCAGTCCGCACCGCTCGTCGCGGAGTGGCTCCCGCAGGGCGCGTGGCGCGCCGAGCTCTCGCACGCGCTGCAGGGCTACCTCGCGCCGTCCGCCGGGGAGCGGCGATGACCGCGCGGATCGTGGGGCGCACACCCGGCTCGTCGGCGCTGTCGGCATCACGGCGCGCCCGGGAGCTCGAGGCGCTCGCCGACGAGCGCGAGATCGACCTGCTCGTCATCGGCGGCGGCATCACGGGCGCGGGGATCGCACTGGACGCCGCGACCCGAGGCCTGCGCACGGTGCTGGTCGAGCGGCACGACCTCGCGCACGGCACGAGTCGCTTCAGCTCGAAGCTCGTGCACGGCGGCCTGCGCTACCTCGCATCGGGGCAGGTCGGGATCGCGCACGAGAGCGCGTCGGAGCGGCACATCCTCCTCACCCGCACCGCGCCGCACCTCACGCGCGCGCTGGCGCAGGTCGTGCCACTGCACGAGCCCGGGCACGTCGCCCGCGGCGCCTACATCGGCATGGGGTACGAGCTCGGCGACGGCCTGCGCCGTGCGGTGGGCACCCCGGGCTCGCTGCTGCGGGCGCCCGGCGCGATCGGCCGCGACGCGACTCTCGCCCTCGCGCCGGCCGTGCGGGCGGACGGACTCCGCGGCGGAGTGCGCGGCTGGGACGGGCAGCTCATCGACGACGCCCGGCTCGTCGTGGCCGTCGCGCGCACGGCCGCCGGGTACGGGGCATCCGTCCTCACACGCGTCGAGGCCGTCGCGGTCACCGGCCGAGAGGCGACTCTGCGCGACCTCGTCACCGGCGCGACCGTCCGCGTGAACGCGCGCGCCGTCGTCAGCGCGACGGGGGTGTGGGCGGGGGAGCTGGACCCCGATGTCCGGCTGCGTCCGAGTCGCGGCACGCACCTCGTCGTCTCGACCGCCCGGCTGGGCGGTTCCGACGTGTCGCTCACCGTGCCCGTCCCCGGCTCCTCGAGCCGCTTCGTCTTCACGCTCCCGGCGCAGCACGGTCGCACCTACATCGGCCTGACCGATGTGCCCGCCGACGGTCCGATCCCCGACGTGGCGCACGCGACCGAGGCCGAGATCGAGATGCTCCTCGGCACGGTCAACACGGTGCTCGCCGAACCGCTCGGACGGGCCGACGTCCTGTCGACCTTCGCGGGACTGCGCCCGCTGCTGGCGGGCGGCCGCGACCACGACACCAGCGACCTGTCGCGCCGCCACGCGATCATCGAGTCGGCCACGGGCGTGCTGAGCATCGTCGGGGGCAAGCTCACCACGTACCGGCGCATGGCGGAGGACGCCGTCGACGCGGTGATCCGCCGCGACCCCGCGTTCACCGCCCGGCCGTCGCGCACCCGATCGATCCCG
>Ga0160448_100680_pt1 | contig 11438 bp, 12 predicted proteins | sample HID1973M_E1MG_FD_108269 | JGI IMG/M metagenome (GOLD analysis project Ga0160448, IMG submission 108269) | Enriched mosquito-associated microbial communities from UW Madison campus, WI, USA - HID1973M_E1 MG | ecosystem: Host-associated > Arthropoda: Insects > Digestive system > Unclassified ...
AAGTGCAGTGCCGCGCCCATGCACACCGGCGACAGGTCAGTCGCGCCGTGGAAACCGGTGCGCACTTGATACAATGCAGCGAAGTCAGCAATCCGCCGCACGTGGGTGATGCCCCCAGCGTGCACCAACGTGGCCCGAATGTAGTCGATCAACTGTTCCTGGATCAGCTCGCGGCAGTCATGAATGGAGTTGAACACTTCACCCACGGCCAGCGGCGTGGTGGTGTGCTGGCGGATCAAGCGGAAAGCTTCCTGATTCTCGGCGGGGGTACAGTCTTCGAGCCAGAACAGGTTAAAGGGCTCTACCGACTTGCCCAAGCGTTCCGCTTCGATGGGCGTGAGGCGATGATGTACGTCGTGCAAGATGTGCAGGTCATCGCCGAATCGCTCGCGCACCGCGGCGAACAGTTTAGGCACGTGGTTGAGGTATTTGGCGGTGTCCCATACATGTTCGGCTGGCAGGTCGCTGTCGGCAGGCTCATAACGCTCACCACTGCGTTTTGCGACGCCATAAGTGGTGGCGATGCCGGGAATCCCGCACTGCACGCGCACCGCTTTGTACCCCAGCTCGACATGACGGGCGACTTCGTCCAGGCAACCTTCGATGTCCTTGCCCGTAGCATGCCCGTAGACCATGACCCGGTCGCGACTTTTACCACCGAGCAGTTGGTATAACGGCATTTGCGCGGCCTTGGCCTTGATGTCCCACAGGGCGACATCAACCGCCGCAATTGCGGTCATGGTCACCGGGCCACGGCGCCAGTAGGCCCCGCGATACAGGTACTGCCAGATATCTTCGATGCGCTGGGCATCGCGACCGATCAGGGCGGGCAGCACGTGCTCTTCGAGGTAAGCGACTACGGCCAGTTCCCGGCCATTGAGGGTTGCGTCACCGATGCCATAGGTGCCGGAATCAGTGACGATTTTCAGGGTGATCAGATTGCGACCCGGGCAGGTCACAATCACGCGGGCTTCGATGATTTTCATAGGATCAGGCCTCTACGGCAGAAGAGAATGCAGACATGTTCAGGCTGGGCATGGCCCCGATTGGAATCAGCGGCCTGCGATCCTCGACGATCTGGACCGTCGGTCGATAGCCCCAGCCCTCGGCAGGTTGCGGGTTACTGCCTTGCAGACGACACGAGGAGTAAGCAGCGCAGAAGGAGAGTGCCCGCGCGATGGTATTGATGACCTGCCGCACCTGCTCGGCAGGCACTAGGTCACTGCCGAGAGTCAGCCTGGGACCTGAAGCAGTTTCGCCAGGCATTCCGGTCATGTGCGCGTCCGCCAGCGTCACTTTGAGCGGGCCGGGTGAGACGGCTTGCGAGCGATGTCCGAGAATTGCATTCATCACTGGGCGCCTTATTTATTATTGAAACGGCGTTTCATATGAAAGCTTGTGGCCGAGTTTTAAACAGATTCGCGGCTGCGTCAAGAAAGATGAAACAGCGTTTTGATTTGCGAAGGTATATCCTACGGTTTTACCTTCCGTTGGAGCCTTCATGGACAACAGTACCCTTCAGAACAACGAACTGGTCTCTGGAGTAGCCCGCACGATGGCCGTCCTTGAGGCCCTGGCCGAACATCCGGAAGTAAGCGGAGTGTCGGAAATCGCGCAGAAACTCGACATGTCCAAGAGCACGGTTTATCGCTTTTTGCAGTCACTCAAGACACGTGGATATGTGGTGCAAGATGCCGAAGACCGCTATCGGCTTAGCGTCCGGCTGTTTGAATTGGGCGCGCAGGCCTTGCCTCATCTGGATATCATTCGCGAGGCTGAACCGGGCATGCGGCGTATCAATGAATTGACTGGCGAGACCGTGCACTTAGGCATTCTCGACGAAGGCAGCATCGTCTACGTGCACAAGATCGATTCCAAATACAACCTGCGCATGTACTCGCGCATCGGTCGACGTGCTCCGCTTTACTGCACAGGTATTGGCAAAGTGCTCATGGCATGGCTGGAGCAGCCAGAACTCCTGGCCCATCTGCAGGATGAAAGTTTCACGCCGCGTACAGCCAACACGCTGACCAGCGTTGAGGCGTATCTGCAGGAGCTGTCGTTAGTCCGCGCCCAGGGCTACGCCGAAGACCATGAAGAGTTTGAAGACAATATGCGTTGTCTGGCTGCACCTATCCGAGACCGCTTTGGCCACGTGATAGGTGGAATGAGTGTGTCATTCCCCTGTTTTCGCTTCCGCGATGAGCTGAAGCAGGATTACATCAAGCAACTGATGGAGGCCACCCAGCAGATTTCCGGACAATTAGGGTGGCATGTGCAGAGTGAGCCACAGGCATCGATTTGAGACGGCTGAAGTTCAGGGCTACGGCCGCAAATTTGCCATGCTGTTCAAGTACTCAACCACGCCGTCGGCAGAGCTCGAATGAACTTCAAGCCTCCGCAATATCAGGTCTGCGAACCCACTCTGTGGGAAGTCCATGCCTGCCTGCCGCTGCTCCTAGGCTAGGACATGTCGGCCCTGAGCCTCTACCGCAAGGCTGGTTTTCATCGCGTATCAGTCAACGTTTGGGATGGACATGACGCCGTTTGCAGACGTCATCCGAGCGCTCGCCTGTTTCAGGCGCTGGTTGTCACAAAGTATGGGTGAGTATGTCCTGGCGGGTACGGTCGTCGACATCCAGCGTGTCCTTGACCAGCACAAGCAGGCGGTTTCGTTCGATCTTGAAGGTGCGAACATGCTGCGTCAGTACGTCGCGATGGTTGGATTATTCGCCAAACTGGGCGTGCGCCAAATGTTGCTGGCCTACACCGCGACAACAGCTGTGCCGGTGGCTGTCATGGCGCGGACATGGGCTTCGTGCGTGACATCTAGAACTCGCAGCTTGGTCAGGTCGCAGGCTCGCAGCTTGCTATCGATTGCCAAGTCGAAAAGTGCGAGGTCCATGATCTTCGCAGCAAGCTCCAGCCTGATACGGATGCCCCAGATGTCTCGCAAGTGCAGTGGCGACTTCTGACCGACTAGCTTCCCCTTGTTCCACGGTGGGCTATTTGCTTGTTTTACGGTTTTCATGGGAATGCCTTCTATCTGTAGGAGATTCAAGAATTGCCGAGCCCGATCATAGAAGATGCCAGATTACGTAATCGAATTAGCAAGTTTTTGGCACAGGGAACTCGTCATCCATGGATAGTCCTATGCTGGCATCTCTTGCTCGGGGCTAACTGGTAGAATTCCGCAGTTTTAGCGATCAATCTCTGGGAAGTGACATGAACAAAGAATTGACCGAAGAAGAGATGCGTCAAGCGTTGTTCGGCAACGCTCCAATATCCGCGCCCGTGAGCGCTGCTCCCTCGAAAGGAGTCCAAGCGGTTGGCATTGCTGCGCCCTTATCGAAGGTTGCAGAGAAGAGGGCGTCCAAAACCTTCACCCCGAGGCTGAGGGTAACTCTGCAGGTGAGCAACGAGTTTGAAGGCAAGACGTGTGAGATCGTTCACGAGGCCGACACGCTCAGTACTCTGTTAGCGGAACAGGAAGCCACAAAGGTAGCCAGGAAGAAATACCGCTACGTGGAGGTCGTATCGGTCAAGCCGATGTAACGCAGAGCATTCGGCACCGCGATGGCATGATGCTGTCGGCTAGAGCGCTCGTTTCGCACTGCATTGGTATGATTCAATCCACCCGAGAATCCGTTTTGTCTGCGCGCCCACGACTGTGCGGGTTGAGCGCCGGGAGAGTGATGACTGAGGTAGTCAAGGACGTGCGTGAGTATGGATATTAAAGCTGACATTAGCGATGCCCCAGAACGAGTAATCCGAAGACATCACAAACACAATTTTTTCTGTACGGCCATCTGCCTGGTGATCGGAAGCCTAGCCGCCGTAGGTGCACTTCGGTTGGTTGACGGATCTCCAAGCCTTGACTCAGTACACAAGCAGATGGAGCGTCCCACCGAAAAAGATCAAGAGCTGACGCGTGTACCGAGGCAGGGCCGAGATTCATCATGGCTTCGAGCATCTACGGAAGTCTATCTGCCAGATAATGCAGCTAGGCAAACGGTTTTCAATGATCAGAACTTTGTTCCTAAAGGCGCTGAAAATGTGGTTGCCTTCCGAGTTAGCGCAGAGCTTTCGCCAACGGCAGAGGCTCCGAAAAAAGCAAAGCTGACGATCGTCCGGCAATCGCTGAGCATGAAAGAACGTGTGTGCTGGCCTTATAGACAGGGAAGTATCGAGTCCCGAAACTGCCGCGCCTCGGTCGGCCTCAAGCATCGCGACTAACTGACAAGACACAGTAAAGCTGTAGTTCCCGTCTCCGTCACCGACTGCTGTCGACCCAAGGCGGCATTTGGATGCCAGCTAGTTTAAGGTTTCATTCGGTCAATCCAGTTTGGGCGCAGCCCTGCCTCAGATTCGTGGCGTACCTTTTCAAGCGACTCAGGACACCCCATATCTGCTTCGATTTCTCCAACGCAGCCCCAGCAATCATCGCCGCAATCGGTTGAGAGTGGATCGGCTGGTATGTGGAGAGCGCGCTGACAGATTTTGCAGTGCTTGCTTGTTTCGTTAGTCATCCGAATTCCTGAAGTCCCAAAGACTATTTCTTGTCCGCGTCGGCCCACAATTACCGACTGCTTCTGGCCGATAGCTGTCAGTATGAGCCACGCGGGCGTAGCATGGAGGCTCACCCCATCAATCTCGGGAGTGCCATCTCAAATGAGTGAATCCGTGGGGACAATCGTAGAATGCCAAGACCCAGGTGATAGCAGCGGAGACGTCATTATCGATCTCCCATCAGAAATCCTCACAGAAATGAACCTCGGCTTGGGTGACTCCTTGAGCATCGAGTTGGTTAACGGGGTGATAGTACTCAGACCGATTCGTAATGCGGATACCCGGCCCTGAGGCCACTATCGACCCAAAGCTGCCCTCCAAAAAAGCATCTAACGTAGAGCGACCACTACCAGTCCATGTTTGCCGCTTGGTCAGCCACGTTGGAAAGATACTCAACCAGCCGCTCCATCTCCTCTACTGAGGCCATAGCGCGGGAGTAAGTTCCATCTGCGCAGAATGTCAAAATTGCCGGCAGGCTGCTGACTTGAATGTACGACTGTGCAGGGGCTCTTTTCCCTGACCAAAGGAGCATGATGAACGTATCCACTACGCCAAACGCCAGCTCATAATCGAAGTCAAGATTGCTACCAAGGGAGAATTTTTTGCTTCCGATTTTCTCGGGAAGCGATACCGGAACGGCACCCGCCGAGGAGTGGAATGAGAAAGCTTCGCCGTTTTTTCCAAAAGCGCCATGAGCTATGTAGTTCCTAAGTTCTTGTCGTAAAGAAAGCGCGCTATCAAATAAAGCCTTCTCCTCTCCACCAGTTATGTCGAACACAGCCTTAAACTTTCGTGACCAATCCGCTGCTGCCAGGTCCGCGATTTCGCTTGCTGTTGTGGTGCTGCCAGTTAATATTGCTACATGTATCAGGACGTGCTCAGACCAGCTAAAAAAAGATTCGATAGCAGAGATCGCTACCCAACTCGCTTCTTGCTTGAGATTCAAATGTGAACCTCCAAATATCCACGTGCCGAGCGGTAAATTATTTTGCTTAACTTGCAAAGCGTGCAGCTCGCGCTCCGCTACCAACTCAGTGCATTTAGATTCATACATTTCCCTCATGAATTCAAATCGGCATAGAAGCGGGATACTATTATTGATTACGTTCACTTCTGACCGCTCTACAGCCTGCCGGGCGAGATAATCAAAAAAGGGTGTCGCTGCCTTAACAGCTTTCTGAACGCGGGTCGCAATCTCTTCTGTCGCAGCTCGTTCACCCTCCGGGTCATGAGCATAAAGACCAAGCCCAAACTTTCCATGCTCAAGCAAGAATGCTTTGCCATTAAAATCAATGGGAATTGACCAATCTATTTTTTCAAATCGGCCTAGATTTTTGAATCCCAATAAATCCACTAGTAAAAAATAAACCAAATAGTAAGAAGGTAGCTTTTGCTTCGTGACTACCTTTTTGCGGTTGAGCAAAAAGTGCTTATCAGCTTTCGAATTGCAATCGGCAGCTTTAACCATCCCAAGTGCTCGTTGCGCCGACTGTCGAACCAGCTCAATATTTTCAGGTAGCATGTTTAACCCCGAATGCTATTTTGACCGAAACCATGTCACTGTGCATTAGAATGCCAACTCTCTCTGAAATGCAATCGAAACATGAGGGAGGCCTATTTTATCGACCGCGCTGCCGCACTTGGGAAACAGCAAAATCTAGCAGATATTCATGTTTACGCTCCGCCGTCAATTTCCATTGAGGGGTGCGGCCGTTTTCGACCCAAAGCAGCCGCTCCAACCTTAGTCATTGTTGCCTCATGGCTTCCAATAGCTAGGCCTGCGCTAAAAGAGCCCTGCCGCCGCAAGGGGCCCTGAGGATTCAACCTTTGCTTTTCGTCGGATCCGCGCTCCGCGGATAAGTACGTTCCTCCTGGATGGTGCCGTCCTCACTGTGCCGGTTTATTGCTCGCTCGCTGAAGCCCAGACAGCTACGCCGGTCGGGCTGGCAATCGCTATGGTTACTACCATCGGCTATCCGGGCATTCTCTTCGGCCCGGCGCTGATTGGGTTCGCGGCCCATGCAAGCAATTCGCGGATTACATTTTAACGCTGCCCTCCAGAAGCAAATATGACCTCGCCGGTAACCCAGCGAGCTTCGTCCGATGCTAGGAAAACGGCCACAGGCGCGATGTCGTCCGGCTGCCCTAGGCGTCCAAGCGGCGTCTGCGCGATCATATCGTTGAGAAAGTCGCTGCCGAATATCCCAAGTGCGTGCAGGCCTTCAGACTCCGTCGCGCCGGGTGCCACCGCATTCACCCGAATATTACGGCTCCCCCACTCCTTTGAAAGTACCTTGGTCATAGCAACAACGGCCGACTTTGTCGCTGTGTACAGCGCTGTGCCGGGACCGTTCATTTCAACTGCTGCTGATGCGATATTGATGATTGATCCGCCACATGTGCCGAAATTCTTAGCCGCGGCCTGCATCGTGAAAAAAGTACCAAGCACGTTAGTGTTCATTTGTCGGTGAAACTCGTTTTCGGTTACCGACTCCAGCGGTCCGAAGGAATATATTCCTGCGTTATTGACCAGAATATTAACGGTCCCGAAAGCAGCCTGTGCTTCGCTAAACAGACGCTCGGTATCTGTGGAATTGGAAATGTCTGCCTGTATCGCAACTGCGCGACCCCCCAACCGAATAATTTGCTCTACAACGTGGGTCGCATGTGCCGTACTCGATGCATAGTTCACCACTACGGCCGCGCCTTCAGCCGCAAGACCTTTCGCGATAGCCGCGCCGATTCCTTTTGACGAACCGGTTACGATTGCTACTTTGCCGTTCAACCTTCCCATTGCCTGACCTCAAAATTGTTAATTGGAGTCGACAGTGGCTGTCCACCCAGAGGAAGAACTATAGGCGCATGATTGATAATGATAAGTAGCACAATTGGTAAAAATTAGTTAACAGTACCTTGACAAAAACATCTAGAAACCATGCTGTTGGATGTGTTCGAGGAAACGTTATCAAACGGAGAAAAGTCGAAAAAAGCTGTTTTTTGGTAATAGCCCCCTTCAGTCTTTTTCGCTTTGGCCTGTCACTCGCTGGATTGTTGCGATTTAAATTCGCGAAAAAACTCGATGAAAGCACGCACCTTCGCCGGTACGTGTTGGGTGTTAGGAAACACCGCGTACACGCCTTGCTCTGGCAACTCATAATCTGGCAAGACGCGGACCAGACTTCCCTCGCGCAGTTGCGCCTCAATCATCCATTCCGGTAATGGCGCAATTCCACAATTCAGCAGCACAAACTGCAGTACCGCGGACGCGCTATCGGTTTGGATGGAGGTCGAAGCAGTGAGTGGGATTTGCGTGTTTGGAGAGCTGCGCTTGGATAATTTCATCCTTGGATTGAAACCAGTGAGGAGTACCCACTCCAGGGAATGCAGCTCCTCGGGTTTCTCAGCCCAATTCCGTGACGCCAGATATTCTGGTGTCGCGATGAGCTCAATGGAAAATTTACTCAACGGGGATGCTCGATAGCCTGAGTCAGTCAGGTGACCCATTCGGATCGCTAGATCGAACCGCTCTGATACCAGTTCGGCTAGGTAGGTAGAAGCCGAAAAGTTGATTTTGAGTTGTGGATGGACCCTCGCAAACGCTGCCAAGGAGCGCACAAGGACGTGAGTCCCGAACTCCTGCGTCGACGTGACTCTTAGCTCACCCGACAGGGTAGCGTGTCCTTGGCGTGCCTGATCAACAGCCGTACGGGCTTGTTGGAGTAAGTGCACACAGTCTGCATGAAACCGCTTACCTACATCGGTCAGAGCCATTCGTCTGGTTGTACGGGTCAACAATGAACAACCCAGTTCCGCTTCCAGTAGCTTCAGGCTCATGCTGACCATGGCCTTTGTCGTTCCGATTGTACGCGCCGCGCTTGTCAAGGATCCACAATCAACTATTGCGACAAACGCCTCCAAACGGTTGAGGTTGATGTTGACCGAGCTCGACATGTCAAAAACCTAGTAATTTAATACGAAGATTCTACTCCCTAATTTCAGTGCGGAGAGCTTTATATGGCGGAGGAGTACCTGCTTTGATGGGGCAGTGCGCCGATTATGAAATGGATTGTCAAGATTGCCGTGACTGTCTGTTCTCCGTTTTGCCGCTTAACAGAAGCAGCGGGAAGCTTGTATTCTTTTTCAGGTTTAAGAAAAACAATGGCTAACGTTATTTACTAGTCAATTTCAATGGAGAGTTGAATGGGTATTTCAGTTGGGCCATCTTTGACGTCCGTAAACATTAGATCTTCGCAAGCAAGCTCGAGAAGTAGTAACTCGTATCGGACCAACCAAGTCATGCAGGAGATCGGAACGAAAAAAGGAGCACTCGATACCGATGTGTTGGAAAAAGCAGGGTTGGGTCCGAGCTTTGCTGATTTTGACATGACCTCAGTCACTCCTGCTGAGCTTGGGTTGGTAAGCAAAAATCTTTACGCCCTAGGGTTGATCGACAAAACCACCGCAAACCTTATGATTTCTGCGGGAACCGATCTCGACTCTGTTGGCAACCAAAGTTCACCAAATGTGAAAATGAATGCGTTAGATTATTTTGCTGCGCGTATCGATAATCTCCGTACAGTAAGTGTCAATAACAGTGAGTATGGGTTTCAGGTGGTCCCAGATTACATAAACACTGTTTATGTTTTGCAGAATCTGAATGACTTTGCTAAAGAACAACGCTCCGGCAGCGAGGTACAAACTTCAATCAAGAGTCGGGTAAACGAAGCAGGTACATACTTTTCAGGAGTTAATATTCGGGTCTAAATCGTAACGATCAGTAGTCACGCTCTATATACAGCCGGCATTTCTCGAAAATATGTATAGTCAAGTCTCGGAAAAAGTAAAAAGCAGCACCTTTCTTCAGCCAAAGCGGTACCCCATCGTCCAACGCGTTGGTTTCAGAAACGTTAATCTTTTCCTCGGTAACGCGCCAAGGTGACGATGCGCCGCGCATCATCATCGGGCATTCGTGAATGCAATCGCGGTAATTAGTAATATGAAATGTTTAGGAATTTTACAGCTCCGAGGTACCTCCCGCGAACGCCCTTGGCTTTTACAGGACGTGGGCTAGTCAGAGTATTTGCACCAATTACAGCGACCGTTGGCTGCCCTGCGGTCGACGAGGCGCAGGGCTCTCCATACCAAGCATGAATGGGTTCTCCCTCGCGGCTGCACTGCCTTGGTAAATACGAGCCGCTATGCGGCGGAAGTGAGGCTTATGGCACCCCGGGCAACTGAGAAGCTGCTTTGCGCCGATTACCCATTGCCAACGCCCCGACTCATACCCGTAACCCCCGTGACATTCCAGTAGCGCGGCTATTAGCGTAACTCCAGGACGCGCCGTGTCATACCTATCACCTCGCGACAGCTCAACGCGCTACGTGCATTACAACAAGTAAGCCCGGACTTAGGGGAGTTGGCCACTGCCGTCGCGCTGGCCTTTGATGGGTCAAAAATCGATTACCCCCATCTCACGCCCCTGGTTCTGGATAAGACGTGTCGTCGGATACTTGCGCGGGAAGAAGGAAGTCAAGAAGCGCTCGTTCAACATTTGGAACATTTCGCCGCGCTTCGATGGATCTCTCAGAGCAGGTTGAGGAGTTCGCCGAGCGTGTTCAGAAATTAGCGTAATTTCGCCAAGAATCACAATCATCCGGTAGAGAGCAGGGTCCCTCCGTCAAGCCGTGCGTACAGCACTCGGCGGATACATTACCAATCTATTTTCGCTCTACACTGCTGCCCAAATCCGCCCATTCCTGACTAAACACTGGGCTAACTACCGACCAATAGTTGCCGGTCTAGACGCTGCCAGTGGGCATTCGCTTGGCGCATCCAAGTGATTGCTGCCGGATGCCATTCCGAAGCCAGCCGGATGTAAACTAACACTTTTTCCACTGGGCATTTTCACCCATTGAGGTGTCCGGGGTCATTAGACCAGCTCACCTGGAACTCACGCTGGCGAATTTCCGGCGGTTTTGTGACGTGCAAGACCTGCGATATGCGCCAGCCAGAGAGGGAGAAAGAACTCCCTTTCCCTCATTCTCCGAGATGCGCTTATGCACGGGAAACGGAAGTTCAATGGGCTCAACTGGAGCGTATGTCGAGAGATGTTTAGGGCCGATCGCAGCTATTTCACCTTCACGGAAATGGTAGAGCAACGAGCAGATTACTGATCCCAACGGTCGGTCCGGCATCTGGCACAGGAAGCTGACTCAGTCTGTGAAATGAGATGTTAGGAAGCAGTTCCGAGGCAAAGGTTCGTGTTGTGCTAAGACGTAGCTGTATCGGAATTGGAGACAGGTTGAGCACACAGCAAAAAGTCCATTGCCGTGAAGAGTCGTTGAGCATAGCTGGCTTGTCTCTTGCGCTGGCTAAACCACCAGTAGGTAGCCTGACGACCCATTCTTCGGATTGATGCAAACCGTAGACTCGCGGCACAGAGATACGCGGAACCGATTCCGTCCTGCTCACTTCTATAGGCAATCACTGCTAAATGAGCCTACGCAGATGAACGAGATTGTCGAGCAACTTCCCGAAAGCCGTCGCTTTCTGCGCATCACCGGTTCGGCCCTAGCCGCCGGTCTGCTGAGTTGGTCCTCTCAGCCTCATGCGGCAAGTCCGCCAAGCGGTCAAATCGCGCCGCAGCTCGCTACCGAACTGCCGCCTCCGGTGAAGCTTCCTGCCATGCAGGAGGGCAGAACTGAAAAGTCCGACATGCCTGTGCAGCTTGGCAGAGATGGACGTTTAGGGCTCGCCATCGTTGGCTTAGGTCGCTTGAGTCTTGAGGAGATATTGCCTGCAATCTCTGCTTCCAAACGGTGTCGCGTAACGGCTTTGGTCAGTGGCGACCTTGAAAAAGCCAAGCGCGT
>Ga0160448_100683_pt1 | contig 11411 bp, 8 predicted proteins | sample HID1973M_E1MG_FD_108269 | JGI IMG/M metagenome (GOLD analysis project Ga0160448, IMG submission 108269) | Enriched mosquito-associated microbial communities from UW Madison campus, WI, USA - HID1973M_E1 MG | ecosystem: Host-associated > Arthropoda: Insects > Digestive system > Unclassified ...
CCAGCACCAGCAGGACGACGACGAGCACGTCGTGCCACGTCATGTGCCGACGACCCCCGCCAGCCACGGGTAGGAGCCGACGTCCGTCGCGACGTGCGCGTCGGAGGCGGCGACGAGCGCGACGCCGGCCGCGGACCAGCGCGCCCGCACCCGCGGACCCGGGCAGCGCCACTTCTCGTTGACCTCGACGAACGTGCCGGTCTCGACCGCGGCCCGGGCGAACTCGTCGAGGAGCTCGTCGCTGACGTCGTCGTCGGACAGGCCGATCTTGGGCAGCAACGAGAACGGGTGCGCGACCTGCGCGCGGCCGACGGCCCGCATGGCGCGCACGGTGGCGGTGACCAGCATCTCGACCGCGTCGGCCGGCGACAGCCCGGCGGCCAGGTGCTCCTGGGTGACGCGCGGGCTCCACGGGCCGTCCGGGCCGGGGAACTGGTGGTCGGCCAGCAGGACGCGGTCCACGCCGGTGGACGACCCCACCGCGGCGAGCACCTCGGGCGGCGCGTCGACCGCACCGGACGCGTCCCAGATCTTGGCCTCCACCCCCGTCACGACGGTGAGCCCGTCGACGCGGGGCAACGCCGCCACGGCGGCCAGGAAGTCCGGCACGTACGTGGTCGACGCGCGCACGTGGTCGACCATGCGCAGGGTCGTCAGACCGGCGGCGCGCGCCGCCTCGAGGTTCTCCTGCGGTGTGCTGACCGCGTCGTCGGAGAACGTGGAGTGGACGTGATGGTCGCCGCGCAGGTCGGGCTTCGGGGCCGCCGGCTGTTCCGGGCCCGTCATGGCGCCGGCAGCACCTGGTCGACGGGAATGAACACGTCCTCGAGGTAGCGGACGTTGGCGATCTCGACGAAGTCCATGACCTGCGGGACCGGCCGGGACAGGACGGCGTCGAGCGTGATCGACGGCATGTCGACACCCGCCGCGATGGTCAGGGGCATCGCCCCCGGGAAGCGCGGGTTGACCTCCAGCAGGGCGGGGACCCCGTCCTTGTCGCGCTTGAGCTGCACGTTCGCGACGGTCGTGAGGCCGATGGCCTTCGCGACACCCGTCGCGGTCGCGATCAGCTCGTCGTCGTGCACGGTCACACCGGCCACGGCCACGCCCGAGTCGACCCGCAGCCGCGCACGCGGCACGGCGGCGATCACCCGTCCGTCGAGGCCCGCGAGCACGTCGACGGAGTACTCGTCACCGGGCAGCAGCTCCTGGACCAGCAGGTCCTCGTCCGCGTGCACGGCGTCGAGCTCGGCCTGCGACTCGACCACCCGAACTCCGCGCGAGCCGGCACCGCGGCGCGGCTTGACGATCACGGGGAAGTCCCAGCCGCTGACGGCCTGCGGTGTGCCGAGCAGCTCGGTGCGCGGGACGCGGCACGTGCGCGCGCAGGCCCGGGCCAGCGCCAGCTTGTCGAGGCACGTCTCGAGCGTCCGCAGCGACGGCGACGCCAGGAGCGTCCCGCCGTCGTGCAGGCGGTCGCGCTCGGCCGCGATCCGCGGCAGCTCGACGTCGACCGTCGGGAACAGGACGTCCACGCGGTCGGTGGCGCACATGGCCAGCACCACGTCGACGAAGTCGTCGGCCAGGCCGGCCGGGACCAGACGGCGGTGCTCCGCGTCGACCAGGTAGAGCCCGCTGGCCCACCGGTCCATGTCCGCGGCGATGACCTCCACGTCCCCGCGCCGCAGCAACGAGCGGATGATCGCGATGCCCGCGGGTCCGCCCGCGCCGGTGACGAGCACCCTCATCGATGACCTCCGTGCTGGTCGTCGGCCCGCTCGGCGTCCGCCGCGCGCAGCCCTGCGTGGTTCCCTGACCGGGTGATCATCGCAGCCGCGCGGACCATCTCCAGCGGCTCGACGGCCCCACCCGTCCCGAACCGCCCCCAGTACAGCGCGGTCGCGCGCACCAGGTCGGGAGCCATGTAGTCGCGGTGGGCCTGGGACGCGTACGCCGCCAGCATCTCCAGCTTCTTCTCGACGAAGCCGTCGATGGGCACGAAGCGCGAGGGACGGAAGTCGATGGTCGACGACGGGCTCTGGAACGCGCCGACGAACGGGATCCTGCGGGCCGCCACCTGCACGGCCTCGTGCACCGCCCGGTGGTCCTGGTGCCGGTCGTGCGACGAGTGCGTGTAGACGATCGTCGGCTGGACCAGCGCGATCGTCTCCTCGATGGCGGTGATGACGCCGGCCGCGGGATCGATCCGGGTGTCGGGGAAGTCGTGCAGGAACAGCCGCGCGCCGATCACTCCCGCCGCGGCGAGGGCCTCGTGCCGACGCACGTCGGCCTCGCCGCCCACGGCCCCGCCGGACAGGGTGAGGATCACGACCTTGTCCCCCGACGCGGCGTGCGCCGCGAGCGTGGCACCGACGCCGATCTCGACGTCGTCGGGGTGCGCACCGACGGCCAGCACGGTCTCGCCCTGGGACTGCGCCGCGCGGTCCGCGCGCCCCTGCAGCGCCAGCGCGGTGACGCGCTCGACGAGGGTCGCGGCGGGGACGGGCTTGACGAGGAACTCGTCGGCGTCGCGGCGCAGCGCCTCGACCGCGTAGTCCACGCTGGCGAACGCGGTGGAGACGATCACGGGCACGCCGGGGGCGCGCGAGCGCAGCTCGACGAGCAGGTCCAGCCCGCTCATGCCGGGCATCTGGATGTCGGTGAGGACGGCGTCGAACTGCGTCCGGTCCACCTCCGCGAGCGCGGACATGGCCTCGTGCACGACCGTGACGTCCATGCCGCCGCGGCGCTCGAGAACCGTGCGCACGAACTGCGCGGTGTCCACGTCGTCCTCGACGACGAGGACCTTGATCTGCTCGTCGGTCACTGCCACCTCACTTCCCTCCCCCAACTTATCGGCGCACGCGGGCGTGCGCCCAAGGAGGGGCCGGGGGTGATCGGTGACACAGGAATACCCACCGACCCCTCCCTGTTGAGCGGGTCAGTACATGCAAACGCATGAACTTCTGAGATGAGGCGCGAGATGCAGTTCGGGATCTTCTCCGTCGGTGACGTGACCACCGACCCCACCACCGGTCGCACGCCGGACGACACCGAGCGCGTGCGCAGCATGCTGACGATCGCCAAGCACGCCGACGAGGCGGGCCTCGACGTCTTCGCCACCGGCGAGCACCACAACCCGCCGTTCGTCCCCTCCTCGCCGACGACGATGCTCGGCTACCTGGCCGGGGTCACCAAGAACATCACGCTCTCGACGTCCACGACCCTCATCACCACCAACGACCCGGTCCGGTTGGCCGAGGAGTACGCGATGCTCCAGGTCATCGCCGACGGGCGGATGGACCTCATGATGGGCCGCGGCAACACCGGCCCCGTGTACCCGTGGTTCGGGCAGGACATCCGCCAGGGCATCCCGCTCGCCATCGAGAACTACGCGCTGCTGCGCCGCCTGTGGACCGAGGACGTCGTCGACTGGTCCGGCAAGTTCCGCACCCCGCTGCAGGGCTTCACCTCCACGCCGCGCCCGCTCGACGGCGTGCCGCCGTTCGTCTGGCACGGCTCGATCCGCTCCCCCGAGATCGCCGAGCAGGCCGCCTACTACGGCGACGGCTTCTTCCACAACGCGATCTTCTGGCCCATGGAGCACACCGCCCAGATGGTGAACTTCTACCGCCAACGCTTCGAGCACTACGGCCACGGCTCCGCCGACCAGGCGATCGTCGGGCTGGGCGGCCAGGTGTTCATGGACCGCGACAGCCAGCGGGCCGTCGACCGGTTCCGCCCGTACTTCGACGTCGCGCCCGTCTACGGGCACGGCCCGTCGCTCGAGGACTTCGCCGCGCAGACCCCGCTGACCGTGGGCTCGCCGCAGCAGGTCATCGACCGGTACGGCGCGTTCTACCAGCAGGTCGGCCACTACCAGCGCCAGCTGTTCCTCATGGACCACGCGGGCCTGCCCCTCAAGACGGTGCTCGAGCAGATCGACCTGCTGGCCGAGGAGGTCGTGCCCGTCCTTCGTCGGGAAGCCGAGGCCGTCCGCCCCGCCCACGTGCCGGCCGCCGCGCCGTCGCACGCCGAGCGCGTGGCCGCAGCGCGCGCCGCGGGCGAGGTGCACGAGCAGTCCGTCGCGGCCGCCGACCACTGGACCGGTCGCACGGCGGAGGACGACGTGGAAGCAGCCGACGCCGTCACGCGTTGAGCAGTTCCGTGGTGGGTGCAGACTTCTAGGCATGAAGGAAGAAGGAGCGATGAACGAGCGCTCGATCGTCGTCATCTCGTCGGGGCTGTCCCAGCCCTCGTCGACGCGTCTGCTGGCCGACCGGCTGGCCGACGCGACCGTCGCGGAGCTCGCGGCCCGCGGCATCACCGCGAACGTGCGGACCGTGGAGCTGCGCGACCTCGCGCACGAGGTGGTCAACGCGATGCTGACCGGTTTCGCGGCCGGTGACCTGGCCGCGGCCGTCGAGGCCGTGAAGGGGGCCGACGGCGTCATCGCCGTCACCCCCATCTTCTCCGCGTCCTACGCGGGACTGTTCAAGTCGTTCGTCGACATCCTCGAGCCGGACGCGCTGGCCGGGGTGCCCGTGCTGCTGGGCGCGACCGGCGGCTCCGCCCGCCACTCGCTGGCCATCGACTACGCGCTGCGGCCGCTGTTCGGGTACCTACGGGCCGACGTCCAGCCCACGGCCGTCTTCGCGGCGACCGACGACTGGGCCACCGCCGGCGGTGACCAGAGCCACCCGCTGCCCGCCCGCATCCGGCGCGCGGGCCGCGAGCTGGCCGAGACGGTCGCCGACCGAGAGCCGGCGGCCCCGACGGGTCTGTACGACGCGGTCCCGAGCTTCACGGACCTCCTGGGCGGCTGAGCCCCCACCTCGGCGGCTGAGCCCCGTCCCGACGAATCAGTCGGTCCCACCCGAATCAGTCGGGTGGGACCGACTGATTCACGTCTGACCCGACTGATCCACGCAGGCCGGACCGTACGATCGGGGCAGCGGCACGACGAGGGGAGCACGGGTGACCGGGGCCGAACGTCTGCGCCGCGCGCTGCGCGCCCTGACGCACTCCCCCGACCCCGGCGAGGCGGCCGAGGAACCCGCGCCGCCCGAGGTGCCGCGGGACCTGCCGCCGCTCATGCGCGAGCTGGGTGCGGCGCTGCTCTCGTCGGGCCAGTCGGTCGTCGACATCGAGGCGCAGCTCGCCGCGGTCGCGGGCGCGTACGGCGCCCACCAGGTGCGCGTCTTCGTCCTGCCCACGGGTGTGTTCCTGCAGGTGGACAGCACCGAGGGGACCGTCACCGACGTCACCGGGCCGCGCTCGGCGACCGACCTGCCCATGCACCAGGTGGGTGCGGTCGAGTCGCTGGTCCGACGGCTGTCGTCGGGCACCGCGGACCTCGCCCAGGCGCGCGTCGAGCTCCGCCGGGTCCTGGCCTCGCCGCCGCGGTTCGGGCCGATCTTCGTCGTGCTCGGCCACGCCCTGCTCACCCTCGGGTTCGGGCTCATCCTCTACCCGACGGTCGACGCGTTCCCGGTCTACATCGGCCTCGGCGCGCTCGTCGGCGTCCTGCGCCTGCTCGCGTCCCGCTGGCCGACGTTGGACAGCGTGCTGCCCGTCTTCGCGGCGTTCCTGGTCTCGATCGTGACGATCGAGTTCATCGCGCCGCACGTCGGCGGCAACGCCCTGCGTCTGCTGACCCCCGCGCTCATCGCATTCCTGCCCGGGCTGATGCTCGCGGTCGCGGCCATCGAGCTGACCAGCAACCAGGTGGTCGCCGGTGCCAGCCGGATGGTCTACGGCATCGCCCAGCTGCTGCTGCTCGCGTTCGGCGTGGTGGTCGCCATCAGCATCACCGGCGCGTTCGAGACGTCCGACAGGACGACGCTCGCGCCGTGGTGGGCCGGGCTCGCGGGCGTGGTCATCGCGGCGATCGGGTACCGGTACTTCGCGTCCACCCCACCTGGTGCGTTCTGGTGGGTGCTGGGCGCCATGGTGGTCGCGTACTGCGCGCAGGCGGCCGGCAGCGCGCTGCTGACCACCGAGCTCGGCGGATTCGTCGGCGCGCTGTTCGTCGCACCGGTCGCCCAGGCGATCTCGCGCACGCGCAACGGGCCACCCGCGGTCGTCGTGACCCAGCCCGCCTTCTGGATGCTGGTGCCCGGCGCCCTCGGTTTCCGCAGCGTCTCCGAGCTGGCCACCGGCCAGTCGCTGGGTGTGACCGACATGATCAGCACCGGGATCGCGCTGTTCTCGATCGCGCTCGGCGTGCTGGTGGGCAGCGCGCTCACCGGTGACGCGCGGCGGATGCGGCAGCGCATGGTCCGCGGGTCGGTCCGGCGGGGTGTGCCGGGCAGTGCTGTCGGAGGCGCGGTCGACGGCATGGCCGACGGGGTCGACGAGAGGGTCGACGACGCGGCCGACGACGCAGCCGACGAGATCGGCGAGACCGAGACGCAAACCTGAGGGAGCGTTCTCTCAGTTCACCCTCCACCCCTTGACAGCGGGTTTGTCCGGGTTCAGGGTATCCCCTCAGAGAGCGCTCCCTCGCGCTCTCGCTCCACCTGATGCACAACCCACCCTGTCAATGACGACCCCTGGGGGAAGCATGGCTCCCGTTCCACGTCCCGCACCCGCCTCGTACCCGGCCGGTGCAACCGGCGCACCGTCCGGGCGCGCCGCGCGCGCCGCCGTCGCCGCCCTGGCGGCACTCGCGATGGTCCTGACGTTCGTCGCCGTCCGCGCCGACACCGCGCACGCCGCGGCGGCCGTCGTCCTCTCGAAGGGCAAGCCCACCACCGCGTCGTCGGTGGAGAACGGCGGCACCGTCGCCGCCAACGCGACCGACGGCGACGTCGGCACCCGCTGGTCCAGCGCCGCCGCCGACCCGCAGTGGCTGCAGGTGGACCTCGGTTCCACGCAGTCGGTCAGCGAGGTCGACCTCACGTGGGAGACGGCGTACGCGTCGAAGTACACGATCCAGGTCTCCGGCGACGGGTCCACGTGGACCACCGTCTACACCGGTGCCCCGACGTCGGCGGCCAAGCAGACGCTCGCCGTCAGCGCGTCCGGCCGCTACGTCCGCCTGAACGCCACGGCCCGCGCCACGCAGTACGGCGTCTCGCTGTGGGAGTTCGAGGTGCTGGGCACGTCGGCTCCCGCGGGTTCGTCGCTGCTGTCCAAAGGCCGGCCGACGACGGCATCGTCGGTCGAGTCCGCCGCGACGCCCGCGTCGTCCGCGACCGACGGCGACCTGGGCACCCGCTGGTCCAGCCAGTTCTCCGTGCCGCAGTGGATCGCCGTCGACCTCGGCTCCGCGAAGGCGCTCAGCCGCGTCGACCTGACGTGGGAGGCCGCCTACGCGACGAGCTACCAGGTGCAGACGTCGAACGACGGGAGCACGTGGACCACGCAGTCGACGCAGACGGCGTCGTCGGCCACCAAGCAGTCCGTCGCGCTCAACGCCACGGCCCGCTGGGTCCGCATCAACGCGACCGGACGCGCCACGGGCTACGGCATCTCGCTGTGGGAGCTCGAGGTCTTCGGGACGGACGGCACGACGACGCCGCCGACGACCCCCACGGCCACCACGACCCCCACCACGCCGGGCGGCGCTGTGCTGCTCAGCTACGGCAAGCCCGGCACGGCGTCGTCGAGCCAGGACGACGGCACCTGCTACCAGTGCACGCCGGACAAGGCGCTCGACGCCGACCCGGCCAGCCGCTGGGCCACCGCCAACCCCGGCGGCTGGACGGACGCCGGCTGGCTCCAGGTGGACCTGGGCGCCACCGCGCACGTGTCGCAGGTGGTCCTGCAGTGGGACCCGGCGTACGCGACCGGTTACCAGATCCAGGTATCGGCCAACGGGTCGACGTGGACCACCATCTACTCGACGACGACGGGCAAGGGGCTCAAGGAGACCCTGAACGTGTCCGGTGACGGGCGCTACGTGCGCCTCGACCTCACCAAGCGCTCGGGTCCGTACGGGTACTCGCTGTACGCGTTCGACGTCTACGGCACGGGCGGCAACCCCGTCCAGCCGCCCAGCACCAACCACCCGGCCCCCAACTTCACGCACCTGGCGTGGAGCGACGAGTTCAACGGCGCCGCCGGCTCCGGCCCGGACACGTCGAAGTGGACGGTCGACGCGGGCACCGGCCAGAACGGCGAGCAGCAGTACTACACGCCGTCGGGCAACCTGAACATGGACGGCCAGGGACACCTGGTCATCGAGGCCCGCAAGCAGACGGCGGGCGGGCGCGACTACACGTCGGGCCGCATGAACACGTCGAACAAGTACATGTTCACGTACGGCCGCGTCGAGGCCCGGATCAAGGTGCCGACGGGCCAGGGCTACTGGCCGGCGTTCTGGATGATGGGCGCCGACTTCCTGACCGGCCGCCCGTGGCCGTACAACGGCGAGGTCGACATCATGGAGGTGCTCGGCAAGGACACCACCACGTCGTACTCGACGCTGCACGCCCCGGCCTACAACGGTGCCGGCGGGTACGGCGGCTCCTACAAGCTGCCGAACGGCGCACCACTGTCCGACGACTTCCACACCTGGGCCGCCGAGTGGGACGCCAGCGGGATCCGCTACTACCTGGACGACCGCCTGGTGTTCACCGCCGACAAGGCGACCGTCGAGTCGACGCGGGGGCCGTGGATCTACGACCACGACTTCTACGTGATCCTCAACCTGGCGGTGGGCGGTGACTGGCCGGGTCCCGTGGACGCGACCACGCCGTTCCCCGCCAAGATGCTGGTGGACTACGTGCGCGTCTACCGCTGACGCACGACCACGCACAACAACCCGCCGCACCTGTGACAGAAGTCGCCTCGCGGGACGAGATCTCGTCGCGCCAGGACTCACCCGTCACAGGTGCGGCTGGTTCGTGCGGTGCTATAAGGGGGACCATGACCAGCACGCCCGCCGGACCCGCCGCGACGATCGAGGAGGTCGCCCGCCGCGCCGGCGTCTCCCGGTCCACCGTCTCGCGCGTCCTCAACGGCGTCGCGACCGTGGACCCGAAGATGCGGCGCGCGGTCGACGAGGCCGTCCGCGCCACCGGCTACGTGCCCAACCTGGCCGCGCGATCGCTCGTCACCCGCCGCACCAACTCCGTCGCGCTCGTCATCTCCGAGCCCGCGTCCGGTGCCGCGGGGGCCGAGTTCCTGCAACGGATCTTCTCCGACCCGTACTTCGGCCGGGTCACCGCGGGCGCCCAAGCGGTGCTGCGGACGACGGGCGTGCACCTGGTCGTCGTCCCGGCCGACCGCGACGACCACGACTTCGTCCTGACCTACCTGCGCCAGGGCCACGTCGACGGGGTGCTGTTCCTGTCCGGCGGCGACGAGAGCGGGCTGCCGCGCGCGCTGCACGAGATGAACGTGCCGCTCGTCCTGTCCCACCAGCCCACCACGTCCCTGCCCGTGAGCTGGGTGGACGCCGACCAGGCCATCGGCGGCCGGCTGGCAGCCGAGCACCTGGCCGGGCTCGGTCGGCGCCACGCCGTCGTGCTCGCGGGCCCGCCGGACGTGGCGGCGGCCCGCGATCGTGTGCGTGGGTTCCAGGCCGCGGCCGACGAGCGAGGCATCGCGGTCGTCGTCGAGCACGGCGACTTCAGCGCCCGCAGCGGCACCGCGGGTGCGCGGACGATCCTCGCGGAGCACCCGGGCACGGACGCCGTGTTCGCCGCGAACGACCTGGTCGCGGAGGCCGCGTCGCGCGTCCTGCAGGACGCCGGCAGGAAGGTCCCCCAGGACGTCGCCGTCGTCGGGTTCGACGACAGCGTGGCGGCGGCCGACGCGACCCCGCCGCTGACCACCGTCCGCCAGCCGGTCGAGGACATGGCCGGCGAGATGGCCCGCCTGCTCCTGGACCGGATCGCGTCCCCCGACCAGCCGCCCCGCGGGGTGATGTTCACGCCGACGCTCGTCACCCGCGCCACGACCTGAGACCACCAAGACACCCGCAACGTCCGAGCAACTGGTCGCTATAGCAACCAGTTGCTCGGACGTTGCGGGGTGGGGCTGTGTCGAGGACGCCCGCGCGCGGTTCGCACCATCGCCGCGCGCGGGCGTCGTTCAGGCGATCACCGGGTCACGACCACGGCGACGGTGCGGGCGGTGCCACCACGTCGGGCCGGTCGTTGCAGGTGATCGTGTTGGGCACGAACGGCGTGAGCCAGTTGCGGCCGGCCTCCCACGGGTTGCCGTCGGTGCCGTCGTTGCCGCCCAGGTCGACGAGCGAGAACTCCGAACCCGCCCCGAAGTGGAACGAGCCGCAGTTGTTCACGCCGGCCCAGCCGATGTTGCGCACGTCGACGTTCTTGAACGACGCCGACCCGAACGCCCGGGCGCTGACCACCGACGTCCCGGCGCCGTCCACCTGCACGTCGGTGAAGTGGACGTCCTTGACGCCCCACGTGTCCTTCACGCCGTAGTCGGACACCGCCATGATCGCGTTGTAGCCGCTGTCGAGGTAGTGGTCGCCGACGACGTCGATGCCCGTGACGTCGCCCTCGAGCGCGTACAGCCAGATGGACCCGAGGCCGATCTTCCAGTTCAGGTCCAGCGTGCTGCCGCGGACGGTGGTGTTGTCGCGGAACGTGGTGCGGCCGGAGAAGGGCGTCGAGCCGAAGCGAGCGCCGGCGTGCAGCGTGCTGCCCTCGCGGACCGGGTCGGCGACGACGTTGGACGCGACCGTGTTGTCGTGGCCGCCGTAGATGGCGATGTTGTTGGCCAGGGCCGGGGCGATCACGGTGTTGTGGGAGAACACGTTGTCGTGGTCGGCGTCGGCGACCGGGTCGGAGACCTGGTCGGACCACATCGCCAGGCCGTCGTCGCCCGTGCCGCGCACGAAGTTGTTGGCGACCGTGGCGTGGGTGATGCCGCGGCGCAGGTTCAGGCCGTCGGCGATCTGGTCGACGATGACGTTGTCCTTGACGGTGAGCCCGTCGAAGGGCCCGTCGAACCACATGCCGACCTTCGTGTGCTGGATGAACAGACGCTCGACCGTGGAGCCGCCGCCCAGCGCGCCGCCGACGCCGTTGACCTGGTCGTCGTCGACGCGGTCGCGGACGTTCCCGACGATCGCGAAGTCGGCCAGGTGCACGTCGGTGGACCCGCCGTCCTCGACGTACTTGCCGTACACGCCGACGCCGTCACCGGTGAGCGTCGTCCACCAGCTGCCGGCGCCGATCAGGGTCACCTTGTCCACGACCAGGTGGCGATCGACCTTGTACGTGCCCGGCGGGACGTAGACGGGCAGGTGCTTCTTGGCGCCCACCGCGATCGCCTTGTCGAGCGCATCGGCCGAGCTGCGCCGCCCCGTCGGGTCAGCCCCGTACAGCCACGCGTTGACGAACGCGCCCTTCGGCACCTTGGGCAGGCCCACCTGCTCGAAGTCGGCCACGTCGAGCGCGATCCAGTCGAGCGTGTTGCTCGCCGGG
>Ga0160448_100685_pt1 | contig 11409 bp, 9 predicted proteins | sample HID1973M_E1MG_FD_108269 | JGI IMG/M metagenome (GOLD analysis project Ga0160448, IMG submission 108269) | Enriched mosquito-associated microbial communities from UW Madison campus, WI, USA - HID1973M_E1 MG | ecosystem: Host-associated > Arthropoda: Insects > Digestive system > Unclassified ...
GATCAGACCGGCAGACGGTAGGAGGGCAGGCCCCGGCGGCGGATGAGCCACTCGGCGAACACGAGGTTGGGCAGCCAGCACAGGAACGGCACCGCGGCGTACGCGTTCGCGAACGCCGCGTCGAACTCCCACGGCTGCCCGAGCACGAGCGGCGCCATCAGCAGCAGGGGCAGCCAGATCCGCAGCATGACGCCGGAGTAGGTCAGCGCGTAGTTGCGGATCATCCAGGCCTGGTGACTCGGCACGTCGCGGCGGCGTATCGCGCGGTAGGCGCGCCAGCCGGTGATGAGCCACAGCACGGCCAGCGCCCCGAACCCGAAGAACCCGACGTACCCGGCGGGGCTCGAGGGAGCGATGAGGAGGCCGCCGATCGCCCCGATCGCCACCGCGACCAGGTACGCGCGGCCGATCCACCGGTGGACCCGCGGCGCGCGGGTGCGCAGGCCGCGCCAGAACTGCAGCGGCCCGGTGGCCAATGCCACCGCGCCGCCGACGATGTGGACGTACAGCGCGCCCTGCACGAACGGGTGGACGGCGGCGTAGGTCGGCGCGAGGCCGACGTCCTGCCCGGCGAGGTCGGCCAGCGACGCGGTGAAGTAGGGGACGGCGGAGTACGCGACGATGGCGAGCGCCGTCAGCAGGACGAACGTCCAGCCGATGCGAGAGCGGATGCCGCCCGGCCGTGCGACGGCGGGAGCGGTCCGGACGGGTTCGATGAGGCGGGTCATGGCCGTCACGCTAGGCCCGCGTGAGAGCGCCCAGCAGGGTGCTGTCCCCCCGATCGCGGGCGGCTGTCCCCCCGGGCTTCCGGTCAGCGTCGCGCGTCGAAGAAGGCGCGCAGGAGAGCGGATGCCTCGACCTCGCGCACGCCCGCGACGACCTCGGCCCGGTAGGGCAGGCGCCGGTCGCGCACCACGTCGTACATCGACCCCGCGGCGCCGGCCTTCTCGTCCCAGGCGCCGAACACGAGCCGCGAGATGCGCGACTGGAGCACGGCGCCGGCGCACATCACGCACGGCTCGAGCGTCACCACGAGCGTGCACCCCTCGAGGTTCCAGCCGCCGCGGACCGCAGCGGCGGCACGCAGCGCGACGATCTCTGCGTGCGCGGTGGGATCGTGCAGGGCCTCGCGGAGGTTGCGGCCCTCGCCGATCACTGCGCCCGAGGCATCCGTCACCACCGCCCCGACCGGGACGTCGCCCGCCTCGCCCGCGGCCACCGCGAGCGCGAGCGCACGCGCCATCGCGTCGAGATCGGCGGAGGCGGGTTGCACAGCACGAGCGTAGCCGCCCGCGCACAACTCGCCCCGGGTCCGGACCCCCTGACGCACTAACCTGTCTCTATGCGCCTGCACGTCGCCGATCACCCCCTCATCACCCACAAGCTCACGGTGCTGCGCGACCAGCGCACCCCGTCGCCGGTGTTCCGCCAGCTCACCGAGGAGCTCGTGACGCTGCTCGCCTACGAGGCGACGCGCAACGTCCGGGTGGCGCCGATCGAGATCCAGACGCCCGTCACGACGACCACGGGCGTGCGCATCGACGAGCCGCGGCCGCTCGTCGTGCCGATCCTGCGCGCCGGGCTGGGCATGCTCGAGGGCATGGTCAAGCTCCTGCCCACCGCTGAGGTCGGCTTCCTCGGCATGGCGCGCAACGAAGAGACCCTCGAGCCCACGACGTACGCCGAGCGCCTGCCCGACGACCTCAGCGACCGCCAGTGCTTCGTCCTCGATCCGATGCTCGCGACCGGCGGCTCGCTGGGGGCGGCCATCGATTTCCTGTTCAACCGCGGTGCGCAGGACGTCACCGCGATCTGCATCCTCGGTGCCCCCGAGGGCGTCGCAGCGATCGAGAAGCAGGTCGCCGGCCGCGACGTGACCCTCGTGCTGGGCGCGCTCGACGAGCGCCTGAACGAGAAGGGCTACATCGTGCCCGGCCTGGGCGACGCCGGCGACCGGCTGTACGGCACCGTCTGAGTCCCCGCGGGTCCAGGCCCCGCGCGCCGCGCGGGCTCCGCACGTGCCCGGTCCGCACGCGGCCGCGCCGGCCGCCGGTGCGGTGGAATCCGACAGGATCGGCCGGCGCCTCAGACGATGGGGACCCGGCGTACGTCCGATGACGTGGCGGCGACCTCGGCGGTGCTCGCACCCTTCCCGACGACGGCGACCGGCGTGAACGGGCGTCCGTTGAACCGCGTCGCGGTCACGGTCGTGTACGCGCCCATCGTCGGGCTGACCAGGAGGTCCCCCACGTGAAGCTCGGGCAGCATGATCTCGCGCGCGATCACGTCGGACGAGTCGCAGGTCGGCCCGCCGAGCGTCGCCCAGCGGTGCTGCTCGGCGCCGTCGCCCGTGAGCTCCCGCGCGGCGAACACGAGGGGATGCACGTCCTCGGTGAGCACATTGGAATACGAGCCGTAGAGCCCGTCGTCGAGGTAGTACCAGCGTCCGTCGCTGCGCTCGGCGACACCCACGACACTGGTGACCAGCGTCATCGCATCGGCGACCATGACTCGGCCGGGCTCGGCGATGATGCGCAGCCGGCGGGCGTGCGGTTCGAGAACGGGGCGCAGCGCGACGGCGATGTCCTCGATCGCCGCGGTCTCGGAGTCGTAGGACGCCGGGAAGCCGCCGCCGATGTCGAGGGTGTCGAACTGCACGTTCAGGCGTCGTTCGAGGATGCCCATGAGCTCGAGCGTGTCGGTGGCGGCCGCGGCGAATCGGCCCGGATCGTCGAGCTGGCTGCCGACGTGGTAGCTGAAGCCGGCGATCGTCACGCCCGCGGCGAGCGCGCGCTCGACCAGATGCGCCGCCTCGAACGGCCCGACGCCGAACTTGCTCGACAGGTCGCTCTTGGCGTGCGGGCTGCGGTACGACAGCCGCACCAGCAGTCGGGTGTCGCTGGGCGCACCACGGAACTTGTCGATCTCGACGTCGTTGTCCACGACGAACGTGCGCACCCCCGCCGCCAGCGCCTCGGCGATCTCGGCGGGCTTCTTGATCGGATGGGTGTGGATGACGCGCGAGGCATCGACGCCCCGGCGAGTCAGCATCGCGAGCTCCTCGCCGGTCGCGACATCGAAGCCGCAGCCGGCGTCGTCGAGCACGTCGAGCACCGCGTCGTGCGCGAGCGCCTTGACCGCGTAGTGGAATCCGACGAACGGCAGCGCGTTGCGGAGGTGGCGGTACTGCCGCCGCACGCGCTCCGGGTCCAGCAGCAGCAGGGGCGTGCCGCGCAGCGCGATCGCCGCGCGCGCGGCGACAGACGACAGCAGAGCGGATGCCTCGGCCCGCCGCCGGTGCTCCAGCGCCTGAGTCGTCCGGGGCTCGCGCCGCAGGGCGGCCAGGTTCATGACGCCACCGCCCGCTGCTGCGCCGGCCGGCGCCGGTCGCGCAGGCCGGTCCGGGCCGTGACGGTGAACGCACCGGCGGCGACGGCGTAGAAGACGATGTCGGCGGCGATCTTGCCCGCGAGCATGCCCCACAGCGGATCCGGGATGAGCCACACCCCGACCATCAGCGCGGCGGGCCGCACCAAGAACGTGTCGAGCAGTTCGGCCGCCCCGAACTCGGCCACCAGCAGCACGGCCGTGCGCCACAGCGCTCCTCGCCGGGTCGCGGCGATCGGCGCCTGCTCGATGAAGATCGTGACGGCGAGCACCGCGTAGAACCCGATGATCTCGCCCAGGAGTGCCGCGACGGCGATGAGGGGCGCCGCGTCCGTCCACAGGGTGGCCAGGAGACCCCCGACCACCATCGCCGCGGTTCCGGCGACCTCCGCGGGCAGGTAGCGGACGATCCAGAAGACGATGCCGCGGCGACGCGGTTCCGTGTCCGATGCTGTGGGCTCGTGCGGCGCCGCGTCCTCGCGTGCGGCCGCCGAGGTCGCCGCCGGCTGATGGATCGTGGTCATGTCGTCCTCCTCCGTGTGTCAGAGGAGGAACGACGGACGATGATACGGCGGGACGCGACGGCGCGGCATCCGCCCCTCGCCGAACGAATGCCGCGCCTCTGCGCCTGTTGAGGACGCCTGGCAAGGTTACGCGTCGAGGATTTTCGGCCCTAAGGGGTTGACATCGCCCACATCGGCCGTCTAGCGGCTCCGCCCCGCGGAGCATCCCAGCGCGCCGGTGTCAGTCCCCGAGCGGGGGCTCCTGCGGGTTGCGGCGTCCGGTCTCGCGCTCCCAGAACTCCAGTTGCTGGGTGAGCGCCTTCGCGAGTTCGAACACCTGGTCGGGTGGGATGCGGATGCGGCTCACCACGCGAGCCGGCACCACCGTGTGGCGCTGACCGGTCTCGGCGTCGACCTGCTCGCGTGGCGGCTGAGCAAGGGTGAGGAAGTCCATCACGAACACTGTCGGCGTGTGCCAGACGTTCGCGAAGTCGGCGTAGTTGCCGCCGATGAGCTCGGGCGGGAGGTCGATCTCGAACTGCTGCGATGCATCGTCGGCCATGCGGGCTCCTGTTTCGGGCGGGCGTCTCATTCCCTGACCGGTGCGAGACGCTCGGGGGCTGTCGTGTGCGACGTGTTCGACGTGTGCGCGAGTCTACGCGGCGGTCACCCCCGGCCCACGAGCCGCGCGAAGCCGCTCAGCCGCGCCACGCCCTCAGGGGTGTAGGGCAGGTCGTCGAGGAGTCCGGGCGAGTACACGACGAACGCCGTGTGCATCGCTCGCGAGACCGCGACGTTCAGGCGGTTCCGCAGCAGCAGGAACTCGAGCCCTCGCGGGGCGTCGCGACCGCTCGAGGCCGCCAGCGAAACGATCGCGACCGCCGCCTCCTTGCCCTGGAACTTGTCGACCGTGCCGACGGGCACGTCCGGGAAGCCCGCGGCCGCGAGGGCCTCCTCGACCGCGACCTGCTGGGCGTTGTAGGGCGTGACGACGATGAGGTCGCGCTGTTCGAGCGGTCTGGGGGCGAGCGCCGCCGACGAACCGTCGGCGTCGTCCGTGGCCGCGTCCGTCCACGCCCTGCCGATCAGGTCGGTCACCAGACGCGCGACCTCGGCGGCCTCTTCCCGGGACTGGGTAGCGTTCCCGTGGTGGCGCAGCGCGATCGGCACCAGACCGGCGGGCACCCCGTCGATGCTGCGCAGCGCCGTCGAGGGATGCGCCTCGAGCTCGCCACGGTACGACAGCGTCGACACCGGTGCCGCGACCTCGGGTCGCATGCGGCGGGTCTCGGCGAGGAAGTAGCCGTATTCGTGCGGGATGACGTCGGCGCCGTCCATCACCCAGCCGAGGGCCGACGTGTCGACCGGAGCCGGGTGGGTGCCCTGGCTCACCTGGGGCAGCTGCTGCGGGTCGCCCAGCAGCAGCAGTCGCGGTGCCGCCAGCGACACGGCGATCGTCGAGGCGAGCGAGAACTGGCCGGCCTCGTCGACGACCAGCAGGTCCAGGCTGCCGCGGGGCACGCGTCCCTCATGGCTGAAGTCCCACGCGGTGCCCCCGACGACATAGCCGGATGCCTCGTGCTCGGCCGTGAAAGCGGCCACGCCGTTCTTCGGCAGGACGGTGAACGCGTGGTCGGCCGCCGGGTCCTTCGGCGCTTTGCCCACCTGCGACGCGGGCACCCCCGCCGCGATCACCCGGTCGAGGAGGTGCTCGACGGTCGCGTGGCCCTGGGCGACGACGCCGACCTTGTAGCCGTGCTCGCGAACGAGCCGCTCGATCACGTGGGACCCGACGTACGTCTTGCCGGTGCCGGGAGGTCCCTGCACGGCGAGGTAGCTGCGATCGAGGTCGCGCACGGCTCGCGCGATCGCGTCGACGGTGTCGTCCCCCGCGACCGGCAGGGAACCCGACAGCGTGCGCGGGGGGCGACGGCACAGGATGTCGGTAGCGGGGTCGGCCGGCAGATCGGGCGCCGCAGCGATGACGGCGTCGGCCCACGCGTCGATCGCCTTCTGCTGGTTCCCGGCGGCGGGAGGCGCCTGCGGGGTCAGCGCGAGCGGCAGCCCGCTCCACGTCACGCCGTCCGCGGCCGTCTCTTCGATCACGGCGCCGTCGTCGAGCACCTCGACGACCGTGACCGAGCGGTACGCGTGGATCCACCGGGGCGATGCCTCGAACGGGAAGGGTGCCGGCAGGTCGTAGAGGGCGAACGGATTCGTGCCCTCGCTGATTCTGGTGCCCGGCGCGAGGTCGCCGCGCAGCTCGACCACGCGCCGCTCGCCGCCCCTGCCGCTCTCGGAGAAATGCCAGTCCTCCCGCACCGTGCTGCGCGCGGGGTCGATCGCGACGACGTCCCGCGTCTCGTCCCACAGCGAGACGGGCTCGCGAAGGCGCAGGAAGTGCGTGGCCCAGAACGACTTCGCCTCGCGCGGGTAGTAGTCGATCGCGGCTGCTCCGAGGCGGAGCGAGCGAGCGGCGACGGAGTCCTCGGGGTGGTCGAGCGCGAGCGCGTCGAGCACCGTGGCCCGCACGGACGGCTCGTAGGCGCGCTCGTCGGGTTCGGGATTCGGCGACGGCACGAGGGCAGCCTCGCGCGCGCGGTCGACGAGCCAGTCCCGCAGGCGCCGCGTCGAGACGCAGTCGTAGCGGTTGTAGTCGGCGAGGTCGTCGAGCACGAGAGCGGCCTCGGCCTCGGCGCCGTCCGCCTGGAGCGCGCGGGCCTCGACGTAGCGGACGATGGAGTCGTCGCCCTTCTGGACGTCGCTGGTGCGCACCTCGTCGCCCATGTAGAGCGGCTCGAGCTTCTTGATCGAGTACGACCGCGAGCCGACGCGCAGCGCGCGGCGCACGATGGGATACAGGTCGACGAACACGCCGTCGCGCAGCAGCCGGTCGACGTCGGCTTCGCGGACGCCGTGGCGCGCCGCCATCGCGAGCAGATGCGTGGGCTCGTACGGCGCGTAGTGATAGATGTGCATGCCGGGGAACTGCTGCCGGCGCAGGTTGACGATGTCGAGGAACGCCTCGAGCGCGCGCTTCTCGTCGGCGAACGAATGGGCCCACAGCGCCGTGTACTGCTCGCGGGTGTCGACCCAGCCGAACAGATAGTCGATGCCCCACTGGGTGGGCTCCCCCGGCGCGGGCGGCTCGGTGTGCAGCGGGTCGCCCTCGAAGTCGAAGAACAGGTCGCCGTGGTCAGGACGCGGCAGGGCGCCCAGCGCCGTCGGGGCCACGACCTCGAACACCGGGATCGGGGGTGCGGGGACCGCCGGCGGGGCTTCGAGCAGCGCGGCCACCGTCCCCTGGGCGACCGTGGCGCCGTCGGCGGCGATCACGGTCTCGGCCACCACCGCGACGCGGTCGGGCGCGGGCTTCGGAGCGATCAGCGGCGGCGTGCCGGCGGGGCTCTCGAGCTGCAGCCGGGCCTGGGTGCGCAGCGACGCGAACACGTCGGGGTTCATCCCCACCGGCCCTCGCGGCGAGGTCGCGAGCTGCTCGATGGTCTCGATCCCCGCGGCGCGCAGTCGCTCGCGCTGCACCGGGCGCATGCCGGCCACGAGCAGCAGATCGCGGGATGCCACGACCTCCGCGTCGCAGGTCGCGCACCGCCCGCACGCGACGACGCCGAGCTCGCCGCGTGGGTCGCCCCATGCGATCGGCTCGCCCGCGGCGCCCAGTTCGAGTCGGCGGTCGGCGATCAGCGCCGCGAGCCGCTCGCGCCGCAGTGCGAACACCGGCAGGAGGTCGTCGACCTCGTGCTCGCTCACGCTCCCGTCGCCCAGCAGCAGCTGAACGCGGTCGGCGCGCGGGACGCCGAGCCGGTCGAGCTGGTCGACGTAGGCGGCGAGCTGCATGAGCGCGGTCACGCGCGCATGGCGGGCGAGCTTCGTGTCCTGCACGAGCCAGGGACGAGCGGTCCCCGAGCCCGTCGAGGAGTCCCGCACGAGGAAGTCCGCGAACCCGACGAACGAGTCCGTGGAGAACGCCGCCTGGTAGACGACCTCGGCGTCGGAGGCCAGGGCCGCGTTCGTGCGTGCGACGGCATCGGCCAGGGCCGCGGCATCCGATGATCTCGCCTCGGGGATCTCGACGACGCGATCGCCGAAGCGCTCGACGTAGTGGGCGAGCACGCGGCGTTCGTGCACGGTGCCGAGACGCCCCGCGCGCTCGAGGGTGAGATCCTCGGGGTCCTCCACCGCCGTGACGCGCCCGAGCCGCGCGTCGATCCCACGCAGCCACGCGAACTCGCACTCCGCGGCGGTCTTGAGATCGCTCGCGCTCCAGACGATCCGGCCTTCGTCCTCGATGTATCGCATACCCCGCCCTTCCCCATCGACGATAGCCGCGCCCCCCGACACCTCTGTCTTGTCCGCCGAAACCACCCCTTCTCGCCCAGGCCACCCGCCGTAGACGCCGCATGACCCATGGATTCGGCGAGAAGGGGTGGTTTCGACGACTCGGAAGCCCGGCCGACCGCCCCGCGGAGCCACCTGACAGACTTGACGCATGAGCCTGCCCTTCGACAGCGCGTACCGACACGGGTTCGCCCGGGTCGCGGCCTGCACGATCCCGGTCGCGATCGCCGATCCCCGGACCAACGCCGACGCCGTGCTCGAGGCCGCACGCGTGTGCGATGCCGACGCGGTCGCCGTCGCCGTCTTCCCGGAGCTGTGCCTGACCGGCTACGCGATCGACGACCTCGTCATGCAGGACCCGGTGCTCGACGCGGTCGTCGCCGCGATCGAGGGGCTGGTCGAGGCATCCGTCGATCTCCTGCCCGTGCTCGTCGTCGGCGCGCCGCTGCGCCACCGCAACCGGCTCTACAACTGCGCGGTCGTGATCCACCGCGGCGAGCTGCTCGGCGTGGCCCCGAAGTCGTACCTGCCCACCTACCGCGAGTTCTACGAACGCCGCTGGTACGCCCCCGGCGACGACCAGTCCGGTCAGGACATCCGGGTCGGCCGGCTCGAGGCGCCGTTCGGGCCCGATCTGCTGTTCGAGTCCCTCGACATCCCCGGGCTCGTCGTGCACGCCGAGGTCTGCGAGGACGTCTGGGTGCCGATCCCGCCGTCCTCGCGTGCGGCGCTGGCGGGCGCGACGGTGCTCCTCAACCTGAGCGGCAGTCCCATCACCATCGCGCGCGCCGAGGACCGCAAAGACCTCGTGCAGTCGCAGTCGCTGCGCTGCCTCGCCGCCTACGCCTACGCGGCGGCAGGGTCCGGCGAATCCACGAACGACCTGTCGTGGGACGGCCAGACCATGATCTACGAGAGCGGCAACCTGCTCGTGGAGACCGAGCGCTTCCCCGACGGGCCGCGCCGCTCGATCGCCGACGTCGACCTCGATCGCCTGCGCCAGGACCGCCTGCGCCAGGGCACGTTCGACGACAACCGCCGCACGACGGGTGCGGATGCCGCCTTCCGCACCGTGCACTTCCGGCTCGACCCGCCGCGCACCGACGTGGGCCTGCGCCGCACGCTCGACCGGTTCCCGTTCGTTCCCGACGACCCCGCCCGTCTCGCGCAGGACTGCTACGAGGCGTTCAACATCCAGGTCTCGGGCCTCGTCCAGCGCATGCGCGCCATCGGCGGCCCCAAGCCGGTCATCGGTGTGAGCGGCGGGCTCGACTCGACCCACGCGCTGCTCGTGGTCGCGCGCGCCATGGACCTCATGGGGCGCCCGCGCAGCGACATCCTCGCGTACACCATGCCGGGCTTCGCGACGAGCGAGCACACGAAGTCGAACGCGATCGCCCTCGCCGAGTCGGTGGGCGCCTCGATCGAGACGATCGACATCCGTCCGCTCGCGATCGAGATGCTCGAGCGCCTCGGCCACCCCTTCGCCGACGGCGAGCCCGTGCACGACATCACGTTCGAGAACGTGCAGGCGGGGCTGCGCACCGACTACCTGTTCCGCCTCGCGAACCACCACGGCGGCATGGTCATCGGCACCTCCGACCTGTCCGAGCTCGCCCTCGGCTGGGCCACCTACGGGGTCGGCGACCACATGAGCCACTACGCCGTGAACGCCGGGGTGCCCAAGACCCTCATCCAGCACGTGATCCGCTGGGTGGTCGCGGAGCGCGAAGGCGTCGACGACCGCGAGGCCGAGGTTCTGCAGTCCGTGCTCGACACCGAGATCTCGCCCGAGCTCGTCCCCGCGGGCCAGGACGGGAAGATGCAGTCCACCGAGGACCGGATCGGACCGTACGCGCTCCACGACTTCGCGCTGTTCCACATCCTCCGCTACGGCTTCCGCCCGTCGAAGATCGCCTACCTCGCCGCGCACGCGTGGGGCGACGCCCAGGCGGGGGCGTGGCCTCCCGGCTTCCCCGACGAGGACCGCTACGCCTACGATCTGCCCGCCGTCGCGAAGTGGCTGCAGGTGTTCCTGAAGCGCTACTTCGCGTTCGCGCAGTTCAAGCGCTCCGCGATCCCCAACGGCCCGAAGGTCTCCCCCGCCGGCTCGCTGTCGCCGCGCGGCGACTGGCGCGCACCGTCGGACGGGAACGCGCGCGTGTGGCTGGCGGAGCTGAAGTCCGCGCTCCCCGATCTCGTCCAGGACTGACCCACGCGGCTGCCGCGGCGCGCGGCATCCATCCCGTCGTCGTCGCCCCGGCCGTCACAGCCCGCGCACCCGCGGGTGCCGCGGGTCAGGCGGGCGGCTGCGTATAGGCCAGCGTGATGATCCAGCTGTCGCGCGACAGGTCGGCCAGCTGATAGAAGACCTTGCGGTCGGGGATCCACCCCTTGGTGAGCGGGCTGTCGAGGCGCACGTGGTCCGCGGCCACGCGGGCCCCGCGTCCGTCGGCGTCGCGCACGGCCTGCACGCGGGTCCAGTGGGCCAGGAGCTTGGTGAGGTCGTTCTCGTCGAACAGGTGCGAGTGCCGCTTCATGAGGTGCAGCTCGGCATCGTCGGGGTGCGCGTCGCGCAGATCGAGACCGAGCGACACGTCGGGGTCGCTGACGGCGACGACGGTCGCGGCCCGGAAGTTCGTGTTGCGGATCTTCAGCGGCAGCTCGGCGCCGTCGACCTCGGCGATCAGCTGGGTGTGGAAGCCGAACGTGCGAGGAGCCTCGCGCTCGACGCGCACGTCCTTGGGGTCGACGCCGAGCCGGTGGGCGACGATCTCCTTCGCGAGGGCGCGCTTGCGGTCGTGGTCGGAGAGCTTCGGGTCCCAACCCAGCCGTGCCGTGATCCCGTCCGGAGTCTCGAGAAGCACCGATTGCATGATCCACCCCATCTCCGCGGGCCGTCCGCGCCTCCATCCTGTCGCGCCCCCGCCCGGGGCGGAAGCTCGCCACGCGGAGGCATTCGGCTGCCCGTTCTCGGAGATCTGCCGAGAATCGGATGCCTCGGCCGCCGGCATCCGGATCCTCGCAGTTCTCCGCATCCGGGCGGATGCCGAACCTCGGGGATCTGCCGGGGATCGGACAGGATCCCGGCAAAGGCCCGGAGCCGGGCAGAAGGCCGGACCCGGGCAGAAAGCCGGACCCGGGCAGAAGGCCGGACCCGGGC
>Ga0160448_100688_pt1 | contig 11391 bp, 10 predicted proteins | sample HID1973M_E1MG_FD_108269 | JGI IMG/M metagenome (GOLD analysis project Ga0160448, IMG submission 108269) | Enriched mosquito-associated microbial communities from UW Madison campus, WI, USA - HID1973M_E1 MG | ecosystem: Host-associated > Arthropoda: Insects > Digestive system > Unclassified ...
GCGCTGCCATCGGCGGTGCCGCCGAACAGATAGCGGCCGGCGCCATCGGTGCTGTTGGCCAGATCCAGCAGGCCCTGGTAGATGGCCTGCAGTTCGCTGCTGATGGCCTTGCGGCTGTCATCGCCCAGTGCGGAGTTGTTGGCCTGCACAGTCAGTTCGTTGACGCGTGCCATGGCGCTGCCGACCTGGGTCAGCGCGTTTTCCTGCAGGCCCAGGCGGTTCTGCAGATTGGTGGCGTTGCCAGCGAAGCGTTCCAGTTCGGCCAGCGTGCGATCCAGGCCGACCGCGTTGCCGGCGGCGACCGGATTGTCCTTGGCGGTAATCAGTTTCTGGCCGGTGGCGAGCTGCTGCTGGGTATGCGCCAGCTTGGCTTGCTTGGCCAGCATCGTGCTGATCGACTGCTGGTACATCATCCCGGTGGAGATGCGATTGTTCATCGGCGGGTCGCGCTGAGGAGGGATTGGAACAGGGTGTCGGCGGTGGCGATGATCTGCGACGCCGCCTGATAGGCCTGTTGCAGGCGCATCAGGTCGGCAGCTTCCTCATCCAGGTTGACGCCAGAGATGCTGTCGCGCGCGGCCTGCACCTGGTCCTGGATCACCTGCTGGGCTTCGGCCGCGTAGTCGGCTTGGCGCGCGGCCGAGCCAATCGTGGTGGTCAGTCCGGAGATGGCGCCGTTCAGGGTGAGCGTGCCGCCGTTGAGCGCACGCAGATCATCCAGGTTGGCCAGCAGCTTGGCGTTGCCGTTGTCGCTGCTGTTGGCGCCGGTGGGGCCGATGCCGAAGCTGTCGCCCGCGGCAGGCGCACCATCCAGCGTCACGCTCCAGCCGTTAGCGGTGATGGTTTGGCCGGGCGTATAGGTATACGGACCGGCGCCATCAATCGTGTACTGGGTGGCGCTGGTAAAGACGATGGAGGAGGGCGTGAGCAAGTTGGCGTTTGCTGCGTCAGTCACGCTGACCGCCCCCAGCTTGCCGGTGCCGGTATTGCTGAGTGAGGTGTTGCCCTTGACCGGGGTGGCGGCGGCGACACGGCCGGGATCGCTGATGGCGACTTTGATCGTGCCGGCGGCGCCCGCGGTGGGCTGCAGCAGGAAGCGATCATTGGTGGCCGGCGTGCCGCTGGACAGCACCAGTTCGACGCCGTTGACCACCAGCGGATCGGCCGCCGTGCCCGTACCGGAGACTGGCACCGACACGCCGGTGTTGGGATCGCTGCCGACCCAGTTGCTGCCATCAAAGCGCAACACCACATTGCTGGCGTTGAGCGCCGACAAATCGCCCAGCGTCGGCGTCAACACCGCGTTGCCGGTGTTGAGCGCGTTGTGGGTCACGGTGGGCTGCGGAGCGGTATAGAAGTCGCCGCCCATCTGCCCGTACTGATCCATGCCGGCGCGGTGCTGGGCATTGAAGGTTTCGGCCAGCGACATCGCCACCCGGCCCAGTTCGGCAATTGCCGGGTCCAGCACGTTGCTGCGGAATTCCATCAGGCCGCCGATCTGGCCACCCATGGCGCGCTTGTCCAGGGTCACGCGCTGGCCGTTGGTTTCCAGCGCCACCTGCAGGCGTTCCGGGCGATAGGGATCGGCCACGGTCACCAGCGAGCTGTAGGAGCTGCCCACCACCAGCGGCTGGCCACCGGCAGTGAACACATTCATCTGGCCGCCGTCCTGCTGGATCGCGGTGCCGCCGGTGTAGCCCACCAGTTCGCTGATCAATTGATCGCGGCGGTCGAGCAGATCGCCGGAGGCGTTGGCGGCGTTGTTGCCGATGCGGCCATTGAGCGAGGCGATTTCCTTGGTCAGGCGATTGACTTCGCTGACGTTGGCGGTGAGGCCGCTGTTGACCTCACCATCCAGCTTGTCCAATTGCTGGTCCATCTGGTTGAAGCGGGTCACCAGCGCATTGGCCTGCGCCAGCACGCTCTGCCGATCCGCCGCGCCGGAAGCCGCCGAGGACAAGCCACTGACCGAATCAAAGAAGCTCGACCACGGCGTGGCGATGCCGGTGGCCTTGTCCGAAAACATGCTGTCCAGGCGATTGCTGGACACCGACAACTGCTGCAACCGGTTCAACTCGCCGGTGCTGTCGAGCAGGCGCGAGGTGGCCAGCGAATCGGCCATGCGATGGATGTCCACCACGCTGACGCCCGAACCGACAAAGCCATAACCGTGATTGGAACCCTCACGCGCGGCAAACTCGGCGCGCTGGCGTGAGTAGCCCGGCGTGTTGATGTTGGCGACGTTGTGGCTGACCGTGGACAGCGCCCGTTGGAAGGCGATAAGTGCGCTGCTGCCGGTGGCGAGAAGATTGGACATGCGGTTTCAGCTCCTTCAGCGACGCAGGAAGCGATCGGCCAGCGCCTGGCCCAGGGTATTGCCGACGGCGCCGCCAGCCGGACCGGCCACGGCGGTGCCGATGCTGGTGCCGATGCCGGCGATCACCTTGCCCAGGGTCGGGCCGTTGGCAATCGAGGCGATCTTCTTGGCGTAGCCGGGGTCGGTGGCGTAGCCGGCCTGCTGCAGGCCCTTGGCGAAGCCATGGATGTCGCGGCCGGCCTTGAGTGCCTGCTGGTAGCGCGGGTTGTTCTTCAACATGCGCACGTAGTCGGCAAAGCTCTCGGCAGGCGAGGCGTAAGCGCGGAAATCGGCGGTCTCGTTGACGCGCACGCCGTTGACGTATTCGTGGGTGCCGGTGGTGGCGCGATCGCCCTTCCAACCGGTGGCCTTGATGCCGAACAGGTTGTGGGCACTGCCGCCGTCATTACGCTGGATGCCACGCTTGCCCCAGCCGGTTTCCAGCGCAGCCTGCGCGACCAGCGCACGCGGATCCACGCCTAGTTCCTTGGCTGCGCTCTGCGCATGGCCCCAGATCTCGGCGACGAAACGCTCGGGCGTGTTCTTGGCGTACTTGGACGGATCCGCACTGGCCACTTGCTCCACTTCATCGCAGGCGTCCTGCGCGGTGGGCGAGGTGAGTGCGGCGAAATCCAGATTGGGCAGGCCATTGGCCTCGCTGGTGCTGCTGCCGGGTTCGCGGCCGGCGATCACGTCCAGCATCTGCGAGGCGCCTTGCGGCATCAGCTGGCGGTACTGCGACAGCGCGGTGTTGACCGGAGTGGTCGACTTGCCACTGTCGGTGGCGCCGAGCTGGCGCGCGATCATCGGCGCCAGTCCCAGGCCTTTGCCCTGGGTCAGGGCGGTGGCCATCTGCTGGTCGTACATGTCGCGGAAGGTCTGGTTCTCGCCGGGGAACAGCGAGTCACCAAAGCTGGCATCGCGCATGCACTTGATCAGCATCTGCGCGAATTGTCCTTCCAGCTTGCGCGACACCTCGTGGATGCGGGCGTTGTCGGCCTTGGCATCGGTGGTGGGGTTGAGCGCCAGCGCAGGCTGCAGGACGTTCATCAGATGATCTCCAGCTCCGCCCGCAGCGCACCGGCTTGCTTCAGCGCTTCCAGGATGGCGATCAGATCGCCGGGTGCGGCGCCGACTTCGTTGACCGCGCGGACAATTTCATCCAGCGAGGTGCCGCCTTCGAACTTGAACATGCGGTTGCCTTCCTGGTTCACCGTGACGGTGGACTGCGGCACCACCACGGCCTGGCCGCCGCGGGTGAAGCTGTTGGGCTGGCTGACTTCGGCCGACTCGGTGATGGTGACGGTGAGCGAGCCATGGGTGACTGCGGCCGGCATCACGGTGACATTCGATCCAATCACCACCGTACCGGTACGCGCATTGACCACCACCTTGGCGGCGGCGCTGCCGGGATTGAGTTCCAGGTTTTCCACCTGCGCCATGAACATGACGCGGCTGCCCGGATCCTGCGGCGCACGCACGACCACGGTCACTGCATCTACGGCCGCGGCGCTGCCATTGCCAAAACGCGCTTGCAGCGCATCGACCATGCGCGAGACCGTGGTGAAGTCGGCCTGGTGCAGGTTGAGGGTGATATTGCCGCCGGCGTCTTCGCCCATCGCATTGGGCACCGCGCGTTCCACCGTGGCGCCATTGGGAATACGGCCCACGCTGGGCACGTTGACCGACACCTTGGAGCCGTCGCGGCCCTGCGCGCCGAAACCGCCGACCACCAGGTTGCCCTGGGCGATGGCGTAGACCTCGCCGTCAGCGCCGCGCAAGGGTGCCATCAGCAAGCTGCCGCCGCGCAAGGAGGTGGCGTTGCCGATGGAGGACACGGTGATGTCGATCGGCTGGCCGGGTTTTGCGAAGGCGGGCAGCTCGGCGTGGATCGCCACCGCCGCCACGTTCTTCAACTGCGGATTGACGTTGGCCGGCACGTTGACGCCCAACTCGCCGAGCAGGTTCTTCAAGCTCTGCACGGTGAAGGGCGCCTGGCTGGTGCGATCACCAGTGCCATCCAGGCCGACCACCAGGCCGTAGCCCACCAGCGGATTGCTGCGCACGCCGCCGACCTGCGCCAGATCCTTGATGCGTTCTGCGCGCGCGGCCGGGATCACCATCATCAGCACCAGCGTCACCCAGGCCAGCAGGCCGAAAATGGTGGCGGCGTCGCGGTTGCGCGGGCTCATGCCGCGTTCGCTGTTGCGGACTTTGACCTTCTTCAGTCGTACGCGTGTCTTGACCCAAGGCATGTCGGCACTCCTCAGTTCGGGTAGACAGGCGAGTTGAAGAAGCGACCCAGCCAACCCATCGAGTTCGACTGCGCGATCGCACCGCGACCGCCATAAGCGATCTGCGCATCGGCGACCTTGCCGCTGGAGATGGTGTTGTCCGGGGAGATGTCGGCCTGGCGCACGATGCCCTGGATTTGCACCAGCTCATCGCCCTGGTTCAGGCGCATGTTCTTTTGTCCTTGCACCACCAGGTTGCCGTTGGGCAGGCGCTGCATCACGGTCACGGTCAGGCTGCCTTGCAGGCGGTTGCTCTGCGCGCTCTTGCCGTTGCCGTTGAAGCCGCGATCACCGGACACCGACGCGCTCAGCAGATCGCGGCCGTTGTAAGTCAGCGGAGCGCCGGCGATGTTGGGCGCGGCCATGGTCACTTCGCTGGTCTTGTCGACCTGGGTGGTGGCGCTGGTCTGGGCGGTGGTGTTCTCCACCAGGTTGATGGTCAGCAAATCGCCGACATCGCGTGCGCGGCGATCGCCGTAAAGATTCAAGCCCGGGCCAGCGCGATAGATCGCGCCGCCGGTGGGCGTGGCGACCGGCGCCTGCACCACCTGCACCGGCTGCATCGGCGCGTACGGACGCACATCGCCCAAGGATCGGCTGCAGCCGGCCAGCGCCAGTGCGCAGCAAGCCAGGGACGCGATCCGTGCGGAGGAGGAGAGGGTGCGGGTCATGGCGATGGCCTTAGACGTTGTTGTTCAAGTAGCCGAGCATGGAGTCGGTGGTAGAGATGGCCTTGGCGTTCATTTCGTAGGCGCGCTGGGTTTCGATCATGCTGACCAGCTCTTCCACCACGTTGACGTTGGAGCCTTCCAGCGAACCCTGCACCAGCGAACCCAAACCGTTGAGGCCAGGCGTGCCGTTCTGCGCCGGACCGGAGGCGGTGGTTTCCACGTACAGGTTTTCGCCCTTGGCCTGCAGGCCCGAGGGATTGACGAAGTCGGTGACGGTGAGCGAACCGATTTCCACGGCGGCCGCTTCACCGGCCATGGTCACGCTGATGGTGCCGTCGTTGCCGATGGTCATCGACTGCGCGCCTTCCGGCACCTGGATACCGGGCTGCACCGGGTAGCCGCTGTTGGTGACCAGCTCGCCCTGTGCGTTGATCTGGAACGAGCCGTCGCGCGTATAGGCTGAGGTGCCATCGGGTAGCATCACTTCAAAGAAGCCGCGGCCATTGACCATCACGTCCAGCGAGCGACCGGTCTGTTGCGGATTGCCTTGCTGGAAGTCCTTGGACGTGGCGACCACCCGCACACCGGTGCCCAGCTGCAAGCCGGACGGCAACTGCGTCTGCTGCGAGGTGGAACCGCCGGGCTGGCGGATCTGCTGATACAGCAGGTCTTCAAAGCTGGCGCGGTCGCGCTTGAAGGCGGTGGTGTTGGTGTTGGCCAAGTTATTGGAGACCACGGACATGCGCGTCTGCTGCGCGTCCAGTCCGGTCTTGGCGACCCAGAGTGCTTGGTTCATGTGTGGCCTCTTGTCTGTTCGGTGAGCCCGGCGGGCGCCGGGGGGAGTTGTCACCTGGGACTGAGGCAAGTCCTGTGCCGGAAATGGTGGCGGGTTGCTGGCGCGGTTTGTGCGCGCGGGCGCCGGAGATTTGGCGACGGCCAAAGCGTCGGCTTCTCGGCCTCCTCGTCTAGTCGCTTGTCCGCGTCTTCGGGGCCCCGTTAGGGGCGGTGGCGTTGTTGGCGCTGGCGCGGCGGCTCTTGGGTGGGTTGGTCCTCGCGCGCTCCCCGCGGGGGGTCACTTTTCTTTGCTTGTGCAAAGAAAAGTAACCAAAAGAAAGCACACCCCAGGCGGCACGCCCTGCGCGCTGCGCGCTCCGGGTCCGCTCCCGGTTCGGGAATTCTTCGACAGCACATCCTGTGCTGGCGAAGAACGCCGCACTTCCTGTGCGGCGCCCTGCGGGTTTTACCCGAACCGCTCGCCGCGCCTCATGGGGCCCGTAAAGCCGAAAAGCTGAAAAGCTGACGGGAGCAAAATACGAGTTACGAGCCAAGAACCGAGAGCCCACCCGCAGCTCTGCTTCGGCTCTTTGCTTTTTCAGCTTTCGGGCCCCGTTAGGAGCGGTGGTGGCGGAGCGCAGACCCGTAGGGCGTCGCGCATGGATGCGCGACGTTTTTCGCCAGCACAGGATGTGCTGTCGAAAAATCAGCTCCGACACCACGAACGCCCACGGCTTCACCGTGGGCGCGCGACGTCCGGGGTGTGTTTTCTTTGGTGACTTTCTTTTGCACAAGCAAAAGAAAGTTACCCCCCGCGGGGAGCGCGTAAAAACCAATAACCAAGAACGCCCCCGCGCCAGCGCCGAACGGCATCATCCATGCCCCACGGCATAGGTAATGGCGTATCAGCCACCCAGGCGCAATAACTGGTTCGAAGACTGCGCCATATCATCACCCGTCCGGATCACCTTCACCTGCATCTCAAACTGCCGCTGCAACTGAATCATCTGCACCAGCGCACCCGCAGCATCCACATTGCTGCCTTCCAGCACACCGATGGTCAGGCTGTTGCCCTGGGCCATGGCGGGGACGTTCTGCGGATCGGCCGGGCGCATCAGGCCGTCGCCGCCGCGCTTGAGCTGGGAAGAGGGCACGTCGACCACGCGCATGCGGCCGACCATGGCCATCGTCTGCGGGCCTTCGCCCTGCGGGATGATCGAGATGGTGCCGTCGGCGCCCACGTCCAGCGACTGCGCCGGCGGGATGGCGATGGGGTTGTTGTTTTCGTCCAGCACCGGCTGGCCACCGGCGGTGACCAGCTGGCCATTGGGGGTGACGCTCAGCTCGCCATTGCGGGTGTAGGCGGTGCCGCCATCCGCGGCCTGCACCGCCAGCCAGCGACCCGGCTGCAACGAGATGTCGAGCGAGCGGCCGGTGACCATCTGCGAACCGACGCGCGAGTCGAAACCCGGATCGATCAACGTGGCGTCCACGCGCGAAGGAAAGCCCGGGCCTTGGATTTTGAAGGCTTCGGTGCCGGCCAGCGCCGCCTTGAAGCCCTTGGTATCCACATTGGCCAGATTGTGCGAGACCGTGCCTTGCGCCTGCAGGGAAGCGCGGGCGCCGGTCATCGCAACGTAGAGGGCTTTGTCCATGGCGAGGATTCCTGCTTATCAGCGGATGTTGATGACCGTCTGGGTGATCTGGTCCTGCGTGCTCAACATCTGCGAGTTGGCCTGGAAGTTGCGCTGGGCCACGATCATGTTGACCAACTGTTCGGTCAGATCCACGGTCGAGGCTTCCAGCGAACCCGAGGCCACTTGGCCGAAGTCGGAGGTGCCCGGTGCGCCGATACGTGGCTCGCCCGAGGCGTAGCTGTGGGTCCAGGTGTTGTTGCCTTGCGAGACCAAGCCTTGCGGGTTGGCAAAGTTGGCCAGCGCCACCTGGCCAATTGCGCGGTCCACGCCATTGGAATAGCGCGCGTACACCACGCCTTCCGGCGAGACGGTGAACTCGTTGAGCTTGCCGCTGGCGTAGCCGTCCTGGCGCTGATCATTCTTGGCGAAGGCTTCGCCGTATTGCTTGGTGCCGGTGATGTCCAGGGTCATGTTCAACACGCCGGCGCCGGTGGTCGGGGTGAACGGGGCCAGGGTGATGCGGCCGTTGGCCGGCGTGGTCAGGGTGCCGTTGTTGTCGAACTGCACGGTGGTGGCGCCGCCCATGGCGGTGCCGTCCACATACACGTGGGCCTGCCATTCGTTGGGATTGGCAGTCTTCACGTAGTACACGGACTGCTGGTGGGCCACGCCGAGCGAGTCGTACACGGTCACCGAGGTGGTTTCGTTGTAGCTGTTGCCATCGAGCGGATCGAATGGCGCGATGGTCGGCTGCGCGGCATTGCCGGGCAGGGTCACGCCCAGGTTGACCACGCTGGTGGGCGAGGGCGGGCTGTCGCTGGTGAGCAACTGCAGATCGACCAGGCGGCCGGTGTCGAAGCCGCTGGCGTCCGGACGCGGCGGGAACACCTGCAGGCGCATGCCGTCCGGCGTGGTCACGTAGCCGTTGGGATCGCGCTGGAAGTTGCCGGCGCGCGTATAGACGGTGGTGCCGTTGTTGCTGACGGCGAAGAAGCCTTCGCGATCCACCGCCATGTCCAGGTAGCGACCGGTCTGGTTGATGTCGCCCTGCGAGAACTGCTGGGCCACGCCGGACAGGCGCACGCCGGCGCCGATGCCATTCTTGAGCAGGCCATAGCCGGTGCTGGAGAACACTTCGGCAAATTCGGCACGCGATTCCTTGAAACCGGTGGTGCCAACGTTGGAGATGTTGTGCGAGGTGACATTCAGATCGGCGTTGGCCGCCTTCATGCCGGAGAGCGAACTGTTGAAAGCCATGATGGACTCCTGGGCTGATGCCGGATCGTGGAATTACGTGGTGGATTTGCCGATGCGCAGCACGTAATCGAGCGGCGCGGTGCCCAGACCGGGCAGGTTGAGGTACAAGCCATCGGAACCGATGGTCACGCTGTCGACCTTGGAATCGACGTAGGTGTTCAATGCACTGGTTTTGCCGCTGCTGTCGGTGTGCACGGCCTTGATGGAGTACGCACCGGCGGTAGCGCGATCGCCGTTGGCTTTCAGGCCATCCCACTGGAACGCGGCTTCGCCCTTGGACGCGTCGATTTCAATGGTGTCGACTACGACGCCGCTGTCATCGCTGATTTCGAACTTGACCTTGCCGGCGCTGGGCGCCATCACGATGCCGGAAGCGCCACCGGTGGCGCCGATGGCGATTTTCTCCGACGGCACCAGCACATCGTGGCCGACCAGCGAGGCGCCCTTGAGCACCTGATCGCCGGTGAGCGCGCTGGTGAAGCCGGTCATGGTGGTGTTGAGGTCGGCAATGCCCTGCACGGTTGACATCTGCGCCATCTGGCCAATGAATTCGGCATTGGATTGCGGCTTGAGCGGGTCCTGGTGCTTGAGCTGCTCGGTCATCAGCTTCATGAACTCGGCTTGCCCCAGCGTGTCCTTCTTCTTGGTCGCTGCGGTGCCGACGGAGCTGTTGTTGATGGAAGCGAAGGGGTCGCCGTTGACGGTGGTCATGGGTGGGCTCGATCAGTAAGAGAGGCGGGCGCGTCAGCGACCCATCGTCAAGGTGGCCAGGGCCAATTCCTTGGCGGTGTTCAACACTTCCACGCCGGCCTGGTAGCCACGCGAGGCGGAAATCAAATTGACCATCTGCGCCACCGGGTCCACGTCGGGCGCATAGACGTAGCCGTCCTTGTCGGCCATCGGGTGGCCGGGCTCGTAACGCTTGATGGGCGGCGCGTCGCTCTGGGTGATTTCCTTGACCTGCACCGAGGTGAGCGAGCCGTCGGCATTGAGCGGCTTGGCCTGGAAGATCGGTTCAATCGGCTTGTACACGGCCTCCGGCGAGGAGGCGATGGAGTCGGCGTTGGACAGGTTGCTGGCGATGGTGTTCAAACGCACGGACTGCGCCTGCAGCGCCGAGCCGGCGACATCAAAGATAGGCAGGTTGCTCATGGCTTATTGCCCCGTGATCGCGGTGAGCATGGTGCGCACCTTGGATTCGATAAAGCTCAGCGAGGCGCGGTATTCCAGCGCCGCACGGCCGTAGGCGGCGCGTTCGGTGTCGGCATCGACGGTGTTGCCGTCCAGGCTGGGCTGCACGCCGGCGCGGTCATAAATCTGTGCGGCCAGGTTCAGGCCATTGCTATGGCGAGCATCGCTGGTCTGCAGCGGGCCCTGCGCGGCGGCGGCGGCGTTCTGCAGCGCGGCCGAGAACTCCAGGTCCTTGGCCTTGTACCCGGGCGTGTCGGCATTGCTCAGGTTGCTGGCGATGAGCTGCATGCGCTGCTCGCGCAGCGGCAGCGCCGCGGCGTGCACGCCGAAGTAGTTGGCAATCGGGTTGTTGGACATCGCAGGCTCCGGTGGGACCGTTGCCTGGGCAGGTGCAAGCTATGTGCCAAACCATTCCCTGACGCCAGACCAGCGCCAGGCTTCTCTGTGACGCGGGGCTTTTCTGTAGGAGGGGCTTTTCTGTAGGAGGGGCTTTTCTGTAGGAGGGGCTTCAGCCCCGAAGCTGGCAATGCTGGAATTGAGAGGTTGATTGCAATTGCGGTTCTTGCGCGGCGGACGGCGGTCCTGCTTCGGGGCTAAAGCCCCTCCTACAAAAGCCGGCCCAGCCCATACACCGGCCCAGCCCATACACCGGCCCAGCCCATACACAGGCCCAGCCCATACACAGGCCCAGCCCATACAAACAGGCCCAGCCCTTATGCCGACTTGGCCTTAGGCGGCCTTGGCGGCGACCACGTGGCGGAGGCGGTTGAGGACGTAGTCGGCCAGTTCGTGCGGGCTGTACTTGGCGACGAAGGCGTTGGCGCCGACGCGCTCGACCATGGCGTTGTTGAAAACGCCGGACAGCGAGGTGTGCAGCAACACGTACAGGCCGGACAGCCCGGGGTGGCGACGGATTTCCGTCGTCAGGGTGTAGCCGTCCATTGCCGGCATTTCGATGTCGGAGATGACCATGGCGTAGCGGTCCGACGGATTCTCGCCGCTGGCGTGGATCTGCAAGAGGTGTTCCAGCGCCTGCTTGCCGTCGGAGAGCAGGGTGGCGCTGACCCCCAACTGGTCGAGCACGCTGCGGATCTGCGAGCGCGCCACGCGCGAGTCGTCCACCACCAGCACCTGCAGCGGCGGGGCGTCGGCGGGCAGGGCCATCTCGGGGGCGAGCGGGGCGTCCATGCGCGCATTGGAGATGTCGGCCA
>Ga0160448_100692_pt1 | contig 11364 bp, 13 predicted proteins | sample HID1973M_E1MG_FD_108269 | JGI IMG/M metagenome (GOLD analysis project Ga0160448, IMG submission 108269) | Enriched mosquito-associated microbial communities from UW Madison campus, WI, USA - HID1973M_E1 MG | ecosystem: Host-associated > Arthropoda: Insects > Digestive system > Unclassified ...
ATCGGGCACGGCTTCCTCGCCGAGCGCGCCCTCGTGCCGGTGCTGCCCAGCCGCGAGGAGTTCCCGTACGCGATCCGTCAGGTGTCCGAGGCTCTCGGCTCGAACGGCTCGACGTCGATGGGCTCGGTCTGCGCCTCGACGCTGTCGCTGCTGAACGCGGGTGTGCCGCTGCGCGCCCCCGTCGCCGGCATCGCGATGGGTCTCGTGTCCGACGAGGTCGACGGCCAGACCCGCTACGCGGCGCTGACCGACATCCTCGGCGCCGAGGACGCGCTGGGCGACATGGACTTCAAGGTCGCCGGCACGAGCGAGTTCGTCACCGCGATCCAGCTCGACACGAAGCTCGACGGCATCCCGTCGTCGGTCCTCGCTGCCGCGCTGACCCAGGCCAAGGACGCCCGCCTGACCATCCTGAACGTGCTCAACGCCGCGATCGACGGTCCCGACGAGATGGCGCCGACCGCTCCGCGCGTCATCAGCGTGCAGATCCCAGTCGACAAGATCGGCGAGCTGATCGGCCCGAAGGGCAAGACGATCAACGCGATCCAGGACGAGACCGGCGCGCAGATCTCCATCGAGGAGGACGGCACCGTCTACATCGGCGCGACCGACGGCCCGTCGGCCGAGGCCGCCCGCGCGCAGGTGAACGCGATCGCCAACCCCACCAACCCGGAGGTCGGCGAGCAGTTCCTCGGAACCGTCGTCAAGATCGCGACGTTCGGCGCGTTCATCTCGCTCCTGCCCGGCAAGGACGGCCTGCTGCACGTCAGCGAGGTCCGCAAGCTCGCCGGCGGCAAGCGCGTGGAGAACGTCGAGGACGTGCTCTCGGTCGGGCAGAAGCTGCTGGTCAAGATCACGAAGATCGACGACCGCGGCAAGCTCTCCCTCGAGCCGGTCCTCGAGGAGGCCGCCGACCAGGAGGGTCGCGCCGCTGCCAGCGAGGGCCCGGAGGCTCCCGCCGAAGGCTGAGACCCGCTGTCGACCGGATCGACCGGTCGATGACTCCCGGATGCCCGTCCCCTCGAGGGGCGGGCATCCGTCGTCCGGTCCCCGGATCGCCCGCTATGTCGGCCGAAAAGGGGACAAAACCGCACCGACCGGCGGTTCGTGACCAAAGCGTTATGCAATTTTCACCGTTTGTTCGTCTCAGTGAACGGCGTGCTGTCCGGACTGGCCTACCCTGTGTGTAAGCGCCGGGGGGCGCGCACAGTGATCACGGAGTTCCGCAGGGAATCTCGTGAGGGGGTGGCACATGGCTTACTTCGGCGTTGACTCGACGCTTCCCGCGTCGAGTCCGGATGCCGCGGCCTCTGCTGCGCCCGGCGGCCCCGCCCTGCGCGGCCCGCACCCCTCCGCGCCGATCCCGGTGCAGGGTCCCGCCGTCGGCAGCAACGTGCGCGTCGCCCTCGGTGAGAGCGGCTCCGACGTCTTCCCCTTGATCCTGGGCGCCGCCGAATTCGGGTGGAACGTCGACCTCGAGTCGAGCCACGCGATCCTCGACGCATATGCCGAGCTGGGCGGCAACGCCGTCCACACGGCAGACAGCTACGCGAGCGGCCGCAGCGAGCACATCATCGGTCAGTGGCTGCAGTCGCGGGGGCTCCGCGACGACATCGTGCTCGCCGTGCGGGTGGGCGGCCACGCCGACAACCCCGGGCTCGGCCCTGTCAACCTCGTGCGCGCCGTCGAGGCGTCGCTGACCCGTCTGCGCACGGACCGCATAGACGTGCTCTACCTCGACGCGACGACAGATCGCGCCTCTTCCCTCGAAGACACGCTGGCCACGGCGGAGTGGCTCGTCGAGACCGGCAAGGTGCGCGCGCTCGGCGCCATCGGGTACACCGCCGCGCAGCTCGTCGAGGCGCGCATCTTCGCATCGGCTGGCTACCCGCGTATCACGGTGCTCGATGTGCCGTTCAACGTTCTGCGGCGTCACGAGTTCGACGCCGACCTGCGCCTGGTCGCGGGTGCGCAGGGCATGGCGGTGACACCGTCGCACGCGCTGGAGCACGGATTCCTCGCGGGCCGCCAGCGCTCCAAGCTCCGCGGAGCGCTCTCGGTGCGCGGCGCGCAGCTCGCGGCCAACCTCAACCGCCGCGGCAGCCGCACGCTGCGCGCGCTCGACGCCGTCGGCGGCGAGCTCGGCGTGCCCGACGCGGCCGTCGCCGTCGCGTGGCTTCTCGCGCAGCGTCTCGTCACGGCGCCCATCGTCAACGCCTACGCCCCGCAGCACGTCGAAGAACTCGTTCAGGGCGTCGGCGTGCGCCTCAGCCGCGGTCAGCTGTCCGACATCCAACGCGCCTCCGAGTAGACGCCGCGGCCGCGCATGGGACTCGCCGTCCACAGGCGCTGAAGCGCTGCGACGACCTGTCGTAGGGTGGTTGGGTGCCTTTCCCCGGGCACGCGATCCCGACGGAGTGAGCTGCGTGACGCACTACATCTACCTCGTGCGGCATGGCGAGCATCAAGATGCCGAGCACGGTCTCGTCGACGGGCCTCTTTCGCCGCGCGGCCGCCGGCAGGCGGCACTGCTGGCGGACCGGCTCTCCGGGGTGCCTTTCGACGCGCTCTGGCACTCGCCGCTCGAGCGGGCCAGCCAGACCGCGCGGGCCGTGGCGGAGCGGATGCCGTCGCTCACGCCCGAGCCGTCCGCCCTGCTGTTCGACTGCGTGCCCACGGGCATGACGGACGAGACGCCTGCAGCCTTCGAGCCCTTCTTCGGTTCGGTGACCGAGGCCGAGGTCGAGGCGGGGCGTGCCCAGATGTCCGACGCGGTGAGCGAGTTCCTGGCGCGCAAGCGCGGCGAGGTGCACGAGCTGCTGATCACGCACAACTTCGTCATCGCCTGGTTCGTGCGCGAGGTGCTCCAGGCGCCGGACTGGCGATGGATGACGCTGAACCAAGCGCATTGCGGACTGACGGTGATCGCGCAGAAGCAAGGGCGGCCGTGGACGCTCCTGTCGCACAACGACCTCGCCCATCTGCCGGTCGAACTGCGCACGGGCCTGCCCGAGGTCTACCCGGTCTGACCTGCAGCGCTCAGAGCGCCTTTCCGTACCAGCGGGACGCGTTCGGGTTGTCGTTGTAGGGCTCGATCGTCACGAACCCCGTGCGCGCATACAGTGCGCCGGCGGCTTCGAGCGAATGGTGCGTGTCGAGCACGAGCTCGGCCGCGCCGAATCCGCGGGCGCGCTCCACGAGGTCCTCCACGAGCAGCCTTCCCCAGCCGCGGCCGCGCGTCACCGGCCGGAGGTACAGGTGCTTGAGTTCGTACCGCGTGCCCAGCGGCCCGTCCGGGATCAGACGGATGCCGCCGCAGCCCTGGGCGTCGCCCTCGTCGTCGTCGAGCACGACGAACACGCCGGCAGGCGGCACGAATGCCGCCGGGTCGGGGAAGGTCGTGCGGTACTCGACGCCTCGGTCGGCGAATCCCTCGGTGCGCACCCGGAAGTACTCGGCCAGGAGTTCGTGGGCGTCGGGTGCGTCGACGGGGGAGGGGCGGAGTGTCACCACCCCTCCAGCGTAGGCGTCCACGGGGCCTGTCGGCCCGGCTGCTCCTCGGGGCGCCGCCTAGGATGGGAGCATGACGACACGCGTGGCCATCGTCGGCGGCACCGGAAAACTCGGGGCGATCATCCGCGATGCGGTCGCGGCGGAACCCGGGTTCGAGGTCGCCGCCGTGCTGTCGTCCCGCTCCGAGCTGTCCGAGCTCGACGGCGCCGATCTGGTGGTCGACGCATCGACGCCCGCTGTGTCGATCGACGTGGTCCGGGCAGCGATCGAGCGGGGGATCAACGTGCTGGTCGGCACCTCCGGATGGTCGGCCGAGCGCATCGCGCTGGTGCGTCCGCTCGTCGAGGCTGCCGGCACGGGGGCCGTCTTCATCCCCAACTTCTCGCTGGGCTCCGTGCTGGGCTCCGCCCTGGCCGCTGCTGCGGCCCCGTTCTTCCCGTCGATCGAGATCGTCGAGGCGCACCGCGAGACCAAGATCGACTCGCCGAGCGGCACCGCGGTGCGCACGGCCGAGCTCATCGCCGCCGCCCGCGACGGGGTCGGCCCTGTCGAATCTCCCCACGTCGACCAGCGCGCCCGGGGCCAGCAGGTCGCGAGCGTGCCGATCCACTCGCTCCGCCGTCCCGGCGTCGTCGCGCGGCAGGAGACGATCCTGTCGGGATCGGGGGAGTCGCTCACCATCGTGCACGACACGGTGGAGCCGGCGCAGGCTTACGCCCCCGGCATCCGTCTCGCGCTCGCGGCCGCGCGCGACGCCTCGGGCGTGATCGTGGGCCTCGACAGCCTGATCGACATCGGCATCGGCCGACGCGGCGTTCCGGCCGATGCCCACCCCGTCGACGAGGGCGGCGTGCCCGGGCAGGTCGCCCGCACGACCAGCGCATGAGCGCTCGCATCGGCGTCGCCGTCATGGCAGCGCTGCTGGCGCTGTACATCGTGCTCGTGGGCCAGCGTGCGTGGCTGCTGCTCGCCAGCGGCGACCCCGTCGGCATCGCGATGGGCGCGGCCCTCGTCGTGCTCCCGCTGATCGCCGGGTGGGCGCTCGGGCGCGAACTGTGGTTCGGCGTGCGCGCGCAGCAGCTCGGCAGACGCCTCGAGACCGAGGGCGCGCTGCCGCAGGAGGAGGTCGCGGTGCGTCCGAGCGGCCGCGTGCTGCGGGAGGACGGGGACGCCGTGTTCCCGGCGTATCGTGCCGACGTGGAGGCTCACCCTGACGACTGGAGAGCCTGGTATCGGCTCGGACTCGCCTACGACGCCGCCGGGGACCGCCGGCGCGCGCGTGAGGCGGTGCGGACCGCGATCCGCCTCGAGAGGGCCGATCGCTCCGGCTGAAGCCGGTGCCCGGTCAGGATGCCGCGGGCACCGCCGCTGCGACCGCCGCCTCGACGGTGGAGTGCGTGAACTCGAAGCCGGACTCCTGCAGCACGTCGGGCACGACGTGGGCGTCCGCGGTGAGGATGGCCTCGGTCGCGTCCGTGCCGAGAACGAGCTTCATGCCCCACACCGGCGCGCGCAGCAGGAACGGGCGGTTCATCCGCACCGCCAGTGCGAAGCCGAGGTCGTTCGCCGTGGCGCGGGTCGGGCCCGTGAGGTTGACCGGTCCGGTGAGGCGTGCGTCGAGGACGTGGCGGATCGCCCTCACCTCGTCATCGAGCGAGATCCAGGGCCATGCCTGCGTACCCCTGCCGATCGGCCCTGACAGGCCCGCCTTCGTGAGGAGCATGAGCGGCTTCAGCACGCCCTCGGCGTGCACGACAGGCGCGGTGCGCAGCACGGCCACCGAGGCATCGGTCCCCGACGCGAAGGCAGCGGCCTCCCACTCGCCGCACAAGTCGGCGAGGAAGGGTTCGCCCCGCGGTGAGTCCTCGGTGAGCCGCGCACCCGGCACGGAGCCGTAATAGCCGACCGCCGACGCCGACACGTAGTGCGGGCCTGCCGCCCCGAGTTCTCGCACCGCGCGCGCGAGGGCCCGCGTGGGCGCGACGCGCGACCACAGCAGCGTTCCCTTGTACGCAGGCGTCCACGGGAAGCGGCCGATGCTCGCGCCGTTGAGGCCGACGACGGCGTCGGCGCCCTCGAGCACGCCGGGGTCCAGCGGCTCCGCACCCGTGAGCCATTCCACCTCGTGCGCTGCCGTTGCGGGACGCCGCACGAGCGTGGTCACCGCGACGCCGTCGGCACGGAGGCTCTCGACGAGCGCCCGGCCGATGAGGCCGGACGCGCCGGCGACGACGACCCTGGGGCCGCCGTCGCCCGCAGGTCGGGCTTCAGGCAAGCGTCGCCTCGAGCGTGATCTCGATGCCGGCGAGCGCCTGGGAGACGGGACAGCCGGTCTTGGCGGCCTGGGCGATGCGCTCGAAGTCCTCGGGCTCCAGGCCCGGGACGACAGCGTTGACGTTGAGGTGGCTGCCGGTGATGCCGGTGCCGGGCTTGAAGGTGACCGACGCCGTCGTGTCGATCGACTCGGGCGGGGTGCCGTTCTCGGCAAGGGCGTGCGAGAGCGCCATGCTGAAGCAGGACGAGTGGGCGGCCGCGATGAGTTCCTCGGGGGTCGTGATCGACGTCGAGCCCTCGCTGCGCGCCTTCCAGTTGACGGGGTAGGTGCCCAGCCCCGACGACACGAAGCTGACTTCGCCGGCCCCGTCGGTCAGTCCGCCCTTCCAGACGGTCGATGCTTCGCTCGTGACGGTCATGTGGGCCTCCTCGTGGCGGGGCGCCCGCGTGCCGGGCGTCTCGCGCCAGCCTATGACGTGGGGCCGACGCGCCGCGATGGGTTGACAGCGGATGCCGCGTCCCCGGCCTCGCGACGGCGGTGTGCGTCAGGCCGAGGCGGGGCGTGCACGCCCCACGATGCCTGCGCGCTGCAGCAGGAGGTACAGCTGGCAGCCGAGGCACAGCCCGAACACGGCGTTCAGGAACGCGGCGATGAACGCCGCCGCCGCAGCGATGGTCAGGGCCCAGGGGACGCCGAACAGCTGCAGCACGAGGCCCAGCGCCGTGACGAACAGGCCCACGCCCTGCGCGAAGCGCGGCGGCCGCGGGTCTTCGAGCTCGGCCGGGGGAGACAGGCGCGGGGCCACCGCGGTGCGGTACAGCGCGCCCCACGGAGCCGTCCGCGGCGAGAGCACCCCCCACAGGAACAGCAGGCTCGTCGCGAGCAGCAGCAGGAACGCCGGGTCGAGGAGGCGCTCGGCGACGCTCGCCGACGAGATCGCCCAGCCCTGTCCGGTCTGGGCCGTCGACAGCCCGGTGAGGCCGAGGAAGACATCGATCAGGAGCAGCAGCGCGGTGATACCGGCCGCGAACCTGGGACCGCGGGGGTCGATGCCGCGCGGTGCGCGCGGGCCGGCGGCGCGAGTACGGTCAGACACTGGCGTCCTCCGCGATCAGGCGGTTGAGCTCGAGCTCCAGCACGTCGCGGCCGGGGGCGCCGCCGAAGCGGGTCTGCACGACGCCGTTGCGATCGAGCACGAGCGTGGTGGGCGTCTGCAGCACGTGGAAGTGCTTGGCGATGTCGGGGCGGTGGGTCAGGTCGACGTCGAGGTGACGTACGCCCGGGTGGTCGTCGGCGATCGCGGCGAGGGTGCGGTGCACGCCGGGACAGCGCGCGCACAGCTCCGTGCTGAACTGCAGGAGAGTGGCCACTTCGCCGAGTCCGTCGGCGCCGAGGCGGTGAGGCTCGACGACCTCGTGCTCGACGTTGCGGCGGGCCTGGGACTGACGCCAGTTCAGGAGGACACCGAGTGCCACCGTCGCCGCGAGGAGCGCGGCGAGGGCGATGAGGGCGCCGACGAGGTTCACAGCAGATCAGGCTAACCCCTTTCACCTGAATGGAGGCCGAATCGGCGAATATGACGCGGTGGGCGTAACACAGCGCGTCGGCGCGATGTCGGGCGGGCGCGGCGAGGGCAGGGCCCTCGCTGCCTCGTCCGCAGGTATCGTGGCAGCCGTGACGACCCCGATCCCGACTCCGTACGAAGACCTGCTGCGCGACGTGCTCGAACACGGCACGCACAAGGACGACCGCACCGGAACGGGGACCACGAGCGCGTTCGGGCGGCAGATCCGATTCGACCTCTCCCAGGGCTTCCCGCTCATCACGACCAAGCGCGTGCACTTCAAATCGATCGCGTACGAGCTGCTGTGGTTCCTGCGGGGCGAGTCGAACGTCGCGTGGCTGCAAGAGAACGGCGTCACCATCTGGGACGAATGGGCGGATGCCGCGGGCGAGCTCGGCCCCGTCTACGGCGTGCAGTGGCGCTCCTGGCCCACTCCGTCGGGCGAGCACATCGACCAGATCGCCCTCGTGCTCGACCAGATCCGGGCGAATCCCGACTCCCGCCGGCTGATCGTGTCGGCATGGAACCCTGCTGACATCCCCGACATGGCGCTGGCGCCCTGCCATGCGATGTTCCAGTTCTACGTCGCCGACGGCAGGCTGTCGTGCCAGCTGTATCAGCGCAGCGCCGACCTCTTCCTCGGAGTGCCGTTCAACATCGCGTCCTACGCCCTGCTGACGCTGATGGTGGCCCAGCAGGCGGGCCTCGAGCCGGGCGACTTCGTGTGGACCGGCGGCGACTGCCACATCTACGACAATCACCTCGATCAGGTGCGTGAGCAGCTCACCCGCGAGCCCTACCCGTATCCGAGCCTGCGCTTCGTGCGACGGCCCGAGTCGATCTTCGACTACCGATACGAGGACTTCGTGCTCGAGGACTACCAGCACCACCCCGCGATCCGCGGGGCGGTCGCGGTATGACGGCGCCGATCGGTCTCATCTGGGCCGAGGCGCACGACGGGGTGATCGGCGCCGACGGCGGGATGCCCTGGCACGTCCCCGAGGACCTCGCGCACTTCAAGGCCCTGACGCTCGGTGCGCCGGTCGTGATGGGCCGACGCACGTGGGAGTCCTTTCCGGCCCGCTTCCGCCCGCTGCCGGGGCGGCGCAACATCGTCATCACCCGGCAGGACGACTGGACGGATGCCGGTGCCGAGCGCGCCCCGTCGCTGCGGGCGGCGCTCGCCCTGGCCGACGAGACCGCGCCCGAGCGCATCTGGGTCATCGGCGGCGGGCAGCTGTTCCGCGAAGCGCTCGAGATCGCCGACCTGCTCGAGATCACCGAGCTCGACATCGCCGTCGCGGGCGACACCGTCGCGCCCGATCGCGCCGGCTGGCGCACGGTGGATGCGGACCCGCCGGACCATTGGCACACCTCGGGCTCCGGCATCCGGTACCGCTTCCTGCGGCAGGTCCGGTCGCAGGAGCGCGCGCCGCGCTAACCCGGCAATAGGCTGGCGCGCATGGCGAAGACGGCGCTCATCACCGGTGCGAGTTCGGGCCTGGGTGCGGAGTACGCGCGCCAGCTCGCGGCGAAAGGCGCGCATCTGGTGCTCGTGGCCCGCGATCGACAGGCGCTCGAGCAGCTCGCCGTCCAGCTGCGCTCGACCTACGGGGTCGAGATCGAGGTGCTCGCCGCCGATCTGCTGAAGCGCCGTCAGCGCGAGCGCGTCGAGGCGCGCGTCGCCGACGACGCCCGGCCGATCGAGATCCTGGTGAACAACGCCGGGTTCGGGCTGCCGCTCGCGTTCGAGCGCAACGACATCGAAGACGAGGTCCGCCATCTGCAGCTGCACGTCGAGGTGCCGATGCGTCTGACGCACGCCGCGCTCGGGGCGATGCTCGCACGCGGCCACGGCCGCATCGTCAACGTCGCGTCGGTGGCCGCCTTCATCCCGCGCTCCACCTACGGTGCCAGCAAGGGGTGGCTGGTGAGCTTCAGCCGCTGGGCGAACGGCCGATACGGTCCTCGCGGCGTGACCGTCACGGCGGTGTGCCCCGGCTACACCCACACCAGCTTCCACGAGCGCCTCGGGCTGCCGCCGGGTCAGGAGGGCGTACCCGACGGGATGTGGCTGGAGGCACGCGACGTCGTGGCAGAGTCACTGCGCGACGCGGCGCGAGGCGCCGCGGTGTCCATCCCCTCGCTGCGGTACAAGGCGCTCGTCGCGCTCGCGCGGTTCGCCCCGCCGTCGGTCGCCGCCCGCATCGGAGAACGCGGCCGCTGAGCGTCACCCGGCGCGCGGGGGCGCGGCATCCCGATAACCTGAATGCATGACGCATACGGGCAATCCCTTCGGACAGGTGCTCGTCGCGCTCGTCACCCCGATGACGGCCGACGGCGAAGTCGATTGGCCCGCTGTCGAGAAGCACATCGACGACGTCATCACCGCCGGCGCCGACGGCATCGTCGTCACCGGCACCACGGGTGAGACCTCGACTCTCACCGATGCGGAGAAGATCCGCCTGGTGGAGGTGGGGAAAGATGTCGCGGCCGGGCGGGCGAAGATCATCACCGGGGGCGGGTCGAACGAGACCGCGCACGCGATCGAGCTCTACAAGGCCAGCGAGAAGGTCGGCGCCGACGGCATCATGATCGTCACGCCGTACTACAACAAGCCCACGCAGGCAGGCATCCTCACGCACTTCCGCCTGGTCGCAGACGCGACCGACCTGCCCGTGATCCTGTACGACATCCCCGGCCGCACCGGCGTGCCGATCCGGTACGAGACGATCCTGCGCCTCGCCAAGCACCCCAACATCCTCGCGATCAAGGACGCCAAGGGCGACTTCAGCGAAGTGAGCCGAGTGCTCAACCAGACCGATCTGATGTACTTCTCGGGCGACGACGCCAACGTGCTGCCGCATCTCGCGATCGGGGCCACGGGCCTGATCGGCGTCACCGCCAACATCGCGGCGCAGCCGTACCGCGCGATCGTCGACGCCGTCAACGCGGGCGACCTCAAGACCGCCACCGCCGCGCACCAGCAGCTCGAGCCGCTCGTGCGCGCCGTGATGACCCACGTGCCGGGAACGGTCTCGGCGAAGTACATCCTCCACGGACTCGGCCGCATCGGCAGCCCGCGCGTGCGGCTCCCGCTGGTCGGGCCCGAGGAATGGGAGGCGGCCAAGATCGAGGACGAGCTCGCCCTGGTGAGCGCCGTTCCCGGCGCCGACTTCTCGAACTTCCGTCCCGACCGCAACGCCGCCGCCGGCGGCGCCCTGCCGAAGGTCTCGGGCACCACGAGATGACGAATCGCGCCGTCGCCGAGAGCGCGAACGGCACGCAGATGACGGGTGCTCCAGCGCCCGGAGGAGGCTTCGCAATGCCCACCACCCCTTACGACCCGCCGGAGCTCGCGGCCGGGACACTCCGCGTCGTCCCGCTCGGCGGCCTCGGCGAGGTCGGCCGCAACATGACGGTGTTCGAGTACGGCGGCAAGCTGCTGGTCGTCGACTGCGGCGTGCTCTTCCCCGAGGAGCACCAGCCCGGGGTCGACCTGATCCTGCCCGACTTCGAGCCGATCAAGAAGCGGCTCGACGACATCGTCGGGGTCGTGCTCACGCACGGCCACGAAGACCACATCGGCGCGGTGCCGTACCTGCTGAAGCTGAAGAGCGACATCCCGATCATCGGATCGGGGCTCACCCTCGCGCTCACCGAGGCGAAGCTCAAGGAGCATCGCATCAAGCCGTACAGCCTCACCGTCGCCGAGGGCCAGCGCGAGAACCTCGGGCCGTTCGAGCTCGAGTTCGTCGCGGTGAACCATTCGATCCCCGACGCCCTCGCCGTCGCCATCCGCACGCCCGCCGGCCTCGTGCTCGCGACGGGCGACTTCAAGATGGACCAGCTGCCTCTCGACGGCCGGCTCACCGACCTCCGTGCGTTCTCGCGCCTGGGGGAGGAGGGCGTCGACCTCTTCCTCGTGGACTCGACCAACGCCGACGTTCCCGGATTCACGCCCCTGGAGCGCTCGATCGGACCCGTGCTCGACCAGGTGATCGGCAAGGCG
>Ga0160448_100694_pt1 | contig 11329 bp, 10 predicted proteins | sample HID1973M_E1MG_FD_108269 | JGI IMG/M metagenome (GOLD analysis project Ga0160448, IMG submission 108269) | Enriched mosquito-associated microbial communities from UW Madison campus, WI, USA - HID1973M_E1 MG | ecosystem: Host-associated > Arthropoda: Insects > Digestive system > Unclassified ...
ACACCGACACCGACACCGACCGTCACACCGACGGTCACGCCGACTCCCACACCCACACCGACACCGACACCGACCGTCACACCGACGCCGACGCCCACCCCGACCCCGACCCCCACTCCGACCGTCACACCGACGCCCGGCAAGTGCGCCGTGAAGTACACGACGTCGGACTGGAACACGGGATTCACGGCGTCGGTCAGGCTCACCAACACGGGCACGACGGCGATCAACGGCTGGACGCTCGGGTTCTCCTTCGCCAACGGCCAGGCCGTGACGCAGGGCTGGAGCGCCGACTGGTCGCAGTCGGGCACGGCGGTCACCGCCAAGGGCCTGTCGTGGAACTCCACGCTGGCGCCGGGTGCCTCGACGGACATCGGCTTCAACGGCTCGCACACGGGCAGCAACCCCAGGCCCACGGCGTTCACGCTCAACGGTTCGTCCTGCAGCGTGAGCTGACCGGCCGCCCCGCCGGCGAGCCCTCGCCACCCTGATCCGGCCCCGCCGGTCGCAGCCACCTGCGCCCGGCGGGGCCGCTCCACGTCCTGTCCACGAGCCACGTAACGAAGATCACACGTCCCTCGGCGTTGAGATTCTCGACGTCAACATACGATCGGTGGCGTGGTAGAGCGCGCAGAGAACACCTCAGCAAGCGTCCCGACGGACGTCGACGTCCTCCTGGTCGGAGGCGGCATCATGAGCGCCACGCTCGCCGCCATGATCCGCGAGCTCGAGCCGTCCTGGACGATCGAGATCCACGAGCGCCGCGACGGCCTGGCCCAGGAGAGCTCCAACGCCTGGAACAACGCCGGCACCGGCCACGCCGCGCTGTGCGAGCTCAACTACACCCCGGAGCTCGCCGACGGGACGATCGACATCAGCAAGGCCGTCGTCATCAACGAACAGTTCGAGCTCTCGCGCGAGCTGTGGAACCACCTCGCGACGCACGACCGTCTGCCCGGCGGCACCGGCTTCCTGTCGAGCACGCCGCACATGACGTTCGTCCGCGGCGCGGAGAACGTCGACTACCTGCGCCGCCGCTTCGAGACGCTGCGCCGACACCCGCTTTTCGCGGACCTCGAGTTCAGCACCGATGCCGCCCAGATCGAGCAGTGGGCCCCGCTGCTCACCGCGGACCGCGACGCCGACGAGCCCATCGCCGCGACGCGTTCGGCTGCCGGCACCGACGTCGACTTCGGCGCACTCGCGTCGTCGATGATCACCGACGCCGTCACGCACGGAGCGAGGCTCCACCTCGAGAGCGAGGTCACGCGCCTCAAGCAGCGCAAGGACGGCTCCTGGCGCGTCACCCTGCGCGACCGCCGCTGGAACGGCCACAAGCGGGCCCGGCGCGTCAACGCCAAGTTCGTCTTCATCGGTGCCGGCGGCGGTGCGCTGCGGCTGCTCCAGCGCTCCGGCATCAAGGAGGCCAAGGGCTTCGGCGGCTTCCCGATCAGCGGCCAGTTCCTGCGCACCACCAACCCGGAGATCGTCGCGCAGCACCAGGCGAAGGTCTACGGCAAGGCCGACATCGGCGCCCCGCCCATGTCGGTCCCCCACCTGGACACGCGCGTGGTGGACGGCGAGACCGCCCTGCTCTTCGGCCCCTATGCGGGCTGGAGCATGAAGTTCCTCAAGCACGGCTCCTGGCTTGACCTGGCGCGCTCGATCCGTCCGGGCAACATCGTCCCGATGCTCGCGGTCGGCCTCGCCAACATGGACCTCGTGAAGTACCTGGTGGGCGAGGTCACGGCTTCCGAGACCGCCCGGCTGCGCACGCTGCGCGCCTTCATGCCGACCGCCGACCCGCGCGACTGGGAGCTCATCACGGCCGGTCAGCGCGTCCAGGTCATCAAGAAGGCCCAGGGCAAGGGGGGCGTGCTCAACTTCGGCACGGAGCTCGTCACGTCGGCCGACGGCACGATCAGCGGGCTGCTCGGCGCCTCGCCCGGTGCGTCGACGGCCGTCGCCACGATGCTCGACCTGCTGGAGCGGTGCTTCCCCGAGCGCAGCGAGGTCTGGCAGCCGCGCCTGCGTCAGATGATGCCGAGCCTGGGCGGCGGCACGTGGGACGAGTCGTTCGAGCTCGACCAGCTCGTCGACGACGCGGTGGGCACGGAGCGCTGACGCGCGCACGCCTCACGTAGGTAGGCTCGCTCCGTGAGCGACTCCCCCGAGGCCCCGGCGATCGCGCCCGTCTCGGCGCTCATGCGTCGTGCGAAGGTCCGTGCGGCCACCGAGCACACGACCGTCGGCGTGGTGCGGACCGACCCCGACGGGGTCGTGTCCATCGCGTGCGCCTGCGGCATGACGCTGACCAACGGGCCCACGTGGTCGCTCGACGAGCACATCCGCCTGCACCGCGCCGAGGCGCGGTTCCTGGCGCTCGCCGCCGTGGCACCGGACGGCATCCCCCGGCTCGTCGACTGGCCGCTGCAGCCCTGACGCGTCATGGCCCGACGCGCTGCTCCAGCTCCAGCAGCGCAACCTTGGCCGCGGCTCCCCCGGCGTACTGCCCCGGGGCCCCGTCGCTGCGCACCACGCGATGGCACGGCAGGACGATCGGCACGGGGTTGAGCGCGCACGCGGTGCCGACGGCCCGGACGGCCCGCGGGCTGCCGGCTGCCGCGGCGACGGCCGCGTAGCTGGCCGTCTGGCCGTACCCGATGTCGGCGAGGTGCTCGACGACGACGTGCCGGAAGCCGGCGAGCAACCTGAGGTCGACGGGCACGTCGAAGGTGCGGCGCCGGCCGGCGAAGTACTCGTCGAGCTCGCGCGCCACGTCGTCCAGGCGCGCCGGCGCGCGCAGCACCCGCGGGCTGACGCGCGCAGCGAGCTCCTCGAGCACGCGCTCGTGGTCCTGCACCTCGAACGCGACGCGGACCAGGCCCGCCGGTGTCGCGGCGAGCAGGAGCGGGCCGAGCGGTGCGTCGACCGTCCGATAGGCGACATCGAGCAGCCCGTCGTCCTGCGCACGCCGCGCGAGCGTGGTGTGCAGCGCCGCGAGGTCGTCGTCGGGCGGGAGGGGCAGGCCGGAGGGCCACCGGGGCGGGACCGTGTCCCGCTCGATCTCGTGCGTCATGCTTGTTCTCCTTCCGTCGTGCCGTAGACGCGGCGCAGTGCAGCGATGCCGTCCGCAGCCGCCCGCCGCGCGGCGGCGGCGGACCCGCCCACCAGCGCCGCGATCTCGTCGTACGGCAGCCCGCCCAGGTGGTGCAGGGCGACGCAGTGCCGCTGCTTGGTCGGCAGCGCCGCGACGGCCTGCCAGAGGTCGAGGTCTCGCCCGTCCTCGACGCGCCCCACCAGCGGGCTCGCCCCCTGCGGCACGTCGCCGACGGGCACCGCCCGCCGCGCGCGGGCGCGCAGCACGTCGATCGCCTTGCGGTGCGCGATCGTCACCAACCACGCCTCGACGTTCGTGCCCGGCTCCAGGTCGGGCCAGGCGCGCAGCGCAGCGAGGAACGTCTCGGACCACGCGTCGTCGCCGTCGGTGCGCCCGGCGACCGCGCGACACACACGCAGCACGGTCGGCCCGTGCCGGGCGACCGCGTGCTCGAAGGGTTCGACCATGCTCACAGTGTGCAGACGTTCCGGGGGCACCGGGCGTGAGGTCCGTACGTGGGGCACGTTGTCGGGCACTTCGTCGGGCACGTCGTCGGGCACGTCGTCGGGCACGTCGTCGGGCACGTCGTCGGGCACGGTGTGGGGCACAGTAGGGACGTGACCAACCTGGAGAACCGCCCGGCCCCCCAGCAGTGCGACGCGCACGGCGGCACGGGCCCGGTGCACGAGCTGTTGGAGCCGCGTGACGTGCCACTGGGCGGTCTGCGATCGATGCAGGTGCGCCGCACCCTGCCGCAGCGCGCCCTGCCGATGGTGGGCGCCTGGTGCTTCCTCGACCAGTTCGGGCCGCAGCAGGTCCAGATGCGCGTCCTTCCTCACCCGCACACCGGGCTGCAGACCGTCACCTGGCCGCTGCGGGGTCAGATCCGCCACCGCGACAGCCTGGGCTCGGACGTGCTCGTGCGCCCCGACCAGCTCAACCTCATGACGGCGGGCCACGGCGTCTCGCACTCGGAGTTCTCGGTCGACGGCGACCCGGTGCACGCCGTCCAGCTCTGGGTCGCGCTGCCCGACGACGTCCGGGAGGAGCCGGCCGCGTTCGAGCAGGTCACCGACCTGCCGGTGTGGCGGGCGCCCGGCGTGCGCGCCACGGTCATGGTCGGGGCCGTGGGCGAAGCCAGATCGCCGGCCCGCGTGCACACGCCGCTCGTCGGCGCCGACGTCGCGCTCGACGCCGGCGCCACGGCCATGCTGCCGCTCGAGCAGCGCTTCGAGCACGCCGTGCTCGTCATCGACGGGGCTGTACGCGTCGACGGCGGGCCCCTCACGCCTGGGCCCCTGCTGTTCCTCGGCGACGGTCGGCGTGAGCTCGCGGTCTCCGCGGACGACGGCCCTGGTCGCTTCCTGCTGCTCGGCGGCACCCGGTTCGAGCACGACCTGGTCATGTGGTGGAACTTCGTCGGGCGCAGCCACGCGGACATCGAGCAGGCGCGGGCCGCCTGGTCGTCGGACGCGTTCGCCCAGCGCTTCGGCGTCGTCGCCGGGCACGACGGCGTCCGGATCCCGGCGCCCGACCTGCCGAACGTCCGGCTGTCACCACGCCGGCGCCCCGGTCGGGCATGATCGGGGCGTGACCGACGTCTCAGCCCTGCCCCCGCGCACCCAGCTCGTCGCACGAGCGCTCGACGCAGCCGGCGCCCGCGGCGCGATCGCGACGCTGCCCGACTCGGCCGCCACGGCCGCGCTCGCCGCGACCGCGCTCGGGTGCGAGGTGGGCGCGATCGCGAACAGCCTGGTCTTCTGGGCGGACGGTCGGCCGCTGCTGGTGATGACCAGCGGTCGGCACCGCGTCGACACGGCCGGGCTGGCGCACCGGCTCGACCGTTCCACCGTCGTGCGTGCGACGCCCGAGCAGGTCCGGGAGGCCACCGGTCAGGCGATCGGCGGGGTCGCGCCCGTGGGCCACCCGCAACCTCTCGAGACGGTCGTCGACGCGGCTCTGGCCGACTACCCGCGCGTCTGGGCCGCGGCCGGCACCCCGCACACGGTCTTCCCGACGACGTTCGACGAGCTCGTCCGCATCACCGGGGGCTCGGTCCACCCTGTTGGTCCGTAAGGGCGACTTTCGTCTCAAGAAGCGCGTGTTCATCCGGTTCCTGGGGCAACTTCTGGTAGACACCCCTCGTCCGCTTTCGCACACAGGGGAGAAACCGCTCATCATGCGCACACCCGCACGCTTCCTCGCCGCCGCCGTGGCCGCGACCCTCGGCCTCGGTCTGCTGTCCACGACCGCGCAGGCCAACGACTCGACGACCGTCAAGCACCAGGGTGTCACCGCCAAGCTGACCGTCCACGACATCAAGAACAAGCTCGGCACGATGTCCGACAAGCACTGGGTGACCCTCACGGTCAAGACACCCGCCGCGGCGCACGACGTCGCCGACGGCATCGACTTCGGCGTGAAGTCGGTGAGCTGGTACGCGCTGATCACCGTCACCGGCGCCAAGAGCTGCAACGGGTCGGCCGCGGTCCCGACGAAGACCGGTTCCGGGAGCTACACGATCCCGTTCAAGGTGAAGTCCAAGCGCTCGACGAGCACGACGATCGGGACGTACGTCACCTCCGGCGCGTGCAAGGTCAGCGCGAAGGTCTCGGCCTACCGCTACGCGAGCAACCCCGCGCTCGACGTCGACACCGACTTCACGGTCAAGGCCACGGGCTACATCCGCAGCGCGGTGAAGGTGACCACGCCGCACCGCTCGGCGACCTCGGTCAAGAAGAACCACACGGTCACGCTCTCCGGCAGCGCCACCTACCAGAAGGCCAGCCCGACGGTCTCGTACAAGTACAAGCCGCTGGCCAAGGGCACCAAGGTCACCATCCAGTTCCGCGCCAAGGGCTCGAAGACCTGGAAGTCCGTCAAGACGGTCAAGGTGACCGGTTCCAAGGGTCACTGGAGCGCCAAGGTCAAGGTCACCAAGACCGGCTCCTACCGTGCGGTCGTCAAGGCGACGAGCAAGCTCCAGACGAAGGCGTCGTCGTCGGTGGTCGTCAAGAAGAAGTAGGACACCACCTTCAGGCACGTCCCCGCGGCGCACGGACCGAACGGTCCGTGCGCCGCGGTATCTCTCCCGCCTCGCGCCGCTCCTCCACGGTCGACGGTGCGCACGGTCGCGCGCCGCGCGAGCGGAGGTGTCTCACGTGAGCTATCCGGGTGACGGCCGGCTGCCGGTCATCTACGTCCGCGGCTTCGCCGGTGGTCCGGCGGGCATCGACAACGCGGTCGGTGACCCGCTCTACGGCTTCAACGAGGGCTCGGTCCAAGTCCGGGTGGACGGCGCCGATCGCGCGGCGTTCCACCAGTTCGAGAGCCCGCTGCTGCGCCTCATCGGCGAGCACGGCTACCAGCTGCTGGTGCACGGCAACCAGGCGGCGTACCTGGCGGACCAGGAGGCCGGCTCGGTGCCGGCGGCATCCATCTGGGTCCACCGCTTCTACGACGCGTTCGCCCCCGCGCTCACCAAGGACGCACCGGCGTTCTCGATCGAGTCCGCCGCCAGGTCGTTGCTCGACCTCGTGCTGCTGGTCCGCAAGCAGACCGGCGCCCCGCGCGTCTTCCTGGTGGCGCACTCCATGGGCGGCCTGGTGGTGCGCTCGATGATCCAGAAGGTCGCCGTCGAGGACGAGCACCTGGGCGGACGCCCCGACGCCGCCGCGGCGCTCGTCGACCGCGTCTTCACGTACGCGACGCCGCACGGGGGCATCGAGTTCGCGGTCGGGTTCGGGCTGCTGGAGAAGGTGCGCGACCTGACGGGCATCCAGGGCGCCGACATCTTCGGTCCCGCACGCATGCGCGAGTACCTGACGCCCTCGGGCGCCGTGACGGGAGCGTTCGACGCGACCGTGATGCCGGCGGACGGCTTCCCCCACGAGCGCCTCTTCTGCCTGGTCGGAACGGACTCGGACGACTACGACGTCGCGAAGGGGCTGTCCGCGCGGGCCGTCGGCGCCCGCAGCGACGGGCTCGTGCAGATCGACAACGCGTACGTGCAGGGCACGCCGCGCGCGTTCGTGCACCGCAGCCACTCGGGCCGGTTCGGGATCGTCAACTCCGAGGAGGGGTACCAGAACCTGTCCCGGTTCCTGTTCGGCGACCTCGGGGTGGAGGCCACCCTGACCGGGTTGCGTCTTCCCGGCACGCCCGACGACGACACCGACTGGCAGCTCGAGGCGGCGCTCTCGATCCGCGGCCTGCCGGTCGTGCTGCACGAGCAGAGCACCGCGCACCTGTGCCCGATCCAGATCGAGCGCCCCGCCACCGCCGACACCGCCGCCACTCCCCTCCCGCTGGTCCGCACGTACCTGTCGTCGCAGGCCACCCGACCGACGGACGCGTCGGGCGGCCGCGTCGCGACCATGCGCCACGTCCTGCGGCTGCGGCTGCTGTCGCTGCGCCGCCGCGGCGGGCTGCTGTCCTTCACGGACCACCTCGAGCAGACCGCGGACTGGGAGGACACCCTGGTCGTCGACATCGGCCCGGACGCGACGGGCCGGCCGGCGACGTGGGGCGTCTGGGCGTCGTCGCTCCCCGGCGCGATCCGGGACTGGTCGCCGGACCCGCTGCACGACCCCCCGCTCGTCGACGCCGAACCGGCGCCGGGCCACTGGCGGGTGAACGTGCCGGTGCCGCCCGCCGCGCAGGGGCTCCTCGGTGCGGCGGCCGGCGTCACGATCGAGGTCGTCGGGCGCTCGACCGCGGACCGTGGCCTGTGATGGCGACGCCGGTCGGATCGAGCGACCTGTTCGAGACGCCCGCGCCGGGCGCCCCCGCCGACGTGTTCGCGACGCGCGTCGTCGCGGCAACCATCGGGGCCGCGGAGATCCTCGCGATCTATCTGGGCAGGCGCCTCGGCTGGTACGACGACCTCGTGACGTACGGGCCCTCGACGTCCCGGGAGCTGGCGGACCGCACCTCGACCCAGGAGCGCTACGCGCGCGAGTGGCTCGAGCAGCAGGCCGTCAGCGGCTGGTTGGTGGTCGACGACGTCGCAGCACCGGCGACCGCCCGCCGGTACCACCTGCCACCGGGCGCCGCCGAGGCGCTGACGGACGTCGACAGCCTGGCGTTCACCGCGCCGGCAGCCGGGATCGCCGTGGCCGCAGGTCGACGCATCGACGACCTCGCGGCCGCCTACCGCGACGGCGGCGGGGTGAGCTGGTCACAGCTCGGTCCGGACGCGCGCGAGGCCCAGGCCGCGTTCAACCGACCGATGTTCCTGCACGAGCTCGCCCAGCAGATCGTCCCGCAGCTCCCGGACCTGCACGCCGCCCTGGTACGTGGCGCACGGGTCGCGGACGTCGGGTGCGGGGAGGGGTGGTCCGCCATCGGGCTCGCGCACGCGTTCGAGAGCGCGACGATCGAGGGATTCGATCTCGACGAGCCCTCGGTGGCGGCCGCGTCGGCGCACGCCGCCGACGCGGGCGTCGCCGACCGGGTCCGGTTCTCGGCCGTCGACGCGACCGACCTCGCCGCCCACGCTCGCGGAGCCTTTGATGTCGTGACTGCGTTCGAGTGCGTCCACGACCTGCCCGACCCGGCGGCCGTCCTGCGTGCGATGCGCTCGGTCGTGCGTCCGGGCGGCTACGTGCTGGTCATGGACGAGCGGACCGCGGAGCAGTTCACGGTGCCGGCCGGTCCGGTCGAGCGGCTGCTGTACGGGTACTCCCTGCTGTGCTGCCTGCCCGACGGGCTCTCGACCCCGGGAAGCGTCGGGACGGGGACGGTCATGCGACCCGACCTCCTGGCCCGGTACGCGGCCGACGCCGGTTTCGACCACCTCGAGGTGCTGCCGATCGAGCACGAGTTCTTCCGGTTCTACCGGCTGCACCCGTGATCAGTCGTCGGCCGCCCCGGCCCCGCCCTTGAGCTCGGCGCTGATCTGGTCCGCGTCGAGGACGTCGAGCGCGGACGTGAGGGCCGCCGAGCTGAACGTGCCGATCGATCGCGCCTCGAGCAACGCGGCACGCTGCGCGGCGATGATCGCGAGCCGCAGCTCGAGCACCTGCGCATTGATCAGGCGCGACTTCTCCTGCAGCTCCTCCGCCTGCTCCATGCGGGCCTGTCGTCGTGCCCGCTCGAGCACCCGCGGGTGGTACGCGCTGCCGTCCGAGCGCCGTAGCTCGGGGTCGTCGACGACGCCTGCCGCGGCATCGGCGAGCGCCGACATGAGTGCTGAGCGCTCGTCGCCCTCCTCCTGCTCGGCACCACCGACGCCCAGCCGACGGACCACCCACGGCAGCGTGCCGCCCTGGACCAGGAGGCTGCCCGCTGCGGCCGTGAACGCGATCAGCACGAGCAACGGGCGCTGCGGAGTGTTGTGGGGCAGCGTGAGCGCCGCCGCCACCGTGACCGCGCCGCGCATGCCGGCCCACACCAGGACGACGCCGTCCCGACCGGTCAGCGGCTGCGCGGCCAGGTAGTCGACGTCCGCGAGGTGCTGCGCGACCCTCTTGGTCCAGTCCCGCTGCCGCCGGCCGGCGCGCGTCGGGTCACCGGGGCGGACCCGGTGCTCGTCGTCCCTTCGCCGCGTCTGCTTCTCGTACCGGGCGGCCGCGTCGAGGACGCGGGCACGCTCGGCTTCGGGGTCGATCCGCTTCCCGCTGCCCACGAGGAGTACGACGGCGACGTACACGCTGCGCAGCAGCAGGGCGACGACGACCGCCACCACGCCCATCCACACGGCCAGCCAGATCGAGTCGTGCTCGTCACGCACCTCGTCGACCAGCCCGAACAGCTGCAGCCCCATCGTCAGGAACACGCCGCCCTCGAGGACGACCTCGACGGTCGACCAGTTCGAGGTCTCCGCCAGCCGGTCCTGGGCGCGCAGGTAGCGCGCCGATCCCTGGCCTGTGATCAGCCCGGCGGTGACCGCGGCGACCAAGCCGGACGCGCCGAAGTGCTCCGCCGGTGCGAAGGCGACGAAGGGTGCGACGAACGAGATCGCAGTGGACGCGGCGGCATCGTGGAGCGCCGACCGGACGCGCAGGTTCAGGACACCGACGACCGCACCGATCGCGACCGCGATGACGATCGAGCGCAGGAAGTCGCCCGCGACGCCCCACAGCGAGACCGAGCCGGCGATCGCCGCGACCGCCGACCGAAGGATGACCAGCGCGGACGCGTCGTTGAGCAGGCTCTCGCCCTCGAGCACCGTGACGACGCGCGGTGCGACACCCAGGCGTTTGACGATCGTCGTGGCGACGGCGTCGGTCGGCGAGACGACGGCGCCCAGCGCGATGCCGGTCGCGAGGTTGATGCCGGGCAGCAGCCACGCGAACACCAGGCCGAGCGCCACGGAGGTGAGCACGACGAGCGAGACGGACAGACCGCCGATCGTCCCGAAGTCGCGGCGGAAGTCCATGGTCGGCATCGAGACGGCCGCGGAGTACAGCAGGGGCGGCAGGACGCCCGCGAGGATCCACTCCGGGTCGATCTCCACCGCGCCGACGAAGGGCAGGAAGCTGACGAGGACGCCCAGCGCGACCAGCAGCAGCGGCGGTGCGACGCCGATGCGTCGGGCGAGCGCGTTCACGGCCACGACCGCGACGACGCCCGCCGAGACCACCAGTGCTGGATCCATCCACCCTCCCCGTGTCCGGTTCGATCCTGCCGCAGATCAGGGGCCTGCGGGGGCCTCGGCAGCCGTCAGGACCCCAGGTGCTCGGCCAGCAGGTAGCCCAGGGTCGCGGCGACGACGGTCAGCAGCAGCGTGCCGAGAGCGTTGGTCACGGCGCGGCGGTAGGCGCCCTGCTGCGCGAGCCGCGCGGTCTCGACCGTCGCGGTGGAGAAGGTCGTGAACCCCCCGCAGAAGCCGGTCGCGGCGGCCGTGTAGGCGTCGGGCGAGATCGCGCCGGACGCCAGGGCGCCCGCAAGGACGCCGATCAGCAGCGAGCCCGCGACGTTGATGCCGATCGTCGACCACGGCAACCTCGTCGTCCAACGAGCGCGCACCCAGCCGTCGGTGGTGAAGCGAGCGGCGGCTCCCAGGCCGCCCAGCACACAGACCAGGACGACGATCATCGGTCAGGTCCCTGCTCGTCGGGCTCGGGGACGGCGATCGCCCGACGAGCGCCGAGCAGGATCCCGCCCGTCGCCGCCGCGGTCCCCACCACCACGGTCGTCAGGCCGTAGGCGAGGGCGGCGCCCACCCGGCCGTCGGACCACAGGCCGTGGATCTCCAGGGCGAGGGCGGAGTAGGTCGTGAACCCG
>Ga0160448_100697_pt1 | contig 11308 bp, 9 predicted proteins | sample HID1973M_E1MG_FD_108269 | JGI IMG/M metagenome (GOLD analysis project Ga0160448, IMG submission 108269) | Enriched mosquito-associated microbial communities from UW Madison campus, WI, USA - HID1973M_E1 MG | ecosystem: Host-associated > Arthropoda: Insects > Digestive system > Unclassified ...
CGAGGCGGCGGCCGGTGAACCGCATCCGTGAGAAGGAGTAGGCCGCGAGTCCCCCGAGAACGACGGTGCCGGCCGCGGTGACGAGCCCGATGAGGAGTGTGTTCGCGAACCACGAGGCGAACGGCTGGGCCGGGTTGGAGAAGAGCTCGACGTAGTTGCCGAGGTCGAGCTGGCTGAAGAGCCCGTTCGATCCGACGAGGCTGCCGTTCGGATTGAGCGACGCCGACACGATGTAGAGGATCGGGAAGATCGCGATGACGGACGTCCCGATCGCGACGACGTATCTGCCCACGAGGCTGAGCGTCGACCGGCGGCGATGCGACGGCTGTCCCTGCCGCGGACGCTTGCGGTCGGCCGCGACGACGACAGGGGAGGCGGATGCCGTGGGAACAGAGTCGGTGAGCATCAGTTCAGCTCCTCCAGTGCTTTGGTCTGACGGAAGCTGACCAGCGAGATGATGGCGACCAGCACGAAGATGATGATCGAGAACGCACTCGCGAGGCCGAAATCGCGACCGCCCGTCTCTCCGAACGCCACCTTGTAGACGAGCGTGATGAGGATGTCGGTGGCACCGACGTTCATGTCGGTGGAGATGTCCTGCGGACCACCGCGCGTGAGCATGTAGATCAGATTGAAGTTGTTGAAGTTGAACGCGAACGACGCGATGAGCAGCGGCGCCATCGACACCATCAGCAAGGGCAGTTTGATCCGCCGGAAGATCGCCCACGGCCCCGCACCATCGACCTTCGCCGCCTCGATCAGCTCGCTCGGAATCGATTGCAGCGCCCCCGTCGCGACCAGGAACATGTACGGGTATCCCAGCCACAGGCTCACCGTGAGAATGCTGATCTTGGCGAGGACCGGGTCGGTGAGCCATGGGATCTGGGCACCGCCGAGGAGCACCTGATTGATGAAGCCGAACTGCGGGTTCAGCATCCCGCTCCAGATGATCGCTGAGAGGAACACGGGGAACGCGTAAGGCAGGATCACGAGCACGCGGAAGGTCCGCCGGAAGCGCAGCCGCCAGTCGTCGAGCACGACGGCGAGGAACACCCCCGCCGCGAAGGTCGCGCCGACGGTGAAGCCCGCGAACACGAGCGTCCAGACGACGACGGCGAACAGCGGCTCCCGGATCGACTCCTCGGTGAAGGCGCGGGCGAAGTTCTCGAAGCCGACGTCGATCTTCCATCCGGGCATGAGCTCGCGCCCGTCGGGGGCGACGAAGGCGCCGTCGCCGGTGTCGACGTAGCGGGTACCCGTGGCGACGTCGACGAAGGCGTCCGTCTCCGGGTCGTACTGCATCGTCGCGGAGTAGACGAACGCCTGCGAGCCGTCGGGCGTTCGCAGCGCGCCGTCGTTGGGGTCTGCCGTGAGCGGAACACTCATCGACGCGATGAGCTCCTGGCTGGCGATCATGTCCGCGAAGTCGAGCGTCGCGTAACCCTCCAGGCCGACCGCCTTTCCGCCGTCGAATCGAGCGGAAGGCGCCGGCTCGAGCGGGCGGTCGTCGCTTCCGACCGCCGCCTCCCCGTCGGGCCCGGTCACGAGGAAGGCGAGCTGGCCGGCGCGCTCGAGGACGACCATCGCGTACGCGGGCGATTCCGGGACGCGTACGAGCGACTTGTCGATGAGGACTTCGATCGCGTCCTCCTTCGTGCCGATGTGGCCGTCGCCGTAGTTGGTGAAGGCGATGTAGCCGCTGTAGACGATCGCGTACATCTGGAAGACGACGAGGAAGATCGTCCCCGGGATCAGGTACTTGGCGGGCAGGGCGTCGCGGCGCAGATACACCCAGTTGACCGCGACGGCTGCGGCGATCACCGCGATCGAGAGCAGCCAGTCGTCGTTGAGGGCCAGCACGAGCGCGGCATAGACGACGAGTGCGTCCAGAATCCCGAGGGCGATGACCTTGATGAGGACGACACGAAGGGATGCCGAGCCGAAGGGCGCCTGTCCGCGCGGCGGCGGCGCAGCTGCCGGTCTGTCGTTCGCCGAGTCCGGGTCGGCTGCTCGCTCGATCGTGCTGTGCATTCGTGCTCCTGCTGTCGGTGCGGGTGCGGGGTACGGGGCCGAGGTCGCGAGAGGCGCGCGACCCCGGCCCCGGTCTGTGGGGTCAGCCGTCGATGGCTGCCTGGATGCGGGCGGCCATCGCCTGCCACGCCTCGGTCGGGTCTCCGGCGGTGTTGTTGACCAGCGCTGATTGCGTCGAGCCCCAGTTGTCCCACACCGCGCCCATCTCGGGGATCGCCGGCATCGGGACACCGGTGAGCCCCACCTCGCCATACGCGCTCACATCGGGGTTCGTCGCGGCGGCCACCTCGAATGCCGACAGGAGCGCCGGAGGACGCCCGCCCGCTTCGTACAGCGCCAGCTGCGCGTCCTCGCTGCCGATGTAGTTGACGACGAACTCGTTCGCCGCGAGCGCGTTCTTGCTCTGGGCGCTCACGAAGAAGCCCTGCACGCCGACGAACGGCGTCGGCGCCTCAGGACCGGCCTGGGGGATCGCCTCGATCGCGTAGTCGATGCCGGCCTCCTGGAACACCGGCAGGTTCCACGGCCCCGAGAGCATGTACGGCGACTTGCCCGCCGCGAACTCGTCGCGCGCGATGTCGCCCGTGATGTTCGTGTTGATGACTCCGTCCGCGCCCCATTCGATGAGCTTCGCGGCGAACTCATTGCCGCCCTCGCTGCCGATCAGGAGGTCTTCGGGGTTGTAGCTGCCGTCCTCGTTGGTGCCGAAGAGGGGGGCGCCGTACGACGTCTGCAGCGGGTAGAGGTGGTAGGGGTCCGAGTCCACAGGGTCGGACGGGATCAGCACGGGGTACTGGGCCGCACCACTGGCGACGACCGCCTGTCCCTTGGCGACCAGCTCGTCCCACGTCGCCGGTGTCGAATCCGCGAGCGCCGTGTTGCGCACCAGCGCGATGTTCTCGAGCGAGACGGGCAGGCCGTAGGTGACGCCCTCGTAGCTCATGGCGCGGATCGCGACCTCCGGGAAGTTCGCCGCGGCGTCGCCCAGCTCGAGTGGTGCGACGACGCCGTTCTGGGCGAGCTGGCCGAGCCAGTCGTTCCCGCCGACCATGATGTCCGGGCCCTCACCGGTCGGGACCTGCTGGATGAAATCCTCCCGCATGACATCGCCGTACTCCTTCTGGACCAGCTCGACCTCGATGCCCTTGTCGGCCTCGAACTCTGCGGCGATGTCCTCCATCTCTTCGACGCGGTTCGCGTCGACCCAGACGGTCAGCGTCGCCGGCGGCTCGGACGAGGTGTCGTCGCCGCTGCCGCCGGAGCATCCGCTCAGCGTCGCGGCCAGGACCACGCCGCCCGCGACGAACCCCGTCGCGATTCCTCGATTCACCCTCACTGGTGCTGCCTTTCTCCGTGATTGTCAGATCGCTCGATGCAAGCGCTTGCATCCGGATGGGAGCAGAGGTGCATCTTTGCGTCTTGTGCATCGTGGCAGACTCTTGCACGGCTTGCAAGTTCTTTCAGAAATGTCGCTCGCTCTTCATCATCGGCACGGCGAAATCGACCAGTTCGACCAGCGACATCGAGCGGCATCGGGCATTCCCGATCGTGACGCAGCGCACCCGCCCGGCCGCCTCGAAGGCGTCGCCGATCCCTTCGAAATCGCCGTCGTCGACGACGGCTTCTTCCCACGTCTGCCACGCCCGCTCGCCCTCGACCTCGATCGCTGCGCCATTGCGCACGACCGCTCGGACCCGGCCTGCTGCGGCCCGCTCCTCGGCGAGGTGCAGAGCGGTGCACTTGTCGAAGCCGACGCCGAGCAGCAGCAGCCGCGCGTCGAGATCGTAGAGCCGCGCCAGCGGCGAAGATTCGCCGAAGGGCGATTCCGGCTCGTGCACCCGTGTGATCTCCGCGGCCTCCAGGCCCGCGGCCGCGAAGGAACGGTGCGGATGCGGGCTGCGTCGACTGTCGGGCTGAAGCCTGAACAGCTCCGCTATCCGACCCATCGACCGGGTCGGCGTCAGTCGCTCGTCGTACACCGGCAACGCATTCCGCACCCGGGCACGCTCGCACGCGCCGAGGGCGGGGTCGTCCAGGTAGTCGGGATCGCACAGCTGCCAGCTCTGGGCGGGCATGACGATCGTGCCGAACGACCCCACCGCCGCGCGGAGGGCTTGGACGACGGTCTGCTCCGCCCCGGCGACGAGCCCGAACGCCGACAGCGACGCGTGCACGAGCACGAGGCTCCCGGGGTCGATCGCGAGGTCGGCGAGACCCTCTACGAGGTCCCTCTCAGAGACCACGAGTGCCGTATCCCCGGATGCCGGGTCTGCAAGAGTTTTCAATCTGGCGCGTATCCCCTCAGCGAGATGTCCAGCGAACGGTCTCTGGAACGCTCTCAGGAGCCGGCCACGAGGTGCAAGCGCGACCATTCCTGCGCCGGCACAGGTGCCTCACCGGGTTCGACCTGCAGAGGGAACGCCGCGAACGCAGGTCCGCGCGAAGATATGCGGATGCCGTCGTCACGGAACTGCACCGTGACGTCGCCGAAGGCCGGCTGCTGCTCAGCGATATCGCCGAAGGACGGCCGCCGCTCAGCGACGTCGCCGACAGCCGACAGCGGGAGCTCGGCCTCGGCGGCACCGGCCGCAGCGAAGACGAGGACCGCATCATCTTCCAGCTCGCGGACGAACACCATGCAGTCGTCGTCGGCGTGGAGCCATCGAAGGCCGCCGGTCTGCAGGGCCGGCGACCCGCGCCGCAGCCGGGCGAGTCCGCCGTAGACATCTGCGAGTCGAGGCTCCTCACCCCACGGGATGGGCTTTCGGGAGTCCTCGCCGTTCTCTCCCTTCAGCCCGAACTCGTCCCCGGCGAAGACGACGGGCGTTCCCGGCAGCGTCATGGAGAGCCCCGCCGCGACGATCTGAGCACGGTCATCCGCCCGCTCGGCGAAGCGCGGCGTGTCATGGGTGTCGATCGCGTTCATCGCGAGTTCGCGGACCGCCCACGGATAGGTTCCCGTGAACCGGCGGTGGCTGCCGACGACGTCCGCAGCCGTGTACCTCGGCTCGACGTCGAACGGGATGCCGAAGTGGTGTGCGGGCCGCTCGCGGCGTCCGCGGAGCCACTGCCAGAGCGGGCGCGTGAAGGCCGAGTAGCTCATGGGCGCCTGCCATCCCTCGCCGTCGAAGTCTGCGGTGGCGTCGTTGGTGGACTCCGCGTACAGCACTCCATGCCCCGGTGCCTCTTCGACCGTCCGGCGGACCGCTCGCTGGATCGCGCGGTTGAGGTCGTCGTCGCGGAGCCTCGCCGTCATGTTCGCGACGTCGATTCGCCAGCCGTCCAGGTTGTACGGCGGACGCAGCCACTTGGCCACGACGCTGTCGTCGCCTTCGACGAAGCGGCGCCTGAGCGTCTCGGACTTCCAGTTCAGCTTCGGCAGAGTCGGAACGCCGTACCACGCCACGTATTCGGTGTGCTCTGCGTTCGTCCAGTAGTAGAAGTCTCCCTCCGGCGCCTCCGGTTCGCCGTGGGCGGCCGTGAACCACTCGTGGGCATCGCCGGTGTGATTGGTCGTGAGATCGCCGATGACCCGAATACCGCGGGCGTGGGCCGCCTCCACGACCCTGATGAGCGCTTCATCGCCACCGAGGAGGGGATCGACGCGGTCGAAGCTGGACGCGTCGTAACGGTGGTTCGACCTCGCCGGGAAGAACGGCGTCAGGTAGATGAGCGTGACGCCGATGCGCTCGAGATGGTCCAGTCGCTCGGCAATGCCATCGAGGTCGCCGCCGAAGAGCTGGCGCGGGGTGGCGGGGCCGCTCGAGATCACGTCGTCGGACCAATCGGCCCGGCGCGCCCAATCAGGGAAGGGCCGGTCATCCGCCGCCTCGGAGCGCGCGAAACGGTCCGGGAAGATCTGGTACATCACCTGCGAGCTCGCCCACTCGGGCGCAGGTGAATACGTCGTGACTCGGAAATCGTGTGCGTCCAGCGGCTCGAGGCTGTCCATTCCCGTGGCTGCGAGCCAGCGCGCGCTGCCGTCGGCCATGTTGAGGAGGAAACGATAACGCGTCACGGGATTCGGGATGTCGAACCTCCCCTCCCACCACGTGACTGCGCGCCGGCGCTGCGCGGCCTCCATCGAGTGGTAGACCGGCTCTCCGTCCGAGAGCACGCGCACGGCCATCGAGACGACCTCGCCGAAGTCGTCCGGAACGCGCACACGGACGACGAAGGGCTCCCCCATCTGCGCAGTCCGGATCGGCGCGTAGAGCGCTGATCCGTCGTGGTGTGGCTGTGCGTGCAGATCCTGCATGGTCTCGCTCTCTGTCGACGGTGGGGAGCGGCCGCGGTGCGGCGCTCACTGACGAGACTGACGATAGCAAGCTCTTGCAGCTTCTGAAAGATCTTGCAGAACGAGTACGCTGTTGCCTCAAAGCGTGAAGATCTCCACCACAGAGGCTGATCGCCGGCGCAGGTCTGATCGAGCCGGCGCAGCGTTCGCCCTGGAGCGGGTCGAGGGTGATCTCCGTGCCCGCGGAGGGCCGGAGAAGGCCCGCGAACGGGCGCGCACGCAACGGGTCCGGTCCGAGCGGTGGGACTCTGCGACTGCTGTAGGTTCCCGCTTGAGATGGCGGATAACGCCGGGATTCCACGGTATTCGGCAGCGCGTTCGGGTTCAGGATTCCACGAGAAATGGCGAAATCCGAGAGAAGGCGCCGCAGGTGCCCTATCCACGGAGTTCGACGTCCGTCGAGTAGACGCGGAGAAGCGCAGCCCGCTCAGCTTCGACCACTAGTTGATCTCCACGGCGCCCCGGAGCCCGTGTCCCGAAACGTCAAGCATTCGGGGGAAGTGCTCCTTAGTGGAAGCGTCCGTGCAATCGCGAGTGATCTTCTGGTCCTGGGTGCGGTCTTTGCGTTCGTGTTCAACGCGATTCAGGACAAGCCGAAGGCACAGCGAACGGTGAGATGCTCGATCTCCGGAAAGCACTCCGCGAGTGGTCGACGGCGACCAGTAAGACATCTCGGGCATGAAACCACTGATCGCGTTGACCAAGCGGACCGCTGGGCTCGTAACGCTGATCCGCCGCGGCGGTGTCCCGTGAGCTCGATGCGTCGCGAGGAGGATCGAACGCCAATCCGCCCTTAGATGAGCTTGATCGTGATTCCGCTGTTGGCCTTTCCGACGCTGCTGAACTTCCACCGCTCCAGAGAGTGTTCGCGGAGTTCTTCGAGCAGGCCGACGGGATCGGGGTGCGTTCCGATTAGCGCCTCAGATGAGACGCGACGTTCGATGGTGGCTTCGGCAGGGTCAACAGTCTCGAGAGCGATGCCGATCCTCACCGGGGGTGCAGGGGCTTCGGTTCGGGGTTCAGTCGGTGAGGAATTTCGCGGCGATCGGGGCGAACTTCTGCCAGTACTGGAAGATGCCGCCGTGGCCGGAGTTGGGGTAGATGATCAGCTCACTGCCGGTGATGCGCCGGTGCAGGTCCTCGGAGAGCACGGAGGGGACCATGCGGTCGTTGTCGCCGTTGGCGATCAGGGTCGGCCCCGTGATCACGGACAGGTCCGAGGGGGTCGAGCGCCCGTACCGTTGGATGGCCTTGAGCTGACGGCTGAACGAGGCGTTGCTGATCGGCTGGTCGCGGTCGACGGTGCGCTCCTGGAGACGCTCAACGAACGCCTTACCGGCCCGCTTGCCGTCGGCGTCACGGTTGAAGAAGAGGAACTCCTTCGGATCAGACCGGGTGATCACGGAGCGGAAGATGTCCCAGTAGGTGGTGCCGACGACCTTGTCGATGTTCTTCCCACCGCGCGGGCCGGTGCCGGTGAGCACGAGCTTGCGCACCAACCCGGGGTGAGCCACGACGAGGTCCTGGGCAATCATGCCGCCCATCGAGAAGGAGAAGATGTCGATCTTGTCGTAGCCCAAACCCTTCGTGATGAACCGGTAGGCGTCGGCCGCGGCTTCTTCGAGGGTGTCGGGAACCTGCCCGGAGGAGGCACCGACGCCGAGCTGGTCGAAAGCGATGACGTGGCGGGTCTTCGCGATCTGATCGATGATGCGCGGGTCCCAGTTGTCCAGGGTTGCGGCGAGGTGGACGAAGAAGATCACGGGGATGTCTTCTTTCGGGCCGAGTTCCCGGTAGGCGAAGGTGTCCCCGTCGACGGTGACGGTCTTGGCCGGGGCTTTGGCGTAGGAGGTGATGACGGGTTCGGTGGTGCTCATGAGGGTGCTCCTTGGGGGTCTGAGTGTGCTCGGAAAGCGGCCTGGCGGATAGGGGTTATGCGGGCTGGTTGGCGCCGGTGATGACGGCTTTGCCGCGGATGCTGCTGGTGCCGAGGGAGGCGAGGGCCTGCACGGTCTGGTCGAAGGGGAAGGTCGCGCCCACGACCGGGCGGATGACGCCGGCGTCGACGAGCTCGGCGATCTGGCGCAGCTGGTCGCCGGAGGCGTGCATGAGGAGGAACTCGTATGTCACGCCGAGTTTTCTGGCGAGCGCGCGGGTCTTGCGGCTGAGGGCCGTGATGGCCAGGCGCAGCACCGGGTTCAGGCCTGCGGCTTTGGCGAACGCGGGGGTGGGTGGCCCGGAGATCCCGACGGCCTTCCCGCCGCGCTTCAAGACCGTGAGCGACTTGGTGAGGTTGTCCCCGCCGAGCGGGTCCAGGACGAAGTCGTAGCCGGAGAGCTCGGACTCGAAATCGTGGGTGCGGTAGTCGATGACGACGTCGGCGCCGAGCTCGCGGACGAAGTCGGCGTTCTTGCCCGACACGGTGGTCGCGACGTGCGCACCGAGGTGCTTGGCGAGCTGGATCGCGATCGACCCGACCCCGCCGGCACCGGCGTGGATGAGCACCTTCTGCCCCGGCTGCACGTTGCCCTTCTCCACCAGGGCCTGCCATGCGGTCAGGGCCACCAGCGGAAGCGATGCTGCCTCCACCGTACTGATCGAGGTCGGAGCCGGTGCGAGGTCTGCTTCGTCGACGGCGATGCGTTCGGCGAAGGTGCCGATGCGGTGATCCCGCGGCCGGGCATACACCCGGTCCCCGGCGGTGAAGCCGGTCACGTTCGATCCGGTGCGGATCACGGTGCCGGCCAGGTCGTGGCCGAGGGTGAGGGGGGGCTTGTAGGGCAGGATCGCCTTGAACTCACCTGCCCGGAGTCGCTCGTCGAGGTGGTTCAGCCCTGCGGCCTCGACTCGGATCAGGACGTCTCGGTCGCCGACCGTAGGCTCGGGGATGTCGGCCTCGTGGACGGGCTGCTGGTACTTGTCGAACACGAACGCTCGCATGATGCGGTTTCTCCTTGGATTGGGGTGGTCAGCCGGCTAGGAAGCGGCCGATGAGGTCGGCGACGATCCGGCGGTTCTGGGACACCACACCGTGCCCGGAGTCCGGGAACACACGGACCTGCGCGGACGGGAACCGGTGCCGCAGGGCGTCGGCGTTTGCGGGCGGGTGCGCCGTGCGGTCCATGCAATGCCCCTCCCTCAGATGCTCGAGCCGACAGCTCGAACCCCATCCACCGAGTTCACTCAAACGTGAGTGCGCTCAGTAATCATACCAAGCGATATGGCACGGAGTCTCGCCCCTCCGAGTCGACGGGCCCGACGGGAGCAGGAGAAGCGACCAGGCTGAGGAGGAGCGATCTGACTCTCATCCCTGCCTGGTGGCGGAGGACCTTCGACGGTGGCTCCCTGTTACTGAGGTGCTTGCGGGCGATTGCCTTTTCGGACCTCGACGATCAGCAGGACGGCGACGGTGACGGCGAGCACGGTGAGCGCGATCGCGGCGGCTCCGACGGCAGCGCGCAGGGAGACGGCGGTGGCGACTGCGCCGACGCCGATCGCGGTCGCGGCTTGCAGGGTGTAAGCGATGAGGTAAAGGAAGGACAGGGTCGAGCCGCGGTGGTGTTGGGGGGCGAGTCGGTTGATGAGGCCAAGCCCACCGGTGAACGCCAGGGCGTAGGCGATGCCGCCGACGACGCACCATGCCAGGAAGAGTGCAAGCGATTGGAGCGCGCTGGCGGCCGCCATCAGGCCGAGGCTGGCCAGCGTCAGTGCCGCGCCTGCCCAGATGAGGGAATGGGCGTGGAATCGGGCGAGGAACAGTCCGGTGATCCCGATGAACGCCGCCGAGGAGGCCAGCAGGATGCCGACGAGAGCAGTGTTGTCGGTGTGCGTGAATTGGTCGATCATGTGCGCGCCGAGGGAGAGGAAGATCGCCCCGACACAGTAGGCGAGACCGACCGAGAGCGTGGCGATAACGAACCCGATCCGGATCCCCGCGGGGACGAAGGGAGCCTGTGGTCGCCACCGGGCCTTGGCCTGCGGCCGGTCGTCGGGTGTGGCCAGCAGCGCCGCGGTAGTGGCCGCGGCGAGGGCGAAGAGGACGAGGTAGCTCCACAACAGCGGGAGAGGCAGGTACTCGGCGAACACTCCGCTGAGAAGCAGCGCAACGGTGAGGCCGGTCGCGGTGGCGACCGTGGCGGTGGTGCTCGCGAAGCGGGGGCTGTGTGTGGTGTTGTTCTCGATCAAGGATGCGGTGGCAGCCCCCATCGCAAGACCGGCCCCGGCCCCTTGCAGGACGCGGCCGATATAGAGGAAGCCGACATGAGGCGCGAAAGCGAACACCACCCCGGAGATGCCGATGAGCGCGACGCCCGTGATCATGACCCACCTGCGACCGAATAGATCGGACAGGTTCCCGAACAGCGGGAGCACCACGATCAGTGCCAGCTGATACGTCGCGAACACCGTCGTCACGACAACCGGAGTGAGATCCCACTTCGCGGCGTAGATCGGGTAGAGCACGCTCGGCGCACCCGAGGACCACAGCGCGAGGGCCAGGACCGACGCGGCAGCCCAGAACGCGCCGCGCCGTCCCAGACGCGTCACGGGGCAGGGTCCGGTCGGACGACGAGACAGGTGCTGGACGCGGTCGCGAGGATCCGCCCCTGGCTGTCGCGGATGTCGGCCTCCGCGAACACCGCAGTTCGGCCCTTACGGGTGACCCACCCGTGCGCGGTGACGGGGCCGGTGTCCGCGGTGATCGGGCGCAGGAACGAGACCTTGATCTCCAAGCTGGTGTATCCGACGCCGGCCGGGAGGGTGGAGTGCACGGCGCATCCGCACGCGGAGTCGAGGACGGTGGCGAAGAACCCGCCGTGCACCGACCCGATCGGGTTGTAGTGGGACTCGTCGGGAACCGCCGTCATCACCACGTCACCCTCTTCCACGGTGACGATCTCGAGCCCGATGTGACTGCTGATCGGCGGGGCTGGTGCCTCGCCCGCGGCGACGGCCCGGAGCTGCTCGAGCCCGGATCGGACG
>Ga0160448_100700_pt1 | contig 11285 bp, 7 predicted proteins | sample HID1973M_E1MG_FD_108269 | JGI IMG/M metagenome (GOLD analysis project Ga0160448, IMG submission 108269) | Enriched mosquito-associated microbial communities from UW Madison campus, WI, USA - HID1973M_E1 MG | ecosystem: Host-associated > Arthropoda: Insects > Digestive system > Unclassified ...
CGCAACGCGGGCATCACGACCGCAGGGCGTCCCCTGGTGGTGTTCACCGATGACGACTGCCGCCCGACCGACGGCTGGATCGACCGTCTCATCGCCCCCTTCCAGGACGATCGCGTGGCTGCCGTCACGGGGCGGATGCTCGACCACACGACGTCCGCGGACGCCCCGTACGAGCGCCCCGCGAGATACGTGACCCCGATCAGCGGCCTGGACGCGGGGCACGGCGCCGTCATGGCGTTCCGGCGCGAGACCCTCCTGCGGCTCGGCGGCTTCGATGAGCTGATGGGGGCCGGGCAGAAGCTGGCCGGTGCGGAGGACCTCGACATCTTCATCCGGCTCCTGCGCGGTGGCACGCACGTCGTGCACGACGCCAAATGCGTGGTGCTGCACGCCAACACGCGCGTCGGCGACGCATACGTCGAACTCCATCGTGGCTACGGACTGGGACTGGGCGCCCTCGTCGGCAAGTGGCTGCGCCTGGACCCCGCCTTCGGCGCGCAGGTCGGATTCACGCTGAGCCGGCGCACCGCCGCCCGCATCGCCCGGGCGCGACGTCAGGGCCGCCCGTCCGACCACGACGAGGCGCTGCTGGCGGGGGTCTACGCCGGCATCCGCGACGTGCGCACCACGCCCATCGTGGGCGAGCGCTTCGTCCCGCCGTGGACCGTCGGCGGCCTGCCCACTCTCCGCAGGGAAGGAGCCCTCGCATGACCGATGCACCGGTCGGCCTCCAGACGCCGACACCCGACCCGACACGGGTGCGGATCGACGTGATCCGCACGCTCGACGAGCAGAACATCGGCTCGAGCATCGCGTACGAGGCGATGCACACCGGCGCGGTGCTCGTCTTCGACGGTGCGCCGTACCTCCGAGCGGACGGCACCATCGACAGGGAGCGCGTCCACGCGCAGCTGCGCCGTTCGCTGTCGCGTGTGCCGGAGTTCGGGCTGAAGCTGATGCGCTCGCCGCTGGGTGTCACGACGCCGGCGTGGGTCCCCGACCCCGGCTTCGACCCCCGCCTGCACGTCGAGTTCGACGACACGCCCGCCGTGTTCGACAGCACGACCGTGCGGCGGCTGGCCGGCTTCGACAAGCCCGTGCTGCCGCTGGACCGGCCGCTCTGGGACATGCGGTTCACCGTGCTGACGACGGGCGAGATCGCGCTCGGAGCGCGCATGCACCACGTCGTCGGCGACGGGCAGTGGGGCTTCAGCGTCATCCAGCGCGTCACCGACGAGGATCCCCTCGCGCCCGATCCCGACACCGTGCTCGAGCCGACAGGGGTGCCGCCGCGCAGCTCGTTCGCCGTCCCGCTGCAGGCGTGGCGCGACTTCACCGCCAAGGCGGACACGGCGGGGGGCCTGTGGCGCGAGTACTGGCGCAAGCCGGTGCTGAAGCGCGCGAAGCGCGTGGCGGCCCGCAACGCCGGTTTCGTCAAGGAGTACCTCATCCGGCGGAAGGGGCTGAGGGCCGTCATGCTCCCGCCGACCCGCCCCGTCATCTTCGAGGTGCCCGTGTCGCCGGCGGCTCGGCAGGCCGCCAGGCTGCGAGGGTCGCTGAACGATCTCCTGGTCGCGGCGGCGATGGGCGCGGTCGACGACGACGACCGCGGCGTGGACGTGCTGGTGCCGGTGTCGCGGCGACGCAAGGGCGCAGGCGGCGACGTCCGCAACCACGTCTCGATGGCGCGGGCGCACAGCGAACCCGGCGCGACGCTCCCCGAACGCGTCGCCGCCGTGCGGCAGCTCGTGCGCACGGTCGCCCGTGACGAGGCCGAGCCCGAGTCGGACGGTCGCCTGGTCGGCTACGCGACGCTCATGCCCCTCGCCGAGGCTCATCGATGGTTCGGCGACGCGCGGGTCACCCAGGTGGCGATCCTGCCCGCGGGCGACCCGCGCAGCGAGATCTCGGTCTTCGGCACGGTGTACGCCGAAGATCTCGCCGTCACCGTCGTCAGCAGGGATGAGCTGGACGTCGAAGGGATCGCCGCGCGCGTCGAGAGCGTGCTCACCGGTCGCGATCTCGCCCGCGCCGGCGCCGAGGTCGTGGAGGCGGCCGCCTCCACGAGCGGATCGCCCAGCCCGGCCGGTGCCGCCGCAGCGGAGGCGGCGGCATGAGGCGCGCGCTTCGGGCGATCGGCTCCGTGCTGGACCCGCGCGTCTATCTGCAGGGGCTGCGCGTCCTGCACTTCTACGGCTACGCCCACGTGTCCCAGGTTCGCAAGCTCACCCGCGGCCCCGGGGTGTCGTTCGCGCCCAACGTCTCCTTCCGCAATGCGGAGCGCATCTCCATCGGCGCCGGGACGCACATCGGCGAGTACTCGACGATCTGGGCGGGCAACACGACCGGCCGGGTGACCTTCGGGGAGAAGGCGCTGCTGGCACCCCGCGTCACGATCACGGCGTCGAACTACGGCATCGTCCGCGGGGTCCCGCCGATGGATCAGGCCAAGGTCGAGCAGGACATCGTGATCGGATCGGGGACGTGGCTCGGGGTCGGCGTCGTCGTGCTCGCGGGCGTCACGATCGGCGACGGGGCGATCGTGGCGGCAGGAGCGGTCGTGACCAAGGACGTGCCGCCGGACGCGATCGTGGGGGGCGTCCCGGCGAAGGTGATCGGATGGCGGCCGGGGTCCGAGCCCGGCTTCGCCGGTGCCGAGCCGGGACGCATCCCGGCCCCTGCGGGCGGGTGGGCCGTCGCATGAGCGCACCCACCGTCGACGTCATCGTCGTGAACTACAACACCCGCGACCGCACCATCGAGTGCCTCTCCAGCGTGCTGGCGCAGCAGATCCCGGGTCTGTCGGTGATCCTCGTCGACAACGGATCCAGCGACGGCAGCGTCGAGGCGATCGCCGCCGAGCACCCCGGGGTCACGATCGTGGACGTCGGCGAGAACGTCGGCTTCGCGCGCGGCGTGAACCGCGGGGTCGCGGCATCCGTCGCCGACTACGTCCTGCTGCTGAACCCTGACGCGAGCGTGTTCCCCGGGTCGCTGGAGGCGCTCGTGGCGTTCGCCGAGGCCCACCCGCACCACGGCGTCTACGGGGGTCGCACGGTGAGCGAGGACGGATCGCTGGACCCGTCCTCGTGCTGGGGCGCGCCGACGCTGTGGTCGCTGACCTCGTTCGCGGCCGGCCTGAGCACGGCGTTCAAGCGCTCGCCGCTGTTCGACCCGGAGTCGCTCGGCAGGTGGCAGCGCGACACCGTCCGCGAGGTCCCCGTCATCACCGGATGCCTCCTGCTCGCGCGGCGGCGGGACTGGGATGCCATCGGCGGCATGGACGAGCGGTTCTTCCTCTACGGCGAGGATGCCGAGTTCTCGGCGCGCGCCCGCGCCCGCGGGTTCCGCCCCGTCATCGTGCCGGACGCGGTGATCCGGCACGACGTCGGCGGATCGACGGGATCCAGCGGCCGCAAGATGGCGATGGTCATGGCGGGCAAGGTCACCTATCTGCGGCTGGTGTGGTCCGCGCTGCCGGCACTGTGCGGCGTGCTGCTGCTGCAGGCGGGGGCCGGCGTCCGCGCCGCGCTCGAGGTGATGACGCGATCCCGCAGGCGCATGTGGCGTGACACGTGGACGCACCGGCGCGCGTGGCGGCGCGGGTATCCCACGGCTGAGCGCACGCTGTTCGGACGCGAGCCGGCGGCGGTGCCGCGGCCGCTGCGGGTGCAGGCGGAGCCGGCGTTCCGCACCGAGGCCGCCAATCCCTACAACGGCACTCTCTATCGCGCCATCCAGCGCCGTGGCGCCCGGGTGAGCGACCTCAGCTACTGGCGGCTGCTCGTCGAGCCCACCGACGTCGTGCACCTCCACTGGCCGGACCTGTCGTTCCTGTCCGGCTCGCGGCGGACGATCCACGTCGCCCGGCTGGTGCTGTTCTACGGCGCACTGCGGATCGTGCGGCCACGGGGGACCGTGCTGGTGTGGACGGTGCACAACGTCACCTCGCACGAGGAGCGGTCGTCGGGGCCGATCCGCCGCGCCGCCGAGCGGCTGCTCGTCCGCAACGTCGACGGCATCATCGGCCTCACCGAGCAGGGGGTCGAAGCCGCCCGCGAGGCGTACCCCGGGCTGCACGAGGTGCCCGCCGCCGTCACCCCGCACGGCCACTACCGCGACGACTACGGCTTCGGCGTGCCCCGCGACCAGGCGCGGGCCGCTCTCGGGCTGCCCCACGACCGGCCGGTCGTGGCGAGCGTCGGGCAGATCCGCGCCTACAAGAACATCCCGCATCTGATCCGGGTGTTCCGCTCGCTGCCGACGGATGCCGTGCTGCTGGTCGCCGGATCCGCCTCGCCGGCCGAGCTGGAGGCCGAGATCCGCGAAGCGGCGGGGGACGACCCTCGGATCGTGCTGCGTCTGCGCTTCCTCCCGGACGACGAGCTGGCGGCGACGCTGGCCGCGGCCGACCTCGTGGTGCTGCCGTACTCGCGCATCCAGAACTCCGGATCGGCGATCCTCGCGGCATCGGCCGACCGGCCCGTGCTCGTGCCCGACCTGGGCGCGATGAGAGAGCTGCGTGCTCAGCTCGGCGAGAGCTGGGTGGGTCTGTACGACGGCGAGCTGGGGGCCGCCGACCTGCAGGAGGCGATCGCGTGGGCCACCCGCGACGACCGGCCCGCCACCGCCGACCTCTCCGCGCTCGACTGGGACGCGATCGCGGCCCAGACCCTGACCGCGTACCGGGACTTCCGCCGTTCCCGGTCGCGTCGCACCGTCGCTTCCGCGCAGCTGCGGACGCCTGCCGAAGGAGCCAGATCATGAACATCGCCCGGTCACCGAGGCCGCCCGCGCGGCGTCCTGGACTCGCTCTGGCCGCAGCCGTCGTGCTGCTGGCCGCGACGATGGTGGCCGTGTCGCCGGCGGCCGTGGCCGCACCGCTCCCGGCGGGTCGTTACGTGGTGGCTGTCGCAGACGGGGTCGACGCGGCCGCCCTCGCGAAGAAGGCCGGCCTCGACGTCGATCGGCGATTCTCGAAGGCGATCGACGGCTTCGCCGTCGAGTTGACGGCGAGCGAGGCGACCGCCCTCGTCCGGGATCCCCGCGTCGAGGCCGTCAGCCCGGACGTGACCTTCGAGGGGATGGCGCAGACCCTCCCGCCGCACGTGAAGTCCGTCGAGGCCGACGAGGCCCCCGTCGATGCGGGGGACGGCGTGACCGACTGGGACGGCCCGGCCGTCGCGGTGATCGACTCGGGGGTGAGCGCGCACGTCGACTACAACCTGGCCGGCTCCGTCGGCTGCGTCCCCGGGCTCGACGCGAGCGACGGGAACGGGCACGGCACCGCTGTCGCGGGCTACATGGCCGCCTACGACAACGGCATCGGCACGGTCGGGGTGGCCCCCGGCGCACCCGTCTACTCGGTGCGCGTGATGGACGCCAAGAACGTCGGCACGCTCTCGTCGCTCCTGTGCGGCATCGACTGGGTCGCGCAGAACGCCCGGCGCCTCGGCATCGAGGTCGTGAACATGAGCCTGGCCACCAGCGGTGCCGACGACGGGGACTGCGGCTACTCCAACGGCGACGTGCTGCACCAGGCGATCTGCACGCTGAGCCGGCAGGGTCTCGTGGTCGTGGCGTCCGCCGCCAACTCGACGACCGATCTCGCGAAGTTCGTGCCCGCCTCGTACGACGAGGTGCTCACCGCGACGAACATCGCCGACTACGACGGGCGCCCGGGCGGGCTCGGCACGGCGCCCTGCGCCGTCTCGACGCTCGACGATCGCCCGTCGGCGAACTCGAACTACGCCGTCGCGGCGGCCGACCAGGCGCACACCCTCGCCGCACCGGGGATGTGCCCGTACACGACCACCAAGGGCAACCGGTACGGCTACATCCAATCGGGCACGAGCATGTCGGCCGCGGCGCTCAGCGGCGTCGTGCTGGACTGCCTCGCGGCCGACGACTGCGCGGGCACGCCCGCCCAGGTGAGGGCGACGGTGATCGGGCAGGCCGCCCTCGCCGCGGCGCGCGGTCACCGGTTCGCGGGGGACCCGCTGTCGCCGGTGGCGGGCCGGTTCTATGGGTATCTCGCCTCGACCGTGCCCACCGGGGGTGCGACGCCGACGCCCACTCCGACGCCGACGCCGACACCCACTCCGACGCCGACGTCGACGCCGACTCCGACTCCGACGCCGACCCCGACTCCGACGCCGACCCCGACGCCCGACCGCACGCCTCCCTCGGCCGCCGTGACGGCGCCCGCCTCGGGCAGCACGGTCTCGGGGACCGTCGCGGTCACCTCGACGGCGTCGGACGACGTCGGCGTGGTGTCGGTCGCGTACTGGTCGGGCTCGACGCGCCTCGGGACGGCCGCGCAGCAGCCCGACGGCACCTGGCGTGCGTCGCTCAATTCCCGCTCCTACCCGAACGGCACGTACGCGGTCGTCGCGAAGGCGACGGATGCCGCGGGCAACGTGGGGACCTCCCCCACGGTGTCGCTGACCATCCGCAACTGAGCACGGCTGCTCGGCGACCCCGGGCAGCCGCCGCTCCCCGATCCGGAAAGGGCGTCATGACGCCGAACCCCATCGATCCCGCACCCGCCCGCGCACACGAGGAGGCACGATGAGGATCTCGGTCATCGGCTGCGGCTACCTCGGCGCCGTCCACGCCGCCGCGATGGCCGAGCTCGGGCACGACGTGATCGGCGTGGACGTGGACGAGGCGAAGATCGCGATGCTCTCGGCGGGCAAGGCGCCCTTCTTCGAGCCGGGCCTCCCCGAGATCCTCACGTCGGCCCTGGCGAGCGGGCGCGTGCGCTTCACGACCGACATGTCGCAGGTGCAGGGGGCGCGCGTCCATTTCGTCGCGGTGGGAACCCCGCAGTCCAAGGACTCCCATGCCGCCGATCTCACCTATGTCGACGCCGCGGTCGAGGGACTCCTCCCGTACCTCGCCGAGGGCGACCTCGTCGTGGGCAAGAGCACCGTCCCGGTCGGGACCGCGGCCCGGCTCGCCGAGATCATCACCGGCAGCGGAGCGGGCGCGTCGCTCGCCTGGAATCCCGAGTTCCTCCGCGAGGGCTATGCCGTGAAGGACACGCTGGAGCCCGACCGGCTCGTCTACGGGGTGGCGGATGCCTCGGCCACGGCCCTGCTGGACGAGGTGTACGCCACGGCCATCTCGTCCGGCACCCCCCGCCTGGTCACCGACTACGCGACGGCCGAGCTGGTCAAGGTCGCCGCCAACGCCTTCCTCGCGACGAAGATCTCCTTCATCAACGCGATGGCCGAGATCGCCGAGGTCACGGGCGCCGACGTCACGCAGCTGGCCGACGCGATCGGGCACGACGCGCGCATCGGCCGGCGCTTCCTCAACGCCGGCGTGGGTTTCGGCGGCGGATGCCTGCCCAAGGACATCCGCGCGTTCACGGCCCGTGCCGAGGAGCTGGGCCGCGGCGAATCGGTGGCCTTCCTGAAGGAGGTCGACGCGATCAACATGCGCCGTCGTGACAAGGTCGCCGATCTCGCGGTCGCCGCCCTCGACGGTGCCGTGCTCGGCCGCAAGGTGGCGGTGCTGGGCGTGACGTTCAAGCCCCACTCCGACGACGTCCGCGACTCGCCGGCGCTGGATGTCGCCGTGCGGCTGAAGGGCCTCGGCGCCGACGTCGTGGTGAGCGATCCCGAGGGGCTCGACAACGCGCGGTCGCGGCATCCACAGCTCCTGTACACGGAGATGGTCCAGGAGGCGCTGCGTCACGCCGACCTCGCGGTGCTGGTCACCGAGTGGCCGCAGTTCACGGGCCTGGACCCCGCTGAGGTCGCGACCATCATGCGCGGCCGCCGGATCATCGACGCGCGCAACGTGCTGGATCCCGCGGCATGGCGGGCCGAGGGGTTCCGCTACGTCGGGCTCGGGCGCGGCTGACCGGCGTTGATCCGCGGGGCCGACCGGCGCGGCTGACCCTGCGGGGTCAGTCCGCGGCGGGCTCCGCTCGCGGCAACGGCGGGATCCCCGGCGGGAGGCTGAACACGCCCGGCACCCGGCCGATCGCCGCGTAGACCCCGAGCGCGGCCGCGATCGCCGCGGCGGCGAGGCCTGCCGCCACGACAGCGGTGGGGAGCACCCCGACCGGGATCAGCGGGGCGAGGGCCGAGATCACGAGCACGTGCAGCACGTACACCGGAAGCGTGCGGGCCCCGAGGGCCTGGGCCGCGTCGCCGACGACGCGTATGCGCGAGAGCATCACGGCCAGGGCGACGCCCGCCGCGACGCCGAGCACGGCGACGGGGAGGGTCACCGCCCACCGCACCGACGAGGGCACCAGGCCGAGTGCGAGCGTCAGCACGCCGTAGCCCGCGAACACGCCGATGCCGAGCGGCCATGCGATGCGCTCGGCCCACCCCAGCAGCAGGCGGCGACCGTGCATGCCCAGCAGGAAGAAGAAGAAGTACGTGCCGATCGAGCGCCAGGTGTAGCCGGTTCCGAGCTCGACGAGGCCGCTCGCGAACGCCACCGAGACGGCACCGCCGTACGCCAGCTGCGCCCACGCGGGGACCCGTCGGATCGTCCACGCGACCGCGGAGTACAGCACCAGGGCGTACAGGTACCACAGGCCCGACCACGGCTGGATCGGGGAGATCAGGAACTGCATCCACGGCTCCAGCGGCTCCAGCGGCCACGGCACGAACGAGAACCACACGGCTCGCACGAGCCCCCAGAGCACGTAGAGGTAGGCCAGCAGCAGCAGGCGCTTGCGCCACAGGCGGGCGAACGGGAGGGTGCGGATCGCTCCCGCCGCCAGCAGGCCCGATACGGCGAAGAACAGCGGCATGCGCATGGTCGTCAGGCCGGTGTCGGCGCGCTGCAGGGGTCCCGGAACCCAGCCGTACGCCTCGAGGAACTGCAGGCTGTGGTGGAGCACGACCAACGCGATCGCCACTCCCTTGGCGATGTCGATCCACTGCACGCGCGGTGCTGCCCCAGTCACCATGTCTCGAGGGTAGGAACTCCGGGCGCGCCGGGGGTTTCCCCGGCGTGAACACGCATTTCCCTGCCGTGAACTTCCGCTGACGGGCTCGCGTCGGCCCACGCGGGTGCGCTCAGTCCCGGTCGCCTCGCACCAGCTCGAGCCCGGCCCCCGCGAACTGACGCAGGGTGGCGTCGGGCAGGAACGCCCGGGTGAGCGCGCCGCTGATCCGGGTGAGATCGCTCTCGTCGCGGAACAGCAGGTACATCGTCTCGTAGCGCGGGTGGAACTTCTCCTTGAAGCGGTGCAGCGACCGGAACCCGTAGACGGGCTCGAGCGCGTCGGCGAGCCTGTCGCTGAGCGCGGCGATCATCCCGGCATCCGGCGGGTAGTCGTGGGCGAGGGGCGCACCCGACAGCGACATGATCTCGGCGCCCTCGTCCGAGAACAGCCTCGCGGAGGAGCCGATGAGGAACTCCATCACCGGACCGAATCCGCCCTCGCGCCGGCGCATGAGGTCGAGCGTCCAGCCGCGGACGACGCCGTCCCCGCCGTAGACCGGCAGCCACGACAGGAACCCGTCCACGTCGCCGTTCGGCGCCAGCGCCAGCGCCAGGCGCACCTCCGGATCCTCCGCCTCGACGAGCGTGCCGAGCGTGAACCCCATCTCGGGGAGGCCCTTGTCGCCCACCCACATCTCCGAGATCGCCCGCAGCTGCTGCTGCACGCCCCAGGACTCGTCCTTGAGGTGCGTCATGCGGAACGTCATGTCCTCTCGTCCCGCGCGGTTGAGCGAGGAGCGCACCGAGTTCCACCGTTTGCCGGTGAACTCGAGCCCGGGAAGGTCGACGATGGTGTCGTCGGCGACGACGAGGCTCCGCCACGACGCCGGCACCGCAGCCCGGGTGGCTTCGTCGGCACTGAAGAAGCACGGGATCAGTCCCGCTCGTTCGGCGTCGTGGATGAACTCCTGCACGGATGCCGCGCGCGAGGCGGCGGGGCCGATCGGGTCGGCGAGGGCCAGGGCCACGCCCGCGCGCTTCCGGTAGGCGACGACGCCGTCCGCGGTCCGCGCGTAGCTGTTTCCCTCCCAGGTCGTCATCCACGAGAGGGTGCCGCCGCCGTGGGCCTGCAGCATCCGCTTCACGTCGTCGACGCCGGGGGCCGGCTGCAGGCCGATGCGCGACCTGCGGCGCGCGCGGAACGCGCGGCGCACCCAGATGAGGTAGACGAGCATCAGCAGCCACATCGCGCCGCTGGCGAGCGAGAGCTCGGTCTCGCCGTCGATCGTCGCCTCGACCTGCGTCTCGGACGCGATCACGATGAGGGTAGCGACCAGCAGTGCGGTCAGCACGTTGAAGACGGCGAGGATGACGGCGATCACCCACGCCCACCGGCGGCCGCGCCGCAGCCCGTTGGCGACGATCAGGATGATGACGACGTCGATCGCGAAGTCCCAGAAGCCCCCCGAGGCCGGTTCGGTCGGCCCGAAGGGGCCGTCGGTCGGCACGAGGATCGTGATCACCTCGATCGCGCCGAGGACGAGGACGGAGATGAAGGCGATGAGCCGCTGCTCGCGCATCGTGGTGCGCTGGACGCGCAGCGACCGGTCGACGAACAGGACGAGCAGGACCGCGAGCAGGTGCTCGAGGTCGGCGAGCGTTCCCCAGAACAGCATCGCCACGAACACGAAGCCGAGCAGCACCAGCCACGCGCGCACGCGCCAGGGGCTGCGCAGCAGGCCGACGGCCGCGGCGATGCACGCCATCGTGCCGCCCGACGCGCCGACGTCCAGCGCGGCGGCCTGCGTCTGCGCCCAGTCCCAGGACGGCAGCAGCGAGCATCCCCAGAGCACGAGCGCGGTCGCGAAGATCGCGAACAGCTGGCCCACCCAGTAGTACGCGAGGGCGACCCGCGACCCGCGTCGCAGCTCGAGGTACGCCATTCCCACGAAGCCCGCGATCGTGAACACGTAGACCCAGGGCACGTTGACGAAGAACGTGCCGGTGAACGGCGTCCACCACCTTCCGGCCTCGAGGGCGGGAAGCCCGTACGCGACGGCCTCGAAGAGGTCGGAATCCTCGAACGGCTGCCACAGGCCCTGCCACACGACGCCCGCGACGAGGATCAGCGCGATCATCGTCAGCGTCGCCGGAATCCGCCCCACCACCGCGAGCACGCGGTTCGGTCTCTGAGTCGCCCCGTCGCTCATGGGTTCAGGGTAGCGGTGGACCTTTCCGCTGTGCCTTATCCGAGCGGGTCCGGCCGTCGTCCGTAGTCGGCGAGGGCCTTCGCGTCCTCCGCGTCCCGCATCGCGCGGCGGGCGGCGTCGAGGGCGGACACGGGGTCCTGCGCCTGGCGGGCACGCGCG
>Ga0160448_100702_pt1 | contig 11282 bp, 10 predicted proteins | sample HID1973M_E1MG_FD_108269 | JGI IMG/M metagenome (GOLD analysis project Ga0160448, IMG submission 108269) | Enriched mosquito-associated microbial communities from UW Madison campus, WI, USA - HID1973M_E1 MG | ecosystem: Host-associated > Arthropoda: Insects > Digestive system > Unclassified ...
CGGATCGCCGTCGCCGGCCAGCGTGCGCGGCATTGAGCCATAGTTGGCCGGATAGGCCACCGCCATCGACTGGAAGCGGTCCACGTAAACCAGACCTTCCTCGTTGATCTCGTATTTGGTGAAGCTGCCTGTGGGAATCTCCACCGCCAGGATGGCTTCCTCTGGCGCGTTCTTCGCCTGCGCGGCGAGGAAGGGATGGCGGATGTGTGGCTCGGTGGCGCCGGCCTGGCCAGCACTGACCAGTAGCAAGACCAGCGTGCAAAGCATGCGGTGCTTAATCATAAAACTCCTTCTTGGTTCGGAAGCGGTGCGTCACCCTGCAGTGCCCACGCAGCACTGGCGCTGATGCAGTGTCAGTGTCAGTGGCAGTGGCAGCCAGACCGTAGCAGTTGGGAAGCCGGCCGGCTTTGCCCGAACCGGAATGTTCTACGCACGCCGCATGACGCTTTCATGTCAGTGGCCGAATCCGCGCCGCTTGCCATGACCGTGTCACAGCAAGCGCATCCCACTGTCACGTTTCCGCCATGAGCCGCGCTTAAAAAGGCGCGTTCACTTTTCACGGGGAAGCAACAAATGAAACGCAACGCCTTGGCGATGAGCCTTGCAAAAGCAATGCTCTGCCTGACTGTGCTGCCTGCAAGCCTCGTCGCGACCGCGCAGGAGCAGTCGCCCGACGGCGGTTCCGTCGCCGCCGAACCCAAGCAACTGGACACCATCGTGGTCCAGGGCGAGATCACGTATCGCAATCGCACCGATGACATCGCACCGGTGCTGGCCTACGACCTGGAGTACTTCCAGCGCTTCGAACCCAATACCGTCGGCGACATGCTCAAGCGCGTGCCCGGCGTGACCTTTGTCGGTTCGGACATCATGGAATTTGACGGCGCGATGATGCGCGGCATGGCCGCCGGCTACACCCAGGTCTTGATCAACGGCAAGAAAGTGCCCGGCGCCGGTGATGACCGTTCGTTCTGGGTGGATCGCATCCCGGCCGAAATGGTCGACCACATTGAAATCCTGCGCAGCAACAGCGCCAACCGCAGCGGCGACGCCATCGCCGGCACCATCAACATCGTGCTGCGCGATGCTTATGTATTCGATGGCAGCTACCTGCGCGTGGGCGTCAACCGCGCGTTCGACGGCGAGATCAATCCCACCTTTGGCGCTGTGACCAGCGGCGCGGCCTTGGGTGGTCGCCTGCTGGCTGGCATCAACGTGCAGGATCGCTACCGCGCCAAGATCAAGCGTTCGGATCGGTTCTCGGATCCGTCGATGTCCGAACTGGTGAGCTGGGAAGACCAGAAGGAAGTGAAGGACGGCCGTGATTACTCGGGCAACGTCTCCTACACCGCCGACATTGGCGACACCAGCCGCTTCAGCATCGATGCCTTCTACGTCAAGACCGACCGCGACGTCACCGAGGTGTCGCATGAAGTCGAGTACGACGACGAGGACGTGATCGACTCGCGCGTGCCCGGCCTGAATCCGATTGACCAGAAGAACTGGGGCGTCGGCACGGAATACCGCTTCGATATGGCTGGCGGCACCACCGAGTTTGATCTCGACTACGCCCGCTTCGAAGACGACAGCGCCGAGAGCGAAGAGAAGCACGAGTACGTCAACGGCGAATGGGATGCTTCCGAAGCCGAAGCACAGGCAGTCCAGGCCGATGACGCCGAAACCAGTTTCAAGGTCGCGCACAAGCGTCCGCTGGGCAATGCCGAATTGGAATTCGGCGTGGACTACCGCCGCAAGAAGCGCGACATCGCCTACACCAACTACGCCTGGGAAGCCGAGGACGAAGGTGACCCGGTGGTTTACGGCCTGGACGGCACCATTGAATCGCAGGTCAAGGAGACCCGCCTGGATCCCTACGTGATGCTGTCCGGTCGCGGCCAGATGTTCTCGTGGGAAGCCGGCCTGCGCTACGAAACCACCAAGTCGGATATCCGCTACGGCGAAGATGGCGAGATTGGCGGATCGGAAAGCAAGGACTACAACGAACTGCTGCCCTCGCTGCACCTGAAGTGGGACGTCAGCGCCGATACCCGCATCAGCGTGTCGCTGGCCAAGAGCATCAAGCGCCCCAATTTCAATGAGCTGATTCCGGCTTTGCTGGATGGCGAGTTTGGCGACAATGACTACATCGGCAATCCGCTGCTGGAGCCGGAAACGGCCAACGGCATCGACCTGGGCTTTGAACGCCGCCTGGGCAAGCATGGTGTGGTCGGGGTCAACTTCTTCTATCGCGACGTCAAGAACCTGATCGAGCTGGCCAACACCGGGCAGTGGAGTGAGGACGCGCAGGACACCTACGAAGAAGACCTGGAGGAGTTCCTGGAAGAGAACCCGGGTTCCACCGAAGACGACTTCGAATTTACCCCGGAGAGCTGGTTGTTCACTTCGGCCAATGTGGGCGATGGCAAGGTCTACGGCGTGGAGTTCGACCTGTCCACCCCGCTCACCGCGTTTGGCCTGCCCAACACCGGCGTGTTCCTCAACTACTCCTACCTGGACAGCAAGATCACCGACTTCCTGGGCGAGCGTCGCTTCAACGACCAGGCCAAGAACGTCTACAACATCGGCTTCATCCAGGATCTGCCGTCGCTGGGCGCCAGCTTCGGTGCGACGTATCGCAAACAGGGTGATGCCTTCAGCCGCATCCTGGGCGAGGAAGTGACGGTCAAGTACGGCGACGATTTGGAGATGTTTGTGGAGAAGCGTTTTGGCACCTCGGTGTCGCTGCGCCTGACCGCCTCCAACTTGCTGGATGCGTCCAAGGACGAATTCTTCAACAAGTTCGACAATGAAGCCGACCAGATCGACCGCGACTTCGACGAGTACGAACTGGAGACCGAAGAAGCCGGCCCCAGCTACCAGTTGGTGATGCGCTGGGCGTTCTGAGCCTGGCCGTCTAGGTGATGAGGAAAGCCGGCGCCATGCCGGCTTTTCTTTTTCCAAGCGGCAATTTGTTGCAGACTTCGCGCATGTCTTCTGGAGATGCGCCATGTCCGTCGTTGAAGTGTCCCATCCGCTGGTCCAGCACAAGATTGGTCTGCTACGCGATGCCTCGCTCAGTACCAAGGGATTTCGCGAGCTGGTCACCGAGCTGGGCACGTTGCTCGCCTACGAGGCCACGCGCGATCTGGACACCGAAGCCGCCACCCAGGCCGGCTGGGCGGGCGAGGTGCAGGTGCGGCGCATTGCCGGCGCCAAGATCACCCTGGTACCGATCCTTCGCGCCGGCCTGGGCATGCTGCCCGGCGTGCTGGCCTTGATTCCCGCGGCCAAGGTCAGCGTGGTCGGGCTGCAGCGCGACGAGGAAACGCTGCAGCCCGTGCCTTACTTCGAGCGTCTGACCGGACGCCTGGACGAGCGCGACGCGCTCATCCTGGACCCCATGCTGGCCACGGGCGGCACCTTGATCGCCACCATCGACATGCTCAAGCGCGCCGGCTGCCGACGCATACGCGGCATCTTTCTGGTCGCCGCGCCCGAGGGCATCGCCAAAGTCCGTGCCGCCCATCCCGACGTGTCGATCTACACGGCCGCCATTGATCAGCGCCTCAACGAGAAGGGCTACATCCTGCCTGGCCTGGGAGATGCCGGGGATCGCATCTTTGGTACGCGGCTGGACTGAGCAGGGGTCACGCAAGTCGCGAACCGGTTCGCCGGCCTGAGCCTGGGCTCGCGGAGTCAGGACTTCCGCTGCGCAGACATGCAGGAGTGGGAGGGGACTGTCTGCGTGGCGGGAGCCCATGCATGCAGGACAGCGAGATCCGGTTCGCGACTTGCGTGACACCTACGGTGGCCCACTCCAGGCGCAGAACAGATAGGGATAGTGGTCGATTCGCTCCACCAGGCCGCGGCGCAGCGGATTGGTCAAGATCCGCTGCGCCATGCCCAAGACGCTCTGGCTGTCGCGCAAGAGGCGCTCGTAGTAGCCGGCCTGCCAAATGCAGTCGGAGGTATCCACGGCCAGCTGGATGGCGCGCTCGCTGCGCGCCTTGAACACGGCCATGCATGCGTTGAGGCTGCCCTCTTTGAGTTGCAGCAGCCAATGGACGTGATCCGGCATGACGACCCAGGCCAGCGACTCCGCCCAACCACGCGCCTGGCAATAGGCAATCTCTCGAGTGACGCAGTGTGCGCTGCGAGGATCATCCAGGCAGCAGCGCTTGAATGCGGTGACCGTGGTGACCAGTACGCCCGAAGCGGGAATCGGCGGCAGCGGCAGCGTGTTTTGGTAACTGAGCATGGCGTCATCATCGCCATTGCTTCAATCCAAATCTGTCGGCAAACGCCGCGTCCTGGCCTAGGAAAACACCTAGCTTGCCTCAGGAAATTCTGGTCGGTGCAGCGGCGTGCCTACACACCGCACTCGCCCGCAGCTCAGAGCGCGCGCGCCTGCAACTGCGGCTGCACATGGCTCACACCGAAGCGGCCTTTGTCATCGCGCATGACTTTGGCCAGCGCGCAGTCCGGATCATGGGTGAAGAACAGATGCACGTTGCGCGCGAGTTTGTCTTCCAGAAACTCGCGCTTCTCATCAATCAACAACTCGGCGTTGCGGTCATACCCCATGGTGATCGGCACATGCACCCAGGAGCGGCCGGGAATCAGATCCGCACAGAACACCACGCCGCCATGCGCCTGGCCCTGGACCTGTTCCGGTCCCTGGATTTCGGCCAGCATCAGGCCGGGCGTATGGCCATCGCTGAAGCTGAAACGCACGCTCTGACCCAGTGCCGGAGTGAACTCGCCATCGACCAGTTCCAGGCGGCCGCTGGCTTCCAGCAGTCCTTGCAGCTCGGGAATGAAGCTGGCGCGATCCCGCGGGTGCGGGCGCAATGCCCGCTGCCAATGCGCGTGCCCGACCACGTAGCGCGCATTCGGGAACAGCAGACGTGGTGCTTCACCAGCTTGCCATGCCGCCAACAATCCGCCGGCATGGTCAAAGTGCAGATGGCTCAGCACCACCACGTCGATGTCTTCGTGCGAGAAGCCGGCTGCGGCCAGCGAGTCCAGCAACACGTGGCGCTCTTCCTGCACACCGAAGCGCTCGCGCATCTTCGGTTCGAAGAACGCGCCGATGCCGGTTTCAAACAGCACGTTCTTGCCATTGAGCGGCGACGCCAGCAGCGCGCGGCAGGCCAGCGGCACGCGGTTCTGCTCGTCAGGTGCGAGCCATTGCGACCACATGGCGCGCGGCGCGTTGCCGAACATCGCGCCGCCGTCCAGCTTCTGCGAATTACCGAGGATCGACCAGAGTTTCATGGCCGGATTGTACCTCCGCCCGCCAGGGGCGGAGGCGGGTCGTCCCTTACTTGGCGGCCGGCGTGCTCAGCTCAACCTTGGCCTCGCCCACCGAATTGCGCGGGTCGGCGCCGCCGCTGAGCGTGTTGCTGCGGCGATCCCAAGCCACCGTCTGCAGATTGCCCCAGACGTGACTGGAGCCGCGCCCGCCGCTGGCCTTGTCGCCAGGCAGGTCCACGGTGTGGCCCATCTTGCGCAGCGTCTCGGCGACCTCGGTGCTGAACGCGCCGGACTCGGCGGAAATGACATCGGGATACCACTGGTGATGGAAGCGCGGCAGCGCCGCCACTTCCTGCGCGCTCAGACCCTGGTCGTAACCGAGCATGCCGAGCAGGACCATGGTGATGATGCGGCTGCCGCCGGGCGTGCCCAGCACGGCCACTTCGTCCTTGGACTCCATGAAGCTGGGCGTCATCGAGCTGAGCATGCGCTTGCCCGGCTTGGGTGCATTGGCATCAAAGCCCATCACCCCAAACGCGTTGGGCGTACCGGGCTTGAGCGCAAAGTCATCCATCTCGTTGTTCAGCAGCACGCCGGTGCCGGGCGGAATCAAACCCGAACCAAACAGCAGATTGACGGTCTGGGTGGCGGCCACGCGATTGCCATCGGCATCGATGATGCTGAAGTGGGTGGTCTCGTCGTCTTCCAGCGGCGTCGGCTGGCCCGAGAAGATATCGCTGGGCGTGGCCTTTTCCGGATTGATGGTGGCGCGCAGGCCGGCGGCGTAGTCGCGGCTCATCAGCGTCTTCATGGGGATGTCGACGAAGTCCGGATCGCCCAGGTAGAAGGTGCGGTCGCGGAAGGCGCGGCGCATGGCTTCCACCGTCAGGTGGGTGCGATGTGCCTCATCGAGCTTGCTCAGATCCCAGGCCTCCAGGATCTGCAGCATCTGCGCCACCGCCACGCCGCCGGAAGACGGTGGCGGCGCGGTGGTGATCTGCCAGTCGCGATATTTGAACTTGAGCGGCTCGCGCTCGCGCACCTGGTAGGCGGCCAGTTCCTTGGCGGTCCATTGGCCGCCCTCGGCCTTGACGCCGGCAATCAGCTTTTTCGCCACCTCGCCCTGGTAAAAACCGTCGTGGCCGCGATCGGCCAGCAACTGCAGGGTGCGCGCCAGATCCGGCTGCTTGAACAGGTCGCCTTCCTTGGGCGGTTGGCCATTGACCAGGAACACCGCGCGCGTACCCGGATAACGATCCATCACATCACGACGCGAGGCATAGCCGCGGGCAAAGCGGCCGTAGACCGGGAAGCCGTCGCGAGCGATGCGGATGGCCGGGCCCAGCGACGTTTTCAGTGGCAGCTTGCCGTAGTTGGCAGCCAGATGGACCAGCGCCGCCGGCAGGCCGGGAATGCCGGCCGCCCAGGGACCGTTTTCGGCACGGTCACGATTGAACTCGCCGTCGGCCAGCAAATAAGCCTGTGGCGTGGCGGCAGCCGGCGCGGTTTCGCGCGCATCGATGAAGACGTCTTTGCCAGTGCGCTGATCGTGCAGCAGGAAGAAGCCACCACCGCCCAGGCCCGAGCTGATCGGCTCGACCACAGACAGCACCGAGGACACAGCCACCGCCGCGTCGAAGGCATTGCCGCCGGCGTGCAGGATTTCAAAGCCGGCATCGGTGGCGAGCTTGTGCGCACTGGCGATGGCCGCACCGGGCGGCCGTTCGGCAAGCGGCGCCGGCTGCGCGGCGTCAGCAGCCCACAGCGCAGGCGAGACAAACAGCAAAAGGGATAGGGCGACAGCGAATCTGGGCAAGCTCACGGCTACTCCTGACAGGGACGGGTGGGCCGTCGCGATCAGCCTGCCTGCAGCCGCCGCATCTTGGCCAACAAATCTTCGTGGCTTTCAGGATACGCCGGATCGGGGTCGATGCACTCGACCGGACATACGACGACACATTGCGGTTCGTCATGGTGACCCACGCACTCGGTGCAGCGGGCCGGATCGATCACGTAGATGCTCTCGCCCATCGAGATGGCTTGATTGGGGCAAGCCGGCTCGCAGACATCACAGTTGACGCAGAGTTCGTTGATCTTGAGGGACATGGTCTGAAACGCCAGCGCGTGGCCGCAGCGCGGCCACGCGCCGGTGAGTTACTTGGCTTCGACGAACACGTAGTCGACGCCCGCCGGGGTCACGGCCGCCTTGACGCGCTCGCCGTCGGCAGCGTCGCCGATAAACAGCACGCGCACGCCCTTCATGGTGTCCGGCTGCACGCCTTCAAACGAGGCAATGACCAGGTCAGCCATGCGCGCCGAAGCGGACGAACCGAAGGCCAGCATGTTGCCGCCGACGATACCGCGAGCGATGGCATTCTTGGACTGCTCCAGCGAACGCTCGTACTTTGCCTGGAAATCCGCATCCGATTCCGGCGGCAGGTAGTACAGGAACGGGCTGTTGGTGATGGTGCCCATGTTGCGGCCCACCACTTCCTGCAGATAGGTGCGCCAGCCTGCATCGTCGTCCTTGGCCGGTGCGACCAGGGCCACTTCAGCGGCGTCAGCGGGCGCGGCTTCCTGCTTCTTGCAGGCCGCGAACGGCACCACCAGGCAGGCAATCAACAGCAGTCGGGTTGCGATTTTGATCATGGGTGTCCCCCTCCGGTGAGTCGTAGTAAGAATGATCGTGCCACAAAGCACGAAATTAAGCGCGTTGCCACTGCTTCTTCAGCGCCGCCGCCACTTCGGCGGTGACAAAACCGGAGACATCACCGCCCAGTCGCGAGATCTCGCGGACCAGCGAAGACGAGATGAATCCGTATTGCTCCGCGGGGGTCAGGAACAGGGTTTCCACTTCGGGAATCAGATGGCGGTTCATGCTGGCGAGCTGGAATTCGTATTCGAAATCCGAGACCGCGCGCAGCCCGCGCAGCAGCACACCGCCGCCGACTTCCTGGACAAAGTGCGCCAGCAAGCCATCAAAGCCCATCACTTCCACATGTGCATGGTGGGCCACGGCCTTGCGAGTCAGCTCCACCCGCAGCGCCAGCGGCAGCGCCGGGCCTTTGCCGGGGCTCTCAGCCACGCCGATGATCAGCCGTTCGAACAACGGCGCGGCGCGGTCGATCAAGTCGATGTGGCCGTTGGTGATCGGGTCGAACGTGCCGGGATAGACCGCGGTACGGTGACGGGACACGCTCATGCGGTGGCAGGCTCGTTGGAGTCGCCGCGAAGTGTATCAGCGCCCTGCCCGGCTGACGCGTGGTACAGGGCGTAACGGACTTCCCGGGTCTGGCCTTCGCGGTGCAGGACCCAGCCTGCTGGCACTGCCGGCGTCAGCGTGGCCGGCGATTCCAGGTAGACCCAGGCGCCGGGCGCCAGGCGCGGTGCGAGCGCGGCCAGCGCCGGTTCCCAGGCGGAGGCGGCGAACGGCGGGTCCAGGAACGCCAGGTCAAACGACTCCGCGTGGGCGTTGGCCAGCCAGCGCACCACGTCATCGGCGACCACCCGCACCTGGCCCTCGCCATCCAGGCGCGCCACGCTGGCCTGCAGGACACTGGCCACGCGTGGATCACGCTCCACCAACACGGCGCGGGCGGCGCCGCGCGACACCGCTTCCAGCCCCAGAGTACCGCTGCCGGCAAAGGCATCCAGCACCACTGCACCGGAGAGGTGGGGCATGAGCCAATTGAACAGGGTTTCGCGTACGCGATCAGAGCTGGGTCGCAAGCCGGCTTGATCGGCCACCGGCAATTTACTGCCACGCCAGCGTCCGCCAATGATGCGCACATGGCCGCTGATCGCCGCAGCGGGTGCGCCAGAGCGGGGAGTACGGGGTGGCTTCATCGGGAGGCCGTGGGGGTGGGTGATACCATGCGCCTATTATCCGCGATTGCCTGTCTCATGGTCAGCTGGTTCCGACGCAAGAAGCCTGACGCGCCCGCGAGCCTGCCCGAGACGCAGCGCCCGGCGCCCACCTCCGATACCTCCAGCCCTGTCTCTGCTTCTGCTGACGACAGCCAGCCGGCGTTGCCGGCGGCCGCCGTCATCGAGCCGGCGGCCATCGCGCCGTCACTGCCCGAGCCTGCTGCCGCCGAGGCGCAGGCAGCCCCGGCCACGGCCGGCAAGATCGGTTGGCGCGAGCGCCTGCGCAAAAGCAGTGCCGCATTGGGCCTGGGCGGCTTGTTCTCGCGCAATCCGCGCCTGGACGATGATCTGCTGGACGAGATCGAAACGGCCCTGCTCACCGCCGATGTGGGTGTGCCCGCCACCAGCGCGCTGATTGAAGGCCTGCGCAAGCGCATGAAGGCGCGCGAGTTTGGCGATGCCCAGGCCCTGCTGGCCGCGCTGCGCGCGGATCTGCTGGCGATGCTGGCGCCGGTGGCCAAACCTTTGCAGATCGATACCCAGGCCAAGCCCTTCGTGCTGTTGACGGTGGGCGTCAATGGCGTGGGCAAGACCACCACCATCGGCAAGCTGGCGCGCCGCTTCAAAGAGGAAGGCCGCAGTCTGATGCTGGCCGCCGGCGATACGTTCCGCGCCGCCGCCGTGGCGCAGTTGCAGGCCTGGGGTGATCGCAACGGCGTGCAGGTGGTGGCGCAAGGACAGAATGCCGATGCGGCTTCGGTGGCCTTCGATGCGCTGCAGGCCGCCAAGGCGCGCGGCACCGAAGTGTTGATTGCCGATACTGCCGGCCGCCTGCATACCCAGCAGGGGCTGATGGCCGAGCTGGGCAAGATCAAGCGCGTGCTGCAGAAGGTCGATGCCAGCGCGCCGCATGAAGTGCTGCTGGTGATCGACGGCACCACCGGCCAGAACGCCTTGTCGCAACTGCGCCAGTTCCATGCGGCGGTGAACATCACCGGGCTGGTGGTGACCAAGTTGGACGGCACCGCCAAGGGCGGCGTGGTGTTTGCGCTGGCGCGCGAGTTCGGCATCCCGATTCGCTTTGCCGGCATTGGCGAACGTCCGGAAGACCTGCGTGTGTTCGATGCCGAAGCCTTTGTCGACGCGCTGTTGCCGGAAGCTCTGGGCCAGTGACGGCGCCCGCCGCCGATCATTTCGCAACGCAGCTGCTGGACTGGTTTGATCGCTCCGGCCGCCATGACCTGCCCTGGTTGCACCCGCGCACGCCGTACCGGGTGTGGCTGTCGGAGATCATGCTGCAGCAGACCCAGGTGAAGACGGTCATCCCCTACTTCGCACGGTTCCTGCAGGCATTTCCGACCCTGCCTGATCTGGCTGCCGCCTCATTGGATGAGGTGCTGGCGCAGTGGTCTGGCCTGGGCTACTACGCACGCGCGCGCAACCTGCATGCCACGGCGCAAGCCTGCGTCGCGCTGCACGGTGGCGATCTTCCGCGTGATCGGGATGCCTTGATGGCGCTGCCCGGGATTGGCCGCAGCACCGCTGGCGCGATTCTTTCGCAGGCCTGGGGTGATCGCTTCCCCATTCTCGATGGCAACGTCAAGCGCGTGCTGGCGCGCTACCACGGCATAGCCGGCTATCCCGGTTTGCCTGCGGTGGAGAAACAGATGTGGGCGCTGGCACAGGCGCATTTGCCTGAGGGACGCATGGCGGACTACACCCAGGCGCAGATGGATCTGGGCGCGACCCTGTGCACCCGCAGTGATCCGGCCTGCATGCTCTGCCCGGTGCAGCAGGACTGCGTGGCGCTGCGCGACAGCCGGGTGGATGAATTGCCTACACCCAAGCCCGGCAAGGCCTTGCCCGAGCGCACGGCGCTGGTGCTGTTGGCCGAGAACGGCGAAGGCCAGGTGCTGCTGCAGCGGCGTCCGCCTACCGGTATCTGGGCCTCGCTGTGGTCGCTGCCCGAAGCTGCGGATCACGACAGCGCACGCGCGTGGTTCCTGCGCCATCTGGCGGGCGACTATGACCAAGCCGAAGCCCTGGCCGAGGTGCCGCACGTCTTCAGTCACTACAAGCTGCGCATGCATCCGCTGCGCTGGCGCAATCTGCAAGCGCGTGATTCCGTGCAGGATGACGCCGACTTGCGCTGGGTAGGC
>Ga0160448_100704_pt1 | contig 11264 bp, 8 predicted proteins | sample HID1973M_E1MG_FD_108269 | JGI IMG/M metagenome (GOLD analysis project Ga0160448, IMG submission 108269) | Enriched mosquito-associated microbial communities from UW Madison campus, WI, USA - HID1973M_E1 MG | ecosystem: Host-associated > Arthropoda: Insects > Digestive system > Unclassified ...
AGGACTACACGACCGACCTCGACGCCGCCCTGGCCGACCCGCGCTGGGAGATCTACGCCGACTTCCTCGTGACCAAGGCCCGCGCCTCGGCGCTGCGCAAGGCCATCGCCGCCGGCAAGACCATCTACACCGAGAAGCCGACGGCCGAGACCGTCGCCGAGGCCCTCGAGCTCGCCAAGCTCGCGCAGGAGGCCGGCGTGAAGACCGGCGTCGTGCACGACAAGCTGTACCTCCCGGGCCTGCAGAAGCTCAAGCGCCTCATCGACTCGGGCTTCTTCGGCCGCATCCTGTCGGTGCGCGGCGAGTTCGGCTACTGGGTCTTCGAGGGCGACTGGCAGCCCGCCCAGCGCCCGTCGTGGAACTACCGCGCCGAAGACGGCGGCGGGATCATCGTCGACATGTTCCCCCACTGGAACTACGTGCTGGAGAACCTGTTCGGCGAGGTCAAGACCGTGTACGCGCAGGCCGCCGTGCACATCGCCGACCGCTGGGACGAGAAGGGCGAGCACTACACCGCCACCGCCGAGGACGCCGCCTACGGCATCTTCGAGCTCGAGGGCGACATCGTCGCGCAGATCAACTCCTCGTGGACCGTGCGCGTGAACCGCGACGAGCTCGTCGAGTTCCACGTCGACGGCACGCACGGCTCGGCCGTCGTGGGCCTGTTCGGCGCGAAGATCCAGCACCGCAACGCCACCCCGAAGCCCGTGTGGAACCCCGACCTGGCCGACGACCACGACTACGACGCCGACTGGGCCGAGGTCCCCACCAACGACGTCTTCCAGAACGGCTTCCGCCAGCAGTGGGAGGAGTTCCTCGTCTCGTACGCCCTGGGCACCGAGTACGAGTTCGACCTGCTGTCGGGCGCGCGCGGCGTGCTGCTGGCCGAGGCCGGTCTGCAGTCGAGCCGCGAGGGCCGCAAGGTCGAGCTGCCCACGCTGTCGCTGGACTGAACGGACGACGGATGCCGAAGCTCACTCTCCTCTCCGCCACCGGGGTGGTCTCCACCGCCCCGCTGAACGAGTCCCCGGGCTACGCCAAGCCCGAGGGGGCGCTGCGCAGCCGCGTGGCGTACGCCGCCGCGCACGTGGTTCCGCGGACCTGGGCCGACAACACTCCGGGTCAGCCGGCCGAGGTCGACTGGGACGCCACGTTGGACTTCCGCCGCGCCGTGTACTCGTGGGGCCTGGGCGTCGCCGACGCGATGGACACCGCCCAGCGCAACATGGGCCTGGACGCCGCGGCGACCCGCGACCTCATCTCGCGGTCGGCGCAGGTCGCCCGCGAGGAGGGGGGCTCGGTCGTGGTCGGCGTCAACACCGACCACGTCGAGGCCGAGCGCATCTCGCTGCAGGAGGTCATCGACGCCTACAGGGAGCAGCTCCACTTCACCGAGGAGCAGGGCGCAGGCCCGGTGCTCATGGCGTCGCGGCATCTGGCTCGCGTGGCCGAGTCGGCCGACGACTACCGGCGCGTCTACCGCGAGGTGCTGCAGTCGGCGACCGTGCCGGTCGTGCTGCACTGGCTGGGCACGGCCTTCGATCCGGTGCTCGAGGGCTACTTCGGCTCCTCGGACTGGCGCGAGGCCTCGGCGGTGCTGCTGGAGATCATCGAGGAGAACGTCGACAAGGTCGCGGGCGTCAAGATGAGCCTGCTCGACGCCGCGTCCGAGGTGTCGGTGCGCGAGCGCCTGCCCGAGGGCGTGCGCATGTTCACCGGCGACGACTTCAACTACGTCGGCCTCATCGGCGGGCAGGACGTGCCCGAGGCGACCCAGCCCGACCGGGACCCGGCATCCGCCCGTCAGCACTCCGACGCGCTGCTCGGCGCGTTCGCGGCCATCACCCCGGTGGCGTCCGCCGCGATCCAGGCGCTCGACGCCGGCGATCCGGCCCGCTACCTCGAGATCCTCGGCCCGACCGAGGAGCTCAGCCGCCAGGTCTTCGCCGCGCCGACGTTCTACTACAAGACCGGCGTCGCGTTCCTGTCGTGGCTGAACGGCCACCAGCCGGCGTTCCAGATGGTGGGCGGCCTGCACTCCGCCCGCAGCCTCCCGCACCTGTCGCGCATCGTCGAGCTCGCCAACTCCTCGCTCGCGCTCGAGCAGCCCGAGCTCGCCGCGATCCGCTGGCACGGGATGCTGCGCCACAACGGCATCGACGTCCCCGGGGTGATCGCGTGACCTCGGTCGCGGCATCCGTCCCCACCGCCTTCCGAGTGCGGCCGCCTGCTGGCGCGTCGGCGGCCGCACTCGGAGCACCACTCCAGGAAGGCCGCGCATGAACGCCCCCGACCCTCGCCTGTCGATCAACCAGGCCACCATCAAGCACGCCGATCTCGCGACCGCGCTCCGCGTGACCGCCGAGGCGGGCGTGCAGGCCATCGGCCTGTGGCGCGAGCCGGTGCAGGAGGTCGGTCTCGCGACCGCCGCCACGATGCTGACCGACTCCGGCCTGCGCTTCACGACGCACTGCCGCGCCGGCTTCTTCACCATGCCCGAGGGACCCGCCCGCCGCGCGTCGATCGACGACAACCGCGTCGCGATCGAGGAGGCCGCGACCCTCGCCGCCGCCGGCGCCCCGGGGTCGACCGCGATCCTGGTGCTGGTCGCCGGCGGGCTGCCCGAGGGCTCGCGCGACCTGGTGGGCGCGCGCGAGCGCGTGCGCGACGCGATCGGCGAGCTGGCACCGGATGCCGCAGCCGCGGGTGTGACGCTCGCGATCGAGCCGCTGCATCCGATGTACGCCTCCGACCGCTGCGTGGTCTCGACGCTCGGGCAGGCGCTGGACATCGCCGCGGACTTCGACCCGGCCGTCGTCGGCGCGACCGTCGACACGTTCCACATCTGGTGGGATCCCGACGTGCTCGCCTCGATCGCGCGTGCGGGCCGCGAGGGGCGCATCGCGACCTACCAGGTGTGCGACTGGAAGACGCCGCTGGCCGCGGACGTCCTGCTGAGCCGCCACTACCCGGGCGACGGCGTCATCGACTTCGCGTCGCTGACCGACGCCGTCGAGGCCACCGGCTACGACCGCGACATCGAGGTCGAGATCTTCAACGAGCGGATCTGGGCCACCGACCCGCTCGCCGCGGTGCAGCGCACGGCCGCCGGGTTCGCGGCATCCGTGTCCCCCCACCTGCGCGCTCGCGTCGCGAGCTGACCCGCGCGCACACGCCCGTGCACCTCGAGTCGCCACGACACGCCGACCCGACGACCCTTGACGCGGCGTGTCCTGGCGACTCGGGCGCTGGCTCTGGAGCGGGACGGCACGCGCGGGGAACACGCAGAGGAAACGGTTTCCCAGCCTCTCGCCGGAACCGGACACAAGCCCTAGACTCTGGCCTGTGAGCGACATGATCGCGCCTGCCCGAGGCGCCGCCACCCTTCACGACGTCGCGCGCGAGGCAGGCGTCTCGCTCGCGACCGCGTCGCGGGTGCTCAACGGATCGACGCGCAAGGTGGCCGAGAGCTACCGCGAGCGCGTCGAGACCGCTGCCGAGAAGCTCGGCTACACCGCCAACCTGTCCGCCCAGGCCACCGCGCGAGGCACCGCCGCCATCGTCGCGCTCCTGGTCGCCGACATCGCCGACCCCTACTTCGGCCAGCTCGCCTCCGGCGTCGCGCGCGGCGCCGACGAGGCCGGCCTCGTCGTGACGATCGCGATCACCGAGCGCGACCCGCAGCGCGAGGTCAAGCTGGTGCGCGCCCTCCGCGGGCAGCGGCCCCGCGGCCTGATCCTCGCGGCGTCCCGCGTCGAAGGACCCGATGCGGCGGGCCTGCAGGGAGAGCTCGACGCGTTCGCGCAGATGGGCGGTCGCGTCGTGGTGGTCGGACCGGGCGGCGGCTCGGCCCGGTCGGTCACCGTCGACAACCGCGGCGGCTCGGCGGCACTCGGCGCCGAGCTCGCGGGCCTGGGCTATCGGGACGCGATCGTGGTCGCGGCATCCGAGGGCATCCGCACCTCCGATGACCGCCTCGACGGGTTCACCGAGGGCTTCACCGCCGCGGGCGGGAACGTCCGCGAGGTGCGCCGCGCCGGGTTCACGCGCGACGCCGGCTACGCCGCCACGACGGAGCTGCTCGAGGGCGACGTGCCCGAGGGCACGCTCATCTTCGGCATCAGCGACGTCGTGGCCATCGGCATCATGTCGGCCGTGCGCGACGCCGGACGCCGGGTCGGCGACGACATCGCCGTCGCCGGCTTCGACGACATCGCCACGGGTCGCGACATCCGTCCCGGCCTCACGACGGTGCGCGTCCCGCTCGAGGATCTCGGCTACCGTGCCCTGCACGCCGCGACCGACGCCGACTGGGCTGCCGACGAGCCGCAGCTTCCGCTCGAGGTGATCGTGCGCGGCAGCACGCCGCCGCGCACCTGACGCTTTCTCGGCTCCCCGCACGCCCGCGGGCGAGGCGCGCGCAGGTTGCGGCCTCGTGCCTGCGGTTGCGGCGCACGCGGGTTGCGGCATCCGTCCCCCGGCTCGTGCGCCTCGCGGACGATCCTGATGCGGAGAATCCCCCGTTTCGGGTTCGCGTCGCAGCCCGCGCACCGGACGCCGGCGAGAACGCCGGCCTGCCGGCGCGAGGAAGCGTTTCCTGCCCGACTAGGCTGAACCGACGGAGGGAGACACGGATGCCTCGACCGCCCCGAGCCGATGGCTCCACGCGCGTCACGATCGCCGACGTCGCCGCCCGGGCGGGCGTGTCGCTGTCGACCGTGTCCCGCGCCCTCAACGGCAACCCCACCGTGGACCCGGTGCTGGCCGAGCGGGTGAAGGATGCCGCGACCGAACTGGACTACACCGCCAGCCCCGTCGCGCGCAGCCTCGTGCTCGGACGTACGCAGACCGTCGCGGTCGTCGTGCCCGACCTCGGCAACCCGACCTTCCAGGCCATCCTCCGCGGCCTCAGCCACGCCGCCGCGGCCGACGACTATCACGTGCTGGTGGCCGACTCGGCCGAGTCGGTCGCCGAGGAGCGCGTGCTCGCGGGCACGACCCGGCGCCGCACGGACGGCATCATCCTGTGCGCACCGCGCCTGCCGCAGGAGGAGCTCGACCGCCTCGTCGGCGGACTGCGCCCCGTCGTGCTCATCAACCGCGCCGCCGGCGGCGTGCCGCACGTGCGCGCCGACTACCGCACCGCCCTCACGGCAGAGCTCACCCACCTGCACGACCTGGGGCATCGGCGCATCGTGTTCCTCGCCGGCGCGCCGGGCAGCGTGGCCAACGCGGCACGCCTCGAGGCGATCACGGGGTTCGTCGCCGCCCACGCCGACACCGAGGTCGCCGAGATCCCCTGCGGCGTGGATTTCGAGGCCGGCGCCGCGGCCCGGGAGGCTGTGCTGGCCTCGGGCGCGACAGCGGCGCTCGCCTTCAACGACCTCGTCGCGATGGGCCTGTTGAGCGCCGTGCAGGCGAGCGGATGCCGCGTCCCCGCCGACCTCTCGATCATCGGGTTCGACGACATCCCCTTCGCGCGCTACACGACTCCGCCCCTCACGACCGCGGCCGTGCCCGCGGCCGAGCTCGGCATGCAGGCGTGGTCCCGGATGCGTGAACTGCTGGAAGGCTCGACGCCCGGCGATCCGCTGACCGTCCTGCCCGAGCTCACTATTCGCGGCACCACCGGCCCTGCCCCCGCCTGAACCCCGCGACGTCGCACCCCGAGCCCGCGCCCGCCGTAGCCCGCCACCCGAGCCCGATGCGCGCTCGAGTGCCACGACACGCGGCATCGCCGACGCCACCCCGCGTGTCGCGACACCCGAACCTCGAAACCCCGCGCAACGTCGCGCCCCCACCCCGAGCCGGCGAGCTGCGGCGCCGGCGACCCGTTGCGCGCGTCCGGGGAAGCCGAAGCAAGGGAACGTTTTCCCGCGGTGCGTGATAGCTTGAGAAAACGTTTCCTGAAGGAGTGAGATGAGCCACCGCCGGTACGCCCTCGTCGGTGCGGGTCACCGCGCCCAGATGTACGTCGACGCGATCATCGGGCGCTACCGCGACGATGCCGACCTCGTCGCGATCTGCGAGCCGAACCCGGTGCGCGCGCAGTATTACATCGACCGCGTGGTCGAGGCCGGCTTTGCGGCGCCCGCGCTCTACGGCCCCGACGAACTCGAGACGATGATCCGCGAGCAGCGGGTGGAGCGCGTGGTGATCTGCGCGCGCGACGACCTGCACGCGCCGCTGATCGTGCGGGCACTGGATGCCGGGGCCGACGTCGTCGTCGAGAAGCCGCTGACCATCGACGGGCCGTCGGCGGCGGCGATCGAGGACGCCATCGACCGCACCGGCCGGCAGGTCGTGATCACGTTCAACTACCGGTACTCGCCCCGCAATTCGGCGCTGCGGCAGGTGATCCAGGACGGCACGATCGGGCAGGTCACCTCGGTGGACTTCTCGTGGATGCTGGACACCAAGCACGGCGCGGACTATTTCCGTCGCTGGCACCGCGAGAAGCAGCACTCCGGGGGCCTGCTGATCCACAAGGCCAGCCACCACTTCGACCTCGTGAACTGGTGGATCCGCTCCACCCCGGCCCGCGTCTACGCGTCCGGCGCGCTGCGCTTCTACGGCGCCGACAACGCCGCCGCCCGCGGCCTCGGCGATCGCCCCGCCCGCGGCACCCATGACGGGGCGGACCCGTTCGAACTGGATCTGCGCACCGACGAGCGCCTCAAGGCCCTGTACCTCGACGCCGAGCAGCACGACGGGTACCTCCGCGACCGCGATGTGTTCGGCGAAGGCATCACCATCGAAGACAACCTCGCGCTGGTCGTCGACTACGCCTCCGGAGCGACGCTCTCATACTCCCTCAACGCCCACGCGCCGTGGGAGGGGTACCGCGTCGCGGTGAACGGCACCCTGGGCCGCGCCGAGCTCGACGTCGTCGAGCGCGGCGCCGTCCTCGAGTCCGAGGGCCTGCACCCCGTGCTCGACCCGTCCGCCAGCGACGCCGGCAGCACCGGGTCCGCCCGCCCCGAGGGCGAACGCCTCGTCGTCCAGCGCCACTGGGAAGCGGCGTACGAGGTGCCCCTCGAAGGCAACAGCGACGGCCACGGCGGCGGCGACGTGCTCCTGCTCGCCGACGTCTTCGAAGGACCGGGCGACGACCCGCTCGCCCGCCCCGCCGACTGGCGCGACGGCGTCCGCTCCATCGCGGTCGGCATCGCCGGCAACCGCTCCCTCGAGACCGGTCAGCCCGTCCGCATCGCCGACCTCGGCATCCGTCTCCTCGCCGGCGAGCCGGCGAGCGTCGCCACCGCGCGATCATGACCCGGATCGCGGTCACCGGCGGGGCAGGACGACTCGGCCGCAGCCTCGTCGCGGGACTCGCGGCATCCGGGCACGAGCTCGTGTCGCTCGATCGCGCGGTGTCCGACGCCGGCGAACTGCAGGGCCTCGAGCAGATCGCGGTGGACCTCACCGACTCGGATGCCGCGACCCGGGCGATCTCGACCGCACGAGCCGACGCGCTGATCCATCTCGCCGCGATCGCGGTGCCCTTCAGCGCGCCCGAGGACGTGATCCTCCGCACCAACGCCGCGATGGCGCTGAACGTGATGTCGGCGGGCGTGGCCGCCGGCATCCCGAAGATCGTGACGGCGTCGAGCCCGACCGTGCTCGGGTACGGCGCCCCCACCGGCTGGCTGCCGGACCGCCTGCCGCTGGACGAGGAGACGACGCCGAAGCCGTGGAACGCGTACGCGCTGTCCAAGCACCTCGCCGAGCAGACGATCGCGATGGTGGCGCGCCAGACCGGCGAGGCGACGCGCTTCGCGGCTTTCCGCCCGTGCTACGTGATCGCTCCGGAGGAGTGGCGCGGCGCGCTCACGCAGCAGGGCCACACCGTGCGCGAGCGCCTCGCCGATCCCGCACTGTCCGCTCCGGCCCTCTTCAACTACGTCGACGCGCGCGACGTCGCGGCCTTCGTCGACACGCTGCTGGTCGCTCTCCCCGAGATCCCGAACGCCGAGGTGTTCTTCGTCGGCGCCGACGACGCGCTCGCCCGCCGGCCGCTCGCCGAGCTGCTCCCGCAGTTCGTGCCCGGCACCGAAGACCTCGCAGCCGGGCTCACCGGAACCGCGCCGGCCTTCTCGAACGCGAAGGCCCGCCGCGTGCTGGGCTGGCGACCGGCCCACACCTGGCGCGGGGAGCTCGGCGAGCCCGCCGTCGACGCTCCGGCGAGCGCCCGCACCCGTCTCCTCGAGACGACCCCCTCTCCCGACCCCGCCCGAAAGGACGTGCTGGCGTGAACTTCGACGGCATCCTGTTCTTCCCCGTCACCCCCTTCGACTCCGACGGCCGCGTCGACGAGGACCTGCTGCGGCAGCACCTCGACACGACCCTCGCGCACTCCCCGGGCGGCGTCTTCCCGGCCTGCGGCACGGGCGAGTTCCACGCCCTCTCGACCGAGGAGGCGACCCGCGTCGTGCAGGTCGCGACCGAGACGGTCGCCGGCCGGGTGCCCGTCGTCGCCGGCACCGGCGGTCCGCTCGGCCACGCGACGAACCTCGCTCGCGCCGCGGCAGACGCCGGAGCAGATGCCCTCCTGGTGCTGCCGCCGTACTTGGTCGGCGGCCCGCAGGCGGGGCTGGTGGCGTACGTCGAAGCGGTGGCCGCGGCATCCGACCTGCCCGTCGTGATCTATCACCGGGCGAACGCGCAGTACTCCGTCGACTCGGTGCGGCGCCTGGCGCAGAACCCCAAGGTCGTCGGCTTCAAGGACGGCGTCGGAGACGTCGGCCTCGCGCAGCAGATCGTGCGTGCCGTGGTCGCGGAGGGCCGCGAGGACTTCGCGTTCTTCAACGGGCTCCTCACCGCCGAGCTCACGCAGGGCGCCTACCGGGGCATCGGGATCCCGCTGTACTCGTCGGCGGCGTTCGCCATGATCCCCGAGGTCGCGAACGCGTACTACCGCGCGTACCTCGACGGCGACGAGGCCCGCCGCGCCGCGCTGCTGGACGGCTTCTACTCGCCGCTGGTGAAGCTGCGCGACGAGACGCCGGGATTCGGGGTCTCGCTCATCAAGACCGGCCTGCGCCTGAGCGGCCTGGCGGTCGGATCGGTGCGTGCGCCGCTGGTCGACCCGACGCCGGACCAGGAGGCGCGTCTGGCCGGGATCCTCGAGGCGGGGCGAGCGCTGCTGTGACCACCGCCGACGGGTCGCCGCGCACCACCGTCGCGTCGTTCGACGCGCGCCTCGTTCGCGTGCCGCTGACGCGACCGTGGGCGGCGGACGTGACGTCGGTCGGCGTCGTCGCGACGCACGTGGTGCGCTCCGACGGGGCGGAGGGCTGGGGTTTCTCGTGGACCCCTCAGATCGGCGCCGAAGCCGTGCATGCCCTCCTCGCCCACGACATCGCCACGTGGGCCGTGGGCCGCTCGGCGGAGCCGGGCGAGGGGTGGCTCGCGCTGTGGCAGCACCTCCACGAGGCCGGTGGAGGCGGGATCACGACGATCGCGATGGCGGGGCTCGACCTCGCCCTGTGGGATGCCGCGGCCCGCGCCGACGACCGGTCGGTGTCGCAGTGGCTCGGCCCGCAGCGCGAGAGCGTGCGCGCGTACGGGTCGGGCGTGAACCTGCACTATTCGCTCGATGAACTGGTGGCGCAGGTGCGGCGCTGGGTCGACGCGGGCTTCGAGGCCGTCAAGGTCAAGGTGGGCAAGGCCGACGTGGCTGAGGACCTCGACCGGCTCAAGGCCGTCCGCGAGGTGCTGGGACCCGGCAGAGAGCTCATGATCGACGCGAACCAGCGGTGGGAGCTGGACCGTGCGACGCGGTCGCTCGAGGTGCTCGCCGAGGTGTCCCCCGCGTGGATCGAGGAGCCGCTGCGCGCCGACGACCTGTACGGCCACTACGAGCTCGCCCGGCGCCTCGCCGCGTCCAGCGCCATCCCCATCGCCGTCGGCGAGAACCTCCACAACGTGTACCGGTTCGACGACTTCCTGCGCACCGGCGCCGCGCAGATCGTGCAGCCGAACATCGTGCGCGTGGGCGGCATCACGCCGTTCCTGGGCATCGCGGGGATCGCCGGCGCCTACGGGGCCGCCGTGCACCCGCACCTGCTGCCCGAGCTCTCGGGGCAGCTCGCGCTGTGCCTGCGCTCCGTGCCGGGCGTGGCCGAGCCGATGGCCGAGGACGTCGAGGACGCCGGCTTCGGCGCGCTCGGCGCCTTGCGCGACCCGTCGCCCGTGCGCATCGCCGACGGGGCCCTGACCGAGGTCCCGCACGCGGGTCTCGGCATCCGCTTCTCGTAACCCGACCTCTTGACACCGCCGAAAGCGCACAAGATGCCACCGCTGCCCTCCCCGAACCCCAGTTTCCGCGCTCTCGCGCGGGTGGCGAGCCGAAAGGATCCCCGATGACCACGACTACTGCTGAGCTCGACGCCCTCGCGCAGGCCGCCGCCGCAGCGGCACCGGTGTGGCGGGCGACGGATGCCTCGACCCGGGCATCGTGGCTGCGCGCGGCGGCCGACGCGCTCGACGCGAACGTCGACGAGCTCGTCTCGATCGCCGATGAGGAGACCCGCCTCGGCCAGACGCGCCTGCGTGGCGAGGTCGGACGCACCACCGGGCAGCTGCGCCTGTTCGCGTCCGTGGTCGAGGAGGGCTCGTACCTCGAGCTCACCGTCGACGACGCCGACGCCACTGCCGCCCCGGCGCGCCCCGAGCTGCGCCGTATGCTCACCGGCGTGGGCCCGGTGGCCGTGTTCTCGGCGTCGAACTTCCCGTTCGCCTTCTCGGTGGCCGGCGGCGACACCGCCTCCGCCCTCGCGGCGGGCAACCCGGTGATCGTCAAGGCGCACTCGGGTCATCCGCGCCTGTCGGAGCGCACCGCGGCCGTCGTGGCCGCGGCCCTCGTCGACGCCGGGGCTCCCGAGGGCTCCCTCTCCCTCGTCGAAGGCCGTGAGGCGGGCAACGCCCTGGTGCAGCATCCGCTCGTCCAGGCCGCCGGCTTCACCGGATCGCTCGGCGGCGGCCGCGCCCTGTTCGACCTGGCATCGGGCCGCCCCGACCCCATCCCGTTCTACGGCGAGCTCGGCTCGGTGAACCCCGTCGTCATCACCCCCGCCGCCGTCGCGGCGCGCGGCGAGGCGCTGGCGCAGGGCCTCGTCGGCTCGTTCACGCTCGGCGTCGGACAGTTCTGCACCAAGCCCGGCGTCGTGTTCGTGCCCGAGGGCGCCGGCTTCGAGCAGCTCGTCGCCGGCTTCGCGGCCGGTGCCGCCGGCGGGCCGCTCCTCACCGACCGCATCACCGCG
>Ga0160448_100705_pt1 | contig 11263 bp, 6 predicted proteins | sample HID1973M_E1MG_FD_108269 | JGI IMG/M metagenome (GOLD analysis project Ga0160448, IMG submission 108269) | Enriched mosquito-associated microbial communities from UW Madison campus, WI, USA - HID1973M_E1 MG | ecosystem: Host-associated > Arthropoda: Insects > Digestive system > Unclassified ...
CGACGGTTGCCACGACGGCGGCGCGGTCAGTGCACCGGGTCGGGATCCTTCGGTTGCGGGACCGAGGCCGGGGTGGCCGGTTCCTGGCCCGTGCCGCGCCACGTCTCGATGACGCGCATCAGGTGGTAGACGCCCAGGGCCGCCGCGGTGCCGAGTGCGATGCCGCTGAAGATCAGGTCGCCGGGCATCCAGGTGAAGTTGGCGATGCCGACGACGAGCGCGACGGCGGCCGTCGTGAGGTTCTTGGGGTCGGAGAAGTCGACCTTGTTCTGCACCCAGATCCGTGCGCCGAGGATGCCGATCATGCCGTAGAGGACGGTCGTCGCCCCGCCCAGGACGCCTGCCGGGATGGACGCGACGATCGCGCCGAACTTGGGGCACAGCGAGAGCACGAGCGCGGTCGCGGCGGCCACCCAGTAGGCGGCCGTCGAGTAGACCTTGGTGGCGGCCATGACCCCGATGTTCTCCGCGTACGTGGTGGTGCCGGACCCGCCGCCGAGCCCGGCGAGCGTCGTCGCGAGGCCGTCGGCGAACAGCGCGCGGCCGGCCACGGGGTCGAGGTCGTGCCCCGTCATGGCGGCGACGGACTTCACGTGCCCGATGTTCTCCGCGATGAGCACCAGCACCACGGGCACGAACAGGCCCAGCGCGCTGACGTCGAACGACGGCCCGATGAAGTGCGGGAACCCGACCCAGTCCGCACCCTTGACCGCCTTGAAGTCGACCTCTCCGCGGATCGACGCGACCGCGTACCCGACCAGCACGCCGACGAGGATCGACAGCCGGCCCAGGATCCCGCGGAACAGCACGGTGCACAGCACGATGGCCAGCAACGTGACGAGCGCGGTGACGGGTGCGGCGCGGAAGCCGTTGGTGCAGCTCTCGACGATCTTCCCGTCGACCACGCTCTGCGTGCACGTGCCCCACGCGGCCGGTGCCAGGTTGAAGCCGATGAGCGCGACGATCGTGCCCGTCACCACGGGCGGCATGAGCGCGTTGATCCAGCCCGTCCCGGCCAGGTGCGCGACGACGCCGACGATCACCAGCAGCAGACCCGTCATGACGATCCCGCCGAGCGCGACCGACTGGCCGTCGCTCGCCGTCGCCGCCGTGATGGGCGCGATGAACGCGAACGACGACCCCAGGTAGCTGGGCAGCCGGTTGCGCGTGATCAGCAGGAACAGCGCCGTGCCGATCGCTGAGAAGAACAGGGTCGTCGCCGGCGAGAAGCCGGTCAGCAGCGGCACCAGGAACGTCGCACCGAACATCGCGACCACGTGCTGCATCCCGATCCCGACGGTGCGCGGCCAGCTGAGGCGCTCGTCGGGCGCCACCACCTGGCCCGGCGGGATGGTCCGACCGTCTCCGTGCACACGCCAGCCCAGGCTCATGTCGTCGTCCCTCGTCGTCGAAGCGGCCCCTGCGCAGGTCAGGACGCTAGCAACGCGCCCACCGGCACGACAACGGTCCGACGGTCGGCCGCGCCGCCGGTAGCCTTGCGCGCATGGCTACGAGCGACTTCGTCCTGCGTCCCTTCGAGGGTCTCCCCGGTGAGCCCGACTGGGTGGCGCTGAAGGAGGTCGTGCCCGCCGCGACCGCCACGGCCCGCACCACCAAGGAGCACGGCGCCAAGGAGGTGCTGGTCACCACGGTCCTGCCGCAGGCGTGGCCTGCGCTGCACCGCGCCGACGGCGTGATCCTGCTGGCCCTGCAGACGGCGCACAGCTCGGGTGACGCGAGCCGCGACCTGGCCGCCGCGCTGCTCGAGGCCGTGGACGCCGAGCCCGGCACCGCGATCGAGCTGACGGGCCTGCCCGAGGCCGGCCCGCGCCTCCAGGACGTGCTCGACCTGAGCGTCCCGTTCGAGGTCACCGTCCACGACACGTTCGCTTACTGGCTCGCGCCGGACGTCGAGCGGACCGACGACCTGGCGGCCGCGATCGAGGAGGCCGACGCCGGCATCATCGACACGGTCAAGCTCGAGGGCGTCGAGTCGGCCTACTGGTGCCGCATGGGCGCGCGCGAGTTCCTGCGCTGGGCCCAGCCGCACGAGGAGCAGGTGGTCCTGGACGGGCTCGCCCGCCTGCACGCCAAGCGGGCGTCGGGCTTCGAGGGAGCCAAGTTCGTCGGCTACTTCCGTTCGTCGGGCCTCGTCGTGCCTGTGTGGGAGCTGCCGCGCGGCTCCGAGGCCGACGACATCCAGGACGCCGTCGCCGCGTTCGCGCCCGCGTTCACCGCAGCGCTGGAGGACACGAACCCGCTCGACGCCAACGAGCGTCGGGCTCGCGCGGGCCTGGTGGCCCGCCAGGTCACCCTCCGCTGACACGCGAACGAGCAACCGACCTCGGTAGGCTGATCGTCGTGACGGACCAGGGCGCCTCCACCCCCGCGGGCGCGGAGGGTCATGCCCGCGTCCCCCGCAGGGCGCCTCGCCAGCGGGTCGCGGTCGTCATCCCCGCCAAGGACGAGTCCCGCCGCATCGCGGCGACCGTCCGCTCGGCCAAGGCGATCCCGAACGTCGACCTGGTGCTCGTGGTCGACGACGGCTCCGAGGACAACACGCAGCACGTCGCCCGGGAGGCCGGCGCGGTCGTCGTCCGGCACTCGCACAACCGGGGCAAGGCCGCGGCGATGGAGACCGGCGCGGCCGTCGTCGCGATGCGTGACGCCCCGGACCGTGAGCCGCGCATCCTGCTGTTCATCGACGGCGACCTGGGCGAGACGGCCGTCAACACCGCGCCGCTGGTCCGGCCCGTGGTCGAGGGCCACACCGACCTCGCCATCGCGCTGATCCCGCCGCAGCCCGGCGCGGGCGGCCGCGGCATCGTCGTCGGTGCCGCTCGTCGGGCCATCGCGTCCCTGACCGGCTGGACCCCCACGCAGCCGCTGTCCGGCATGCGCTGCCTGACGCGGGAGGCGTTCGAGGCCGCGACGCCGCTCGCGCACGGCTGGGGCGTCGAGACGGGCATGACGATCGACCTGCTGCGGCGCGGGTTCCGCGTCGTCGAGGTGCCGTGCGACCTGCGGCACCGGCCGTCGGGTACCGACCTCAAGGGCCAGCTCCACCGCGCTGCCCAGTACAAGGACGTGCAGCTCGCCGTCAGCGCTCGTCGGGCGCGGTCCGTCGCGGGCGCGGTCAAGCGCAAGATCGCACCCAAGCCCGCGTCCCCCACGCACCGCTGATCGTCGCCGCAGGCGACCCGTAACCTGGAGCCGTGCTGCCCGCCGCGCCGAGCCGAGCCCGCGTCCGGGCGTGGTTCGCGGCGCTCGCGGTCGGTCTCCTGGCCCTGCTCGCGCTGGTCGTCCCCGCGGGCGCGGCGCACGCGGCCGACGACGACGGCCTCGTGCTCGTCGGCGTCGGCGGCCTGCACTGGTCGGACATCGACCGGACCACGACGCCTCAGCTGTGGGGGATGGTCTCCGAAGGGTCGGTCGGCTCGATCTCCGTGCACGCCCTGGCCAAGGTCACCTGCCCGCTGGACGCCTGGCTCACGATCTCCGCGGCCAGCCGCGTCTCCGCGCCGGCCGACGAGGCCGCCGGCACGACGACGTGCGACGACCTGCCCGACGTCCGCACGACGACCGAGCCGCGGGCGCGGGTGCGGGGGTGGGCGGACCTCGTCGACCCGTCCGCGCAGCCCGGTGTCGCGGGGACACCGGGCACAGTGGGGCGGCGGGTCGACGACTCCGAGCGGTGCGCCAACGCCGTCGGACCCGGTGCCGCCGTCGCGCTCGCGCGCCCGGACGGACGCGTCACGCGCTACTTCGACGCGCTCGACGTCGACGGCAGCGTCCTGCGCTCGTGCGCGGTGACCGTGCTCGACGTCGGCGAGCTGCCCACCGACAGGGCGGCGCGCCTGGCCGCCCTCGCCGCACTCGACGACCAGCTCCGCACCATCACCGCGCAGGTGCCGATCGGCACGGACGTCGTCGTCGCCGGCGTCTCCGACAGCCCGACGGGCGAGGCCGGCCTGCAGGCGGTCGTCGACTGGCGCCGCGGTGGCGGACCCGTCGCGTGGCTGACGTCGCAGTCCACGCGCCTGCCCGGCGTCGTCACCCTCACCGACCTGTCCGCGACCATCGTCCAGCGGGTCGGCGGCGAGACGTCGGACCTCGACGGGTCGCCGCTCGAGACCGGCTCCGAGCGCCGCATGTCCACGCAGCGCACCCTCGACAACCGCCGCTACCTCACCGAGATGACGACGGTGACGCCGTACCTCCTCCCCGTCGTGCTCGCGGTGGCGGGCGTCGGGGTCGCTGCCGTGGTGGGGGCCGTGGCGGTGTCGCGTCGTCGGCGGCCGCGCGGCCCCGGCCGGGCACTCGGTCGGCTCGCCATCGCGGCGGTGCTGGTCGGGGCGTCGATGCCCGCGGGTGCGCAGCTCGCGGTGCTGTCCCGCTGGTGGGTGCGGCCGGCCCCGCTGGTGGCGGCGACGGTGTGGTTCACGGTCGGGACCATCGTCGTCGCGCTCGTGTCCTGGCTGCTCTCCCGGCTGCTCCCGCGCGGCCCGTGGCGGGTGGCGGTCGTGGCCGCGGGCGTGTCATGGCTGCTCACGACCGTCGACGGGGTCACCGGGACCGTCCTGCAGCAGGGCTCGGTCTTCGGGATCACGCCCACGTCCGGCGCGCGGTACTTCGGGTTCGGCAACACGACGTTCGGCGCGTACGCCGCGGCGGCGCTCGTGCTCGCGGGTGCGCTCGCGGTGGGCGGCCGGGCGGTCGGCCGACGACGAGCGGGCCTGGTCGCCGCGGTCGTCGTCGCGGTGCTGTCCGTGCTGGTCGACGGCTGGCCCACGTTCGGCGCCGACTTCGGCGGCGCGCTGACCCTGGTGCTCGCCTTCGCCGTCCTGCTCCTGCCGCTGACGTCCGTCGGGCTGACACCGCGCCGCGTCGTCGTCGCGCTCGGCGCGGCCGTGGCCGTCGTGGCCGTCGTCGCGGTCGTCGACTGGGCACGCCCTGGCCGCAGCACGCACCTCGGGCTGTTCGTGCAGCGGATCATCGACGGCGACGCGCTCGACGTGGTGGGCCGCAAGGCCGCGGGAGCATGGGCGACCGTCGACCAGCCCGCGGGAGCGGCGGCGGCGGTCGTGTGCCTGGTGGTCTGCGCTGTCCTCGTCGGGCCGGACCGTTGGCGTCCGGCCGTGCTGCGCCGGCTGTACGACGAGTGGGACGGCTTGCGCGCGACGCTGCGCGCGGTCGTCGTCGCCGCCGTCGCCGGCTCGCTGGTCAACGACTCCGGCGTGGTCGTCGCCGTCGTGCTCCTGGCCGTCGCGGGCGCCCTGCTGGGCGCGTCGGCGATGGCGGACGCATGGGGTGAGCGTCGCGCGCCGGCCGACGAGCGTGCGGGCGAGCCCGTGCTGCGTGCGATGCCCGCCGTCGTCGTCGCCACGGGCGGCGTGCTGGGCGTCCTGCTGCTGCTCACGACCTCCGCGTTCCCCCTCGCGGCGCAGGCCGGGGGCGCGACACGTGCTGACGGGCCCGCGCTGCTGACCGGGGGCGCCCCCGTCGTCGTCGTCGGGACGGGCGGCGTGAGCTGGGACGACGTGACGCGTGAGCGCACCCCGACCCTGTGGGGTCTGCTGCGCGACGGGGCTCCCGCCGCCGGTGTCATGGCTGCCGGCGTCGAGAAGTGCCCGGCCCAGGGGTGGCTGTCGATCTCGTCGGGCGCCACGACCGTCGCCGACGAGAAGGCCGGCGACACCTACGTCTGCCGCAGCTGGGCGGTGGTGCCGGACGGCGACGGCGCGAGCGTGCAGGGGTGGGGCGACCTGCTCGACGCGCAGCCCGCCGCCGCCCACCTGGGCGTGCTGGGCGACGGGCTCACAGCGTGCAGCACGGCGGTCGGACCCGGCGCGGCACTCGGCCTCGCCCACACCGACGGGTCCGTCGCACGTTATCGGACGCTCGACGCCGCGCTCGCGGACCCGTCGGACGCGCTCGCGTGCCCGGTCACGATGGTCGACGCGGGCACCGCGGCGAACGATGCGTCCTCGGTCGACGAGACGTTGCGCAGCCTGCTGGCCGTCATCCCGACCACGACCACCGTGCTGGTCGTCGACACCGCGCGGGCCGAGCCGGGCACCGAGGCACTGGGCGTCGGCGTCGTCCGCATCGGGCGGCCCGCTGCGGCCACCTACCTGACCTCGCCGTCGACGCGCTCCACGGGCGTGGTCCGGCTCACCGACACCACGGCGACGCTGCTGGCCGACCTGGGTGCCGACGTGCCCACGTCCGTGCTGGGCGCGCCGGTCGTGATCGGCGACGAGCGCCCGTCGCAGGTGGACGTCACCGTCGACCAGCTCGCGAGCGTCAACGTGCGCACCCACCTGCTGCACGACGCCACCGTCCCTCTCGCCGTCGGCGCGGGGGTGCTGGCGCTGCTCCTCGGCTGGGCGCACGTCGCCGCCCGACGACGGCCGCGCGTGCGGTCCGCGGTCGACGTGGCGCTCGTCGTGCTGGCGTGCCTGCCCGCCGGTGCCGTGGTCGCGGCGAGCACAGGCTGGTGGCGTGGGGAGCACGCGACCGCGGGACTGTGGCTGTCGTCGGCGCTGTGCACGGCGGCGGTGGCCGGCGGGGCCGGGCTCGTCGGGCGGCGCGTGCGCTGGGCGCCCGCCGCGACCGTCGCCGTGTTCACCTGGGTGCTGCTGGTTCTCGACGTGCCGCTGGGCGGCCGCCTGACGCGCGGTGGTCTGCTGGGCGCGCCGACCGCGACCGGGCGGCCCTCCGTCGCGATCGTCGTGGTGCTCGGGCTCTCCGGCATCGCGACGGCGTGGGTCGTCCGCGAGCTGCTGCGACGCGCGGGCCGGCCGCGCCTCGGGCTCGTCGCCGCGGCGGTCGTGCTCGCCGCGACGGTGGCGCTGCTACTCGTCGGCGCGTGACCCTGGAACGTCCGCGCTCGGCGGCGCCGGCGCCGTCCGACGCCACTGGGCGACCAGTGCGACCAGGCACGGGACCGCGACGGAGAAGCCCGCAGCGGGGATGACGATGCCGGAGTCGTTGATGAGGAACCCGACCAGGAGCCCGGCGCCGATGGCCGCGACCGTCGCGCGCAGCAGCGGCACGGCGTCGTCCAGGCCGGTCAGCGGCCCGCGGCGGGAGGCGCGCAGCACGAGCCACGTGATCGCGACGCCGCTGAGCGTCAGCAGGAGGTAGCGCCAGCTCGTCAGCAGGCTGATGTTCGTGGAGATCTTGCGATCGAGCGTGTCCCACAGGCCGCCGTCGAGCGCGGTGGCGACGAATCGGCCGACGTGGGTCCGGGAGTCCGCAGGGCGCAGGTAGTCGGCGAACGCGAACGCGCCGACGACGAGCGCGCCGACCACGCACACCGTCACCGCGGCCCGCCACGTCACGCGGCGGCCGGCGACCACGGCCGTGAGCAGCGCGAACGCGACCAGGAGGGCGGGCGGGCCGCCGAAGTCGCTGCCGAAGCCCGGTGCGCCGTCGACGACGATCAGCACCAGACCGAGCCCAGCGGTGGACGCGACCGCCACGCCACGCCTCCCGCGGCGCAGGAGAGGGGCCGCGACGGCCGCGGCGAGGATGGGACCGGCGGCGACGAGCAGCGCGAAGCCCTGGTTGCTCATCCCGTAGAAACGGGCCGCGACCAGGCGCTGCGCCCCCCACGGCGCGTCGATCACCAGGTGCGAGCCGGTGACGGCGTCGATCGCGAGCGTGCCGACCGTCAGCCCGGCGATCACCCCGACCGGGCCCCAGGGCGTGCGCCGCCACGGCCCCACCAGTGCGATCGCCGCGATGACGGCCGTGAAGCCCAGCACGGTCCAGCGGAAGGTCGGCGTCGGGTGCTCGGCGCGCCACCACGGCACGAGCCCGGCCAGGAAGCCGGCGACCGGCCCGGCGGCCAGCGCGGTGGCGGCCACCTGCAGGACGCGGAGGAGGGTGCGCCGGGTGATTCCGGCGCCGCCGAGCACCAGCAGGACCGCCGCCGCGGCGGCGAACAGCAGCGCGTCGAGGACGACGACCCGGGTGGTGAAGCCGCCGGACACGTAGGACGCGTAGCCGGCATGGCGCTGGATGTCGATGAGGCCGTCGACGCGGTCGTCGGCGCTCGCCGGGCCGGGGGTGGGAGAGATCGTGGCGCCCGGCAGCGTGCCCTCGTCGAGGCCCACCGACTCGAGCAGCGTGGGGGTGACGTCGATGACCTGGATCAGCCCGTCCTGCTGCGTGGAGCCGGAGGTCAGCAGGTCGTCGGCGTACGTCCCGCCCCGTGGCGCGGGCCCGGTCGCGGCGGCGAGCTGGAGCGTGGACCGGCCCTCGGTGGCCAGCGAGACCACCAGGACGGTCGCGTCGCCGGGGGCCGCGGCGATCGCGGCGCCGACCCGCTCGTCGATCGCGTGGACCTGCGGCGCGCGCGAGGCCGCCAGCGCGGCCTCGCCCAGCGGCTCGTCGCTCACGGGCACCTGCACGGCCCCGGCGTCGACGACGACGAGGCGCGACGAGCCGAGCGCGGAACGGACCGCGTCGGTGATGCCGGACGCGTCGGCGGGCAGGGCCTCGTAGTCACCTGTGACGCTGCCGTCGGAGCCGGCCAGCGCGATCGCGGCGCCGGGTCCGATGGCCGTCGTCGTCGTGCCCGCGTCCGCCAGCCGGTCGCCGAGCAGGCCGAGCTTCGCGCCGTAGGACTGCGACGACGCCGACCCGCGGTACTCCGACCAGCGGGGGACGTCGCCGCCGTCCGGCTCGTCGAGCGGCAGGCAGGCGCCGTCGTCCGTCCGCTCGTCGGCCGCCCGGATCCCCGCCGAGACGGTGAGCCATCCGTCCGCGGGGCACGAGCGCGCCGAGACGGCGCGCGTCGCGACGAGGCCGACCGAGGCGGTACGGGACAGCTCCCACAGCGCGGGCGTCGTCGTCTGGTCGACGTCGTCCCAGCGCACGCCCGCGACGCCGACGAGCAGCACCGGATGGTCGTCGGCGGTGGCCGCCCGGGCAACCGCAGTCGCGGTCGTCGGCGCGGTCGCGGACGCCGTCGTCGCCGCGCCCAGGACGGCCAGCAGCGCCGCGAGCAGCACGAGCGCGCTGCGCACCGCGGGACGGGCGGCTCGACGACTCGCGGGACGGGGCACCGCCCAAGCCTACGTGCGCACTACCCTCGACCCGGGGTGCGCGACCGAGGCGCGGGCACCGTGTGAGGAGGGTCATGTCTGCACCGATCGCCGGGGCGCGCTACGCCTACCTGGGCCCCGCGGGCACGTTCACCGAGGCCGCGCTGCGCCAGGTCGTCGGGCCCGACGAGGCCACGTACCTCCCGCAGACGGACGTGACGTCCGCCATCGCGGCGGTCCGTTCCGGGACCGCGGACTTCGCGGTCGTCGCGATCGAGAGCACCGCCGAGGGCGGTGTCACGGCGACGCTCGACAGCCTCTCCACCGGGGAGCCGCTGGTGCTGCTGCGCGAGATGCTGGTGCCGGTGCAGTTCACGCTCGCCGCCGCACCCGGGCGGACGCTGGCCGACGTCCGCCGCATCTCCGCCCACCCGCACGCGTGGGTGCAGTGCCGGCGCTGGATCGCCGAGCACCTCCCGCACGCCGTGCACGTGCCCGCGACGTCCAACACCGCGCCCGCCGCGCTCATCGCGCAGGCCGACGGCCCGCTGCCCTTCGACGCCGCCCTGGTCCCGCCGCCGTCGCTCGACACCTACGGCCTGACGGCGCTCGCCCACGACGTCGCCGACAACGCCACGGCCGTCACCCGGTTCGTGCTCGTCGGCCACCCCGGCGACGTCCCCGCCCCCACCGGCGCCGACAAGACGACCCTCGTCGTGCACCTGCCCGACAACGAGGCCGGCGCCCTGCTGGCCATGCTCGAGCAGTTCGCCGCCCGCGGTGTGAACCTGTCCCGCATCGAGTCGCGGCCCATCGGCGACGCGCTCGGCCGGTACTCGTTCTCCCTCGACGCGGAGGGCCACGTGCTCGACGAGCGCGTCGGTGAGGCCATCATGGGCCTGCGTCGGCGCTGCCCGTTCGTGCGGTTCCTGGGGTCCTACCCGCGCGCCGACGCCGTCGCTCCGACGGTCCACGTCGGCACCGCGGACGCCGACTTCGTCGAGGCCCGCACGTGGCTGCGCGGCGTCCGCGACGGCTCGGCGACCTGAGGCCGCCCCCGACCGACTACTTCACGCCGTGCGGACCACCAGGGCGCCCGGGTCGACGCGGGCCGCGACCTCGGTGACGCGGCCGATGATGTCGCCGTCGACCTGGGCGTACTCGCCGGCGGGCACGACGATGCGCACGGTCTGCGCGCGGCGGTGGTCGATGCGACCGATCTTGTGGGGCAGGTCGTTGCTCATGCCCCAGCCCTGCAGCACGACCTCGCCGAACAGCTGTGCCCAGCCGGCGATGCCGCCGCGCGTGTCGATGGCGGCCAGGTCGAGCCAGCCGTCGTCGAGGACCGCGTCGGGGATGAGGGTCAGGCCGCCCGGAAGGCGTCCGCAGTTGCCGACGAGCAGGCTGCGCATGCGGGCGGTCGTCGTCTTCTCGTCGTCGACCCGGACGTGCACGCGCACGCGGTCGCCGCGCAGGTGCTTGAAGCCGGCGACGAAGTAGGCGATCCACCCGACCTTCGCCTTGAGCTGGGGGTCGGTGTCGGCGACCATCGCGGCGTCGAAGCCGAGGCCGGCGATGACCAGGAAGATGTGGTCGCGCGGCTGGTCGGGGGCGTGCGGCACGTCGTCGGCCGCCTCGGCCACCTTGTCCTCGACGTCGTCCTCGAACTTGAGCACGCGCAGCCAGCCCACGTCGATCGGGCGGTCGGTGCCCGTCAGCGCGATGCGCAGCGCGGCGAGCGGGTCGCCCAGAGGGATGTCGAGGTTGCGGGCCAGCAGGTTGCCGGTGCCGATGGGCACCAGGCCCATGGGGACGCCCGAGCCGACGAGTCCTTCCGCGACGGCGCGGACCGTCCCGTCGCCCCCGACCGCGACGACGACGTCCGCACCGGCCTCCAGCGCAGCTCGCGCCTGCCCGACCCCCGGGTCCTCGACGGTCGTCTCCAGCCACAGCGGGTCCGCCGCGCCCAGCTCGGCGGCGGCGCGGTGGACGGCCGCACGCAGCTCGGCCGCATCAGGCTTGGACGGGTTCGCGACGAACGCGACGAGCAGTCCGCCGTCATCGACCTGCTGGGCGAGCCCGCGCGCCTCGGGGCTCACGCCGACGGCCTCCAGCCGGCGGTGCAGCCTGGTCTGCTGGCGACTCACCTGCACCGCGAGCCCGATCGCGACGAGCGCGAGCACGACCGCGATCAGCGCCGCCCACTC
>Ga0160448_100706_pt1 | contig 11253 bp, 11 predicted proteins | sample HID1973M_E1MG_FD_108269 | JGI IMG/M metagenome (GOLD analysis project Ga0160448, IMG submission 108269) | Enriched mosquito-associated microbial communities from UW Madison campus, WI, USA - HID1973M_E1 MG | ecosystem: Host-associated > Arthropoda: Insects > Digestive system > Unclassified ...
CAAGCGGCACTGCCAGCGCCTGTTCGGCGCGGGCCAGCAGGTCGATCACCGCATCGACACGGGCCACCAGTACCGGCGGCAGGCTGCCGGCCTGCGCCTGCGCCCGCGTCAGCTGCCAGGCCACGCGCCGCTGCGCCACCGCGGCCGCATCCGCGGCGTAGGGCGCGGTGGCGAGCTTCATCGACTCGCGCCAGCGCGCAAAGCGGCGCGCATCGAAACGCCAATGCCGGTCCAGGCTTTCCAGGCGCATGATCGGCAGCATGCGCAGCTGTGCCGGCGTGAACTGGTACAGGCGCGCGTCCACCGAGCGCGCGATCACTTCCAACCCGGGCGCCAACGCGGCCGAAGGATGGGCGGCGCTGGCGCGCTCGATGGCCGACAGCGCCAGGCGCTCGTCGGTATCGGCGCGGGAGATGATGGCGTCGGCGTCCACCGCTTGCGGCGCCGGCTGCGCCGGGGCGGTTGCCTGCGCTGCGTCACCAGACACCGGAAGCGGCGCGGGAAGCTGGGCCCAGGCGGGCAACGCGGCGATCAGGAGCCAGGCCATCCAACAGCGGCGGGCAAGCGTCATGGGCTACTCGGCCGGCGGGCGATGCGGGGAGTGTAGGCGAGGTCCGGCTGCGGCCCTGTCAAAGGAGCAGGCACCCGCGTGTGGTCTTCAACCGCTGCAAGGCGTTCGTTCGGCACCGTGACTTCAGGCAGATGCCCCCGCGCCCCCCGCGTGGTGCCATGCCATTGACGGCGACGCAGACAGGCGCCGGCTCATCACTCGCAACGGAGGCACGACCATGCACGTTTCACGTTCCCTCTTGTGGCTGGCGCTGGTCGCCGCCACGCCGGCCCTCGCCCAGCAGAGCGTGAGCAAGATCTCCGGCGACGTGCAGACCCAGGCCGGGCAGCAGTACGGCTCGCTGGCCACCGTCAGCGGCGATATCCACGTGGCCGGCAAGGTGCAGGCCAAGAGCGTCCACAGCGTGAGCGGCGACATCACCGTGGACACCGACGCAACCGTCGGCGATGTCGCCACCACCAGTGGCGAGCTCCGGATCGCCGAGAGCGGCAAGACCGGTGGCCTGAAGAGCGTGAGCGGCTCGCTGGCGCTGGGCCGCAATGTCGTGGTCGACGGCGACGTCACCTCGGTCAGCGGCAATATCTTCACCGACCGCGGCAGCAGGATCGCCGGCGATGTCACCTCCGTCAGCGGGACCATTGCTCTGGTGCAGACCGAGGTCGGCGGCGGCATCCACTTCGTCAGCAACGACGTCACCGTGGGGATCGGCTCGCACGTAAAGGGCGGCATCAGCCTGCGCAAGCCGCAGTTCAGCAGCCAGGACCGCCCGCCTCGCGTGGTGATCGGCCCGAATGCGGTGGTCGATGGACCGCTGGACTTCGAACTGCCGGTGCAGCTGTACGTGCATAGCTCGGCGAAGACGGGGAAGATCACCGGCGCTACGCCGATCGCGTTTTCCACCCCTACACCGCCGAAGGGGTGAGCTTGGCGGGGGCCGCGTGACGGCGGCCCCCGCCCGCTGCAGTCGGGTAGGATTCCGGCAGTCACGCGGGAGATCCCCTGATGCGCACGCACGGCACCCTGACCAAATGGCATGACGACCGGGGATTCGGCTTCGTTGCGCCGGCCCAGGGTGGCGGCGAAGTGTTCGTCCACGTCTCCGCCTTTCCGCACGATGGCCAGCGGCCGCGCCTGGGCGAGTTGGTTTCTTTCGAGATCGAGAACGGACCGAACGGGAAGCCACGGGCAGTCCGGGTGATGCGGCCTGGGCAGCGCCCGGTGCCGCGGCCGCACGCTGGCCGCACCCGCCCGCATCGGTCCGCCCTGCCCTGGGCCGCCATCATTGCGCTTGTCGCCGCCGGGGCGGTCGGCGGCTACGGATACTCGCGCATGAGGGGGCCGGAGCGCCTGGCCGAGGTTGTCCCCGCCGACATCCCGGCAAGGCCCGCTGCACCGGCACCCACAGCTTCCAGATGCGACGGCCGAACGATGTGCAGCGAGATGACTTCCTGCGCCGAGGCCACGTACTTCATCAAACACTGCCCCAACACGAAGATGGACGGCGACCACGACGGCGTGCCGTGCGAGCGGCAGTTGTGCGGCTGAAGGCCCGGCCCCGGCGCGTGCTCGCCGCAGCCCGCCGAGCCGTGCTAACGTTTCGCACCGTCGCGAAAAACGATGGCCTACCCGAGGCGCCTTCTGGCCGGTAGGCCCTCGCGTACACGCCCTCCATGCAACCGCCATGGCCGGCCAGCGTCTCTTGAGCCACCGTCAGCGCCCTTGTCGCTGACCGGGCATTTGGAGCGTTGCCATGCAAAAAGACATTGCGATCATCGGTGCCGGGCTTGGCGGGCTTACGCTCGCCCGCGTACTGCATCAGAACCACATTCCCGCCACGGTCTATGAGGCCGAGGCCTCGGCGAGCGCCCGCTCGCAGGGCGGCTTGCTCGATATTCACGCCCACAACGGGCAGGCCGCGCTCAAGGCAACGGGCCTGTTCGAGGAATTTCTTCGGCTCGTCCGTCCTGGCGAGGATGCCAAGCGCATCGTCGACCAGCACGGCACTGTGCTCTTCGACAAGCCGGGCGGAAGCACCCTGCAATCGCCCGAAGTGGATCGCGGCGAACTCCGCCGCTTGTTGATCACCTCGCTTCCCGCCGGAACCATCCGCTGGGGCCACAAAGTGACCGCAGTCGTGACCGGCGAGCACCAGCACGCGATCCATTTCGCCGACGGCTCGCTGGTTTCCGCCGATCTCGTCGTGGGTGCCGATGGTGCCTGGTCGAAGGTGCGCCCGCTGCTGTCGGACGCCAAGCCCGCCTACAGCGGCACCTGCTTTATCGAGATAGCGCTCCTGCGCCACGACCCCCGGTACGCAACGAGCGTGGCCGCCATAGGGACCGGTACGCTCATGGCAATAGCACCGGGCAAAGGCATCATTGCGCACCGTCATGCCGATGGCACGGTGCGCGGATACGTCGCCTTGAACAAGCCTGAGGCGTGGATGCACTCGCTCGACCTTGGCGATGCGCGGGCCGGCCTGGCCCGGATCGCGGCGCAGTTCGACGGCTGGGCCCCGCATCTGACCGACTTCATCACTTGCAGCGAAGCCGATCCCACACTGCGGCCGATCCATGCCCTCCCCACCGATCATCGTTGGCGGCGGGTTCCCGGCCTGACGCTGGTGGGCGATGCCGCGCACCTCATGTCGCCGTTCGCAGGCGAAGGCGCCAACCTGGCGATGTTCGACGGCGCGGAACTGGCCGGATTCCTGGCGGCCCAGCCAGATGCCATCGAGGCTGCACTTGGCCTGTTCGAGCGCGAGCTTTTCCTCCGCAGCGGCGAGGTTGCCCGGATTTCCGCGCGGAACCTGCAAAGGTTCTTCGACGAGACTGCCCCGCACGGTGTGGTCGAGCTGTTCCGCTAGAAGGCCCGCCAGTCTTGCCGGTGACGAGCCGATGCGGTAAGTATTCGCACACTGCCAGCGGATGGCATTGGGGGGTTCATGGAAGACTCGAAGCGCACCCGGGGCATCCTCGGGCGCAGGCAATGGCACGGCAATACGCGTGAGCTTGCTGCGGGATCGATCTATCGGTTGCCGCGCTCGATCGAGTTCACCGAGACCCGGAACGAGAACCCGTCGAGCGACGGCTCATGACGATGTGTGCGCCACACCTTGGGATCGGCCAAGAGGCCGGTACGTAGAGACTGACCGAATCAAGGAGAGAACGGCTGTGACCGACCCGTACAACAATGCAGAGAGCACGACACCGCTTGCCGAAATCGTTTCGAATGATGCAGCGAACGAACGACGCCCTGCGCGGACGTCGATAAAGCGCCCTGCTGCCCCGCCATCTACCTCCCTGTTCCGGGATTTCTTTCCTGTCTGGAACGTCATCGCACTGATTGCCGGCTTGACGTGGACTGTCAAGGGAGCCCCTTCCCATATTCCAATACTTTTGCTGGTCTATGGCCCCTTGGTGCTCGCCATTGCCGCCGGCGCATGGATCTCCAGCCCGGGATTCGCATTGCTGGTCCGCGCGGTGAACGCCTTGATCGCGGTCTGGATAATCGTGAAGCTCTTGAAGTACGTGGGCGCGGGCATCCTCACCTTGAACATGGTGACCGTGTTCTTCATGACCGCACTGATGCCGATCTTGAACGCGCTGTTCTTGAGGCCGCGCGCTCCGAAGTAAGGGGCTGCGCCGAGGTGGCGTGCAAGCGCCGTCTGGCACGCGGCGCAACCGGCCAGGTTCGCTCGGTAGAAATACCGAGATCGCACCGTCAGATCCTGGCCGGTAGCGGAAGCTGCAACGCGACGCAGATCCATTTCTCCATTAGAGTCGCCGGAATGAGATTTCGGATCGCGACCTGGTTGTGTGGAGCGGCATCGGTCGCCAGCGCGTTTGCCACCGCCCACGTCTTTCTATCTGCAGCCGCTACAGCGTCTCTTCGGTTCGGCTACTGCGGCCCAACCTCGCTTGATCATGCCGAGCAGTACTGTCGTGTCGGTGCACGGCTCTTGCTATTCTCGTATGCGCTTTGTGCCTGCACGCTATTCCTTGTTGGCGTTACGATCTGGCTGTCCCGGCACCGCCGCAAAGGGACTGTCGCCAGGCTCGAGTCGCCACGCGACTGATATCGAATCGAACCGCGTCAGCGAACGTCCGCTCTGGCCGTTAACCGACATAGGACAGGCTAACGGCCGATGCCCTGACGATTCCTTGCGGCATCACCAAACCGATGCAGCAAGGCGGCCCAAGGCCGCCAAGCGCCAATCCGGGCCGCGCATCCCTGTTCCTTGCGCCCTCGCTCGCGGTGCTGCCCGTCCGCCCAGCCCCCCGAGCGCGGCACGCTAGCAACCCTGCCATGAAGCGGCATTTCACGAAATTTTCTGCGTGGCGCTACGGCGTCACTTGGCTTTCCGCGTTGTCTGGCGGTTGAGCGACGGATTACGACGGGCGCAGGTGTCATATGATCCCGGTGCTGATCGACCTCGGACACAGGCATTCATGGACCCCGCTTACTTCAGCATCGCTGCCGTCGTCGGCGTTGGTGCCTTGTTCGGCTTTCTCCGCTCGCGGAACGTGCGCGCGAGCCGGGGCGTCGGCGGCGGTTGGATTGGGCTGGCGGTAATCCTGGCGCTGGTCGCCGGGTTGATCATTTCGGGACTGGCCGGTGCCGAGTCGATGACCTGGCTGTTTGGACTCGCCTTGATGGTCGCAATCCCGATCATGGCGTTCCTGGCCGTTGGCTCTGCCATCGGCTCGTCGCTTCGCCGGCGGAAATAGCACGGCATGCAGTGGTTTTCAGGGCGAGGCCCACGGATGCCATACGAGATGGCACGCCCCTTTGGACGGGCGCGGAGCCACCAGAAGCAAGGGGGAAGGCCATGGTGTTGATATTGCTGGCAGGAGGGCTTGTGCTTTCCTTGGTTCTGCCGATCTTCCTGGCGCGCACGCGCCAAGCCCGGGGGCGCCTGCTCGGCATGTTGGTCGGCCTCTACTTGATGACGATTGGCCTCGTTGGCGCGGTTGGCCTGGTCTACCTCGCCGTCGTGGATGGCAGGACGGGGATACGTCGCAACAGCCTGAGCGCCGTCTTTGCGTTTGCGGACCAGCCTGTCCTGGCTACCGTCACGCTTCTGGTAAGCCTGCTATGTGCTGGCACTTTTGTGGTCTGTGGCTTCCTTTTGTTCAAGGGCGCTCGGGATGGCACGCTTGGGGCGTGACGGAGCATGGGTGCGGCGGGATTTTTGGCTGCATATAGATCGGATCTGCTTTTGGGTTCAAGTGCGGAAGTGACCATGAATAATCTGGTGAAAGTCCAAGTCGAGTGGTCTGCGGAAAAGCTGGCGAGACTTCCTGCCGGCGGGAGCTACTCGACCGTCGCTAGATTCTCTGGAGACTGCGACTGGCCCAACGGCGAGGCGTGGAGCATCGTTCTTCTGTTGCCTCCCGCAGGCGACATGCAGGACGGACCTTTTGAGGCTGAGGCGCGGTTTCTGGTACCGGAGGCGCCCGCCGGTTGCTTCGAGCCAAGGATGGTATTCGAGCTCTTCGAGGGTTCGGCGAAGACTGCTACTGTGGTGGTGATGACTACCTGTGACCGTTAGCGCGTCTGGTGCCGAGTTGAGGACGTGTCCATAGGCAACGTCAAAGCAGTGGCATCGTGCTCGGGTTGGCGGTGGTGTACGTGGCTGGTCCCGTTTTGTTCGGGTCATGGGATATGGATCATTGCGCCCGGCGACGTGTAAGGTCCGGGGCCTTCGCAGCCCTACTTGGCAGGAAAGGCGATAGGCCCAGAGCGCTAGAGACTTTTCCCAGTCGCATCCACGTGATGCCCGTTCCCGATAGACCTTGACCGAAAGCGACGACAGCCTTCTACCACCCTTTCGGCTGAGCCGCGCCCTTTGAAATCCAGAGACGCTGAGCCGCGCCGAGGGCGGGACGACATTCGGCCTGCGTGGTTGATTCAAAGCTTGCTTGAGCGGAGCGTTGCCATCCTCACTTCCGCCTGCATACTGGCGCTGGCGGCTGCCCTGCTGTGGCGCGCGCCCATCGCGTTGCGCCCTGATGCTCAGATGCCCACCGTCCTTCTGACCCTGTTGCCCCGATCCATCGCCCAGCCTGACCCTTCCCCCGCCCCATCAGTCGGCGGCCGACCTGTCCACGCAACACCCAACCAGACCGGTCTCGCCAACAAGTCGCTGCAAGCCTGCCCTCCACGACGATGCCGGCACCAGCGAAAAAAAACCTCTCGACCTCTCACTCCCTGCGCAGATATCTACCGCTCCGAGCTCAGACGCTTATGGCCCCAGCATCATGGGCTCACGACCTCAGGGCCGCTTTGCAGTGCCCGCAAGCTCTCTCGAAGCCGTGCGCCTGCGAGATAGCAGTCTCATGGGACGAATGAGCCGCATGTCGCGAGCCTACGACTGCGGCGAGCTGCGCGCTGCGATGGCGAAGAGGCCCGAGAGTTCGGACACGATCCTGGCCACGATGAAGCGGCGCGGATGCGATCAGCTGTAATGAGAGTCGCCTGATGACCGTGTCATTCATGTGCAGCAGTGCTAGCCCATGCAACGCCATTGCCCCCTTCCTTGACGCGACTGACGCCCTTACTCCTTCGGCCATGTGCAGCGATTGTTGCGGGTGCAACGGAAACGACTGCTCGCCGCCGGACTACCAACCGTTTCCGTCCAACTGACGCACGGCACCAGATGCAGGCCCGACACCTGCTCACACCGTCAACGTACACGGCAGCCGATTTCGACGCCCAGCTGCTCCAGCCACTTGCCGCGTAGGCGCAGCATCGGGACCGACAGGTCTGTGGCGTGGTAATGGGAGGAGTTGACGGTGCAGTGCTCGGGTTGCCGGGCCGCGGCCGCGTCCCGCTTGTCGAGCTCTTCGGCCGTGGGCGGGCCCTTGTACTTGGGGGACCGCCAGTCGGTGTCCGGGTAGGTGAGGTTGAGGCGCTCGGCCAGGGTGAGGGGAAAGGGAACAACGGACGGCGGCGCGTGAGGCTCGGGGTTTACGCATGGGTAGCCTTCCGTGACGGGAAAGGCCCTGTCGCAGGTTTGGGACGGGGTGTCGGGAGGCTAGAAACCGCACGTAGTCGGCGAGCGTATTCCCCCAAGTGGGGTCTTGTATTAGCCGCCCTCCCGACGCAGGCCTCGGGTCGCCGCACACCAAGTAGGTGCACAGACCACCGCCCGTCCAACTTAATCGGGTATCTCTACGTGCGGAGTTCCTAGACTCCTCGAGTAGATCGTCAATGAGACATCAACCGAATTCCATTCGGAAATTCGCCCCCGCGAAATATCAGCGAACCCCGGAACCCAACTTCGTCAACTGCTGAGGCAGTAGCTCGTGCGGGCCGAGCTGTCCTTGTATCGCGCCTGGATCCTCAGCGAACAAGGGACCCTGATTGATCAGACCTACCAGCATTCCTCTCAACCTACTTACGATCATCAGGAAGGCGTCTTGAGACATCACGATCACCCCTGCCTCGAAGTCACCAGGCACGTCCGCCTCGGAAACGTTGCTACCAATAACGCTGAAAATCTCAGCTAACCCGGTGATGTTCTCACGCACCCAGAGGCCGCTCACCGCCAGCTGCCCAGCGTCTTTCTTCCATAGCTTCGACGACTTGTCGCTCTTCATTTCAATGCAGAACGCCCTATCGCCAAAAATCCAAAGGTTGTCCGGCCCTCGGCCACCCTCCTTTTCCGGCCGGCTGGAGTCAGCTCCCAGGAACTCACCAAGGTCCTGGACGGCAGCCTCAACAACGTTTGAACCTCCAGAATAGATGAGTTTCGACGCCAGCCCATCGAGCTCGAGTAGCGCTCCATTCTTGTCGGCGAAACCACGGATCCATTCGGCAACTCTCTCGGCTTGCCCGCTGATCTTTCGGCGCGCAGCTGTCGGCATTACTGGTGGACGTGATAGCGCGCAATTGTCCGCGTAAGCAGAGCCTTGGAGATCCATTGCAGCAACCTTGTCATGCAGGTACATCACTTTCGCGGCTGCCTGCTTTATCACGCCCCGTGCAAATCGGTCATGACTAAGCAGATTGGCAGCGGCTCTCAGTTCACGCGACGACGAAGAATAGTCTCGGTGCTGGGCGCTCGTTGCAGCCGCACGCTCCGCAGTGGCAGTGCGCCTGCGCAGCTCTGCTTCAGCAGTGATGCTCTGAACCGAATCAGTCGGCAGACTCATCTGGGATTCGTAGAAGTTCCGCCAATCCTTGTCGCGATTGAGCAACTGCGCTAGCGCCCCGATCAACCCGCTCGCTTTATTGGCATCTTCAGAAATTGCCTTAGATACCAGGCGGCCCATCTCAATCTGCCTCACGGTGTTTGGCGAGAAGCTATCTAGCACCAAACGCCTCGAGACGAAATTTGCCAGCTCTTGACCACATAGGATCACAGCGCAGTAGTCCGAGCTTGAACGGACCGCCCGTCCCAACCCTTGTTCCACTCTGTTGGCAAGCTTGCCGCGCATGCCAACTAGTCCTCCGGCATTCTCATTGTCCAGCCGGTCCACAATTCCCTCACCAGCTGGTAACCCGTCGACAATAAGGATTCTGCAGGCAGCGTCCGGGAGATCTATTCCGTCATATCGATTGACGAAAACAACAAAGTTACCCTTATCCTGAGTGCGCAACCTGGCCACACTCAGACTGAACTTCTCTCCCAAGGCCATTACCGCCCCGCCGTCCGTCCAGAACCTCGCGGCTGCTTCTGATGGAACCAGAACGACAACGTTTGCGTGCTCAGAGAGAACGACTGCAACCCGCAGAACATCATCTCTGGGAAATGCGGGATCGATCAGCGATGGCACCAAAACCATGCGCTCGCCAACAGCGTTCTCTCCGTCGACCTGGACAGGCTCTGCAGCGGCAGCTTCATTGCACCCAAGCTCGCGAATTAGCGCCGCGCCGTCGTGGACCGAGGCAGACATGAAAAGACGATGCTTGGAGCGCGAGTAATGATCTACGTAGTCAACGAGGGGAGGGTCCATTGTTATAGCCGCATCTTTCCCGCTGACGACAATCCTGCAAAGATCCAGTTCACGCTCCAGGTACGGCCATGAGAACACCAACGGACTTTCAGAATTATGTTCAAACAGGATTCTTCGTATCGAAGTCGAATTTTCCGAGATTATCCAATGTGGAACTTCCAAGAGCCCGTCGGGATCGGCTGAACTTATCCTCATCCAATTGGCTGGTTCTGCCTCGCTAAGTGCGCTTCCCAAAAGATCGAGCAAATCCCTCCGCGCCTCTGGGGACAGTGAAGCGCTAAAGCACTTTCTTATTGCCTCGACACCTGCATGAACATCATCGAGCACAATCGCACACGGAATTAGTCGTACGTCCGACCGTGCGAATGTTGACTTGCCATTGAAGAACTTCTCGTACGTGCAGACCATGACGGCTTCGCAGCGAATCACATTTTCAGGCGGATGTTTTTCGTTCGCAGCCCAAACCGAGATCTGCAACCCCAGTCTCTCACCTTCATCAACAACCTGCTCGGCGAGTTGCGTAGTCGGCACGAGGAAAACGACGGGCTCGCCGTACTTGTCCATCATGTGCTTCAAATAGATGAGACCGGTCGTGGTCTTACCCCCGCCAGTGTTCAACTTCAAGACCATATCGCGCTGTTCGATGCGCGCATCTATTTTTCGAAAGAGATCAACTTGAGATGCTCTGAGCTCAACATGAGATACCTTCCTGTCGAGACGACCAAAGGTATCCGAAAGCGACGCTGGCTTCTTCTGACCCGCGGACTTATTCAATAGCGAAAAGTTGACCATAACCCCTCCTGGCACAAACTAGATGTGACGAAGATTGATACAACTTCGGAAAAAAAAGAAGGCGGCCATGCGGCCGCCCTCTTTAGACCTTATTGAGCTTGCTCAAACCCCAACCGGATTCCCCTTCTCCGGATCAATCTTGTACTGCTTGATAGCCCGAGCCACATCCTTCCCGGTCATCTTCCCTTCCTTCGCCAGCGCCGCAATGGCCGCATGCGCGATGTAGTACCGATCAACCTCGAAGAACCGTCGCAGGTTCGCACGCGTATCGCTCCGCCCAAACCCATCCGTACCCAGCACCGTGTAACCCATCGGCACGAACGAACGGATCTGATCCGCAAACAACCGCACATAGTCAGTAGCCGCAATCGCCGGCCCCTGCCGCCCTTCCAGCTGCTGCGTCACATACGCCTTGCGCTGCTCAGCCTCCGGGTGCATCCGGTTCCAACGCTCCGCATCGAACCCATCCCGGCGCAGCTCGTTGAAGCTCGGGCAGGACCAGATATCCGCGGTCACGCCGAAGTCCTTGTCCAGCAGCTCGGCCGCAGCAATCGCCTCGCGCAGGATCGTGCCACTACCCAGCAGCTGCACGCGCAGCTCGCCCTTCTTGGGCTTGCCGGCGTCCCTCAGCAAGTACATCCCCTTGATGATGCCTTCCTCCGCGCCAGCCGGCATTTCCGGGTGCGCGTAGTTTTCGTTCATCAGGGTGATGTAGTAGTACTCGTCGATCTGGTCTTCCATCATCGCCTTCATGCCGTGCTGCATGATCACGGTGACTTCGTAGCCGAAGGTCGGGTCGTACGAGCGCACGTTCGGGATGGCGCCGGCCAGCAGGTGGCTGTGGCCGTCTTCGTGCTGCAGGCCTTCGCCGTTGAGCGTGGTGCGGCCGGCGGTGCCGCCGAGCAGGAAGCCGCGGGTGCGCATGTC
>Ga0160448_100710_pt1 | contig 11225 bp, 6 predicted proteins | sample HID1973M_E1MG_FD_108269 | JGI IMG/M metagenome (GOLD analysis project Ga0160448, IMG submission 108269) | Enriched mosquito-associated microbial communities from UW Madison campus, WI, USA - HID1973M_E1 MG | ecosystem: Host-associated > Arthropoda: Insects > Digestive system > Unclassified ...
GAGCGCGGCGAGGTGGTACATGTCCTCCGAGACGCCGAGCGCGTCGGTCCACGCCTTGGGGATCACCAGGCCCACGACGTGGCCGATGACCACGACGAGGATGCCGAAGTGGAACAGGGGCGAGCCGATCCGCAGCAGCCGGGATTCGTAGAGCTGCGAGGAGCGGGTCGTCCAGCCGAACTGGTCGTAGCGGTAGCGCCAGATCGTGCCGCCGATGAGCACCGCGACCATGATGTACGGCAGGATGCCCCACAGGAACAGGTCCATCAGCGCCCTCCGACCGGCTGGAGCGGCAGCAGCCGCGGGTCGTGGGCGTCGAGTCCGACCGATTCGCGCGGCGGCCCGGCCGCGGCCATCGCCATGGCCTGCTGCCGATCGGCGGGGGAGCGTCCGGGGAGCGTGTCGCACACGGCAGTGACGACGCCGGCGTACGGGGAGCCGCGCTCGCCGAGAGCGAGCCGGATCAGCTCGAGGCTCGGCCGGTACTCCTGCAGCAGTGCCGCGCCCTCGCGCGGCGCGTGGCGGGCGAACTCCAGCACGAGCGGCAGGAAGTCGGGCAGTTCGCCCTTGCCGTCCAGAGCGAGTCCCGCCTCGCGGTACCGTCGCTTCAGATCGGCCAGCACCGCGCCCCGTCGCCGGGTGTCGCCGTCGGTCCAGTAGCTCAGGTACAGTGCGTGCCGCCTCGACATGTCGAACGTGTCGACGTACACGGTCTGCACCTCGGACGCCGGGGTCGTCGCCCACCATTCCAGCAGCGGGACGAAGGATGCCGCGGCCCGCGGCGCCGACTCCTTCAGGGCGGCGCCGATCAGCGTCGCCGACGCGAGTACCCCTTCATCGGGGTAGCTCAGGCAGAGCGACGCCGCCTGGTAGACCACCCGGACCTTCACGACGGCTCCTCGGGCGAGGCATCCGTGTTCTTCGGCGGGAAGAGGCCGGGCGGCGCGCCGTTGCCGTCCCAGTTGAGCAGGTTCACGCGACCGCGCAGAGACTCCCCGCTCGCGGCGGTGTCGGAGGTCTGGCGCTCCTTGAGGGCGTGGAAGGTCTCGACCGCGACCGGCGTCGGCCGTCCGCTCGCCTCGCCGAACATCCCCGATTCGTTCCCGTAGGGGCCGCCGTCGAAGTCGAGCGAGCAGCCGAGCTCCTCGAGCTCGTGCGCCCGCTCGTAGTGGGCGGTGGGGATGACGTAGCGGTCCTCGTACTTGGCGATCGCGAGGAGCCGGTACATCGCGTAGATCGACTCCCCGGTCATGCCGACGGCCGCGGGGATGGACTCGTCGCGCTCGCGGTCGAGCGTGATGTCGCGCAGATACGAGCGCATGGCGGCCAGGCGCCACAGCACGCCGGTGATGATGTCGGTGTCGCCCGCCGTGAAAAGTTCGGCGAGGTACTCGACCGGGATACGCAGCGCCTCGATCGCGCCGAACAGGGTGCCGGCCGCCTCCGAGTCGTGCCCCTGGTCGCGCAGCAGGTCGACGATCGGCGACAGCGGCGGGATGTACCAGACCATCGGCATCGTGCGGTACTCGGGGTGCAGCGGCAGCGCCACGCGGTAGGTCTTCGCGAGCGCGTAGACGGGCGAGCGGCGCGCGGCATCCATCCAGTCCTCCGGGATGTCGCCCTGCGCGCGGACCGCCGCGATCACCTCCGGGTCGTTCGGGTCGAGCATCAGATCGAGCTGCGCCTCGTACAGGTCCTTCTCGTCGGGCGTCGAGGCCGCCTCGGTCACGCGGTCGGCGTCGTAGAGGAACAGGCCGAGGTACCGCAGGCGCCCGACGCACGTCTCGGAGCAGACGGTGGGGATGCCCACCTCGAGCCGCGGGTAGCACAGCGTGCACTTCTCGGCCTTGCCGGTCTTGTGGTTGAAGTAGATCTTCTTGTACGGGCAGCCGGTGATGCATTGGCGCCAGCCGCGGCAGCGGTCCTGGTCGACGAGCACGATGCCGTCCTCGGCGCGCTTGTAGATCGCACCCGACGGGCACGAGGCCATGCACGACGGATTGAGGCAGTGCTCGCAGATCCGCGGCAGGTAGAACATGAAGGTCTTCTCGAACTGCAGCTTGATCTTGTCTTCGCTCTCGCGCCGCACGCGCTCGACGATCGGGTCGAGGTGGCCCATCTCACTCGCGCCGCCGAGGTCGTCGTCCCAGTTCGCCGACCAGGTGATCTTGGTGTCTTCGCCGGTGATGAGCGACTTGGGGCGCGCCACCGGGAAGTCGTCGCCGAGCGGCGCGTCGATCAGCGTCTCGTAGTCGTACGTCCACGGCTCGTAGTAGTCCTCGAGCTTCGGCTGCACCGGCGACGAGAAGATCGTGAGCAGTCGCTTGAGCCTGCTGCCCGTGCGCAGCGACAGCCGCCCGCGCTTGTTGAGCGTCCAGCCGCCGCGCCACTGCTCCTGGTCCTCGTACCGGCGCGGGTAGCCCTGGCCCGGGCGGGTCTCGACGTTGTTGAACCACACGTACTCGGTGCCGGCCCGGTTCGTCCACGCCTGCTTGCAGGTGACGGAGCAGGTGTGGCATCCGATGCACTTGTCGAGGTTCATCACCATGCCCATCTGGGCCATGACGCGCATCAGAACACCACCTCCTGCGAGCGGCGGCGCACCGTCGCCACCATGTCGCGCTGGTTGCCGGTCGGGCCGAGATAGTTGAACGCGTACGACAGCTGCGCGTACCCGCCGATGAGGTGCGTGGGTTTGACGAGCAGCCTCGTGACGGAGTTGTGGATGCCGCCGCGCCGCCCCGTCGCCTCGGACTTGGGCACGTCGATCGTGCGCTCCTGCGCGTGGTGCACGTACACGACGCCCGTGGGCATGCGGTGCGAGACGATCGCCCGTGCCACGAGCACGCCGTTGGAGTTCACGCACTCGACCCAGTCGTTGTCGGCGGCGCCGATGGCCGCGGCATCCGCGGGGCTCATCCACACCGTGGGGCCACCGCGCGAGAGCGACAGCATGAAGAGGTTGTCCTGGTACTCGGAGTGGATCGACCACTTCGAGTGCGGCGTGAGGTAGCGCACGACGACCTGCTGCGCGCCGTCGGGGCCGAGCTTGGGCTCGCCGAACAGGCGGTGCATGTCCAACGGCGGCCGGTAGATCGGAAGGGCTTCGCCGAGGTCCCGCATCCAGGCGTGGTCGAGGTAGAAGTGCATGCGGCCGGTGAGGGTGTGGAAGGGCTTCAGCCTCTCGATGTTCACCGTGAACGGCGCGTAGCGGCGCCCGCCGGTCTCGGATCCCGACCACTCCGGCGACGTGATCACCGGCACCGGCGCCGCCTGCGTCATGGCGAAGGTGATCCGCTTCTCCTCGGATCCCTCGGCGAGGTCGGCCAGCGGCTTGCCGACCCGTTTCTCGAGTGTGCGGAATCCCTGCGACGCGAGCTCGCCGTTGGTCGTGCCCGAGAACGCCAGGATCGCCTCGGCCATCTTGACGTCGGTGTCCATCGCGGGGCGGCCGTCGGCCGCGCCGCCGAGCATCACGCCGTTGTGCTGGGCCAGCCGCTCCACCTCGTGCGCGACGTCGTACGTGACGTTCTTGATCGTGAAGCCCAGCTTGTCCGCGAGCGGGCCGACGGCGCCGAGCTTGTCGGCGATCGCCGTGTAGTCGCGCTCGACGACCGTGAACTGCGGCATGGTCCGGCCCGGGACGCCCGGAGTGTCGCCGCGGGCCCAGTCGCGCACCTCGCCGCCCGGCTGCGACGTCTCGCCGGGCGTGTCGTGCTGCATCGGCACCGACACCAGGTCGCGCCGCGTGCCGAGGTGGGTGCGGGCCTGCGCCGAGAACTCCACGGCGATCGCGTGGAACAGATCGAAGTCGCTCCTCGCCTCCCACGGCGGGTCGATCGCCGGGGTGAAGGCGTGCACGAACGGGTGCATGTCGGTCGAGGAGAGGTCGTGCTTCTCGTACCAGGTCGCCGCGGGGAACACGACGTCCGACAGCAGCGTGGTCGAGGTCATGCGGAAGTCCGCCGACACGAGCAGGTCGAGCTTGCCCTCGGGGATCTCGTCGTGCCATCTCACGTCGTTGGGCCGCACGCTGGCCTCGTCGGTCGCCATCACGTTGTTGTGGGTGCCGAGCAGGTACTTCAGGAAGTACTCGTTGCCCTTCGCGCTCGACCCCATCAGGTTGGAGCGCCACAGGGTCAGCAGGCGCGGCCAGTTCTCGGGGGCGTCGACGTCGGCGATGGCGGGCTGCAGGTCGCCGGACTGGAGCTTCGCGGTGACGTAGGATGCCGCATCCGTCGCCTCCCCGTCGGCCACCGCGCGCTCGGCCCGGTCGGCGAGGTCGAGCGGATTGACGTCGAACTGCGGGTAGAACGGCATCCAGCCGAGCCGGGCGGACTGGGCGATCGTGTCGGCGGTGTGCATGCCGGCGAGGTTGCCCTCTGCCAGGGGCGATGCGAGCGCGTCGGCCGAGTAGCCGTCGAACCGCCACTGGTCGGTGTGCATGTACCAGTAGGCGGTGCCGATCATCGTCCGCGGCGGGCGCGACCAGTCCAGCGCGTTCGCGAGCGAGAGCCAGCCGGTGATCGGGCGGCATTTCTCCTGCCCGACGTAGTGCGCCCAGCCGCCGCCGTTGCGGCCCATCGACCCGGTGAGGATCAGCAGGGCGAGGATCGCCCGGTAGGTCGTGTCGCCGTGGAACCACTGGCAGATCCCCGCACCCATGATGATCATCGAGCGGCCGTTCGACTCGACGGCGTTGGCCGCGAACTCCCGCGCGATGCGTGTGCACGCCTGCGCCGGAACCCCCGTGATCTCCTCCTGCCAGGCCGGCGTGTACGGCGATGCGGCGTCGTCGAGCCCGGTCGGCCAGAGGCCGGGCAGCCCGTCGCGGGCGACCCCGTACTGGGCGAGCATCAGATCCAGGACGGTCGTGACCAGGATGCCGCCCACCCGCGTCGCGGGGACTCCACGGCGCAGCACCGCTCCCGCGCCGTCGGCGGAGTCGAAGCGGGGGAGGAGCACCTCGATCGCCTCGGCGGCGGCGCCGGCCGCGACGGGGAGGTCGGAGACGGACAGCGCGGGCTCCACACCCTCCAGGTCGAGGTTCCAGCGTCCGACGCCGGAGTCGGCGTAGCGGAACCCCATCGAACCGTTGGGCACGCGAGGGGCGCCGGTCGCGGCATCCAGCACCACCGTCTTCCACTCGTCCTCGGGGGTGTCGCCGCCCAGGTCCTTGGAGGTGAGGAAGGTGCCGGGGACGAACGCCCCGTCACGCTCGACCAGCCGCACGAGATGGGGCAGGTCGGTGTACTGCCTCGCGAAATCGGCGAAGAAGGGAACGCGCCGGTCGACGTAGTTCTCTTTGAGCACCACGTGACCCATCGCCATCGCGAGCGCGGCGTCCGTGCCCGCCTGGCACGGCAGCCACTCGTCGGCGAACTTGGTGTTGTCGGCGTAATCCGGACTGACGGTCACGACCTTCGTGCCGCGGTAGCGCACCTCGGCCATCCAGTGGGCGTCGGGAGTGCGGGTGACCGGCACGTTCGAGCCCCACATCATGAGGTACGTGGCATCCCACCAGTCCCCGGATTCGGGGACGTCGGTCTGGTCCCCGAACACCTGCGGACTTGCCACGGGCAGGTCGGCGTACCAGTCGTAGAACGAGGTCATCACGCCGCCGACGAGCTGCGTGAACCGTGTGCCGATGCAGTGCGACACCATCGACATCGCCGGGATCGGCGAGAAGCCGGCGACCCGGTCGGGACCGTACTCCTTGATCGTGTGGACGTAGCCGGCCGCGACGAGTTCGACCGCTTCGCGCCATGACGCGCGCACCAGCCCGCCCTTGCCGCGCGCCCGCTGATACCGGCGCCGTGTGTCGGGGTCCTTCGTGATCTCGCCGAAGGCCAGCACGGGGTCGCCGCCCGTCCGGGCCTTCGCCGCTCGGAACTCCTCGAGGAGCACCCCACGCACGTAGGGGTAGCGCACGCGCGTGGGGGAGTAGGTGTACCACGAGAACGCAGCCCCGCGGGGGCATCCGCGGGGCTCGTATTCGGGGCGGTCGGGACCGACGCTCGGGTAGTCGGTCTCTTGGGCCTCCCACGTGATGATGCCGTCCTTGACGTACACCTTCCACGAACACGAGCCCGTGCAGTTCACGCCGTGCGTCGAGCGCACGACCTTGTCGTGACTCCACCGGTCGCGGTAGAACGCGTCGCCCTCACGCCCGCCCGCGAGGAACGCGGCACGGTGATCGGGGGTCTCGTCCCACCTCGTGAAGAACCGCCCTGCAGCCAGCAGAGCGTCGGAAGCCGGACCGTCCACACCGATCTGGGGCGTCATGACTCGGACCATAGCGAATGGTCACGAGGCTCCGAAAGGGGGTGGGATGCCGTTTGCCGGCGTCCGTCCGGGGGTCGGCCGGCCGGAGCGTGCGTGGTGCCCCCACAGGGACTCGAACCCTGGACCCACGGATTAACCTGCTGCACTGGGTTTCCCCAGCCACCGTCGCCGGCTTGCAGTCTGGACTATATCTTCACCTTCGGCCGGGCCGGTCAGGTGCGCCGCGTGTAGTCTCTGAGGTTCCCTTGCGGTTACCTGCTGATTACCCAATCCCTCGGATTTTCACTGCCCTCTCGGGCGAGTACCTCGGGCTCTCAGGGCGTCCCAGCATATAGCGGCGGTCATCCGACGCATTTCTGCGCCGGCGCTCCATTTTGTTGTCTTGAAGTCCGTTGCTCTAACCAACTGAGCTATAGGGGCGTGTCCAACACTAGCAACGCAACGAGGCGGGGCAGGACGTCGTCGGCCCGCCTTACGCTCACACGGAGGATCACGGGCCAGCGCCGGGGTAAATGCGAAGCAGGAGGACTAGAGCGGATCACCCCTTGCCGTTCCCGTTGCCCTTGCCGTTGCCTTTGCCGTTGTTGCTGCCGTTGCCGTTGCCGTTGCCGTTGCCGTTGTTGTTGCCGGGACCGGAGTTGTCGCTGCCGCCTCCGCCGGTGTCCGCCGGTGGCTGCTCGTCGGGAGTGACCTGCTCGGCGGGGGCGTTGACGGGTGCCTGCTCGACCGGCGCCTCCTCTGAAGGGGTCACCGGAGCCTGCTCCAGCACCGGCGAGGTCGGCGCCGGCTCGGGGATCGCAGCCCAGCTGTCCGCCAGCAGCAGGGTCCCGAGCGCGAGTCCGAGCGCGAGCAGCGCCGCCACCACGATCCCGATCATCAGCGCGCGTCGGGAGGGCCGGCGGTCCTCGTCGGGAACGGTGGGCAGGCGGTATGCGGCGGCCGTCGTGTGCGTCGAGGGCTCGCGCGCGGCGGACAGGCGCGCGTCGCGGCGGAGCATTCCCGGTGCGACGGGAGCTGGAGCCGGAGGCGATGGCGCGGCGGCGGCCGGCGGGAAGGCCCGCGTCGGGCCCGTGGCGGTCATGTCGAACGGCGCGGTCGAGGGATCGGCATTCTCCCGGGCGACGGTGTTCTCCATCGCGGCGAGGCGCGAAGCGGCCGTCACCACCTCCAGCGCGGTGGGGCGGTCGTCGGGGCGGATCGCCGTCATCCCGCGCAGCAGACCCTGCCAGGACGGGTGAAGCGACTGGGGGATGTCGGGCGCCGCCGACAGTCGCGCCATCACGGTCCCGATGCCCTCGGCCTGACCGAACGGGCGTTCCCCGGTCAGCGCCTCGATCAGGAGAAGGCCGAAGGCGTAGATGTCCGCCGGCGGCGCGGGCTCGACGCCGCGCGCCTGCTCCGGCGCGACGTAGGCCATCGTGCCCACGATCACACCTGGCGTCGTCACCCGGGCGCGGGCGGAGTCCATCAGATACGCGATGCCGAAGTCCGCCAGCTTCGCGCGCCACTCCCAGCCGGGACGGGGCGACGCCCACAGCAGCACGTTGGAGGGCTTGATGTCGCGGTGCACGACTCCGTGGTCGTGCGCGACATGCAGACCCTCCGCGATGTCGATCGCGATCGATGCGACGACCCGGGGATCGACGGGCCCGCGCGCGACCAGCTCGCGCAGCGTGATGCCGTCGACGTGCTCCATGACCAGGTAACTGGTCTCTTCAGAGCCGACGCGGGCATCGAACACGGTGACGAGCGAGTGATGGCTGAGAGAGGCCAGGAGCGTCGTCTCCGACAGCGCGCGCTCGACGGAGCCGATGCCGTCCGTCGGCTCCCGGAACACCTTCACGGCGACCGAGCGCTGGAGGTGGGTGTCGTCGGCGCGGTACACCCGGGCCATGCCGCCCTCGCCGATGCGCTCGCGCAACAGATAGCGTTCGTCCAGGAGCTCCCCGGTGGAGAGCTCTCCTGACGTGAGCAGGTCAGTCACTTGTCCTCCCACCCGATGCCCGCACCCCTCCGGCGCTGCACCGAGCCTTCCCCCACGGTACGGGCTGCATGCCTCGCGAACCCGGGGGTTGACGAGGTCGCACCGACGTGCAATCCGGCGCGACGAGGCCGCCGGCGCCACCTCGCAGGCGCCGGCGGCCGCGCCGCCCCCCGGTTCCGGCCGTGCCGGTCGCGGCCTACTGAGCCGGAGGCATCAGGACCGCATCGATGAGGTAGACGGTCGCGTTGGCGGTCTGCACGCCGCCGCAGATGACGTTGGCGTCGTTGACCATCCAGGCGTCCCCGCTGCCGGTCACCGCGAGATCGGAGCCCTGCACGGTGGTGTGCGTGCCCGCGATGTCGGCCGGCTCGATCCGGCCGGGCACGACGTGGTAGGTCAGGATCGACGTCAGCGTCGCGGAGTCGGTCTTCAACGACTCGATGGTGGCGGGGTCGATCTTCGCGAACGCGTCGTCCACGGGCGCGAACACGGTGAACTCGTCGCCGTTGAGGGTGTCGACGAGGTTCACGTCGGGATTGAGCTGCCCGCTGACGGCGGCGGTGAGCGTCGTGAGCATCGGATTGTTGGATGCCGCCACCGCGACGGGATCGGCGGACATGCCTTCGATCGAGCCGTCGCCGTCCGGCACGGCCTCCGCGTACGCGGCGCAGCCCGGGCCCACCAGGTCGGCGGCGGGGTCGGCCATCATCGGCGTGGGCGTCTCCGACTGCTCCATCGACGGGGTCGAGGGCTCGGTGGTCGACTCTGCGCTGGATCCGCCCATCGAACAGGCCGACAGCGCGAAGGTCGCGGCGACGACGAGGGCGAACCCTGCCGCCACGCGCTTCCGGGTGATGCGAGACATGGCTTCCTCCTCAGTGCGGTCTTCCGACCGCGGTCTGCTGGTTCCCCGGTGCCGGGGGCCGCGGGAGCGGCTACACGGACTGTTCGGAGCGCTGCGCGGATCGGATTGGACGTCTTCGTCGGCGGATGCCGCGGGCTGCTGGTCGCGGGTGACGCGACACGCGGCGTCCCCGGGCATTCCGAGTGCTGCGTCACCCGAATGCGGGCGCCGAGCGGGCGAGCCGGGCGAGGGGGAGCCGGCGTCCAATCCGAACGCGCAGTGGGAGCGAACAACCCGTGACACCTGAGGGGGACGCATGGAGCTGGTCATCATCGGTCTGCTGGGCGGACTCATCACCGGCATCTCGCCGTGCATCCTGCCGGTGCTGCCGGTGATCTTCCTGACCGGCGGGGCGCAGTCGGCGCGTCTGGATCCCGCCGGCGGCGGCCCTGCCCCCGCCTCGCGATGGCGTCCGTACCTGGTGATCGCTGGGTTGATCACCAGCTTCACCCTCGTGACCCTGCTGGGCTCGCTCGTGCTCGGCGCCCTGGGCCTGCCACAGGATGTGCTGCGGTGGGCGGGTATCGGCGTGCTCGTCCTCATCGGCGTGGGCCTGCTCGTCCCACGCTTCGAGCAGGTGCTGGAGAAGCCGTTCCAGAAGCTCGCACGCCGCACCGAGGTGCAGAACCGGGGGAGCGGGTACGGCGTCGGCCTGGCACTGGGCACGGTGTTCGTGCCCTGTGCCGGACCGGTGCTGGCGGCGATCATCGTCGCCGGCTCGACAGGGCGGATCGATGCGGGAACCATCGTGCTCACGGTGTCGTTCGCGATCGGCGTCGCCGTGCCGCTGCTCTTCTTCGCGCTGGCCGGCCGCGGACTCGTCGAGCGCATCAAGGCGTTCCGGACGCGGGAACGGGGACTTCGGATCGCTGCCGGCATCGCGATGCTCGCGCTGGCCGTCGGACTCGTGTTCAACGTGCCCCAGCTCCTGCAGCGGCTGGTTCCCGACTACACCGCGGCGGTCCAGCGAGACCTCACCGACAATCCCGACGCGCGCCGGGCGCTGGACCTCGGCGGTCTCGTGACGGACGAGAACAGAGAGCTCGACAGGTGCAGCAACGGCGCCGCACAGCTCGAGTCCTGCGGTGCCGCTCCGAGCATCCGAGGAATCACGTCATGGCTGAACACTCCCGGCGGCGAAGCGATCGACCTGGCGGACCTCCGCGGGCACGTCGTGCTCATCGACTTCTGGGCGTACTCGTGCATCAACTGCCAGCGCAGCATCCCGCACGTGGTCGCCTGGGATGCCGCCTACCGCGATGCGGGGCTGCGGGTGATCGGCATCCATTCGCCCGAGTACGCGTTCGAGAAGGACTCCGCCAACGTCGCCGCAGGGGCTCGCGCCTTCGGCATCGGCTACCCGGTGGCGCTGGACAACAGCCTCGCCACGTGGACGAACTACCGGAACAGGTACTGGCCTGCGCACTACCTGATCGACGCCCAGGGCACCGTGCGCCACATCGCGTTCGGCGAGGGGAACTACGCGGCGACCGAGAAGCTCATCCGCGAGCTCCTCGCCGACGCCGATCCCGCTGCGGCGCTGCCGGATCCGACCGACGTCGCCGACGACACACCGGACGCCGCTCGCACGCGAGAGACGTTCCTCGGCTCAGCAAAGGACGTCAACTACGGCGGAGAGGGCGCCTACCGGGCAGGCGAGGGCGTGTACACGCTGCCCGCCGCGCAGCCGGACGACTCGTTCGCGCTCGACGGCGCGTGGCGGGTCCAGACGCAGTACGCCACGCCGTCGGACGGCGGCGGAGGCATCCGACTGCGGTTCCAGGCCGAGGAGGTGCGCATGGTGCTCGCCGGCGAGGGTGAGGTGCGGGTTCGCCTCGACGGGGGACGAGCCCAGACCGTGCCGGTGTCGGGCACGCCCCGCTCCTACGAGGTGGCCGACGGAACCGAGCCGGCCGCCCACGTGCTGGAGGTCGACGTGTCGCCGGGCGTGGAAGTGTACTCGTTCACCTTCGGTTGAGCAGGCATCGGTTCGGAGGGAGGTGAGTGAGGCATGCTGGTGGACATGGTGATCGACGGGATCGACGTGCCGGA
>Ga0160448_100712_pt1 | contig 11195 bp, 9 predicted proteins | sample HID1973M_E1MG_FD_108269 | JGI IMG/M metagenome (GOLD analysis project Ga0160448, IMG submission 108269) | Enriched mosquito-associated microbial communities from UW Madison campus, WI, USA - HID1973M_E1 MG | ecosystem: Host-associated > Arthropoda: Insects > Digestive system > Unclassified ...
AGCGCGAGGATCCAGGTGATGAGCAGCTCGCTCTTGCCTGCCCCCGTGACTCCCGCGACGACGGCGTGGGGGCCGTCCGCGACGAGATCGACGAGCACGGGCTCGCCGCCGCTCGCACCGATGACGGCGGCGAGGCCTCCGTGCGGCGGGGACACGGCTGCCCGCAGCGGCGCGAGTGCCACCGGCTCCGCCACGCCGCGCTGCAGCCCCAGACTGCGCGCAGCGCGGGTCGAGAGCCGGGCGGCGATCTGCGCCGCCTGGCCACGGGCGACCGCCTCGACACGGACCGGGAGAACCTCGCCGGCGTACGCGAGCGACGCCGCACCGGGCGAGGCGACGGTGAGCACCGCCTGGCACCGCGGCGGCAAGGGCTCGCCGGGCCGGCCCCAGGCGATCACCAGGTCGGCCTCGGCGGGCACCAGCTCGCCCGGGCCGACGACGGCGAGCGCGGGCCCGCTCCTGGCGTCGGTGTGCGGCAACTCCCCCATCCACTCCGGGCGCCACCCGGTCGACCCGATCAGACGCAGCTCGCCGGGCGCGAACAGGAGGCACGCCTGAAGCACGAGCGCCCGCTGCACCGCGGCGGCCAGCGCCTGCCCGCCGACGACCGCGACGCCGGCGGACAGGGGCACGGCCACAGGGGCATCGGCGACCCTCGCTGCGCGACGGCGCAGCCGCGCGGCATCCGGGTCTCCGTCACCACCGAGCACGCGCACCCCGCTCGGACGCTCGCCCTCGCCGACCACGATCGTCATATCGCGGCCGCTGCGCCAGATCTCCCCGTCTCGTGCGATGAGACCGGCGACATCGGGGTGGCGGCTCCGCAGCTGCGCCCTCTCGCCCTCGTGGCGCGCAGCGACGGCCGATGCGACCGTCTCGCGGGCGCGCAGCGCGTCGGCTGCCGCGCGCCGGCGATCCCGCCGCGCGGCCCGCCGAGAGTCGATCACGGTCGCCGCCGCGATCACCGGACCGAGCAGCGCGAACCAGAGCGAGAAGACGGAGCCGGTCACCAGCCAGAGCGCGACGGCGCCGACGACCGGGACGAACGCCGCCACGAGTGGCAGAGGCGGCCGGGCGGGAGGACTCCACGCCGCGGGCAGGACGAGCGGCTCATCGTCGATGGCGCCGACGGCGACGAAGCTGGACGAGGCGATCTGACGCATGGAGCCAGTACATCCCTCGCGGCGCCGCCGCACTCGGCGGCCGAGACGATCTGTGGATGGCCGGAGTCAGTCCTCGTCTGGGGAGGAGTCCTCGTCCACGGGCTCGGCCGGGTGTCCGACATCGAGCACGATGATCGTGATGTTGTCGCGCCCGCCGTTCTCGAGCGCCGCCTCGAGCATCGCGGAGGCGGCGTCCGCGGGGTCGGCGTTCTCTTCGAGGAAGTGGCGGATGCCGTAGTCAGTGAGCTCCTTGGTCAGACCGTCGGAGCAGATCACGAAGCGGTCGCCCTCGAGGACGTCGAGGCGGACGTAGTCCGGCGTCACGCCGTCGCTCGGTCCCACGGCACGCGTGATCACGTTGCCGTAAGGGTGATTCTCGGCCTCCTCGGGGCTGAGACGGCCCGCCGCGACGAGCTCCTGCACGACGGAGTGGTCCGTGGTGATCTGGACGATCGCGCCGTCGCGCACCAGGTACACCCGCGAGTCGCCGATGTTCAGCGTCACCCAGTGCGGGGCGTCCCCCGTCGTGTCGAGGAAGACACCGGTCACCGTGGTGCCTGTGCCGTCGTCGGTCGCCTCAGGGTGCGACGCGATGTCCTTGACCGCGCGCGCGAGGGCCTTCTCGATCGTCTTCGGGTTCACGGTGCCGCTGTCGGCGACGGCCCGGAGCCGGTCGATCGTGCTCGCGCTGGCGATCTCACCGCCCACGTGCCCGCCCATGCCGTCGGCGACGACGAACAGCGGATACGAGGCGAACATCGCATCCTGGTTCACCTCGCGGCGACGCCCGGTGTCGGTCACAGCGGCCCAGAAGAGCTCGAGCACGCCACCGGGAACCGGGACGGCGAGAGACTGGGTGGAAACTTCGGGCACGCCCTGTCCTCCCCGTCGGAATACGCCGGAGGCCCATCGCCCCCGCGTTCTCACATACTAGTGGGTCAGTCGACGGCCTCCTCCGACTCGGCGAGGGCGTCGACCACGATCTGGGCGGTGGTGGGCGGCGGCGCCAAGGGCACCGTCGGCACGGGGACGGGCTCCTCCTCCTCGGCCGCACCCTCGAACTGCGCGTTGTAGAGACGCCAGTAGGCGCCCTTCTGCGCGAGCAGCTCCGCATGCGAGCCCTGTTCGACGATGGCGCCGTTCTCCATCACGAGGATGAGGTCGGCGTCGCGGATCGTCGAGAGACGGTGGGCGATCACGAACGCGGTGCGATCCTCGCGCAGTCGCGACATCGCGCGCTGGATGAGCAGCTCGGTGCGCGTGTCCACCGACGATGTCGCCTCGTCCAGGATCAGGATGCGCGGATCGGCGAGGAACGCACGGGCGATCGTCACGAGCTGCCGCTCGCCGACGCTGAGGTTGGTGGCCTCGTCGTCGAGCATCGTGTCGTAGCCGTCGGGCAGCGCGTGCACGAACCGGTCGACGTAGGCCGCCGTCGCCGCAGCGACGATCTCCTCCTCAGAGGCCTCCGGTCGTCCGTAGGCGATGTTCTCGCGGATCGTGCCGGCGAACAGCCAGGTGTCCTGCAGCACCATGCCCGTACGGGCACGGAGGTCCTCGCGCGTCATCCGGCGGATGTCGACGCCGTCCAGTGTGATGCGGCCGGAGTCGACGTCGTAGAAGCGCATGATCAGATTCACGAGCGTCGTCTTGCCCGCTCCGGTCGGCCCGACGATCGCCACCGTGCTCCCCGGGCGCGCAGCGAGGGTGAGCCCGTCGATGAGGGGCTTGTCGGCAACGTAGCGGAACGCGACATCCTCGAACTCGAGACGGCTCGCGGAGTCGGGAGCGGTCTCGGCCGGCTCGTCGTCCGGCGTCTGCTCCTCCTCGTCCAGCAGCTCGAACACGCGCTCGGCGCTGGCCACGCCCGACTGGAGCAGGTTCGCCATGGACCCGAGCTGGCTGAGCGGCTGCGTGAACTGACGCGAGTACTGGATGAAGGCCTGCACATCGCCGATCGACAGGAGACCGGCTGCCACCTGCAGTCCGCCGACGACGGCGATCGCGACGTAGACGAGGTTGCCGACGAACATCATCGCGGGCATGATCACGCCGGAGAGGAACTGCGCGCCGAAACTCGACCGGTACAGCTCCTCGTTCTCGGCACGGAAGTCCGCCTCGACCTCCTGCTGGTGCCCGAACACCTTGACGACCGAGTGCCCCGAGAACGTCTCCTCGACGCGCGCGTTGAGCACGCCGGTGGTCTTCCACTGCTGCACGAAGAGCTTCTGCGAGCGACGGGCCACGAGCACGGTGATGACGATCGTGAGCGGGATCGTGACGAGCGCGATGACGGCCAGCAGCGGCGAGATGATGAACATCATCGTGAGCACGCCGATCACGGTCAGCAACGAGATGACGACCTGCGACAGCGTCTGCTGCATCGTCTGCCCGATGTTGTCGACGTCATTCGTGACGCGGCTGAGCAGCTCGCCGCGCTGCACGCGGTCGAAGTACGACAGCGGCAGACGCTGCACCTTGTCTTCGACCTGGAGGCGCAGCCGGTGCATCGCCCGCTGTACGACGCCGTTGAGGATGCGCGCCTGCAGCCACCCGAACAGACTGGAGAACACGTAGACGATGAGCACGAGCGCGAGGATCCGCGCGAGCTGGTCGAAGTCGATGCCGGCGCCGGGGACGAAGTCCATCGCGGCGATCATGTTCGCCTGGTCCTGATTGCCCGATGCGACCAGCTGGTCGATCACCTGCTGCTTGGTCGCGCCCTCGGGCATCTGCAGCGAGATGAATCCGGCGAAGACCACGTTGGTGCCCTCGCCGAGCAGCTTCGGGCCGATCACCGACAGGGTGACCGACAGGATGCTGAACACGAGGACCACGCACAGCAGCGGCATGTCGGATCGCAGGGTCCCCAGCAGGCGCTTCGCACTCGGACCGAAGTTCTTCGCCTTCTCGCCCGCCGACGCCTGGCCCATGGGACCGCGCTGCATCGGCATCCGCTGCGGGCCGCGCCCCTGGCCGCTCATGCCGCCGCCTCCGCCGCCAGCTGGGATTCCACGATCTCGCGGTACGTCTCGTTGGTCTCCACGAGTTCGTCGTGAGTGCCGATGCCGACGATCCGGCCGTGGTCGAGCACGAGGATCTGATCGGCGTGCTGGATGGTGGAGACGCGCTGCGCGACGACGAGCCTGGTCGCGTCGGGCAGGTGGGTGTCCAGGGCTCGCCTCAGCGAGGCATCCGTTCGCAGGTCCAGGGCCGAGAACGAGTCGTCGAAGATGTACGACTCCGGACGCTTCACGAGCGCTCGCGCGATCGCCAGGCGCTGGCGCTGGCCGCCCGACACGTTCGTGCCCCCCTGCGCGATCTGCGCCGCCAGCCCCTCGGGCATGGCCCGCACGAAGTCGGCCGCCTGGGCGAGCTCCAGCGCGGTCCACAGCTGCTCGTCCGTCGCGTCGTGATCGCCGTAGCGCAGGTTGGAGGCGATCGTGCCCGAGAAGAGGAACGCGCGCTGCGGGACGAGCCCGACGCGCGTCCACAGCTCGTCGGGGTCGTAGTCGCGCACGTCCACGCCGTCGACCCGGACGCTGCCTGCGGTCACGTCGAACAGGCGCGGCACGAGGCTCACGAGCGTCGTCTTGCCCGACCCGGTGGAACCGATGACGGCCGTGGTGGTGCCCGGTTCGACGGTGAAGGTCACATCGTGCAGGACGGCGTCCTCGGCGCCCGGGTACGCGAAGTCGACGTGATCGAACTCGATGCGTCCGGTGGGGGCGGGGGCCGCCGCTGCGGTCGCGGGCGCCGACACCGACGGCTCGGTCTCCAGCACCTCGCCGATGCGGTTCGCGCAGACCGCCGCGCGGGGGATCATGACGAACATGAAGGTCGCCATCATGACGCCCATGAGGATCTGCATCAGGTAGGTGAGGAAGGCGAAGAGCGTCCCGATCTGCACGCCGTTGTTCTGCACCTGGAAGGCGCCGAACCAGATGACGGCGACGCTGGAGACGTTCATGACGAGCATCACCGCGGGGAACATGAGCGCCATGAGGTTGCCGGCGCGCAGCCCCGTCGCCTTCACGTCGTCGCTGGCGGCCTCGAACCGTGCGCGCTCCTCGCGCTCGCGCACGAACGCCCGCACGACGCGGATGCCGCTCAACTGCTCGCGCATGATCTGGTTGACCCGGTCGATGCGCTTCTGCATCTGGGTGAAGGCGGGCACCATGCGCCAGACGATCAGTCCGACGATGACGAGCAGGACGGGGATGGCGACCGCCATCAGCCACGAGAGTCCGACGTCCTGGCTGATCGCCATGATGACCCCGCCGATGGCCAGCATGGGCGCCGAGATCATGAGGGTCGCCGAGACCTGCACCAGCATCTGGACCTGCTGGACGTCGTTGGTGTTGCGGGTGATGAGCGACGGCGCGCCGAACTGTCCGACCTCGCGCTGCGAGAAGGCCACCACGCGATGGAAGAGGTCCCCGCGCAGATCGCGGCCCATGCCCATGGCCAGCCGCGACCCGAAGTAGACCGCGACGATCGCACACACCACCTGGACGAGGCTGACGATCAGCATCACGCCGCCGGTGGACCAGATGTACGGGATGTCGCCGGTCACGACCCCGTTGTCGATGATGTCGGCGTTGAGGGTGGGCAGCCACAGCGACGCGATCGACTGCGCGAGCTGGAAGACGACCACCGCAACGATCAGCGGCCACGCGGGACGGAGATACCGCACCAGGAGCTTTCCGAGCACGACGGTCCTTTCCGGCGCGCGGAGTCGTCCGCTTCAACGGACCGCGCACGGATAGCGACGCTACGCCTGCGCCCGCGCCCTGGACAACCCGTTGCGTACGCCGTCGGCGAACTCCCGCGCGACGTCGTCGCGAGAGCTCACGCGGCGGACTCCGGCGGCGGGAAGAGCGCGTCGATCGCCGCGAGATCCCCCGCCCCCGGGGTCCACGCCGACGCCGCCGCGGCATTGGCGCGCACCTGCTCCGCAGTGGTCGCCCCTGCGATGACGCTCGACAGCGAGGGCTGCGACAGCAGCCACCCGAAGGTCGCCTCCAGCATCGTGATCCCGCGCTCGTCGCAGAACGCCTGGTACGCCTCGAGCGCGTCCCAGGGCGCGTCGTCGTAGATGTGCCGGCGCTGGCGGATGATGCGGGTGTCGGCGGGTGCGGCATCCCGGGTGAACTTCCCGGTGAGCAGGCCGTTGTGCAGCGGAAAGTACGGGAAGAAGCCGAGGCCGTACCGCTCGACCGCCCGCAGCACGTTCCGCTCGGCGCCGCGCGCGAGCAGGCTGTACTCGTTCTGCGAGGAGACGAACGGCACGCCGTGCCGCATCAGCGCGATGTAATGGCCCTCGGCGATCTGCCAGCCCGAGAAGTTCGAGTGCCCGATGTAGCGCACCTTGCCCTCGCGCACGAGGTCGCCGAGGGCGTCGAGCGTCTCTTCCAGCGGCGTGTCGTTGTCGGGCACGTGCAACTGATACAGATCGATCCAGTCGGTCTGGAGCCGGGTGAGGGATGCCTCGACCGCCCGCCGGATGTAGGACCGCGAGCCCTTCGACCCGGACGGCGGGTAGCCCATGTCGCGGCCGGGGTGCCCGAACTTGGTGGCGAGCGTCACCGCGTCGCGGCGACCACGCAGCGCCTCCCCCATGAGCGTCTCGGACTGGCCGGGATCGCCGCCGTACATGTCCGCGGTGTCGAGGAACGTCACACCGGCCTCGATCGCGGCATCCAGCACCTCCCTCGTGCCCTCGAGCGTCTCGGTACGCGTGCCGGGGCGGCCGAAGTTGTTGCAGCCGAGGCCGACGGCGGAGACGAGCAGGCCGGACGCGCCGACCCGGCGCAGCGGAACAGTCGAGGTCATGCCTCCACGTTATCCCCGCTCCACGCGACAGCCCCTCGCCGTACGGCGAGGGGCTGTCGGTGTGCTCACGGCTTGGGCGCCTCGGGTGCCGGAGGCTCCACAGCCGGCGGCTCGGGGGCCGGCGGCTCGGCGGCCGGCGGTGCGGCGGCCGGCGGTTCGGTCGCGGGCGGCGGGGTCACCGGCGGCTGAGCGGCCGGGGGCGCTGCCGGAGGCTCCGCGGCCGGAGGCGTCACCGGCGGCTGCGCAGCCGCGGGCGGCGCCGGCGGCGGCGTGTAGCCGGCGGGAGGCGCCGGCGGCGGCGTGTAGCCCGCGGGGGGCTGGTAGCCGGCAGCGGGTCCGTAGCCGGGCGAGGTGACGGGGTTCGCGGGATAGCCTCCGGCCGGAGTCTGGGCGGGCACGCCCGTCCACACGGTGTTGTCGGCGAGGAACTTGCCCGCCCACGGCGCCGCCGGGATCGCGGTGTTCCAGCGCGAGCGGTCGAAGGCGTTGATGCCGAGCCAGACGATCGCCAGGAAGAAGTAGAGGATGAGCCAGACGGCCTCCTTCTGCAGCTTCAGGCCCACGCGCCACGCGGCGGCCAGCGTGTAGAGGAACGCGGCGAGGCCGATCAGCCAGCCCAGGACCGGCACCCAGCCGAGCACGGCGGCGCCGCCCCAGAGGATGAGGAGCCACCACGGGTTGAGGTCACCGAGCTTGACGAAGATCAGGGTGTTGTAGACCGGCACCCACGCACGCCAGCGGCCCTGCACGCCGGCCTTGTCGAAGACCTTCATGAGGAACCACGAGCCGATGACGTATCCGGCGATCGCGAGCAGGAAGAAGAAGGGGGCGAGCACGAGCCAGGCGATGGCCAGACCCACCCCGCTGCCGTCGTTGTAGTCCATGTGGAGCGACCTCCGAGAGAGTCGATTCGGGACGCGTCGGCACGCGCCCGCGGAGCGCCTGCCCCGCTGGACACATGCTAGCGACGCTCACAGCCGACTGTCAGCATTGTCGGCCGGATCCGGGGGATGGCCTCCGGATGCGTCGGATGGATAGCCTGAGCAGAACTCCCGACAGAAGGACCGCCATGACCGACCAGACGCCCTCCTCCCCCACTCCCCCGCCGCTTCCGCCGCAGTCCGCCGCGGACGCCGCCCGCGCGGCCGATCCTGACGACACCGGGGTTCCGACCGTCCAGGGCGAGGTCGCCGATGTGGGCAAGGGGTTCTTCTCCGCGCTGTTCGATCTGTCGTTCCGCACCTTCATCACGCGCCGCCTGGCGAGCGTGTTCTACCTCGTGGGGCTGATCGCGATCGGCATCGGATTCATCGTCTACTTCGTGGGCGGCATCCTGAGCGCCATCTCGGTGATGTGGCTGAACGTGGGTGCGGGGATCAGCGGACTGGTCGCGACGATCATCGTGGTGCCGGTGCTGACATTCCTTTCGATCATCCTGCTCAGGTTCGTCATCGAGGCCGTCGTCGCGCTCATCGCGATCGCCGAGAACACGGAGCGCACGGCCCAGCACACCAAGCGCTGACGCGACCGCCGCCGACGCGCGTGTTGCGCGCGGTGACGGCGGAGGTTGGCGCCGACGGCACGACCGGAGCAGAGTGGGCGGATGCCCGACGCCTCCGCCGCCGCGATCCTCGAAGTCCCGCACGCCGACGCCACGGTGCTCGACAACGCGCCCTGGCACGCGCTCACCGGACCCCACGCCTCGTTCGCGATCGGCAACGACCTCGTGCGCCGCTACCCCGAGGACGTCGCCCCCTTCGTCGCCGTACGCACGTGGGACGATCCGGCCGTATGGGAGGCGCTGGTCGATCTGGTGGGCTCCGGCGCCGAGATCGGCCTGTCCGGGTACGAGGGCGAGGTCCCCGACGGCTGGGAGGTCGTCGGCCAGGGAGCGGGGGTACAGCTCGTCGAGACCCCGGCGCTGCAGCCCCGCCCTGATCCCGAGGCGATCCTCCTGGGCGCGGACGACGTGCCCGAGATGCTCGCGATCGTCGAACGCAACCAGCCCGGCCCGTTCCGCCCCCGCACCTACGAACTCGGGCGGTACATCGGCATCCGACGGGAGGGGCGCCTGATCGCCATGGCCGGCGAGCGCCTGCACCCGGAGGGGTGGACCGAGATCAGCGCCGTGGCCGTGGACGCCGACCATCGCCGGCAGGGCCTCGCGTCGCGCCTCGTCCTCGACGTCGCGTTCCACATCAAGGAGCGCGGCGACCGGGCCTTGCTGCACGCGGCCGCGTCGAACACCGGGGCGATCGCCGCGTACGAGCGCCTCGGTTTCGCCTTGCGCCGCCGCAACCGGTTCTCCGCGGTGCGCACGCCGTCCGCCTAGGGCTCAGGCGAAGAGCTCGAGTTCTCCGTCGCCGGTCTCGCGAACGCGCAGGCCGGCGGCATCCGCCCACTTCGCGAACGCTGCGGCGGACCCGATGCGTGGGCGCTCCTCGGCGAGCCGTCGCACGAGAGCGCCCTTGGCGTGCTTGTTGAAGTGGTTGAGCGCACGCACCGCGCCGTCGGCGCCCCCGCTCACCACGCGGACGTACCGCGACGCGACACCGCCCGGCACGGGACCCAACCCGACGTACGCCTCCGAGCGGAGGTCGAGCACGAAGCGCGCTTCGAGCGCCGCGAGCGCGTCCGTCACGGCCGCGCTCCACAGGCGCCGCTGCGGCGGCACCCCCGGAAGCGAGGTCGATGCGCCGAGCCGGTAGGCGGGGATCGGATCCAGAGCCCCCACCGGTCCGAACGGAGCCGAGTGCACGAGGACGTGCGCTCCGAGCCACCGCCGGCCGGAGGCGGAGACGGATGCCGCGTCCAGCGCGTCGAAGAGCACGCCGGTGTAACGATCGATCGCGGCCATCGTCGGCGCGTGGCGCAGCGCCGCGTTCACGGCGACCTCCCCGCGCTGCTTCGGACCGAGCTTGAGCACGCGCGCGGCGTGCTCGTCGTCCGCCGAGAGCGCGACCAGTGCCGTGACCACTGCTTCGCGCTGAGGGGCCAGTCCCGGGAGGGCGAGCGCCGTGACGTCCAGCGGCGCGCCCGTGCCGCCGCCCCGCTTGGTCTCGGACGGCGGCAGAAGGATCAGCATGACTCTCCGTGGCGGGTCTCAGGGCGAAGACGCGGGGGGAAACGACTCGGCCGATCCCCGAAGGGACCGGCCGAGTGCGAATGGTGGTGGATCAGGAGATCAGCGCGGCGTTTCCGGCCACGATCGTGAGGTCGTCGCCCTCCATCGACAGGAACCCGTCCTGCGCGTTGGCGATGATCTTCGTGCCCGAGGTCTGGGTGATGCGCACCTGGCCCTCGGCGAGGATCGCGAGCACCGGCTCGTGACCGGTCATGAAGCCGATCTCGCCCTCGACGGTCTTGGCGACGACGAGCGAGGCCTCACCCGACCAGACCTCCGCGTCGGCGGAGACGAGACTCACGTTGAGCGGCATGATCAGCCGTTCTCCTTCTGGATGCGCGCCCACTGCTCTTCGACGTCGGAGATGCCGCCGACGTTGAAGAACGCCTGCTCGGCGACGTGGTCGAAATCGCCCTTGACGATCGCGTCGAACGACTCGTTGGTCTCCTTGATCGGAACCGTCGAACCCTCGACACCGGTGAACTTCTTCGCCATGTAGGTGTTCTGCGAGAGGAACTGCTGGATGCGGCGCGCGCGGGCGACGACGATCTTGTCTTCCTCGGAGAGCTCGTCGACACCGAGGATCGCGATGATCTCCTGCAGCTCCTTGTTCTTCTGCAGGATCTGCTTCACGGCGGTGGCCACGCGGTAGTGGTCCTCGCCGATGTAGCGCGGGTCGAGGATGCGGCTGGTCGACGTCAGCGGGTCGATGGCGGGGTACAGACCCTTCGACGCGATCTCACGCGAGAGCTCGGTGGTCGCGTCGAGGTGGGCGAACGTCGTCGCCGGAGCCGGGTCGGTGTAGTCGTCGGCGGGGACGTAGATCGCCTGGAGCGAGGTGATCGAGTGACCGCGGGTCGAGGTGATGCGCTCCTGGAGGACGCCCATCTCGTCGGCGAGGTTCGGCTGGTAGCCCACGGCGGAGGGCATGCGGCCCAGCAGCGTGGAGACCTCGGAACCGGCCTGCGTGAAGCGGAAGATGTTGTCGATGAACAGGAGCACGTCCTGCTTCTGGACGTCACGGAAGTACTCCGCCATCGTCAGCGCCGACAGGGCGACGCGCAGACGCGTCC
>Ga0160448_100717_pt1 | contig 11131 bp, 9 predicted proteins | sample HID1973M_E1MG_FD_108269 | JGI IMG/M metagenome (GOLD analysis project Ga0160448, IMG submission 108269) | Enriched mosquito-associated microbial communities from UW Madison campus, WI, USA - HID1973M_E1 MG | ecosystem: Host-associated > Arthropoda: Insects > Digestive system > Unclassified ...
ACCGGATCACCGCTCATAAAAAAATGGACCATGGGCAATCCATTTGGCACGACCATGCGTATTGTGTGAAAGATCGAAACGGACAGGTATCATGGATTTCACGACGGCCAACAATAATCGACAGGTAAGACGCAGGATTGCCGTCATTGGATCAGGCGTGTCGGGCTTGTCCGCAGCATGGCTGCTGGACAAGACGGCCGATGTTACCCTGTATGAGGCCGACAGCCGTCTTGGCGGGCACGCCAACACCTTCGAAGTGGAGATGCCCGGCAAGGCACCCATCGCCGTCGATACCGGCTTTATCGTCTATAACGAGTTGAACTATCCAAATCTCGTGGCGCTGTTTGCGCACCTGGGCGTTGCGACCGATGCGTCGGACATGTCCTTTGCCGCATCGCTGCGCGCAGGCAGGCTGGAATATTCCGGTTCCGGCCTTTCCGGTCTGTTTGGCCAGAGGTCCAACCTGTTGCGTCCGCAATTCTGGGGAATGGTGCGCGACGTCCTGCGCTTTTACAAGGAGGCTCCCGCGCTTCTTGACGATCGATCCCTCGAAGGCGTGAGCCTTGGCAGCTATCTCGATGAAAAGGGTTACTCGCCTTGCTTCGTCGATGACCATCTTCTTCCCATGGGTGCGGCAATCTGGTCCACCACCTCAGCCGACATGCGCGCCTATCCGCTGCAGGCCTTCATCCGGTTCTTCGTCAATCACGGCCTCGTCCAATTGTCGGGCAGGCCTCAGTGGCGGACCGTCAAGGGCGGCAGCCGCGAATATGTCTCGCGCATCATGGCGCAGTTCAAGGGCAAGGTCATCCTGAACAGCAAGATTGCGGGCATCAGGCGCGGTGAGGATGGCGTGAAAGTGCTGGACCGTTCCGGTCACATGACGATATTCGATGACGTGGTGATTGCCACCCATGCCGATCAGGCTCTTGCCCTGCTGGCCGATGCCGACCCGGATGAACGTGCCGTTCTGGGTGCCTTTGATTATACCCGCAACACCGCCGTGCTGCATTCGGACGAGGCGCTTATGCCAAAGCGCCGCAATGTGTGGTCCAGCTGGAATTATCTGAGCGAAGAAAACTCCAGCGGCACCGAGCAACTGTGCGTGACCTATTGGATGAACCGGCTGCAAAACATCGATGACGCGACGCCGCTGTTTGTGACGCTCAACCCGTCCCGTGCGGTCGCCCCGCAAAAATCCATAGCCACCTTCGACTACGCCCACCCACTTTTCGACGCCAAGGCGCTCGAGGCGCAGAAATTGCTCTGGAACCTGCAGGGCCGCAAGAATACATGGTTCTGCGGCGCGCATTTCGGAAGCGGTTTCCACGAGGATGGCCTGCAATCCGGTCTTGCCGTCGCGGAGGCGCTGGGCGGGATGAAGAGGCCCTGGAGCGTCAAGAACGAGTCGGGGCGCATCTTCCTCGCCCCTCGGCAGGCCATGGCATCATGAGTTTGAACTCCGCCCTCTATGCCGGACACGTCTTCCATGCGCGCCATCGCCCGCATGCACACAAAATGCGCTACCGCGTGTTTTCCCTGCTGCTCGATCTGGACGAACTGCCGCTGCTCGACAAGGGCCTGCGCCTGTTCGGCTATAACCGCCGCGCGGCCATGAGCTTTCACGACAGCGATCACGGCATGGGCGAAAGAGGCGGCCTGAAGAAATGGGTCGCCCGGCATCTTGGGCAAGCGGATATCGTCATTTCACAAGAGCGGCTGCGTGTGGAGATGCTGTGTTATCCCCGCATGTTCGGCTACGTCTTCAATCCACTCACCGTCTATTTCTGCCATGACAGGCAGGACGACGACCGGCTGGTCGCCATCCTCTACGAAGTCTGCAACACGTTTCACGAGCGCCACACCTACATCATTCCGGCCACACCGGGTGCCAATGGCAGCGTTCAGCACTCCTGCGCCAAGGAAATGTACGTATCGCCCTTCGTGCCGATGGACTGCACCTACGAATTTCGCATTCAACCGCCTGCGGACAAGGTTCTCGTTGCGATCAATGAGCGCGATGGCGAGGGGGAGCTGCTGTTTGCGGCATTTGCGGGCAAGCGTCGTGCGCTTGGCGGCAATGCGCTGATAAAGGCGCTTCTGTCCTATCCGCTGATGACACTGAAAATCATGGGGGCCATTCACTGGGAAGCACTGCTTCTATGGGCCAAGGGCAATCCGATCTACCGACATAAGACCGCAAGCAATCCAATAGCCAGCTCCGTCAGCGTGACAGACGCGACAGTGCGAGTTGCACCAATGGGAGGAATGAAGAATGAGCCACGCTGAGCGAGAAAACCTCTCCCTGATATTGGATCGTGCGCCGCTGTGGCAGAAGATGATCTGCCGCCGGGTCAACAACATGACGCATGGTCGGCTGACATTGGTTTTCCCGGGTGGGTCGGAATACGTGATCAACGGCCAGCAGCCCGGCCCGCACGGCGTTCTGTGCCTCAATCGCGGCCGCGTCGTGCGCAGGCTGGTGACGGGCGGCAGCCTCGGCTTTGCCCAATCCTATATGGATGGCGATTGGGACAGCCCGGATCTAGCAACGCTTCTGGAACTGGCGATTGCCAATGAAGACAGCTGGAAAGCCGTTTCGGAACCATCCCGTTTCATCTCCGCTCTTGCCTTGCTGCGCCACCGCCTGCGCCGCAATTCCAAGGCCGGAAGCCGCCGCAACATCGCATTCCATTACGATCTTGGAAACCGCTTCTATTCTGCATGGCTGGACGAGACCATGACCTATTCCTCGGCTCTTTTTGAAAAGCCGGGGCAGACGCTCGCCGATGCCCAGAACGCCAAATATGACCGCATTGTCGAGCAGTTGCAGATCGGCCCCGACGATCATGTGCTGGAAGTGGGCTGCGGCTGGGGCGGCTTTGCCGAATATGCCATCCGCAAGACGGGCTGCCGCGTGACCGGATTGACCCTTTCGCGTGAACAGGCCGATTTCGCCAGAAAACGGCTCGACGCTGCCAGTTTTGCAAACCGCTCGGATATTCGTCTTGAAGATTACCGCGATTGCCAGGGCCAATATTCGAAGATCGTCTCCATCGAAATGTTCGAAGCCGTTGGGGAAGAAAACTGGCCGACCTATTTCCAGCGCCTGCGCACACTGCTAGCGCAGGGCGGAGAAGCAATGGTGCAGGTCATCACGATTGATGAGGAACGTTTTGACGAATATCGCAGAACGGCCGACTTCATCCAGACCTATATCTTTCCGGGCGGTATGCTTCCCTCGATCACCGCCTTCAAGGACGCCGCAGCAACCCAGGGCTTTGCCGTTCCCGATCTGCTGCGCTTCGGCAAGGATTACGATCGCACGCTGATGCAATGGGACCGCGCCTTCATCAGCAACTGGCACCGCATCGAACCCCTAGGATTTGATGAGCGCTTCCGGCGAATGTGGCAATATTACCTTCACTATTGCTCCGCCGGATTCCGTGCAGGCCGGATCGACGTCGTGCAGTTCAAGCTGGTTCCGGCGTCCTAGACGTCGGCTACCGTGTCAATCGACAGCCACCCCTGCACGACCATGGGCAATTTTGTCGTGCACAATGAAATTCTCATATTCATGGAACTTCACGCGGATAGTCACGTTACGGTGAGTGTCTTTTGTCGAAACATCGAACGCGCCTTGCACTATCTACCCGCTTGCGTTCGATCCTAAACGTGGAGAATATTCATGAACCAGATCATTTACATCGTCGGCTTGGTCGTCATCGTACTCGCCATCCTGTCGTTTTTCGGCTTCCGGTGAGCATAAATTTGCAGTTGTAAAAATCAGGCTTTGTAAATATTCTTTCCGATGGGAACCATGTCGGCGAGACCATCGTTGACATGGGCGGTTAGGGAGGTTTTCGATGAAGCAGACTGTATGGACAGAGCCTGTCGAAGTGAACTTCGATACAAGCTCGATAAATGTTATTTCAGGACCTTTTGATGCACTTGCGCTATTGACGGAGAACTGGCCCCATACGCGTGGTCTAACCTTCGTCAGAGCCCGCAGCGCCTGCCGCGCTGCACTCGACGGGCGCAAATCCGCCGAAGAGGCGAGGAAGTGCTTCGAGGACGCGGTCTATGAGGCAAAGAAACTCAAGTCTCATTAAAGGCTGCATGAGTTCACCTCATGGTTCGCTCAAAAAAATGGCCCCTTCCGGGGCCATTTCTCGTTGTGGTTACATCCAGTAGGGAGGTACGCCGTAGTAATCATAGACCTTGCGGTCATCACGACCGAGGAAGCTCTCGTCGTCTCGGTTTGCGAACTTCGGCGCATTGTCGATCTGCTCTTTTGTGAGGTCGATACGGTATCCGTCGAGCTCATCGTCGTAATGCAGCTTCTCCCATGGCAACGGATAGTAATCGTCGCCGATGCCCATGAAGCCACCGAAGCTGAGGACGGCATAGGCAACGCGACCGCCACGTTTTTCAAGGATGATTCGCTGGATCGATCCGATCTTCTTGTCATCGGCACCGTAAACGCTGGTGCCCTCAACCTTGTCGCTGGCAATGAAGCTCGGCGTGTCCTTGATATAAGGGTCCTGACCGGCGCGGGGTTCGTGATGTACCATAACGTCTTTCCTCCTTAGGATTGATTGTCGTTATGGTTTGTAAACCCGGCGGCCAAAAAATCGTTCCGCCAGAGATGATCTCAAGCACGAGGCGCTATCGCCGCACACGTCCGATGCGTGCAAGCAGGATGACGGGCAAAATGCCGATAAGCACGATGGCAAGCGCCGCAATGGATGCTTCCTCATAGGTCCCGCGGGCGGCCTCACCGTAAAGATGTGTCGAGAAGGTTTCGAAGTTCAAAGGCCGCAGCAACAGGGTTGCCGGAAGCTCCTTGACGCAATCCACGAAGACCAGCAAGGCGGCGGCGGCCATTGCGGCCTTTGAAAGAGGCAAATGAATGGCCGTGAAGGTGGCGGCAGGTGTGCGACCCAGACTGCGTGAGGCCTGATCGAAGGATGAGGGAATGCGGCTCAGCCCCGCATCGATCCCGCCTCCTGCAATGGTGAGAAAGCGCGCCGCATAGGCGAAGATCAAGGCCGAACCGCTACCGATCAGCAGAAGACCGGTCGATACGCCAAACCATTGCTGCATCGTCTGGTCCACAAATCTGTCGAAGCCGCCAAGTGCGATCAACACACCGATGGCAATGACCGTGCCCGGCGCGGCATAGCCGATTGTCGCCAGCCGGTAAGACCATAGCGACGTCCTTCCCGGTGCTATTCTCATGGCGTAGGCCACCACCAGGCCGGCAGCGACAGTGACCAGCGTTGCGGTTGCGGAGAACAGGATGGTGTTCAGCGCCTCCGATGCAAAGCCTGCTGAAATCCCTCGAAATTGCAGACGCCGCCATGCTTCGACAATCAGATAGAGCGCCGGGGCGGCAAAGCCGATGATGATCGGCAGCAGTCCGAAAGAGAGCGCGAGAAGACCGCGTATGCCGCAAAGCCGGGTCGGCGTCAGCAGCGTGCTCTTCTGCGCAGAACCCGAATAGCGTTGCCTGCGGCGCGCCCATCGCTCTATTGCCACCAGCGCCACGACGAGAAAGAGCATGGACAGCGCAATCTGCGCCGCACCCGGCAGATCCGACTTCGTCACCCAGGTCGTGTAGATGGAAACGGTCAGCGTGCGGACGCCCAGAAATTCCGACGCACCGATATCGTTGAGCGCCTCCATGAGGGCCAGGCTGGTGCCGACAGCAATTGCTGGACGGGCAAGCGGCACCGCAACCCTTGTAAACAGGGCATGGCGCGAGGTGCCGAGCATCCGCGCAGCATCCAGCAGATTGCCAGCCTGCGTCAGAAACATCGCCCTGACCGGGATATAGACATAGGGATAAAGTACGGAGCCAAGCAGAAGAATGCATCCGGTCATCGAACGTATGTCGGGCAACCGGAAATCGCGGGGGCTGGAATAGCCCAGAATCAAGCGGAGGAAACCTTGGACCGGCCCCAGCGGATGCAGGATATCGAGATAGGCGTAGGCCACGATATAGGTCGGCATTGCAAGCGGCAGCAGCAAGGCCCATTCCAGCAGCCGCCGACCTCGAAAATCATAGGCGCTGACCAGCCACGCGCTGAGCGTGCCCAGACAGCCTGCGAGCAGACCGACGCCGGCCAAAAGGATGATCGTCTGGGACAGCGCCGTTGCCAGCACGGTTGCGCGAAGATGATCCCAAAGGCCCTCAGATCCTCGCACCGCCTCCGACAGAAGTGCGATGACGGGCAGTGTGGCGAGTGCGGCGATCAGACAGGAGACCGCCAGCCAATAGAATGAGGACGTGATCCGCGATCTGGGTCTTGCAAAGGCTGCGGTGTCACGGCTTGAAAACATTCGGAAACGCGCTTTGTGTGTATGGGGCTGCCGATGAGGGTCTTGCAACAGTCCCTGCCGGACCGGTCACTCCATATCCCAATCACCTGCCATCCGCCAGACGAAGCTTGATGGGCAAGGTTCGCAGACATGGCAGTCCCGGTGCAGGCATTCGAACCCGGCCCGAGACTGGCTTGATATTGCGGCCAAGCCGGGGATCCCGGCTCGGCACGCTTTACGAGCGGATCAGTCTCAGTTGTCGAAGCCGACCTTGTCGACCAGCTCGCTTGCCTGCTTGCGGTGAGAAACGATTTCCGTCAGCGGCTTGCTGTCGATCTTCAGTTCACCAAAGGAAGCGATGATCTGATCGACCTCGGCGCTCTTGTTGACCGGATATTCGTAATTGGCTTCAGCATAGATCTTCTGCGCAGCGCCCGATGCCAGATATTCCAGCAGCTTGACGGCCTCATCCCGGTTGGGGGCGTTCTTGGCAATGGCAGCACCGGATACGTTGACCTGCGTTCCGCCATCCTTGAACGTCGGCAGAATGACCTTGATGGCTTCGCCCCACTTGACCTGCTCTTCGCCGCCCTTGCCGGAGCGCATCAGCCCGACATAATAGGAGTTGGCGATGCCGATATCGCAAATGCCGCCGAGAATGTCCTTGGCAACATCGCGGTCGCCGCCGCCAGCCTTGCGGGCCAGATTGTCCTTGACGCCCGCAAGCCACTTTTCGGTAGCCTCTGCGCCGTGATGGGCGATGTAATCGGCAAAGAGCGCGGTGTTATAGGGGTGCTGACCGGACCGAATGCAAACCTTGCCCTTCCACTTGGGATCGGCGAGATCCTCGTAGTTGAAGGCGGACAAGTCGACGTCCTTGGACGCATAGAGAACGCGGGCGCGCATCGACAGGGCAAACCAGTTTCCCTTGGCATCACGCAGCTCGGCTGGAATATTCTTTGTCAGCACATCCGACTGAACCGGCTGGGTAACGCCTTTTTCCACGAGATCAACGAGGTTTCCGGCATCCACTGTCATCAGCACGTCAGCAGGCGAGCTTGCGCCTTCGCTCAGCACACGCTCGGCGAGACCGTCTTTCAGGAAAACCGTGTTGACCTTGATGCCGCTATCCGTGGTGAAAGCGTCAAGCAGAGGCTGGATCAAAGCGGGCTCGCGCGTCGTGTAGATATTGAGTTCGGCAGCGCCCACAGCGCCAGCCGGAAAGGCGACACTTGCAGCCAGAAACGCAGTTTTCAAAGCCTTGGATGATGTCACGTCTGTCCCCCTTGATCATGATTGAGTGGGGAAATGCATCATCATACATGATCGATGAAATCAAGTTAAGTTTGCTAAATTGCGCGCCTCTCTTCTCACTTTGAGTTGAAAGGGAGCCTTATTCGGACGGAAAAACTCCGGAATTCAATCTGCAGTAAAGGTCAGGACGCTGTCTGGTGCAATCGAAAGGCCGACATCCTGCAGATGCGGCGGGACCCTGTTCATGCCACGAACGCGCAGATCCCCGACAAGACCGTCAACCCGGATGGATAGCTGCTCGATCTCGCCCATGAAGACGCGGTTGGTAATGCGGCCCTGCGTGGTCCTGTCGGTTCCCGCAGGGGTGATGCTGATGGCGCTGGGGCGGATATAAGCGAGACCCTTGTCGCCCTCACGCAGGGCGAGGTTCGACGAGAACTTGCCAACGGGCGTTTCAAGCTGGCCACCCCGCATGACGCCTTCGACCTTGTTGAAGGCGCAGAAGAAATCCGCCGCGTAGCGACTGCCCGGATTGTCGTGAAGGTCATAGCCGGTGCCGGTCTGGACGACCCTGCCCTTCTGCATCAACACCACACGATCACCGGCAGATAGCGCCTCTTCGGGATCGTGGGTTACCATGATGACGGTGGTATCCAGACGTCGCAGCAGGCCCAGCGTTTCTTCGCGAACGCTGTCGCGCAGGCCGCGATCGAGATTGGAGAAGGGTTCGTCCATCAGCAGAATATCGGGCTTCGGGGCCAAGGCGCGAGCGAGCGCGACACGCTGCTGCTCACCGCCCGATAATGTATGGGGATAGCGCCCGGCCAGATCAGCCAGGCGGACATGCTCGATCATGTCGGCACTGCGCGCCTTCGCCTCGGCCCTCGGCAAGCCCTTCAGCCCGAACAGTACATTCTGCTCCACCGTCAGATGGGGAAACAGCGCATAGTCCTGAAACACGAAGCCGATCCGCCGTTTTTCCGGCTCCATGAAGGTGGTTGGCCCGGCAATTTCGCGCCCATGCATCCACACCGACCCCGTATCGGGTGTTTCCACACCGGCGATGATCCGCAACAGCGTGGATTTTCCACATCCGGAACGACCGACGAGACAGATGATTTCGCCGCGGTCCACGGTCAGGCTGACATCCTCGAGCACAGTCGTTTCGCCGAAACGCTTGCCGATTGTGCAGAGTTTGAGTGCCTCAATGCCAGACATGTCCGAATTCCGTGTGTTTTCGCTGCGGTTTGTTGATCGCGCAAATCAGCTTTAATGTCAAAAGCTCGTTGTTGAACGCGTGTAACCGCACTGCCCCATCGTGTATTTGATGTGCGCAGTTGACGTTTACGTTAGAGTTAAATACGCTGATGTGAGTGGATGGTTTTGGAGGCTTCATCTACGCTTGCAAGCACGTGCCAGCACACGCCTGTCCAGCTGAGGAGCAGACGGGCAAATTGGTTCAGCAGTGCTTGCGAATGCCAGCATGGGGAGGAATGTCATGAGCAATACGAATCTGGGCCATCAGCAAACGCATAGCCGTGAAAAGCCGTGGCTTGCTTCCTATCCCCAAGGCGTTCCCGCCGAGCTTCCCGATCTGGGTTACAATTCCCTGGCTGAACTTGTTGAGAAGAATTGCGAGCGCTATGCCGAGCGCAAGGCGTTTTCCTCCATGGGCAAATCGCTGACCTACAGGCAACTGGAGGAGCTGACACGACGCGTGGGCGCATGGCTGCAAAGTCTGGGTCTGAAGAAGGGCGACCGGGTTGCGGTCATGATGCCCAACATCCTGCAGAACCCGGTGGCGACCTATGCGATCCTCAGAGCAGGCATGACGGTGGTCAACGTCAACCCGCTTTATACGCCCCGCGAATTGGAGCATCAGCTCAAGGATTCGGGCGCAAAAGCCCTCTTCGTGCTGGAAAATTTCGCGCATGTCGTCCAACAGGCCCTGCCCAAGACCGATGTTGAGCATGTCATCGTCACGACGATGGGAGACCTCTTGGGCCTGAAGGGCCACGTCGTCAATTTCGTGGTGCGCAAGGTCAAGAAAATGGTGCCGGCCTACGATCTGCCCAAGGCTGTCGGCTTTAAACAGGTTCTGTCGCAATCCCGGCAGATGGACCTGAAGACGGCGCCAATCATGCGCGACGATATCGCCTTCCTGCAATATACCGGTGGAACCACGGGCATTTCCAAGGGCGCGATCCTGACCCACGCGAACCTGCTTGCAAACAAGGCGCAGATTTCGCTCTGGATGGACGCGGTGTTCCTTAACAAGAAGCGGCCAGAGGTGATGAACTTCGTCTGCGCCTTGCCGCTCTACCATATTTTTGCGCTGACGGTGAATTCGCTGATGGGCATCGCGCTTGGCGGTCACAACCTGCTGATCGCAAATCCGCGCGATATTCCCGGTTTCGTCAAGGAGCTTTCCAACTACACGCCGCATGTCTTTCCAGCCATCAACACCCTGTTCAACGCGCTGTTGAACAACAAGGATTTCGCGAAGCTGGATCTGTCTTCGCTGGTGCTGGTCATGGGTGGCGGCATGTCGGTGCAGCGGCCTGTTGCCGAACGCTGGGCCGCCGTTACGGGCACCCATATCTGTGAGGGCTACGGACTTTCGGAAACCTCGCCCGTTGCCACCGTCAACCCGCTTGGCCAGTCCGATTTCAGCGGCACGATCGGGCTTCCCGTGCCATCCACGGATGTCGATATCCGCGATGATGACGGCAACAGCCTGCCGCTTGGCGAAGTCGGCGAAATCTGTATTCGTGGCCCGCAGGTCATGCCGGGCTACTGGCAGCGCCCGGATGAAACGGCCAAGGTGATGACGCCAGATGGTTTCTTTCGCTCTGGCGACATGGGTTTCATGGATGAGCGCGGCTACACCAAGATCGTTGACCGCAAGAAGGACATGATCCTGGTTTCCGGCTTCAACGTCTATCCCAACGAAATCGAGGAAGTGGCGGCAGCCCATCCCGGCGTGCAGGAATGTGCTGCCGTTGGCGTGCCGGATGACCATTCTGGCGAGGCCGTGAAGCTCTATGTGGTCAAGAAAGACCCTGACCTGACTGCCGAGGATCTGCGCGAATTCTGCGCCAAGAGCCTGACCAACTACAAGCGGCCGAAGCACATTGCGTTTCTGACAGAACTTCCGAAGACCAATGTCGGCAAGATCCTGCGGCGTGAACTTCGAAAGCTGGCTAACTGATTGGTGCGCTTCATAATATTTCAATCGATTTAGTCGATCGCGCCTTGATTTAGCCTGATGAAAAAGAATAGTTTCCTCATCCTTTCCCGGAGCATGAGGAGCATTCCATGCAGGCTATCGTCGAAAATTTGAAATCCACCGCTGCCAAGACCGCAGCTACCGATCTTCGCGCCGCTTTTGCCGCCAACGCCAATCGGTTCGAGCAATTCAGCGTGCGCTTCGACGATTTGTTGATGGATTACTCCAAATGCGCCGTGAATGACGAGGTGTTGGCGCTTCTCGAAAAGCTCGCCCTCGAAGGTGGCGTCGAGACGAAGCGCGACGAGATGTTCTCCGGCAAGG
>Ga0160448_100722_pt1 | contig 11095 bp, 13 predicted proteins | sample HID1973M_E1MG_FD_108269 | JGI IMG/M metagenome (GOLD analysis project Ga0160448, IMG submission 108269) | Enriched mosquito-associated microbial communities from UW Madison campus, WI, USA - HID1973M_E1 MG | ecosystem: Host-associated > Arthropoda: Insects > Digestive system > Unclassified ...
ACGTACACGCGCCTGAATGAACTGGCGGCCGTGGTCCTGCATGCAGGCTTCCCGGTAGTGATCGACGCCACTTACCTGAAACTCGCACAGCGCGAGGCGACCGCAAGAGTTGCTGAAAATACCGGCATGCCGTTTCTGATTATTGATTGCGCGGCACCGAAAGCCGTTATTGAAGGCTGGCTGGCGCAGCGTCAGGCAGAAAATGAAGACCCTTCTGACGCCACAATGGAAGTCATCGAAGCCCAACTGGCCAACCGTGAGCCGCTGACTGACGACGAAAAGCTGCGCAGCCGTCATGTAGAAACCAACCTGAGCAGCGATCTGGACAAGTTGGTCACCGATATCCGTCAATACCTGCCAGGCCTTTAACCAAACGGTCACCAATCATCGCGTCGTGAAGGATCCCTCTTCACGGCCCGATGGTAGTGGCATTATAATGGCGTCAGAATTCCAATAAGGTGACGCCAAGATGAACCAGCCCAAGCAGCTCGACTCGCCGCTCTTCGCTTTGCTGCGCAAAGATGACGTGAACGCGTTCAATCTCCAACGTCCCAAGAATGGCCCGATCGATCTCACGGGTGGCGATTTCCGCGGCCTGGATCTGCGCGAACTCAACGCAGCCGACATCGACTTCACCGATGCCTACTTTCGCTCTGCCGACTTGCGCGGTGTGGACTTCCGCACGACGTCGCTTGAAGGGGCAAGCATCGCTCATGCACAGATCTCCGGGGCTTATTTCCCTCCCGAACTCAGCGCTGACGAGATTTTGATGTCGGTTAATTTCGGCACCCGTCTGCGCTACCGCACACGCTGAGCCTCCCGATAGCCGCCGTTCGGCAGCCGGTACCCGCCCTGCATGCGCGGCCATGCCGGGCCCGTATGCATCCCCTTCCCGCCTTCGTCACGGCTACCGCTCGGCGCTTATTCAGAATTTTCTCGCTGGAAGGTCGGGAGATGTCCTACAGGCAACTACACTCATTCCAAGGCTCATCCCTGCAGTTTGGTCGAGCCCAGGAGGCAGTACTCAAGGAGCAACATTCGCATGGAGGCATCACCAATGAAGCCTATGAACAAGGACGACGAACTGCAACGGATGAAAAATCTGGGCAAGACATCCGCTCAATGGCTGCACGCTGTCGGCATTCACAAAACAGCCGATCTACACAGGCTCGGCGCGATTCATGCGTATCAGGCCGTCAAAAGTCGAGGTTTCAGAGTCTCGAAAACCTTTCTGTATTCTATCGAAGCCGCTCTGCAAGGGAGGGGTTGGAAAGAGTTGCTGGCCGAGCAAAAAGCCGCGCTCAACCGGGAGCTGGAAACGCCTGACGGACCCCGGACAGCCACAGCCGAAGAAACTGCAAAATAGTTTGAGATTGCCTGTTGACTTACAAATGAGAATCACTATGATTATCACATCCAGTCGCGAGACTGGCCGGTAACCTGAAAGGCTCCTTGGTTCGGACTCTCAGATTATCTCCTCATCAGGCTAATCACGGTTTTTGACCCGGCTTTTTGCCGGGTCTTTTTTTGCCTGTACATTTCGCATACGACTCATGAACCAACACCCAGTTCGGCGAGCAACTCATCTAGCAGGCTCGTCGCCCCAAGACGCACCTTCCCTGCTTCCAGCCAGAAAGGACCAAATCTGGCTTGTGTCATTTCGATGTAGGTTCGCGCCTCGGCCAGCGTCCGAACATTCCCCGCAGCTTTGAATCCGACCTGTGGACCAAGCTCGGCAATGGCCTCGATCAGAATTCTCGCGGCCTGCGGGGTTGCGCTGACGATCTGCTTGCCCGTGCTGGTCTTGAGAAAATCGGCGCCTGCACGAATCGCAGTCCGACAGGCGTCGTGAATGATCTGCGGGTCGCGCAGGATTCCCGTTTCGAGGGTGACGGTCAACATGCCCCGCCGCCCGCATTTAGCCCTGCACGCGGCAACCATCTCTTCCCCCAACCGCTTGTTACCGGCCAGTTGAGCGTTGAATGGATAGACCAGATCGATTTCGTCAGCTCCCGTAAGCATTGCGGCCTGGACTTCGGATTCGACTGTAGCGACGCAAGCCCCGCCATTTGGGAAGTTGACCACCGCCACGACCTTCACGTTTCGCGCACGCAAATCGTCGAGCAGCCGTCGTGCGAGCCCGGCAAACCTGGGCAAGACACAGACGGCGGCAACATTGCCTACCGGTGTCAGCGCTCTTTCGCATAGCGAAATAATGCGTTCGGCTGTGTCATCCGCGTTGAGCGAAGTCAGCTCCAACAGTCCAATGGCTTTTTGCGCGATCACTTGGTCGCTCTCGTTCATCTCGCTCATATCGCCTTCCTGGACACTTGTGATCTACGGGAGCGACGATAATCCAACGCGGTAGTGCGTGAACGGCCATGCGGGCTGCGCAGAGCAGGCCTACGCAGTTATCAGAAAGATCCTAAGGATATTGCCTGCAACAAACGGCTTGCAGTCATTGATCAGGCTTGCGCATCTGGGCGCAATAGTCCTGATCTGGTACTGCGGCGGTGTACCAGACGTAATCGGCAGTTCCAGGCTGAACGTCGCTGCCAACCTGGGCCAGCAGCAATACGATGGGGCGTTCGGCACTGCCCAGATCAACCATATGCAATGGAACACCCAGGTCTTTGCGCACGTGGTAAGTGCCCGCAAACAACAAGGCGGGGGTTGGCGCCTCCATTACGGCGCGCGCCATACGTCGGTCACGTTGTTGCTGGATCGCCAGCATCGCCGGCAATGCGTCTTCGGGGAGCATCCCGCAATGGGAATCGCGAACCTGGGCCAGCAGCTTTTCCCGGACATCATCGCTTGTGGATAAACTGCCGCTGAGCGCGGGGCGCCGATGGTAGATCGCCCCCACCTCCCTGGCTCCCAGATTGGCCGCAAGCACGGGATATGGCTGGGCCAGGGCAAAACGCATCACCGGCCCGTAAAGCGCCCAATCCCAGCCTTTTTGCCACGCGAGCGCAGCAGGCAAGTCAGCAGGATACTGGCCCTGCCGGATATCACGCTGTACAACGTCGGCCTGTTTTTGCTGGTCCGGCGTGAGCATTTCGAGCAGCAGTCTACCTTGCGGTCGCTGATCGCCGAGCGCCTGGAGGAGCCACAACTCCAAAGCGTGATGGTCAGGATTGTCATGCTGCTCGCCAACCAATACGTGCGGCGCCACAGCGAGGCGCGCGATCAATTGCTGCGGAGTCAGGGATTGCCCACTGCCAAGTTCCCGAATCATGCCCAGATCCACATGTTCGTGCCCCTCAGGGCTTTGCCAGGAAGGTAGGGGCGGCAACGTCGACGAGGACTGGCAAGCACTCGCCAATGACAACACCAGTATCAGCACATATCGACGCACGGACATTCCCTCTTCAGCGCGCGATGATCAGTGGATGACCACGCTCCGGATGACGCTGCACCAACACTTCCAGACCGAACACCGCCTTCAGGGCGTCAGGGGTCAGCACCGCATCTGGCGTTCCTTGCGCGAACGCACGACCGGACTCAAGCAATACCAACCGGTCGCAATAGCGCGCCGCCAGATTGAGGTCATGGAGGATCACCATCACGGCACCACCTCGATTGGCGAACTCCCGCACAGCCTGCAACGTGGTGTGCTGATGCAGCGGATCGAGCATCGACGTCGGTTCGTCCAGCAGCAGGGTCTGGCCATCCTCACCCGGCCACAACTGCGCCAGCACCCTGGCCAGATGAACCCTCTGACGCTCGCCGCCAGACAACGCGAGGTAGCTGCGATCATGCAAGTGCAGCGCGTCGGCGGCTTCGAGTGACGCCTGAATGATCTGGGCATCGCGCTGCTGACCACTGTCATGAGGCAGCCGCCCCATCGCCACTACTTCCTGAACCTGGAACGCAAAGCTCAATGTCGAACTCTGCGGCAAGACGGCCAAACGGCGCGCGCGCTGCTGACCGCTCCAGTGCGCCAGCGGCTGACCATCGAGCCAGAGCTGCCCCTGCGTCGTTTTCAACTCTCCACACAATGCACCCAGCAACGTGCTCTTGCCAGCACCGTTCGGCCCCAGCACACCTAGCATTTCGCCTGGATTGAGCGTCAAGTCGATTTCCGCGAGCACACATTTGCCATCGCGATGAACGCTAAGGTTCTCGGCCTTCATCATCAGGTGCGCCCTCGAACCAGCAGGAACAGGAAAAATGGCGCACCGATGAACGCCGTAACAATGCCGATCGGCAATTCCGCGGGGGCCAGCACGAGTCGAGCGAAGACGTCTGCGAACAGCAAAAGAGTCGCGCCCGCCAACGCCGACGCAGGCAACACGACACGGTGATCAGGCCCGGCAATCAAGCGGACCAGATGTGGGACGATCAGTCCAACGAAGCCAATCAGCCCCGCCGCTGCAACGGCCGCGCCGACACCCAAAGCGATGCACAGCACCAGTTCGCGCTTCAGCCGCTCGACTTCAATGCCCAGATGCCGGGCCTCCGATTCTCCAAGCAATAAAGCGTTCAGCGCCTTGGCCCTGCGTGGCAACCAGAGGATGACCAGCACGCAGACCATCAGCAATGGCCACAGGCGCGCGTAACTGGCGCCATTGAGCGTGCCCAGGTTCCAGAAAGTCAGGGTACGCAGGGCGGCGTCATCGGCGAGATAGGTGAACAGCCCGATGATCGAACCCGCCAACGCCGTCATCGCCACCCCGGCCAGCAGCATGATCCCGACGCTGGTTTGACCCTCCCGCCGCCCCAGCCGATAAACGATGCCCGTCACGGCCAGCCCGCCGGTAAACGCGAAGATCGACAACACGTAAGGTTCCAGCACAGGCGGCATTCCACCCAGCGAAGCGCCCGCAATGATGGCGATAGCAGCACCCAAAGCCGCGCCACTGGATACGCCGACCAGACCGGGGTCTGCCAACGGATTACGGAACAACCCCTGCATCGCCACACCCGACAACGCCAGAACCGCACCCACGGCCAGGCCCAGCAAGGTACGCGGCACGCGAATCTGACCAAGGATCAATTCAGCCTGCTGCAAGTTGTCCCCGGCCACAGGCAGGCCCAGCAAACGCAAACCGGCGCGCAGCGTGTCGATCAGCGGCAGGCTGACCGGCCCGAGTGCCAGCGACAGCCAGATCGCCAGCAGGCACGCCAGGCTTAAAGTAATGAACAGGGTGCGAGGTTGCAGAATGACCCTCATTGAGCTGGCGATACCTTGGCGTTAAGCGAACCGTCTGTTGGGTAAAAGGCTTTGGAAAGGGTTTTCATCGCCTCAGGAAGACGCGGCCCCAGACCACCAACGAGCAACGTGGGATCAACTTCAATCAACCTGTTATTACGAGCAGCTTGTGTCGCAGCCAGCAGAGGGTTTTCTCGCAACAACGCGTCGCGGGATGAGGCGCCGTTCTGCGCGCGGTCGGTGAACACCAGAACCTGGGGGTTCAAGCCGGTCATGGCCTCGGCAGAAAAAATCTTGTAACCGGTATGAGTCGCAAGATTACGGCCTCCCGCCTGCTTGATCAGCCAGTCGCCAACCGTGCCCGCACCCGCAACCATGGGTGCCGCCCCGGCATGGCTGACCAGCAACAATACACCTGGGGCCGATTGATGCAGCTGTGCCTGGGCGACCCAATCGTGTTGGCCTTGCAGTTGTTTGGTGTATTGCTCGCTCAACTGATTTGCCCGCGCCTCATCACCGAGCAGCGCCCCCAGCTTCTTCAGATTGCCCTGCAGCGCAGTGACATCGGCGCCAGCGGAGAACACTTCGATCTTTACCCCTGCGCCGCGCAATTGCTCAAGCACGGGCGGCGGCCCCATTTCTTCAGTGCCAATCAGAATATTCGGACGCAAACTCAGGATGCCTTCAGACGACAACTGCCGCTGATAACCAATGCTGGGCAGAGATTTGATCGACTCGGGATGCTGACTCGTGGTGTCGATGCCGACCAGATGCGACTCTCCGCCCAACGCGACCACCCACTCAGTCAATGCACCGCCGGCACTCACCCAACGTTGCGAGGTTTCCTGCGCTGACGCCAGATGAGTGAACAGAAGCCCGGTCAGGATCGCGGTCAGCTTGGTCATGGAGCGCATATCGGGGGAGTCCTTAATAGGGAGAAAACGCGCCTGATCGGTCTTGGAAGATCTGGCTTGGAACCGTATCGGATCGACGCGCGATTTGCCGAGCTGTCAGACTAGGACGCTCGGCACAGCCGGGCAATTTGATAATTATTTGCATTTACGCGTCAAGCGCGAAGGAGACTCCGCTGGAATACTTGTGTAACGGGGATGACCTGGCTGAGGGAAAAAGCCGAGGGTTCGACGTCGACGGGCTGCAACTCCTGGCGGTCAGGCGCGCGGGTCAGGTTCATGTCTACCGGAACCGTTGCCCGCACCGCAGCGTGCCCCTGGAGTGGCACCCGGACCAGTTTCTCGATGCCAGCGCCAGCCTGATTCAATGCGCGACCCACGGCGCACTGTTTCTGATCGAGAGTGGCGAATGCATCGCCGGCCCTTGCGAGGGCAAATATCTGAGCGCGATCGATTGTGGCGAGGACGCTCAAGGCATCTGGATCAATCCGCCAGGACAGGACTAAGCGGGCGCTTCTCTGAGAGGTGGATTTCCAGGCGACGATCAACGCGCACCTCCTCGGGCGTCAGTTGCACGCCGTAGGCCAGCACTTCGACTCCCGCCTGTACCGCACTCCTCAACGCCTCGGCGTACGCTGCGTCGATTTCCTCCGCCGGGCGCACCGCTTCTATGCCCGTCAGGTTGACGCAGTACAGCAATACCGCGCGCACACCCTCTCGCGCCAGCGCTGCCAGCTCCCGCAAGTGCTTGGCACCGCGCTGAGTAACGGCATCGGGAAAGGCCGCCACATTACTGTCGTCAAAGCCCAGCGTCACGCTCTTCACTTCGAGGAACAGCGGGCCCTGCGGGTAGTCCAGACGGAAGTCCACACGGCTGTTTTCCTGCCCGTAAGCCACTTCGCGCTTGAGGGCAGTAAACCCGTTCAGTTCGGTGATCACTCCCGCGAGCAGCGCTTCTTCCACCAGTTTGTTCGCGCGCCCTGTGTTCACGCAGGCAAAGCGTCCCTGGGGGGTTTCGCTGATTTCCCAAGTGCCCGGCAACTTGCGCTTGGGGTCATTGGAACGACTGAACCAGACGCGACCGTTAGGCATCATGCAGTTGAACATCGAGCCGGTGTTGGGGCAGTGAATGGTCAGACGTTCGCCGCCAGGCGTTTCGATATCCGCGAGAAAACGCTTGTAGCGCTGAATCAGACGGCCTTCTTCGAGTTCAGGAGAAAAACGCATCAGCCTTGCCAACTCCGCAAGCCACGAGCGATTCGGTCCACCGCTTCCTGTAGGCGCGGCAGGCTCTGGGTGTAGGCAAAACGCACGTGGTGACTGGCCTGATAGCGCCCGAAATCCAGCCCCGGAGTGAAGGCGACGTGTTCCGTTTCCAGAAAATGCCGGCAGAATGCGAATGCATCGCCGCCAAACGCACTGATATCGGCATAAAGATAGAAAGCGCCCTCGGGTTCGACAGCGATCTTGAAGCCCAGCTCCCGCAGGGCGGGAAGCAGGAAGTCCCGACGCTTGCCAAATTCGGCCCTACGTTGCTCCAGGATTTCCAGAGTTTGCGGCTCGAAACAAGCCAGCGCCGCACTTTGCGCCATGCTCGGAGCACTGATGTAGAGGTTTTGCGCGAGCTTTTCCAGGTCGCCAATCGCCGCTTCCGGCGCGACCAGCCAACCCAGTCGCCAACCGGTCATACCGAAGTACTTGGAAAAACTATTCAGCACGAACGCGTCGTCATCCACTTCCAGCACGCTGGCGGCGTCGGTTCCGTAGGTGAGGCCGTGATAAATTTCGTCCACCACCAAATGACCGTGCCGTGCCTTGAGCGAGGCGGACAGTGCTGCGAGCTCGTCGCGATGCAGCAGTGTGCCGGTCGGGTTCGCTGGCGACGCGACCAGTGCGCCCACGCTGTCTTGGTCCCAATGTCGCGAGACCAGATCCGGCGTCAGTTGATAACGCACCTCCGGACCAACGGGCACCAACTGTGCAGCGCCTTCCACCAACCTCAGAAAATGCCGGTTGCAGGGGTAACCCGGATCGGCCAGCAGCCAGTGCTTGCCCGGATCGACCAGCAGGCTCGCCGCCAACAGTAAAGCTCCTGAGCCCCCGGGTGTGATCAGAATCCTGCCCGGATCAACATTCACCCCGTAGCGTTGTGCATAAAACCCGGAAATGGCCTCGCGCAACTCAGGCAAACCACGAGCTGCGGTGTAGCGGGTCTTCCCGGCAGCCAACGCAGCCTGTCCGGCCTTGATGATGGGTTCAGCGGTAGTGAAATCCGGCTCACCGATTTCCAGGTGAATGACGTCGTGCCCCGCTGCCTGCAATTCATTGGCACGGGCCAGCAGCGCCATGACATGAAAGGGTTCGATGGCGCGACTGCGCGCACTGTAGGGCTGGGGCATTGGCCTTCCTTTAAAGACGAGTGTGCGAAACGATTTGCCGATTCTACCCAACCGCCTGCCTCGCTACAGGCTTTATCGCTTCTGCGGACAGATATGCCGGTGATCCGCAAAAGCAGATGATGTCGCAGAAGGGGCTAGACTGATGGCACTGCAAAATAATATAAAACCGGGCGCTTTGGCTGTGGTCATAGTTCACGGGCGCGTTGTAGAGCCATGCTCGACAACCGGGAGTAGCGCGCTCCGATTCGATCTGGTAAGTTCGCCCGCTTGCAGCCGCAGGGCCGGCAGGTGTCGGCGATGGATCATTACCCTGCGCAATGGCTTAGAAGAGTGAGAGGCGGTCCGTTCATGCCCACCGAAGAAAAGCAAAAAAGCAATCAAACGATCAGCGGTTTCGAACCCTACGTTCCGACGAAGGATGAGGAATACATGGGCAAGCCCATGCGTGCTCACTTCGTCAAGATCCTGAACAAGTGGAAACAGGATCTGATGCAGGAAGTCGACCGCACGGTTGATCATATGAAGGACGAAGCGGCCAACTTCCCTGACCCTGCTGACCGTGCAAGTCAGGAAGAAGAGTTCGCCCTGGAACTGCGTGCTCGTGACCGTGAGCGCAAGTTGATCAAGAAGATCGACAAGACGCTGCAACTGATCGAAGACGAAGAGTACGGCTGGTGTGAGTCCTGCGGCATCGAGATCGGCTTGCGCCGGCTGGAAGCCCGCCCGACTGCCGACCTGTGCATCGACTGCAAGACGTTGGCTGAAATCAAGGAAAAACAGATCGGTAAATGATCCTGTTTTTCATATAAGACAAAGGACGCTTCGGCGTCCTTTGTTGTTTTGGAGTTGTCCCAAAAACGATTTCCAGTACCATCACCGTCCATGAAATCCCCTTCTTATATAGGGCGCTTTGCGCCAACGCCCAGCGGCTATCTGCACTTCGGCTCTCTGGTCGCGGCATTGGCGTCGTACCTGGACGCGCGCGCTGTCGGCGGCAAATGGCTGATGCGCATGGAGGACCTGGACCCGCCCCGCGAAGAGCCGGGCGCGCAAGCCGCGATCCTCAAGACACTGGAAACCTACGGGTTCGAGTGGGATGGCGAACTGGTCAGACAAAGCGAGCGGCATGACGCCTATCAGAACATTATCAATCGCTGGTTCAGTCACGGGCTCGCCTACGCCTGTACCTGTTCGCGCAAACAGCTGGAAGATTTCCAGGGTATTTACCCAGGCTTCTGTCGTAACGCAGGGCATTCGCCTGACAATGCCGCCATCCGGATTCGTGTGCCGGAACTGGAATACCGGTTCGAGGACCGGGTTCAGGGTGAGTTTCGTCAGCACCTGGGCCGTGAGGTGGGCGATTTCGTGATCCGCCGCCGCGATGGTCTGTACGCCTATCAACTCGCGGTGGTCCTCGACGATGGCTGGCAAGGCGTGACCGACATCGTGCGTGGCGCCGACCTGCTGGACTCCACACCGCGCCAGCTGTACCTGCAGGAACTGCTCGGTCTGCCGCAACCGCGATACCTGCATGTCCCGCTGATCACCCAGCCCGATGGCCACAAGCTGGGCAAGTCCTACCGCTCCCCGCCTCTGCCGTCCGATCAAGCCACACCGCTTCTGCTTCGGGCGTTGCGCGCGCTTGGGCAACCGGCACCGAGCGAACTGTCCCATGCCACACCACGGGAAGTGCTCGACTGGGGAATCGCCCATTGGAGTGCCGATTTCATTCCTCGGGTCGCCACTATCGAAGAAGCTCGAATAGACTGATCTAGAGCGGTTGCTCCAAACTGCACCACAAAGCTGGCCGAAACGTCGCTTGCAGCCTGATAGCCATCCGTTACCATGCCGCTCCTTCAGTCGCGTCAGTCAACCTGGGAGGCCAGATGTACATTTATCGATTGGTCCTGCTTCTCGTGGTAGGCATCTACCTCTTCTCCCCGGCCATCATGGACTGGTGGATCGACGCGACAGGGGCCTGGTACCGGCCTTACATGCTGTGGCTGATCCTGATCGTGGTGACTTTCATTCTGCAGAGCCAACGAGATGCCGATGAGCTTTAGCCTGACCCAGATGATCCTGGTCAGCGCCGCCTACCTTCTGGTTCTGTTCAGCGTGGCCTGGATCAGTGAGCGTGGCCTGATCCCGCGATGGATCATCCGTCACCCGCTGACCTACACCCTGTCCCTGGGTGTTTATGCCAGTGCTTGGGCGTTTTACGGCACCGTGGGCCTGGCCTACCAATACGGCTACGGTTTTTTGTCCAGTTATCTGGGCGTATCGGGCGCTTTTCTGCTGGCTCCGGTACTGCTGTACCCCATTCTGAAGATCACTCGCACCTATCAGCTTTCGTCGCTGGCTGACCTGTTCGCGTTCCGTTTTCGCAGCACCTGGGCCGGTGCACTGACCACGATCTTCATGCTGATCGGCGTTTTGCCGCTGCTGGCCCTGCAAATTCAGGCCGTCGCGGATTCGATGGCGATCCTGACCCGCGAGCCCGTTCGCAACTACGTGGCCTTTGCCTTCTGCGTGCTGATCATCCTGTTCACCATCTTCTTCGGCTCGCGGCACATCGCCACGCGGGAGAAACATGAAGGGCTGGTGTTTGCCATCGCCTTCGAGTCGGTGAT